>Ga0315291_10000029_pt1 | contig 154460 bp, 153 predicted proteins | sample YL17G12_20_MG_FD_203070 | JGI IMG/M metagenome (GOLD analysis project Ga0315291, IMG submission 203070) | Sediment microbial communities from Yellowstone Lake, YNP, Wyoming, USA - YL17G12_20 | ecosystem: Environmental > Aquatic > Freshwater > Lake > Sediment | place: USA: Wyoming | collected... | reverse complement strand
TCTTTAAAATGCTCCAAGAAAAATTCAAATGGAATATAATCTCTACCAGGCAAACAATAATGCCCCGTTCCCGCTCCAATCAATATTCCATGAGGAGGGAGAGACGCCATTAATCGGTAGAAAGTTTCCCTGCTCATGGCATGTGAATCGTCATAAACAATATTTATGCCACTCGCAGGAAACGAATTTGAATTTATATCTGTCCCAAAATAAGCTCTAATGGTGCGCCTGCCGACAAGATAATTAAAAGAGGCCTCATATACATTATCGCTAAGCAGTCTAAAAATTAAACTTTCATGAAGATAATTGCCTGAAGCAGGATCCCTGATAGATTTTAATTCTCTGGCAGCTGCCTGCTGAAAATCATTAAAAGCCATGGGTGAATATTCTATCCCAATTAATTCATCAAAGTTTGTCAAAAGAAGAGGATGTACAAGATTAAATCTGCAGTTATTTGAAGTGTTTGCCCCTAACCCTGCATATAAGACCACCCGTTTTTCAAGGGCTGCAGTGCAGTGAAGAGCGGTATTCAGCATCGCCTGCAAAGACAGCATGTTCCCATATGTTTGGTAGGAAGCCCTTTCGAGTGTTTCGTCCGGGTCGCCAAGCCATTGCCCTGCTTCAAGTCTTCTTCCTTGAAAGATTTGGGATTCCACAAGAAAACTTCCAAGCTTTTGTTTTAGGGCTTCATACTTTTCAAAAGTGGCAGCCAGAGGTGATGCTGTTATATGCAAGAATCTTTGAAGAGATTCTAGTAATAAAATGGATTGAGGAGTCAACTCTCCAATTCCATCAGGCCATTTTAAAGCATAAAACTTCGTGCGCTCCTGTTTCCGGTCAACACCTATCACCCCGTACACTCCTAAACCATTATAGAGATCTCTAAGATTAGTAGCTTCCCTTATCGATATTCTTGAATTAAATCCCATATTTATTTATCGAAAATTCTGCGGTGATATTTCAGCTATAAGGGGAATTATGTGGGAATTATGTTTAGGTAGATAGCACATCGGGATTCAAGTTGTGTGATAGGAATGAGGAATTTAAATTTTGCTTGCGCATAATTAAACTGGAGAGGGAAGGATTTGAACCTTCGAAGGCGTAAGCCCCTCGACTCGTCTGCCTTCGGCGGACTCGCTCGGGACATTGCCGTCTGATTTACAGTTATAAATAATTTCATATTTAACACTTTTGAGATTCAAGCGGTTCTTCTTAAAAAAGGCGTAGGCGTAGGCATAGGAATGAGGTAAGAGGCTGGCTAAAATAATCTATCATAAGCCCAAAGAATTCCATGGTATATCAGGTAATATTGGGTAAAAGTTAATCCGCCGTAATAAACCATTGCGACCAAAAGTCCCAAATCAGATGGATTTAACAAGAGCAGGTTTATGGCATTCCAAAAATGCAAAGGGCAAAAAGTAAAAAATGTTATTATAAAACCCATTCACTCCTCCGTCTTCACACTTCGTGCTTCGACTGACAAGTCCAACTGATTATACCCAACCCTCCATCGCGTTGCTCGGGACAAGCCGGCGAAGAGCGATTTTTTTCAAACACTGGTTGCCTATGCAGGAAAAACTTTTCGCACGATAATTATTCTTATTTAAGACCAACAAAGGCTTCAAATGATTCTATTCTATTTTCGAAGTCGGCGCCAGAATAAATGTCTCTGATTCTCTGCGCATCACTCTCTGAAGGATTCACAATTTTAATTGTTGGCTTGCCGCTGTTCAATGCATGGCCAGTTCTGAACAGCCATTTAGCATGAAAATCTGAAGGCGGCAAAGAATATCCAATAAATATTATGTTATTCGCTTCAGCCAAGCCCTTAAGTGCACTCCCCCAGATAATTTCAAACTTAGATAAAGGGTCAAATTCTTTTCTTTTATTAACTATTGGTGGCACAATCGCATTACTGTTTTTGCCAATTCTATAATTCTCTTCTTCTGGGTTAAAAAGCGAGATAAATTTAAAACGGCAACTTTCAACGTTTCGATTAGGGTGAAACAAATCTGGCTGAATAAAATACATGTGCTCCTTACCAGAATTTGGGAGTTTTTCTTCAATTTTAAACCAATTCAAAGACCCATGAAGCTTTAGTAAGCGGTATTTTGATTGAGGGAAGTGCTCATTACAATACCAGTCCAAGTATATGTTAAGCGAATCACGAGTTGAGTTAATTTCATAACGGGATGAGGAATGCATTCGAAAATTATAACCCGTTTCAGGAAACCACTTATTGGTTTGGATTAGAGTCTTGTCAACAATTAAGTCATAGTTAAAAGAGATTATTAAATCGTTTTCACTAACCATACTGACAAATCTGTCGTGTAGTTTACATTTAGCATTTTTATTAATTAGGTAAAAAACATTATAAATTAATATCTTTAGCTCCCTTTCCGCCATATTAAAAAAAGCATCAAATATTAGCATAGAAGTGCCATTTTGGATTTCAGGCCAAAATGGGTATTTTTTCAAAAATGCCACTATTATATCCTTATTGCCAAGAAGAACCTTCAACAAACTGGCATCATTCGCGCTATATTCTTCTTTTTGATCAATCCAATCAAATCCTCCACCCAAATGCTTTACCCATGACTTAAAGCTTTCTATTGATGAAAATACTTCTTCAAGACTTAATCTGGCAATGTCAGCAATGTTGGTTAATTCCTTTTTGAAAAACAATTTAACATAGAGCTGGAGAGCTGCAAGATCTTTCAGGGGAATCGTCCAGTCATCTTGGTCAGCCTGAGTCCAATCAATACTATATGCTGCCGCAAAAAAATCAGTATCTACGGGATTTCTAATGCCCTGGAAGCTATTGGAACTCGCCTTGCTTGCTCCTGCGCCCAAAACATAAACTGTACTACTCATTCTCATTGTTTGATGGACATTATTCGACCAGTCCCTCTTTGTGCTTTTTCCTACGACCCCAATTTATCTTATTGAGTTTGGGCAACAATACTCTCGTTAAAGCACTTAGGCTTGAGATTACGCCTTCCAATGCCTCATCATCAATAATTTCGCTACTTGTCTTGTAAAATGTGAAAAGCTTTGACCATGCTTTACCCCACTTCCCCTTATAATGAAAATTGAAACCATCCTTTCTTAGAATTGTTCGGGACTGCCACATTGCCTTGCGGATCATATTCGCCCTTCTTTTTGTGTTAGGATCTTTTAACCAACCTTTCGCCCATTCTAGGTGAAAACCAATTTCAAAGGGCCATGCCTTCTCATGCTTGGTTTTCCTATGTGCCCATACTTCGAAATGCAAAAATGGATTGCCTTTTCTATCCCCGACCTTTCGTTCAACGAATTGGACGGTGTTAGTCCAAGATTCTGCTTTTTCTTCCAGACTGGTTGCCTCCTTAGTGGCCAGGAACTTATCTTTTATGGCTTGCAAAAATTCATCTCTTTTATAGGTTTTTCTAATCTTTATATTGATCGGAATGGCTGGTTTCTCTAAGGAGCATTTATTTTTGCTTGATATCAAAATGCCTATAGAATCACCAAAACTCCCTATATTTCTTAACATCAGTTGTGCCGGGCCAAGTATCTTTTCTCTTTGTTCGGATGGCAAGATCACATAGAAACACACTTTTATTGATTTGTTTTCAAGAAAGCTTGTAAAATCTGATAGGTGCAGATTGGCTTCTTTGGAAATTCTATCAAGAAAGTCGAAGCCGTTTTCCTGAAGCATAGAGATATAGGCAACTAATTGCCCAACCGCGTGCCCGACAGAGGAAACCCTATTTGCAAGCTTGCCTTCTGCAACGTGGAAACATTTCTGATCTCTGTTATAAGCAAGAACGTCCAGCTTGCCAGCTAAAAAATGGAACTCTGTTGTTGAGAAGGTGCATTTGAGCTTCCTTTTAAACCATCTTTTTGCAGGCGTATTTAAAGTAATGGATTCGCGATTTACCAAATGAATCAGCTCCTTGTGTTATTAATTTCCCCAAAACACCCCTTCCGAAACTGACTCTATTTAAGAGCTAGAACCAGAGTTGCAATAATCAAACCGCAAGTTGCAAGAACTAATGCGCCCGCAAGAATATTTTGCCATCTAAGATATCTCTCATTTGCTTTTGACGTTTTCTCATTAGATTCTATAAAGCTCTTAACCATTTGATCAAGTTTAATAGGCAATTCAAAGATGCGTTGATCAAGATTTTTCAAGTCAAGACTCAAAACCTTTGCGCTAAAGGCTTGAAGTTTTGCCATTGCTTTATTATGGCTTAAACTACCAAAGTCTAATGCGCTTGCTTCTTCAACGAGTTTATCAAATTCTGCTAGTTCCTTATTTATTTGATCTTCTATTAATGGCATGATATCCTCCTTTTTATATCCTCCCTTTCATTCTTGCATCTACTAATTTCTTGCCAAAGTTAAATCCTGCTTCTCTGGCCTCAACTTCCGTATCGCGAACAAAAGTGCTTATATCAAACATATTTGAAGTCGTTCCACTTAACACCTCACAGAACTTGCTTCCTGTATCAGTTACAATAGCACGAATCCCCCATTTACCTTCATATAGGAAAGGGGTTGATTTTATTACATACCCATTATAGTCGATTTTATTTTCTCCTTAATTATTTACAACCGTCATATTCATCCTCCATGGCAAATACTTAATTATATCTACTTTTCCGTCTTTTTTTGTGATTCGTAGACCGTAATCGGGTACCAACCATCAATAACCATTTTCTGATTTTCATCGAGATATGCTATTAATTTCCATGTTTGCCCTGTTTGGGTATCAACTAAAATTGGCGTAGACGAATTCAATAATTTTATTCCTTCAAAGACTTGATATCTTCCTGTGTATTGAGCCCCAAAAGCCACGGATGAAACACAAATGGTCAACAATATGACAAATAGTAATTTATTCATTTTAGTCACCTCCTTTTATTCATTCACAATCTCATCAATTGTAGTTGCCTTTGAGCGATAAGATTTCCCTATCGCATCTACCACAACCGCTATTAAAGGGATTTTTGGATTATTCTTTAATACTTCCTCTTTATCAGCCCATGATGTGTGGCAATTCCTTGCTTCAAGTTTCGCAGGCAATTTTGGATCGGTTATGTAAAGGAATTTCCCATCCTTTGACTCAAGGCCAAAAGTGTGAAGCGTTATATCCTTATCACCTTTATTGATCGCCTTAACAAATATTTTGAGTTTATTATCGGTTATAGGGATTGTTGATAAAATTCTTCCCTCACTTATCTGAACCTCAATTCTTGCTTGTGAAAGCAACCAAGAAATAACTTCCCAAGCAACAGCTATCGTAGAAACTACGCCAGCATAAATAGCAATACAATCAGACCAACTTAACATAATTAGATTATACCTCTTTCCGAACAAAGATTATACTTTTGGGACTGAACTCAGTGGGCGCAATTATAGTGGAAGCTGTGGGAAGGAATTAGGAAGAAGAATGAGAAATTTTAAATTTGCTGGCGCAAATTTAAAATAGAGGGGGAAGGATTTGTCCTCCGCGCCGCTTGGGGCGGCGGCTTCGGGACATGGCATTTTTCTTTCGCTCGCTCACCCGACTGGGGTCGGGTTGTCGCTCGCTTTTCCTCCTATTCGCCGGCTAAAAATGCCTTTCAAATCTTCCCCTGCATTTGCTTGAGCAAATGCTTTTGCCTTCGGCAAAGCCCAATTTTTTATGAAATAAAAAATTGGAGGGGGAAGGATTTGAACCTTCGAAGTCGTAAGACGTCTGATTTACAGTCAGATGCATTTGGCCGCTTTGCTACCCCTCCGCGTCGGACCGGAACACATATTCATTTTGAGAACCAAGGTTCTCAACGGGCCGATTTCATCGGCCCTGCTCTCCGTTTCCTTTTTGCTTTCAAACAAAACCTTGCTATGGAAACTCTCTCCATGGGTGGAAAAAGAGACAAGACAACTATTTATAATGGAACCGCGAAGTTTATTCGCAGGTTCCATCGCAATTATAACAAACTATTGCGCTGCCTTACAACCTCGTACATGACGACTCCAGCCGCCACCGAGGCGTTTAAGGAATTGATCTTGCCTTTCATCGGGATTCTGACAAGCATCTCGCAGTTTTCTTTAACCAACCGTGAAAGCCCCTTGCCTTCCTTACCAATGACCAAAGCTACAGGCAACTTAAAATCAACTTTTGAAAGCTCCATGTCTCCCGCTTCATCCAGCCCCACGATCCAAAGCCTTTGTTCTTTAAGTTTTTTTATTACATCGTTCAAGTTGTTGACCCTGGCTACCGAAATATGCTCGATCGCCCCCGCCGAAACTTTAGATACAACCGAGGTAAGCCCCACTGCCCTGTGCTTAAGAATCACAACGCCGTGCGCGCCGGCCGCATCCGCCGTCCTTATTATCGCGCCGAGATTGTGCGGGTCTTCAATTCCGTCTAAAAGAATTATAAACGGCGGTTCCCCCTTAGCATGAGCGGCAGAAAGTAAATCCTCAACTTCAACATATTCATGGGCAGCCGCTAAAGCGATCACGCCCTGATGCTTTCTGGTCAGACTCACTCTGTCAAGCGCCTGTTTGTCAACAAATTCAAATACTACCCGGTTTTGTTTTGCCAGGCGGACTATTTCGTCAATTATATCGCTGTGCCCGGCAGTTTTCGCCAAAATTATTTTATTGATCGGCTTATTGGCTTTTAAGCGTTCTAAGACAGGATGTCTTCCCTCGATCAGATCTGACATAATGCCCCCTCGAAGATCTTTAGAGCCTTATCAATTTCAGCTTTCGTAACGATCAGAGGAGGGATGAAACGCAAAACAGTGCCGTCGCCGCCGGTTGAAATCAACACCAAACCTTCTTTAAGGCAGAAGTTCATTATCTTTTTAACGATTGCCGAATCTCCAATATCAACGCCAATCATCAATCCTAATCCCCGGACATCTTTTATAACGCCGTATTTTTTACTCATATCCTGAAGCTTCTTCTTAAGATAAGCGCCAAGCTTTGCGGAATTTTGGACCAGCTTTTCTTTTTTCATCACAGAAATCGTGGCGATTGCCGCCGCGCAGTTCACGGGATTGCCGCCAAAGGTTGATCCGTGCGCGCCGGGAGACCATTTTTCCATAATCTCCCGCTTTGCCACACACGCGCCAAGTGTAAAGCCTGAAGCGATCCCCTTCGCCACCGTCATGATATCCGGCACAACATCAAAATGCTCTGCCGCGAACCACTTGCCTGTGCGGCCAAAGCCGGTTTGCACTTCATCAAATATTAAATATGCCCCGTAACTGTCGCAAAGCTGACGCAAGTCCTTTATAAAATCAGATGGAACGACAACATATCCTCCTTCTCCCAATATCGGTTCGATAATCACTCCGCCTATCTTTTTTGTCTTAAGCAGGCCGTCGACTACTTCAAGATCAAAAGGCGCAATGTATACTTCGGGAAGAAGCGGCTCGTATTTATCCCGATATTTCATTTTCGACGTGGTGACTGAAAGCGCGCCTAATGTGCGGCCGTGAAACGCTCCCTGAAATGCAATAATTCCGGGCTTTCCTGTTGCATATTTGGCCAGCTTGATAGCCGCCTCCACCGCCTCGGACCCGCTCTGGCAGAAAAAAGCCAATGCGTCAGGTATTGGAACAACTTTCTGAAGCTCCTCGCTTAGTTTAATATATGGCTCATAGAGAGCGACCCCGATGCAGACATGAATTAAATTCTTAATTTGTTTTTGTACTGCGGCTACAACAGTCGGATGGCAATGCCCTGTCGAACAGGTAGCTATACCGGATGAAAAATCAAGATACTTCTTCCCATCCTCACCTATTAAATAACAACCTTTCGCCGATTTTATTGAAAAATCATCAAAATAACGGCCCAGGACGGGCGAGGTAACTTTTTTAAAACGATCCAATACTTTGCTCATGTTTATATTTTATCACTGCTTGCCGGATTCGTCAAAAAATGTTATAATTTTTATGATGAAAAAGCTTCTGCTTTGCCTGATGCTATTGCTTTTTGCCCTCCCCTGCTTCTCCGCTTACGTCCCCGGTGAAATCTTAGTCAGCTTTAAGTCCGGAGCGATAGTTCTGCAGCCGGGAGCAGTGACCGCCCAAGATAAAGACATAAAAGTCCCTTCCATCATTCAATTAAACCGCAAGCATGGCGCGATAAAAGTTGAAAAGGCCGTGCCAGGAGCCAAAGAGCCCAAAGAAAAAATCAAAACTCTTTCAACCGGCAAAATCATTGAAGTTCCGGATTTGAGTAAAATCTACAAAATAACTTTTCCCAAAGAAATTGATATAGAAAAAGTGCTTTCGGAATATCGAAAAGATCCAAATGTTGAATACGCCGAGCCAAATTATATTTTACACGCTTTTAAAACCCCAAATGATCCATATTACGAGTCCAACCAGTGGTATTTACAAAAAATACAAGCTCCACAGGCCTGGGATATATCTACGGGAGAATCCTCCGCGATCGTGGCAGTTATTGACACCGGCGTGGATTATACACACGAGGATCTTCAAGGGAAAATAATTTTAGGCCATAATTATGTGAATACTTCCCCAGGTCATGTCCAAAATCCTGACCTTCCCATGGATGATTACGGCCATGGCACCCATGTATCAGGAGCGATAGCCGCTCTGACCAATAACTCCAAAGGCATAGCGGGCTTGAACTGGAACGGAAAAATATACGCGGTAAAAGTTCTGGATTATGCTGGCTCTGGAAACATCTCTGATATTATTTCCGGCATGACAGAAGCGGTAAATTACGGAGTTAAAATATTAAACTTAAGCCTCGGAGACGCAAATTACAGCCCGAGTCTTGAAAATGCCGTAAATTATGCGTATGCTAACGGCTGTCTGGTAGTTGCCGCGGCGGGAAACGAAAATACGAATACCCCAACCTACCCTGCCGCCTTCACTAATGCTTTTGCCGTTGCCTCAACCGATCAAAACGACCAAAGGTCTGTCTGGAACTCATCAGCCGCAAGCAACTACGGATCTTGGGTTGATATTTCCGCTCCGGGCTCAATGATATACTCAACCTGGCTTTCAAACTCTTACACTTATAAAAACGGGACTTCAATGGCCACCCCTCTTGTCTCCGGATTGGCCTCACTGCTTTTGGGAAGAAAACCAAATTGGACTCCTGATCAGCTGCGCGACCGGATACAGAGCACCAGCGACAACATTGACGGCTTAAATCCTGGATATGCCGGACAACTTGGCACAGGCAGGATTAATGCCGGCCGGGCGCTGGGAATGCCGAGGGCTCAAATCACTAATCCGGCAAGCGGAAGCTTCGTCAGCGGAACGGTAAGCATTAAAGGAGACGCCGACAGCATGGATTTTGCTAATTATATGGTTTTTGTCGGATTCGGCTCCAACCCAACAAGTTATCTTCTGTTATACACTAACAATACTCAAGTCATAAATGACACGCTTTACAACTTCGATAGCACACAGGTTGCCGATGGATGGCAAACCATTAAACTTTCTGCCATGAGCAATGAACCATATACCGTAGAAGCAACCGTTTCGGTAATCGTAGACAACACCAAACCAACTGCAATAATATCAAACCCTGCTGATTCCCAAACGGTTGAAGGAACAGTTACAATTTCTGGAACAGCCAATGATACGAACTTCGAATATTACACGATTGAATACTCAAAAGACAGTTCAAATTATTTCAGGATATCAACTTCTACCAGCCCGCAAATAAATGACGACCTGGCCTCATGGAACACGGAAGGATTATCAGGAAAATATTTCATCCGGCTTACCGTTGCCGATAAAGCCAATAATACTTCACAAACTGTTATCGAAGTCAATATTGCGTCATCCTCGGCAAATAAAGTATCCGTTATGGGAATATCAAGACCCACCCCCAACCCGTTTAATCCCGCAACTCAAAGCCAGACTTACTTCAGTTATTATTTATCCCAGAATTCAGATGTCGCAATCTATCTTTTCAATTTAAGCGGAGAGCTTATCTGGCAGAAAAGCTATTTTTCAGGTGAAGAAGGCGGGAAAGCCCAGCTGAATCTTGCCCCCTGGAACGGAATAAATTTATACGGTGAGATTGTGGAAAACGGAGTCTACATATACAAAATCACCGCGTCAGGTGATGGCGGCAGAAAAGTTCTTGATTCCGGGAAGATTATCGTGCTTAAAAATTAAGCGTTCCTTCAAAAGTCAAAAGCGATGAATCCAGATTATCGCTTGCGCGGTCGGCCATGAAATTCTCGAATCTCACGTACTTTAGGGTTGCCGTCAACAACATACTGCTTAAGATAGGATTATCTTGAGGAATATTAATATTTAAGTTGTAAGTATTTGCGGATCTCCGATAGTTTATTTGGGGCAGTGTTCCTCCCGCCTGCACCTCACCCTGATTTTCCTCAAGATCCATGGTATGCACCAGCTCTCCCCAGGAAAAAACCTGCAAGCTGGTCCTGACTGAAATATTGCTCTTGGGACGGTTGACATTATCCGTAAGACTGGCGGTAACTTTGTTGCTGTAATCCGCGGAAATCCTCACTTTGCCGGGAGGATTCAAGTCAATATGACACCTGGCGGTCTGGTTTCTGGTTATGAGCTCCCGGGTCGCTAGGGATGTCTTGTTCTTATATTCCTCTTGCGCGAAACCCGGCGTGACGCTTAAAAACGATAAAGGCGTAAATGTCATGTTATATCCCTGGGTAAATGAACTCGTATCGGTTGTGGTTTCTAATGTTCCCGAGGGAGCAACCGAATTGCGCATGTAATAATTATAGTTTGAATCCAGCTTTACTTTAGATAAAGAAAGGATCGTCCAATTAGCGTTATAAGTATTTGAGCGCCCCCTGGATTCGCGAGCGCTTTCATTGACTGTTAAATCTTCGCTGTAAGCCCAGGCAGATGAAAAATTAGAAGTCGGTGATAAGCGGACATTGGTCGCGACGCGTTCAGTCTTTGGATTTCTGCCAAGCACAGTGACTGAGGGCGTCTCCTGGCGGTTATAATCTGCGCTGGTCGAAAGCATTGAAAAGGGTGTGAATTCCGTATGGTAAGTAGTATTCTTTATTTCGCTAATTGATTCAGGGGTAGGAATTAAAGTTCTTCCGACATGAGTTATAAATTTGGCATATGCCGTCCACCTTTGAATTCTGCCAAAGGTCAAATCAGTTGAAAGATCATAAGATGTGTCCTCTGATTTGCTACGCGCGGTTGTCGTCTCGGATGTCACCCGTTTTATGCCCTTTGTTTCAGAATACTGGTAATCCCCTCCCAATCTTATCCTATCCGTAATACCCAGGGAATTGAATAAATGAAGATAATCATTCCTGTTCCCGGTCATATATATATTATCGTCTGAAATAGACTTGCTCGCGTTATACTGCTGGCTGTATGAAAGCGCGCCTCTTACAAAAGTAGCGGGCGTTACTCCAAGTGAATAGGAATTTTGTGAATTATCGGCCGTCAGCGGCCCGCCCAGCGTTGAAGGATCACCCCTGGCTTCTAAATTCCTTATATCAAGACTTACATTCAACAGTTTAAGAGGATTTACGCCAAGTGAATAGGAGCGTTCATAGTTTCTTGTAAATTGGCTCCTGCTGTTGCTTATCGGACTTTTCGTCTCCCGGTAGGTATAGTTAGACCTGAAATCTTGTGCTTGCGGCCTCAAGTTCAAAGAAAAATCATTATAATCAGATCCGACCCCGATTCCTGTGCTTCCAAGAGGGCTGAAATCGAAACTGATCTGTTTTCTTGAAAAAGAAACATCCAACTTGTCGAGCAGCGTGCTTCTTACCCCATACTTATAAGCACTGCCTGTCTGCGCCACTGCCGACTGCTGTATCCCCTGCTGGCTTTGATATTGGTAATCAACGGTCACCACATCCATTGTAGTCAGCGTTATATAATAGAATGTGATCTGGCCGCCGCTGTAGTCTATAAAATAATCACTATCCCGATTGCGCAGGTTGCCATTCACATATACCCGCTCAGAATTTTCTATTACCGGCGTATTTGCAAGCCTGGGCAGTCTGTTTGTAGGATAATAAAAATTTGTAAATATTTCAGAAGATCCAACAGAAGTTATGACCCGGTCGTTTGAAGATCTGGCATAAGCGCCCTCAAACTGCAGAAAATCCCCAAACTTAAATGATCCGTCAAATCCGGTCACATCCTGGGAAATATCCCCCCCGGCCGGAGCGGTGGGAGCTGCGTACTGGAAATAAATGGAAAAATTCTGGTCCGGCTGCAGCTCTTTATTGAACATGATGTAGGGATTGTCCTTATCATAGGAAATTGAATAGCCGATATCGCCCGCGTCAGCCTCAAAAGAACTGTTGCGCACATAAGTTGAAATCATGGAAGAGCCGGTTGTCCAGACTTCCATTTTTTCGGTTCCAGGAATAATATTCCTGTAATTGCGGACATAATAAGGCCCCCGGCTGCCGCTGCCGAACCCGGTAAACCTGCCGGATATGCTTTTATTATAAGAATAAAGGACGGTAACTTCATCCGTGGCTTCAAGGGAAGTTAATATTTTAATCGTTCCGGTGCCATAACCGTCGGTTGTATCTGTCGGATCGTTTATATATGCCAATCGCGTATCGGGAATAACCCGCGCATAGCCGGTTGCTGGATCTACCTCGGTTGTCGGGACCACATAATCAATGCCGTAGACAAGATCCCGGCTCCTGATTTTAAGTGAAAGAGTGCCTCCCTCGGCAGAAGTAAGCAGGGGAAAACGGCTAAGGTAAATAGTATTGTTGTTGCTTGAAATGTTTTGCTGTGTCCGTGATTCAACATTGTCGGCATATGCCGTGCTTGCTCCCTTTTTTGCGGATTCTCTCAAATAAGTCACGCCCAAGGTCATTTCACGCTTAAACTTCGGAGGAGGAGGAGGCGGCGGAAGCTCAAGCACAACATGGCGATAATTTGTCTTGATTATCGAAGTATTGGAAACGTTGTAATTAAAAACCAAACGCCCGTTTTCATAGTCTATCGTATAATCATAGTCTCTAACTACTAACCGGTCATTTATAAAAATATGCTCGCTTAATGCTAATATTTTAGAAAAAGAAAGGTCGTAGGGTCCGCGGCTGCCCGATCCGGCGATAATTTCCTGCTCTTCCTTTACCTTGGGATAATTGTACGTGACCTGCAACGGATCTTTGGCTGCGGGCAAAACCGGGAGCAAAAGCGTGATTTTACCTTCATCATATTTAATGTTATAATCTTCATTCTTTTTTAAAATTACGCCCTTGAATATTATCTTTTCAGAAAAGGGAACAATCTGCACATTTTTAAGCCGATACTTGCCGACTGATTCTTCCTCTAAAACATCTTCAGCCGTGACATTTACTTCGGCCGTAATTAAAGCTGGTTGAGGATACGATGCAGGAAAAGATTCAACGGTTGTTTCTGTTATCTGCCGGGCAACCGGTGTTTTTTTTCCCCAGGTTGAAGGATCAAAAGTAAACCGGCCCTGTAAGCCAAAAAAGTCCTTTTTGGAAAGAGCTGGAAAGAATAAATCAAGGATGTTTGTGTATTCATAACTGTATTTAAACTCATCTAAAGCAGTTAAGATGCGATTGAAATTAATTTTCCCTTCAAAATAATCAATGATATAATCTCTTCCCCGCTGCAAAACCACGCCGTTTAATTCAATCCGCTCCGACCCTTCCACTATAGATCCATGGCCCAAAGAATAAGGCCCTTTTGTATTGTTTCCTTTTTGCGCGGTCAGATTCTGGACCTGACTTTTTAATTTTGCCGAAGGCACAGCAAGAATATCGTATCCGGTATCCTTTGAAGTGATCATGACGCCGTTTAAATACTTTGTCGCAGCGGCAAATTCATTCCCGTAAAAAGAGGCGGTTAAATCTCCAAATGCCAATTGATGCTTATTGTCATAATTTACTTTAACGTCGTACACGTCAGGCGCTTCCGGCTGCTGTGAAATATTATAAGAGACAGAAAGTTTTTCTGTCAGCTGACCAAGAATGTTCAACTGCAGTCTCTCCTGCCAGGGACTGCCGGTTGTAGTTGGCGAAAAGCCGCCCAGCTGAGTCAATCCAAGAAAGTAATTGTTCCGGGGATAAACTTGAGCTTCGCGGTATTCCCATTTTTTATATCCGTTGACATTTATTTTGGGATAATCTTCAGCGTGAGCAAGAGAAAAAAGTAAAACGGCAAGCGCTAAAATTAGCGGCCTATGCTTCATATTTCTTTATGGCTAATACGGCATTATGCCCGCCGAAACCAAATGAATTTGAAACCGCCGCCCCAACCTTCATCATTTTTGCCTGGTTGGGAACATAATTAAGATCGCACTCCGGGTCGGGTTCATCATAATTTATAGTCGGCGGGACCTTATCATTTTTTATAGTCAGAGCGGTCGCCACAAGCTCAATCGCGCCCGCCGCCCCTAAAAGATGACCAACCATGGATTTGTTTGAACTTATAGCAAGTTTTTTAGCATGCTCGCCGAAAACGGCCTTGATCGCCATTGTCTCGAATTTATCATTAAGTTCGGTTGAGGTGCCGTGGGCATTAACATAATCTATGTCTTCGGGTTTAAGTTTCGCGTCTTTTAGCGCCGCCTGAATGGCGCGGACTGCCCCTTCGCCGCCAGGCGCCGGCGCGGTAATATGGTAAGCATCGCCGCTCATCCCATAACCCACAATCTCCGCATAAATTTTCGCTCCGCGCGAGCGCGCATGATCCAGTGTTTCAAGCACAACCACTCCAGCACCTTCTCCCATTACGAACCCGTCTCGCTTTTTTTCAAAAGGACGGGAAGCTTTTTGAGGTTGGTTATTGAAACCCGTGGATAGGGCTCTGGCAGCGCAAAAACTCCCAATTCCCATAGGAGAAATTGAAGCTTCCGTCCCGCCCGCAAGCATTGCCTTGGCGTCGCCTCTTTGTAAAATCTTAAATGAATCTCCAATGTTGTGCGTGCCGGTGGCGCAGGCGGTCACCACACAACTGTTAGGCCCTTTAACCCCTAGTTGAATCGAAACAATGCCCGCGGCCATATTACATATCATGTAAGGCACTGCAAATGGAGAGAGGCGGTCTGGACCTTTAGCATTTAAGATCGCCACCTGCTCTTCAAAATAACTAATACCGCCAATGCCCGAGCCGATTAAAACTCCAATATCGCAGGCATTATCATCATTAATTTTTAGATTTGAATCATCGACCGCTAATCGGGCTGCGGCAACGGCGAACTGAATAAAGCGCACTAACTTCCGCGCTTCTTTTCGATCCATGAATTGGCCGGGATCAAAATCAGGCACCTGGCCTGCAATCTTTACAGAAAAAGCAGATGGATCAAAATGCGTAATTTTACCTATGCCGCTTTTACCGGCTATAAGATTATCAAAAAAAACTTTATGGCCTATGCCGATCGGGGAAACAACTCCCAAACCGGTAACCACTACTCTATTCAACAATCAGTCACCTCCTCTGCTTCAGCCACCAGCTCTTCGACGATCTTTTTTACCGGTTTTATTGTGCGGTCTTTTATCTTCCAGACATTCTCACCTGAAAATACAATGCCGTTTTCAACGTCTCCCTTTTGAGAATTGATAAGCGCTTGAATAATGCAGTATTCAAGGGAACACTTTTTTAAACAAAAATCGCAGCCAACCGGCCGCGGCGGGTGCTTGCCCACTATTTTGTCCACGAAAGCGGTGCGCAATGCCCTGCCCGGCATACCCACCGGCGATGTTATCAAAACAACATCTTCTTTTTTGGCATTTTGATAAATCCTTTTATATTCCATCGAAGCATTGCATTCTTCAGAAAGGACAAAACGGGTTGCCAGCTGGACGCCGTCCGCTCCCAGTTTTAGCATTTCGCAAATAGATTTTCCGTCAACCATGCCCCCCGCGCCGATCACTGGTATTTTAACCGCTCTTTTAACTTCCGGAACGATCTCGCGGACTGAACGATCTGTCCCCAAATGTCCTCCGGCTTCTTTTCCCTCCACCACCACCGCCGCCGCACCCGACTTCTCGGCAGTTGAAGCCAGACGGGCAGATGAAACAATCGGCACAATAGGGATATTGGAGCTGCCGCCGATCTTAAATATATCCCTTGAAAATCCCGCACCGGTAAAGATCAAATCGATTTTTTCCTTTATCGCGGTTTGAACAAGACCCACAAATTCCCGGGCGGCGAACATTATGTTGACGCCGATAATCCCGCCTCTGGCGGCTTCCCTGGCAATGCGGATCTCACGGCTGAGCTCGTCAAAAGCTAGTCCGGAAGCCCCAATCACGCCAATGCCTCCCTCAGCCGCTACTGCCCCCGCCAGATTGCCGGTTGATATCCTGATCGCCATGCCTCCCTGAATGATAGGGATGCGGGCAACCAGATCGCCTATTTTTAATTGCGGTAATTTCATCTTATTATTCTATTTTTTCGCGTGGGACACAACATAACTTATTGTATCTCCCACTGTCTTTATCTTTTCTGCTTCCTCATCCGGGATTTCAATCCCAAAGTTCTCCTCTAAAGCCATGACCAGCTCCACTGTATCCAGCGAATCCGCGCCTAAATCATCAACAAAAGAGGCTTCCCTTTTCACCTCGGCTTCAGAAACACCCAATTGCTCCACAACCACTTTCTTCACTGCGTCAAATATTTGATTCTCGTCCATTATTCATTCACCCCCTTTACCTACGTGTTCATCAACATACCGCCGTTAACATTGATCACCTGGCCGGTAATATAATCCGACTCCTGACCTGATAAAAACACGACTGCGGCCGCCACATCCTCAGGCCGACCAAACTTTTGCAATGGGATCTGAGCCATCATCGCGGCTTTCACATCATCCGAAAGTTTTTCGGTCATAACCGTTTGAATAAAACCAGGCGCAACTGCATTTACGCAAATATTGCGTGAAGCAAGTTCCCGTGCCGCAGTTTTTGTTAAAGCGATGACCCCACCTTTGCTCGCGGCATAATTGGCCTGGCCAAAATTGCCCATCTCACCGACGATGCTCGCTATGTTTACTATTTTACCGGACCTTTGCTTTATCATTAAAGTTGAAATTATTTTAGTCATGTTAAAAACGCCGGTCAGATTAACTGCGATAACCGCGTTCCAGTCCTCAACTTTCATCCTCATTAAAAGCCCGTCTTTAGTTATCCCCGCGTTATTTACCAGTATATCAATTTTCCCCATCTGCGCAATTGCCTGATTTACGCCCTGTTCCGCATCGCAATAATCCGCCACATTCGATTTAACCGCCATGGATTTAACGCCCATCGCAGATATCTCATTTACGGTTTGAGTCGCTAGAGGAAGATTGATATCAGACGCTACAATATCCGCTCCTTCTTTTGCCAGAGCGACGGCAATAGCTTTACCGATTCCTTGCGCGGCACCGGTTATGAATGCTACCTTACCCTTTAACTTCATCGTACGTTTTCACCTCTACAGATGGATCTATTTTTTTTATCAATCCGGACAAAACCTTGCCCGGCCCAACCTCAACAAAAGAGGAAACCCCGTCTTTTATCATTTTTAAAACCGAATCTTCCCATAAAACCGACCCTGTTACCTGTTTGATCAGAAGATCCGATATTTGTTTAGCATCGGTTACATAATCCGCCGTAATATTGGCCACAACCGGGATCTGAGCGTCATTTATTTTAATCTTTGACAGCTCAACCGCTAGAGACCGCGCTGCCGGCTCCATCAGCCGGCTGTGGAACGGAGCGGATACAGGCAAAAGTATTACCCTTTTTGCCCCGGCTTCTTTTAATCTTTTCCCCGCTTCCTCAACCGATTCCTTTTTACCGGATATGACAATTTGATCGGGACTGTTCATATTTGCCGGTTGTACTCCCCCGACCTGCTTGCAAATCTCTACAATTTTATCACGCGTTGCGCCAAGAATTGCAGCCATTGCACCCTGACCAAGCGGAACCGCCTCCTGCATAAACTTTCCGCGCAGGTGGACAATCTTGACAGCATCGGAAAAACTGATTGATTGAGCCGCGACCAGCGCCGAGTATTCGCCGAGTGAATGCCCGGCCACGACATCCGGCTTCAATTTCAAAAGTTCATAAGCGGCAACGCTTACCGTCAAAATGGCCGGCTGGGTGATCTCTGTTTTCTTCAATTCCTCTTCCGGCCCCTCAAAACATAATTTCAAAAGATCAAAACCAAGTATCCGGCTTGCCTCATTAAGATGCCCTTCCGCAAATCCCTTCCCCATTCCCACAAACTGCGAGCCCTGCCCGGGAAAAACAAATGCCGTCTTCAATCCCTAAGCTCCTTGATCTTTCTCACCAACATTGGCACAACTTCCAAACAATCGCCGACGATCCCGTAAGTCGCGACTTTAAAAATCGGAGCATCGGGATCCTTATTAATTGCGACAATTGTATCAGAACTCTGCATTCCAACCAAATGCTGGATCTTTCCGGCAATACCGCAGGCAATATACAATTTTGGAGCGACTGTTTTACCGGTCTGCCCCACTTGATGATGCGCAGAGATCCAGCCCGCGTCAACCGTGGCGCGCGAAGCACCAACCGCTCCCCCTAGCGTCTGCGCTAGTTCCTCAACCATAGCAAAATTTTTAGGATCCTGTATCCCCCTCCCGCCCGAAACGATTATCTCCGCATCCTGCAGATTGACCTTGATCGATTCATCCTTGATGATCTCAATTATTCTAACGATCAGGTCTTCCTCTTTAATAACAGGGACAAATTTTATCACTTCAGATTTCGGATTTCGGATTTTTTCTTTTTTGAAGACCTTCGGTCTTACGGTTGCCATCTGAGGTCTATGGTTAGGAGAAATAATCGTCGCCATGATATTCCCGCCAAAAGCGGGGCGGGTTTGCTGAAGTATTTTTTTGTCCGGATCAATTGAAAGGCCTGTGCAATCCGCGGTCAATCCGCAATTTATCCTCACCGCCATGCGCGCCGCAAGATCACGGCCGGTTGTGGTCGCTCCAATTAAAAATATTTCAGGCCTATATTTATTTACCAGCTCAGTTATGGCTCTTGTGTAGGGAGCTGTGCAATAATATTTCAACTCTCTATGAGCAACAAGATAAACCTTGTCGGCACCATAATCAAAAAGCGATTGGACATTTCCCTCTATCGCATCATCCCCAACCAATACCCCCGCAACCTCACATGAGAGATCCTGCGCTAATTTTTTACCCTCTGTCAGCAATTCATAGGTTACATTTTGGATTATGCCGTTTCTTTGTTCGGCAAAAACCCAAATGCCCTTCCATTCTCCTGCTTCTTTTCTCAAATCCATCAGATTATTTTCCTCTCGCGAAGCTTTGAAACTAAAGAAGAAACCATCTCATCTGTTGACCCGGAAAGCATCTCGCCTCCGCCTTTAGCCGGCGGTGCGAAGATACGAACCACTCTGGTTGGAGAACCCTTGAGTCCGGTAATATTTATGTCAGCTTCTATATCTTGGGCAGAAAGTGTTTTAATCTCCGCTTTTTTTGCCTTCATCATTCCCTTAAGTGACGGCACACGCGGCTCATTTATTTGTTTTACAACCGTCATCACACAGGGAATCGGAATTTCAACGATTTCATTTGCTTCTTCAAGCAGCCTTTCGACTTTTGCCTTTTTCCCTTCAACTTCAACTTTGACCGCAAAAGTAACTTGAGGAATGCCAAGCCATTCCGCAATCCCGGGGCCGACCTGGGCGGTATCACCATCAATCGCCTGTTTTCCGCATAAAATAAGATCAAATTTACTAAGTTTCTTGATCGCGGATGCAAGAGTATATGATGTTGCCCAGGTGTCAGAGCCGGCAAAAGCCCTGTCAGAAATAAGATATACCTCATCCGCTCCCATGGCAATTGTCTGCTTTAACGCTTCAATCGCCTGAGGCGGGCCCATTGTAATAACGGTTACTTTACCGCCATGTCTTTCGCGCAGACGCAGAGCTTCTTCAACCGCATTCTCATCGAAAGGATTAACGATGCTGGGAACTCCTTCCCTGATGAGCGTATTGGTTTCAGGATTAATCCTGACCTCTGTTGTATCAGGAACCTGTTTTATGCAAACAACAATTTCCATTTATTTCTGAGCGCTCTCCTTTATCAGTGATAATCCGATTTGGTTGCGCTGTATCTGATTAGTGCCTTCATATATCTGCGTGATCTTGGCATCGCGCATCATCTTTTCAACCGGATATTCACGCATATATCCATAACCGCCCAGGATTTGCACGGCTTGCGTGGTCACAAACATGGCTGTATCTGATGCGAAAAGTTTTGACATTGATGATTCTTTTGTGAAATCACGGCCTCCGGCATCAATAGCCTTGGCCACGGAATAAACCAGTGCCCGCGCCGCCTCAATTTGTGTGGCCATATCCGCCAGCATGTGCTGAATAGCTTGCAGTGAAATAATAGGCTTGCCAAACTGTACGCGTTCTTTTGCGTATTTTATTGATTCGTCAAGCGCGCCCCGGGCAATCCCTACCGCTTGCGCGCCGATGCCGGGACGGGTAAGATCAAGCGTTTTCATGGCAACGACAAATCCCATCCCTTCTTTGCCAAGTATTTGGCTCTTATGAATTTTGCAGTCCTGGAAAACAAGCTCCCTAGTGGCTGAACAGCGGATCCCCATCTTTTTTTCTTTCTTGCCGAATGTAAATCCTGGAGTCCCCTTTTCAATAATAAAAGCAGTTGCTCCGCGCGCGCCCTTATTTTTATCGGTCATGGCAATGACTGAATATATCTCCGCTTCGCCGCCATTTGTGATCCACTGCTTTGTACCGTTTAATATATAATAATCCCCTTCTTTTCTGGCAGTGGTTTCAATGCCTCCCGCATCTGAGCCGGCATTGGCTTCGGTCAAACCAAAAGCTGCCAATTTTTTACCTGAAGCCAGGTCCGGAAGGTATTTTTGTTTTTGTTCATCAGAGCCAAAAAGCAAAATAGGCGCCCCGCCAAGAGCGGAAGCGGCAAAAGTTACCCCCACCCCACCGCATACCCGGCTTATCTCTTCGGTCGCAAGGCAGAACGCCATAACCGACTGCCCAAATCCGCCGTATTTTTCAGGTATCCAAAGCCCGCAAAGATCAGCTTCAGAAAAAATCTTCATGATTTCCCATGGAAATTCTTCCTTTTCATCAAGCTCCGCCCTTACCGGCGCGATTTTCTCCTGCGCTATTTTATAAGCCAGATTTCTCACCATTATTTGCTCTTCAGTTAATAAATAATCGAGCATTTAATCCTACCTCCATTTCAAAATATTTGATCCGTAAGTCAGACCGGCGCCAAAGCCGGCTAATATAACAATATCCCCGGACTTAATCCTGCCCGAGGCTGCGGCTTCATCAAGGGCAAGAGGAATTGAAGCGGCGGACGTGTTACCGTATTTCATCAAATTAACATATACTTTTTTTTCTGGCAAGTTGAATTTTTTCATTACATGGTCGATGATGCGCATATTCGCCTGATGCGGTATCAAAAGATCAAGATTATCAATTGAAAGTCCGGCTAATTTTAACACTTCCATCACGGATTCTTCAAGCGCCCGCACGGCGAATTTAAAAACCTCCATTCCGTCCATGCGGATAAATCTGCCGTTCTTGATTTCCGGATCGCGGGATCCTCCCCCCGGCATCACAAGATACTTCCCGCCTTCACCTTTTGTTTTTATATAACTTGCCAAAATACCGGAATCCTCGCTTGTTGCCTGAAGAACAACCGCCCCCGCGCCGTCACCAAATAGAACGCAAGTTTTTCTATCGGTCCAGTCCAGGTATTTTGTAAGGGTATCCGCTCCTACAACCAAAACATTTTTATATTTGCCTGATTCAATATAAGCCGCGGCGGAGGATAAGGCAAAATTAAAGCCCGAGCAAGCGGCAGAGAGGTCAAAAGCGGCGGCATTTTTTGCTTTTAATTTATCTTGAACCATGCAGGCCACCGAGGGGAAAAGCGTATCCGGTGAGCAGGTGGCCACTATAATTAAATCCAACTGAGCCGGATCCATTTTAGCTCCCGAAAGCGCTCTCTCAGCTGAAATTACTGCCAGATCAGATGTTGCGGTACCTTCATCTGATACCCTGCGCTCTCTAATTCCTGTGCGGGACATGATCCATTCATCTGAGGTATCGACAATCTTCTCCAGATCTTCGTTTGTCACGATTTTTGGCGGGACATCAGAGCCAGTGCCGATTATTTTAGCTCTCATTTTTCCTCCGCCGCCTTGATGCAGCCGATGACATCCTCGGCAACCGCTTCGTATGCGACCCGGATGGCATTTTTTATCGCTTTGGCGCGCGCGCGGCCATGCGCCTTGATGCATATGCCGTCCAAACCAAGTATCGGGGCGCCCCCGAATTCATCATAATCGATTTTTTTTCTAAGGCTTAAAAATGCCGGCAAAAGCATCAGCGAAGCCAGCCAGGTTATTGGATTTTTTGAAAGTTCCTTTTTTAGAAGATCGACTACAAATGAACTTACGGACTCGCCGAATTTTAAGATCAAGTTGCCGACAAAACCGTCGCATACCACAACATCTACTTTTCCGGTTAATATTTCTTTGCTTTCAACCATACCTATAAAATTGATTCGAGATTGCAATAAAAGCGGATAAGCAGCAGTTGTTAATTCATTCCCTTTTTCAGGTTCCTCGCCAATGTTTAAAAGCCCTACTCTCGGCGATCTGACATGCATGACATGTTCGGAATAAACACTGCCCATCTCGCCAAACTGCTGAAGGTGCTTTGGACGATTGTCCGAATTTGCCCCCATATCAAGGCATAAGACCTTGCCGGAACCGGTGGGAAAAATGGTGGCAATAGCTGGCCGTTCAACTCCAGGGATTCTGCCAAGTTTGAAAAGAGCCGCGGCCATAAAAGCTCCGGTATTGCCGGCGGAGACCAGGGCGTCCGCTTTTTTTTCTTTTACAAGCTGAGCGGCAACATTTATGGAGGCGTCTTTTTTTTCGCGCACGGCAGAAACAGGAGATTCATCCATTCCGATGGCCTGCGAGGCGGCAACGGTTGAAATGCGGGAAGTATCACGGCGCTTCATTAGTTTGACGATCTGTTCTTCATTCCCGACAAGAACAACCTCCACATCGGGAAGTTCCTGTACTGCCTGGCAGCATCCTTTGATGATCTCTTCGGGCGCAAAATCTCCGCCCATCGCGTCAACGGCAATCTTGATCATTTCTTCTTCTGTTTGATCTTTATCGCGGCGCGTCCTTTATATGCTCCACATGATGGACAGGCCTGATGAGAAGGAATGGGTGCTCCGCAGGCGGGACATTTTGACAGATTGGTTATATAAGCGCGGAAGTTCTCTGCCCGCCGGCTTCCTTGGCGGGATCTTGAATGTCTTTTTTTAGGAACTGGCATCTTAATTTACCTCCTTTTTTGGTTCAGGACACAATTTATCGCATAAAGGCTGAATCGGGAGTTCAGTCAAAATGTTCTGCCGGATTACCTCTGAAAGGTTTATCGTATTATCCGGCTCCACGGCAAACACAAAATCTTTCCTCGTCAGCTTAATTTCTCCGGATTTGTTTTCCCTGCGCTTTGGCTCTCTAACGTACTCCTCTTCAAATTCAAATTCAAGAGGATGGTTAAATTCTTTTAAACAACGGGCGCAGTTTAACCTGACCGCTGTTTTAACCTTTCCTGAGAATAAAATTGTCTCCCCGGTATTTAAAAACTCACCTGACACTCTAACCGGAGAGGTCAATATCAAATTATCTTCAGGATATGAGACCGTTTCCTCTTCATCAATCTTCAATGTCCTGCCCACGCTCGCAAAAAGCGGGGTTATGTCAATTTTAATAGGCACAACAGCTTGTAATTATAATTTAAAATAAGCTAGATTGTCAATTTGGTTTTGCCTGCCTGCCGGCAGGCAGGGCCGGAACAAGGATAACTAAAAGAACAGCAGCTAAAAAAGCCGCCATCGCGCCATATGAAAAGGCCACGGCTGGAGAAAATATGTCCCAGAGAAAGCCGGCAATGGCTGATGTGGGCAGGGCAATAAAGCCGATCAGCGTGTAATAAAAACCGTAGGCCGTCCCTCTCACATCGGGACTGACCATATCCGCTAAAAGCGCCCTTGGTGCGGTCTGGGTGATAGCCATAGCGACACCATATATAATGAAGAGGAGCCAGGCATGCATGGGATTGTTAGCATAAGCAAACCCAAGGCACATAAGAGCCGATATCAGGTAACCGGCAAACAAAACCTGTTTTTTGCCAATTTTATCAGCCAGCAATCCCAGCGGCTGGGCCAGTAAACTATATATAATGTTATAAAGCAGGTAGATTATGGGTATGAGCGCCACGACAATTCCCAGATTTGAAGCGCGGAGAATAAAAATAGCGTAGCTGAAATTAGAAAACTCGAATATTGCCGCAACAAGAAGGAAAGCACGAAAACCGGAATCAACCGATGCCCAGGAAAATTTCAATTCTTTCTTCTCAAACCTTTTTGCCGCCACATCTTTCACAAAAACAGCTACGGTTAAAACGGCAAATATGCCGGGAATCACTGAAAGCCAGAAGATGGTGCGATATTGGGCTAAGGCAGTCATGTTTGTATATTTTGTGAATAGAAATATCAGGCCTGAAGCAAGGAAGGTTCCGATAACCGCTCCAGCGGTATCCATACTTCTCTGAAGGCCGAAAGACCTGCCCCGCTCATCTTCGGGAACGGAATCCGCGACCAGGGCATCCCTTGGAGCATTGCGCACCCCCTTCCCTATCCTATCGACAAAACGAACCGCCATTACTTGATACCAGGTATTGGCTAATGCAATAAATGGTTTTACAATGGTTGAAAGGGTATAGCCGACAACCACTAGACCTTTGCGCGCCTGGAGCCGGTCAGATATCCATCCCGATATTGCTTTGAATATGCTGGCGGTCGCCTCCGCCACGCCCTCAATGAATCCGACTATTGTTCTTGAAGCGCCAAGGTCAACTAAAAAAAGCGGCAGGAGCGCCATGACCATTTCTGACGAGACATCCGTCAGCAAACTGGTCAATCCCAGCCAAAAAACATTTTTCTTTTCAGAGTTCATAAAACATATTTTACCACAATAAAGACCTTTTTGTGCCTTTGATTTATTGCTATAATTACTCCAACATGAATCATTTTATTGTCAATCCTAAAAAAGAAAAAGACCTCGAGGATCGGTTAATTAAGCTCAGCATCTATAAAAAAGATGTCATCGAAAAATTCATCCGCTCTTCCGGCCCCGGCGGGCAGCACGTAAACAAGGCCGCGACCTGCGTTTACCTGAAACATATCCCAACAGGTATTGAAGTTAAAATGTCAAAAGAACGCTCGCAAGCATTAAACCGTTATCTCGCCTGGCGGCTTCTGGCGGATAAAATAGAAGAAAAGATCCTGGGAAAGGAAAGCGCAAGGCAAAGAGAAATCGAGAAGATCCGCCGGCAGAAAAGGAAACGATCGAAGCGCGCGAAAGAAAAAATGCTCAGAGAAAAAAAGATAGTTTCTGAAAAGAAAGCTTTGAGAAAAGTATATCCAAAAGAGATTCAATAGCCCTCACCCAGATGCATCTATCATAACGCCCTCATCCATGTTTATGATAAAGAAAAGTTTATCTTTTCTCCTTCTCCCAGAGGGAGAAGGGCTGGTTAATTAAACGTTAAGTATGCCAGCCACCCCCTCTCCCTCTGGGAGAGGGCGATTTGATCGAGTTAACATATTTAGATACACCTGGGTGAGGGTTGGGTGAGGGCCGGATAAAGCTTACACACCTAAAAAAAACGTCCCGGCGAAAACCGGGACGTTTTAAGGATATATCCTTGTCCTTTAAGATTACCAGCTGGAATATGCGGTGTGATGTACCCAGACTCTCCCGTTTAAGGAATCATACCACCAACCACCAGGACTAGTAGCATCCGGGGTGGTATTGCTTACTGTGAGTGTTGATGAGCTCGCTATCGCATCCATCGGGATCTGGCTGTCCTGGAACATTGTCACATCAAGGGTCGTCGGCACATAAGGAGTTATGTTGTATGCTGCGCGGCTGGCGTAACTGACGGCGACTGCAGCGCGGATCGCGCCAAGACTTCCCCTAGTGGCTGATTCCTTTGCCTTGCTCTGCAGGTCGATAAACCTGGGCAGTACCATAGCCGCCAGAATGCCAAGTATGACAATTACCATGACCAATTCGATCAAAGTAAAACCTTTCTTTTTCATGCTGTTATCTCACCTCCTTTATCACGCATTTTGATTATTTTATAACGGCAGAGGAATAATACACATAAAAAATATACATGCTCAATATAATCAGCAGTATCCCGACTGTTTTTCTGGCTCCCATCAGCAATTCATCTTCCGGCGAAATAAGCATCACATTGCAGATGTCGGATAAAAACTTTAAGCCGTTGGGGAAAAAGACATAAAGAAAACCAAAAAATAAGGCTATTACGCCGATAACCGTCACATACCAAAGGTCAGAATACGGGAAAACCGTCCAGATCATCCAAACACCGGCAAGGATTAGAATAATGCCGACTATACTCTTTATCGGAGAAATTTTCTCATCCAAAACCAGGATTGTTTTATTTGAAATGGCCCCTAACTTGGTCAAAACTTCCGGTGAGATCAAGAATAATAAACCAAACAGTAAAGAAACAGCGCCCGCGAAAATCAGATAACCCATTTATATGCCCCCCAGTTTAATATTAATCTTATTAACAATTTTGTCAAGAGGTTTTTACGACTTTTATCAGGTCCCACATGGGAAGATAAACTCCCAAAGCCAAAAGCAAAACTAAAACCGCCAGCATTAAAATTAAAAACGGCTCGAGAAGAGGCGTCAAATTCCTTATCATATAATCCGCATCCCTGTCAAAATAGTCCGCGACTTTATTAAGCATGCTTTCTAACGCCCCGGCTCTCTCCCCTATGGCCACCATTTGAATCGCAAGCGGAGGAAAAATCTTCGAGCCGCGCATGGGCTCTGAAAGGCCGCCGCCCCGAATCACTTCTTCCTGAATATCAGATATAACTTTTATGATAATTTTATTTTCGACTGTTTGTTTGGTAATGTTTAACGCCTCGACCACCGGAATGCCTGATTTGAGCATGGCTGCCAGCATACGACAAAAGCGTGAAAGCATCAATTTGCTCACCAATGTTCCAAAAATCGGAATCGAAAGGACAAAGCGGTCCCATATTATCCGGCCGTGCTCGGTCTCCACCATTTTTAACGCGGCATAATAACCAAACCCCGCGATTATGATTATAAGGAAAAAATAATGGCTGACCACAAAATTTATGCCCAGAAGTATTCTGGTAGGCAGCGGCAACTCGCTTTTAAATGACTCGTAAAGCATTGAAAATCGCGGAATTACAAATGTCACCACAATCAAAAAAGCGATAACCAGCGCGGATACTACAACTATCGGATAACGGATCGAAGACTTGATTTTTTGCACATTTTCAAAATCCCGCTCCAAAAGAGCGGATAATCTATCCAGCACCTCAGGCAAAATACCGGCGCGTTCTCCCGCCCTCACCATGGAATAAAAAATAGGCGAAAAAACTTTTGGTTCATGCGAAAGCGCTTCCGAAAAGCTTGAGCCCGCTTCAATTTCTCTCCTTATCTTTAAGATTATTTTCTTAAAACGATAGCTTGTTACCTGATCGTATACCGCTTCAAGCGACTCTAAAAGCGGCACGCCCGCGCTCAGGATGGAAGAGAGCTGGCGCACAAATACCAGCAGGTCCTCTGATTTAATTCTTGTAAAGCGCGCGAAAAATTCCTCCAGGCTGGAATAGGTGGAAATCTCCTGTTCTATTATATAAACCGGAGTGTATCCCATTTCCGTTAAACGACTGGCTACTGACGATGAAGCCGCGGCCTCCATTATACCCTGCACTGGAACACCGTAACGGTCTTTGGCTTTATAATTATATATTGGCAATTATTTTTCCCCCTCACCTATTAATTGAATAACTTTGTTCTTAAGCTCTTGAGCATCATAGGGCTTAGTTAGATAAAAATTCGCGCCCATGGAAATTCCCTTTTCTACTTCCATTTTAGCGTTCGCGACCGTGATCATGATCACGGGAATATTTTTTGTTGTATCTGATTGTTTTAATCTTTTTAAGGTCTCAAATCCGTCTAAAATCGGCATCATGACATCAAGAATTATCAAATCCGGAAGTTCTTCTTTAGCTATGTCTAATCCTTCCTGACCTGAATCGGCAGGCAACGAATCATAGCCCCAATTTGAAATCCGGAAACTTAAGATTGACAGTATTTCCGGTTCATCATCGACAATCAACACTTTCTTCATCAAAACGCTCCTCTAGTCAAGTTGCGTCACTCTCATCACTTCATCTATGGTCGTTTCGCCGGCTATTACCTTAAGCAGGCCGTCGTCTCTTAAGGTATGCATGCCATTGGCGATTGCCGCCTGTTTGATCTGGCTGGTCGGCGCTTTAGAGACGATCATATTGCGTATCTCGTCATTCAATACCATTATCTCAAAAATTCCCGTGCGTCCTTTATAACCGGACCCGCGGCAGACCTTGCAGCCTTTCCCATGGTAGAAAGTATAATTTTTTCCTTTCAACGTGTCAAACTGTTTTTTTAATTCATCGGGGACATCGACTTCCACCTTGCAGTTTGTGCAGATTTTTCTCGCTAATCGCTGAGCAACTACCCCTGCGGTAGCTGACGAAATAAGAAACGGCTCTACACCCATGTCTGTTAAGCGGGTTAAGGCGCCGGGAGCGTCATTGGTATGGAGAGTCGAAAAAACCAGATGTCCGGTAAGCGCGGCCTCGATTGCCACTCCCGCGGTTTCTATGTCGCGTATTTCTCCCACAAGTATCACGTCCGGGTCCTGGCGCAAAATTGATCGAAGAGCATTGGCAAAAACTAATCCGGCCTTGGGATTAATCTGGCTCTGGCGAACGCCGGCAACTTCATACTCCACCGGATCTTCAATCGTCACAAAATTTCGCTCCGGGGTTACAATCTTCAACAAAGTGGCATAAAGGGTGGTTGTTTTCCCTGAACCGGTTGGCCCGGTCACTAAAACTATTCCGTATGGCCTATTAACAAGCTTATCGAATTTTTTGAGATTTTCCTCCACCAGCCCAAGTTCATTGAGCGATAATATCATTGCCTTCTTATCCAAAAGACGCATTACCATTGCTTCCCCGTGGATGTTGGGAAAGCTTGAAACGCGCACGTCAATATTCCGGTTTTCATATTTAAAATCGAATCTTCCGTCTTGCGGCACGCGGGTTTCGGAGATATCCATGCGCGCCATAATTTTTATGCGCGAAACAAGCGAAGGATGCAGATGCGCGGGAGGAGATGTGATCTCATGCAGTATGCCGTCGATGCGGTATCTTACGCGGCTTTTTTTCTCTTCCGCTTCAAGATGGATATCCGAGGCTTTTTCGGAAGCGGCCTGAACAAGCAGCAGATTAACCAGCTTTGTCACCGGCGCTTCCCCAGTGGCTGATCCGGCCTTTGCTTCCATGCCTTTCGGCACCGGAACAGTGGAAAGCAGATCTTCTATTGTGCCCGCCACGCCGTAATACTGGGCGATCGCCTGCTCAATTTCGGAAGGGGCGGCAGCCATTACCTCAACATCATATCCGGTTTTTGCTCTGACTTCATCGATCGCTTTGATGTCAAAAGGATCTATCATCGCAAGAGAAATAGTGTTCTCAACAATAAAGAGAGGAATAACGCTAAACTTTTTTGCGATCGCCGCCGGGATGGCCTCAATTGTTTTTTGGTCAATTAAATAACTGGCCAGGCTGACATGAGGTATGCCCATTTCATCTTCCAAAAACGCCAGTACTTGCTTCTCGTTAAGAAGCTGTTTTTTTAATATCACGCGGATCAGGCTTTCGCCTGTCCGCCTGCCCTCTTCAGTTGTTGCTTTAACCTGGTCGGCATTCAATAACCCGGAATCAGTGAGCGCTTTTCTTAAATCCTTCTTTTTCTCAACCATTTATTTCCTCTCCTTGGCGCTTAAAAGTTCCCTGATTTTACTTATGAGCTCATTAGGGTTAAATGGCTTGACGATATATGAATCCGCCCCCACTTCCGCACCCATTTTAATGTCGGATTCTGAAACCTTGGCGGTGATCATGATTATGGGAATATGCCGGTACTTTTCGTCAAATTTGAGGATGCGGCACACTTTGTAGCCGTCGAGCTTGGGAAGCATTATATCCAAAAGAATAAGATCGGGTTTTTCCTCGCGCGCTTTAGTGAGCGCGGTCATGCCGTCATGCGCCAATATCACGTCAAAGCCCATGGCTTTCAATCTGATAGACAGCGCGGTTGCTATGTCTTCCTCGTCATCTACAACAAGAATCTTTCCGGGCATGCAAACATTATATGGTATAATCAAATAACGGTCAAGATGGAAAAAGCAATTGTAGTCGGCATAAAATTTAAAAATGAAAAAACACCGCTAAATGAATCCCTTGAAGAATTAAAACAGCTGACTAGTACTTCAGGCGCCCAAACTTTAGGCGTATTGACCCAAAATCGGGAAAAACCGGATAACAAATACTACATAGGCCAGGGAAAGCTTGAAGAATTAAGGGATCTTTGCGCCGCAACAAACGCCGATCTTGTGATCTTCGATCATGAAATATCACCTTCTCAAATAAGAAACCTGGAAGATTTTTTAGGGATAAAGGTTATTGACCGCACTGAATTGATTCTCGATATCTTCGCGCAGCATGCCCACAGCCGTGAAGGAGTGCTTCAGGTTGAGCTCGCACAGTCAGAATTTCAATTGACCAGATTAACCGGCCATGGCGTATCTTTATCAAGACTGGGCGGAGGGATCGGAACCAGAGGGCCGGGGGAAACAAAGTTAGAGGTGGACCGCCGGCGCATACGCAGAAAAATTTCAGAATTAAAAAAAGAGCTTGAAGCAGTTAAAAAGAATCGGCATCTTTTAAGGGAAAAGAGAAAATCATCAAATGTTTTAACCGGAGCGATCGTGGGCTATACTAATTCGGGAAAATCAACCCTGCTCAATTCGCTGGCCCGGGCAAATGTTTTGGCGGAAGATAAGCTTTTTGCCACCCTTGACCCGGTCACAAAAAGAGTATATCTGCCCAATGGCAAAATAATACTTTTAACCGATACCGTGGGTTTTATTCAAAAACTTCCGACCCAGTTAATCGACGCGTTTCGCGCGACGCTTGAAGAGGTAATCGAGGCGGATTTTCTAATCCATGTTGTTGATTCATCTTCAAAATATATGGAAGACCAGATTGAATCGGTCTACAAAATACTGGAAGAAATTGGAGCAATAACCAAACCCATGCTGACCGTGTTTAATAAAATCGATAAAGAAAAGCCGCCGAAAAATATTATAAAAAAATTCAACCCGTCCGTCTGCATTTCCGCGTTATATAAAACCGGTTTTGACGCTCTGGCTAAAGCTCTCTTGAAACTGCCCTCGCAACCCGCGCAAGCTGAGACATAAGCTCAGCAAAGGTGTCCGGCTTAAGCGACTGCGGCCCGTCAGATAAGGCCTCATCTGGATGAGGATGGACTTCGATTATCAATCCGTCACAGCCGGCAGCAACCGCGGCCAGTGACATTGAGGTAACCAGATTCCATCGCCCTGTACCGTGACTGGGGTCTACAATGACTGGCAGGTGGCTCAGTTTTTTTATAACTGGAACCGCCGAAAGATCAAGCGTGTTTCTGGTATAAGTTTCCAGCGTGCGTATGCCGCGCTCGCAAAGCATGACGTTGCGGTTCCCTTCTGAAAGAATATATTCTGCTGACATTAAAAGCTCTTCTATGGTTGAACCCGCCCCCCTTTTTAGAAGAATTGGTTTTCCGGTCTTTCCTGCTTCTCTGAGCAGAACAAAATTCTGCATATTGCGCGCGCCAATCTGCAAAATATCAGCATATTCTGCAATTAACGAGACATCGCGCGTATCCATCACTTCAGTCACAATCGGCAGTCCGGTTTCAGCTTTTGCCTCAGCCAAAAGCTTTAATCCCTCCTCCCCCAATCCCTGGAAAGAATACGGGGATGTGCGCGGCTTGAAAGCCCCACCGCGCAGGGCGGAAGCTCCGGCGGATTTTACCGCTCTTGCCGTCTCTAAAATTTGCTCGCGTGATTCAACCGAACAGGGGCCGGCGATCACAAAAATCGGTTTTTTATCTCCTACCTGCAGTCGATCTCCGATGCAGATTACAGTATCTTCTATTTTAAATTCCCGGCTTACCAGTTTATATGGTTTGCGTATAGGCACAATCTCTGAAACACCGGGAAGCATGGCAAGCGTTTCAAGCTCAATAGCGGATTTATCGCCGATCGCTCCCACGACCGTGCGCTCAACGCCTTTGGACAGATGAACGCCAAACCCATGTTTTTTCAATTTTTCAACCACATTGTTGATCTGTTCATCTGACGCGTTCGGCTTCATTATGATGATCATGAGCTAAACTCCTTTCTCAATAATTTTGCCCCCTCAAGGTAGATATGCTTTATGTTTTCCTGTTTCTTGTTTGTGTTTACATGCATTAAAATGCGTATGCATTTCTTTAAACTTTTAGGAACTTTGATTTCCACCGCGCACATCAAGGGCACCTGATTCAGCCCGATCTCGCGGGCGGCACGTGCGGGAAATTCGGCGTTAAGATCAGGGGTGGCTGAAAAAATAATCGAAGTGATATCCGCGGCTTTTACCTTATTGGCTCGTATCATTTCCGCTAAAAGCCGTATGGTAGCGGATAGAATCTCTGTCTTGGAATTTTTCCCTGCCGTGATAGCGCCCCTGATTCCTCTCAACATATAATAATTATAACCTATTATGCAGCAAGTTTAAATACTTCTTTTTAAGCTCATTAATTATTTCAAAAAGAAAATGTTTCGGGTCAAAGTTCTTTTTGCATTCCAAAAGAAGGGAGGTGGCGTTGAGCTCTTCGGGAATATCATTGATGTTTAAATTCAAGCCCACTCCTACAATCAGGGAATCCCCCGCCTTTTCTGTCAATATGCCGCAGACCTTTTTAGAATTGATCAAAATATCATTGGGCAATTTTATATCAGGAGCCAGATTGCATTCTCTTTTTATCACGGAAACTATCGCCTCGGCAGTCATAAGAGTGAAAGGAGCAAGCTTCGCCGGATTTTTTCTCGGCTTCAGGATAAGTGAAAAGTAAAGGCCTCCGGGAGGAGAAAACCACAAGCTTCCGGGTTTCCCTCTGCCTTTCGTTTGTTTTTTTGCGGTGAGAACAGTCCATTCCGAAGCCTCCGGCAAAATTCGCCGGGCTTCATTCTGGGTTGAATCAATTTCTTCAAATTCTAAAATCTGTAGTTTATGCTGATTGCGGATAGGTCGGTTGTCTCCCCTATTGTCGGATCCTGATTCGCTCTATAGTAGGCATCAATGCTCATGTCCCGCGCAGGCAAATATGAAAAGCCCGCCTGAATGGTTTGTCTGGATTTTTGTTTATCCGGCCCATAGCCAAAGTCAGGAGTTAACCTCCATGCGCCTTTGCTTTTAAAAATAATTTTATCGGTCAGCGCCTGAAGGAATTCAAAATTAAGATTTGCGGTGGAATTCTCAAGCGGACGCATAAAAATATCAAAACCGGTTTCCCCTAATTCTTCAACTATAAGATCTGCCGGGATAAAATCAGCGCCGATCTTTGTTGCCGCAACTGTCAGGCTCGCGCCCTCAATAAAATTGGAAAGAGAAAGCACCGCCCCCGCCATCCAGGATCTTTTTTCTGATCCGCTGATGCTTAAAGAAGCATTGGTTGAAACCTTTTGATTGATTTCTGAGGAAAGATTAACTGCCACTTTCGAATCGCGCGGCCCTCCCGAATTCGGATTTTTGGCATAAAAACCGCCGGTCGCCTCAACCGTTAAATTTCGAACCGCCCAGCCCAGAGTCAGCGCCCCATAATTGGTATTGACCTTGCCGGAATCATCTCTATCATAATTGCTGATAAGATATGATCCTGACACCGAAAACTCCCCCAGCTTTGAAGAAATTATCAAACCTGTTTTAGGTCTTAGATAACAAATCCCATTTTCTGAAGTAGCGATCCCGGTTAAATCAAAATGCTGTACGATTCCCGGTCCCGCGGTAAATTTAACTTCAACTGGAGCAAATAAAATATCACCCACTACGCCAAGGTCAACCGGATTCAATTTTAATTTCCCTTCCCAATCGATCATGTCTTTTGCCAAATCCCTCACTCCGCCGTAAAAACCGGCATCCATGGTATCTAAATTGACCTTTATCGAAGCGCTTTCATTAAGATCTTTTTCTATGCCGGTCTTTAACCGGTAATTGATAATTGGTCCTTTTCCCGAAATGCCTTTTACAGCCAATAAATTCGTAAACATGGAATTCATTTCAAATGAACCGCGAATAACGGGCGGCTTGCCGGTCTTCTTCAAAGCGGCGATATCATTTTTAATCGCTTCCAGATCTTCTTTTATCTGGGAGGCGTTTCCCGCGCCCATTTTTTCCGCAAGTTTTGACAAGAAAATGGCCGTTTCATATCGGGTTATGTTTTTTGACCCGCGGAAAGTTCCGTCAGGGTAGCCATTTGTAATTCCAAGCTTGACAAGATTGTAAACAGACCTGGCCGCCCAGTGATCCGCGGGAATATCCTTGAATTTAACTTCGGCCGCCGCGGGCATAAAAAACGCCAGAATAAATAACATGCATAAATATTTCTTCATTATGCTTTAAATTATATGTCAAGCGAAAATATTTGTAAAGGATGCAATTATATCTTATAATTGAGGGGACATGAAAATGAAATATCTTTACGCCCTCCTATCGTTTTTAATTGTCGGCCTGGGGCAGATCGTAAAGGGGGACATGGAAAAAGGGATTAAATTCATTCTTCTTTTTTATTTCGCATTGCCTGCGTTGATTTATTTATCCCTTACAGTTTCAGGCGGGCTTTTTCTTGTTGTCTCCGGCATTGGAATAATCTTCGGCATAATTTTCTGGATATATAATATTATTGACGCTTATTCATTCCGCCTATACGGGGAATAAGATATGAAAAAATCATTTAAATTAATTACGGTATTAGGAATTCCGGTCGAAATAAATTACAGCTGGTTTATAATCTTCGGACTGGTGGTTTACACGCTGGCTGTTTATTATTTCCCTTCACCTTCAATTGCTCCTGATTTAAGCCCCTCTACTTATTGGATTATGGCTGTTATCTCGGCTGTATTATTATTTGCATGTTTGCTGCTGCATGAACTTTCTCATTCCTACATCGCAAAAATTAATCAGCTTCCTATTTCGGGCATCACCCTCTTTATCTTTGGCGGGGTAGCGCATCTGGAAAAGGAGCCCGACAATCCCGGCATTGAATTTCGGATGGCCGCAGCCGGCCCTTTGATGAGTATTTTTTTGGGAACTCTTTTCTTTCTTTTAAACATTGTGCTTTATTCATTTGTAACCTCAAGGATATTATATGTAATCACAGATTATTTAAGCTTGTTGAACTTCGCAGTTGCAATATTTAATCTCATTCCTGGTTTCCCGCTGGATGGGGGGAGACTTCTCAGAGCTGCGATCTGGCATTTTTCAGGGGACCTGCGACGCGCTACTTTTATCGCTTCATCAATTGGAAAAGGCGTTGCTATTATCATGATCGCTCTTGGCTTTTTCGCCTTTATTATGGGAAGCATCCTATCCGGTCTCTGGTTCATTTTTCTGGGATTTTTTCTGATGGAAGCGGCTGAAACAAGCTACCGCCAGATGCGCATGAAGAAAATCTTATCCAGCGTGAAAATCCAAAATTTAATGACTAAAAATGTGATCACAGTGCCTGTCTCAATAACGCTTGATCGTCTGGTTGAAGATTATTTCTTCAAGTTCCGCTTTGCCAGTTTCCCTGTTTTTGAGAATGACACGTTAATGGGATTGGTTACTTTTCATGACATAAAAGAAGTTGGCAGGGAAAACTGGCATTTAACTGAAGCAAAAAAAATTATGACCCCGATTCGCGATGATCTTCTGGCGCGCAAGGATGACGATCTAATGGAAGCCATGGTAAAGATCATAAATAATGGCGTAGGACGGTTATTGGTTATTGAAGATCATAAGCTGATAGGGATTTTATCGCAAAAAGATATTATCCGGCTGTTTGAATTCAAGGAGGAGATCGGGGAATGACTCGGGTTATGGAAAATTCAGAATTCGCTAAAATATTTTTCGAGGTCGCCGAGCTCCTAGAACTCAAGGGCGAAAACGTCTTTAAGATCCGCGCTTATCAAAAAGCCGCCAGAAATGTGGAGAACCTTGCCGAAAGCCTGGAAGAACTCTATAAATCAGGCGGATTGAAAGCATTAAAAGAAGTCCCTGCTATCGGCGAATCGATCGCCGAACACATCGAAGAGATTATTAAAACCGGAACATTTAAAAAATATAAAGAACTGCTCAAGGAATTTCCCAAAGATTTTACCAAAATGATTGAGGTCCCGGGCATCGGGCCAAAAACCGCCATGCTTCTTTTAAAAAAGCTAAAAATTGATTCTGTTGAAAAGCTGGAAGAAGCGGTCAAGGCCGGAAAACTTCGAGATCTTCCCGGCATGGGCGCAAAAAAAGAAGAAAATATTTTGAAGGGATTAGAATTGAAAAAGAAAGTCAAAGGCAGGTTTCTGCTTCCGGAAAGCTTGGTTTCTGCGGGTGCCATTGTAAAAGCTTTGAAAAAATTAAAAGAAGTGGATCAAATTGTTCCGGCGGGAAGCCTGCGCCGCTGGCAGGAAACTATCGGGGATTTAGATATTCTGGTAACATCAAAAAGCCCTGAAAAGATAATGGAAACCTTCACCACCCTGCCCCAAGTAAATCAAGTATTATCAAAAGGACCGACGAAATCTTCAGTGGTGCTGAAAAACGGCATGCAGGCGGACGTAAGGGTGGTCGGACCAAAAAGTTTCGGTGCCGCCCTCCATTATTTTACCGGCAGCAAACAGCATAACATATTAATCAGGGAGATGGCGGTCAAGAAAGGATTAAAGATCTCTGAATACGGAGTTTTTAAGGGAAAAAAACAGATTGGCGGCAAAACGGAAGACGAGATTTTTAAATCAGTCGGGCTTCCCTTTATCCCCCCCGAATTGCGGCAGGGAACAGATGAGATCGAAGCCGCAAAAAAAGGAGAACTGCCAAAACTGATCGAGCTATCGGATATCCGCGGCGATCTCCAGATGCATACGAAGTGGAGCGACGGCAACAATACTATCGAAGAAATGGCGGAATACGCAAAAAAGCTCGGCTATGAATTTATTGCCATCACTGACCACAGCAAAGCAGTACGGGTGGCGGGAGGAATGGATGAAAAAGAAGCTCTGAAACAAATAAAAGAGATAGACCGGATTAACGGCAAATTAAAAGGGATAAGAATATTAAAAGGGATTGAAGTTGATATTATGGGCGACGGCTCATTGGACCTTCCGGACAGTGTTTTAGCTGAAATGGAGGTTGTGGTGGCCGCAGTCCATTCGCGCTTTAAAATGCCCAAAGATGAAATGACGAAAAGGATCGTCAAAGCGTTTGATAACAAGTACGTGAACATTCTCTCCCATCCCACCGGGCGAGTGATCGGAAAAAGAGATCCCTATGAAGTGGATATGGAAAAGATAATCAAAGCCGCCGCCGACACCGGAACCCATCTTGAAATAAACGCTTATCCGGAAAGATTGGATTTAAACGATATCCACGCCCGGCAGGCAAAAGAAAAAGGAGTGCGTATCTCAATCGGAACCGATTCCCACGTCGACAACCAGATGGATAATATGAAGTACGGGGTGGCGGTGGCGCGGAGGGGCTGGCTTGAAAAAAATGATGTGATCAATACTTTTTCTTTAGAAAAATTGCAAAAAGAATTAATGATTAAGAGGTAAATTGATGAAAATTGAAGTGTTTTGCGACGGCGCATCAAGGGGAAATCCTGGCGAAGCAGGAATCGGAGTAGTTATCAGATCGCATGAGAAAAAGATACTCCTTGAAGTCTCCGACTACATTGGTAAAACAACCAATAACATCGCGGAATATATGGCTTTGATCAAAGGATTAGAAGAAGCATTACTTCTTGGCGCGAGCGAGGCCTCTTTCTTTTGCGATTCTGAACTTCTTGTAAAACAGATCAATGGTGAATACAAAGTAAAAAATGAAGGTCTCAAACCGCTTTATCTCCATGCGCTTTCACTGATAAAAAAATTTAAAAAATTTAAGATTCAGCATACTTTCCGCGAAAAAAATATCCATGCTGATGAGCTGGCCAACCGCGGGATAGAAGAGCATTCATTGAAAGATTCCCCGCTTTTTGGTAAAATGTAGCCGGGGCAGGCCATTCGATCTCCCTACGGGGAGGAAAGTCCGGGCTCCGCAGAGCAGCGCGGTTGCTAACGGCAACTGAGGGCAACCTTAAGGAAAGTGCAACAGAAAATATACTGCCGAACTGATCCCTAAAGGATTGGTGGCAAAGGTGAAAACGGGAGGTAAGAGCTCCCGACGGTCTGACCAGAGATGGTCGCGTTGTAAACCCCGCGCGGAGCAAGACCAAATAGGGAAAGAGTTTGCTCGACTCATTATGATCCCGAGTAGGTCGCACCGAGGTAGCTGGCAACAGTTATCCCAGACAGATGATCGTTAATACAGAACCCGGCTTATTCGCCTGCCCCCCTGTCATACGGAACCTTTTCCGCTTTTAGATTGTCTTATATATGTATTCCAAAAAAATGATTAAAGTTGAATTTACCGAAGTATACTCGGCTCATAAGGATTTTGTTTGGAGGTTGACTTCCAAATATATCTTTTCTAAGGAAGATCGGGAAGATCTTTTCCAGGAAATATTTATAAATATTCATAAGGCGCTGCCGCATTTCAGGGGGGATTCTTCAATAAACACCTGGATTTACAGAATAGCGGCAAACACTTCGATAAATTATTTAAAAAAACAGAACCGGTATAAATGGCTGAAAAACATGCTCAATGGCTTAAAGATCATTGAAGAGGAAGTCCAGACCGTTGAAATTGACATCCAGGAATTCAAGCCCCTTAAAAAGCTTAACCCCCAGCAAAGAATGATTTTGCTTCTCTCCGATGTTGAAGAAAAAGATTTAAATGAAATAGCGATAATAATGGAAATTCCCATCGGCACGGTCAAATCAAATCTGCACCGCGCCAGGGAAATAGTAAAAAAGGAAGTGAGTGAAAATGGAAGAGCATAAAGGATATAAGGTTTATCTTGCACGGCTCAAAGGAGTGAGCGTTCCGTTCGATGACAAAGAGATGTTTTCTCGGATTAACGCAAAAATAAATAAAAGACCATATCGAACAGTTTTAATCCTGGCATTTGCCGTTATAGCGCTTTCAATCGGCCTTTTAACTTATTTTAATGCTGATTCTTTTTTGCCCGGCGGAAATGGAATTTTTTCAGAATACATTTTTCAACCGAAAGATGTCAGCGCTGATCCGATCATGGCTTATGTTCTTATAGATCAATGATGGAACTTTTTTTATCGGGGCATTGTCTAACAATTATGAAATCAAAAAGTCTGCCTTTGGCAGGCAAGGAGGTAAATGAAATGATTCGCAGATGTTTAATAGTTGTGCTTTTAGTCGGGGTGGTGCTGGCAGGTTTTTCATCTGGGGCTTTGGCTTTTGGCTCACGGGCATTCTCGGCAGAAAAAATGATCGACAGGATAGCAAGCGATCTTGGATTGACTAAACAGCAAAAAGATAAATTGCTCTCCGGGGCAAAACAGGTCGAAGAAGAAGCAAAAGATCTCCATTCAAAAAACAGGGAAATCTACGGAAAGATCGAAAAAGAATTAATCAAGGATGCGCCTGATCGAGGGGTCTTATCAGATTTCTTGCAGCAGATAAGCCAAAATAACGCCCAAATTCACCTAAAACGAATGGAACAGATTATTGAACTTCGCAAAGAGCTTACACCTGAACAAAGAACAAAATTTGAAAAATTAATGGGAGAACGAAAAGAGATGGCCAATAAAAGGTTTAGTAAACGAAGCTGGTCGGGTTTCAGGCATAAAGGTTTTTAAGAAGATTTGATCATTCTGTTTTAAGAAGAATTATGTTATAATCGCAAAAAAAGGAGGCTGCGTTCTGAAGAGATTATTTTTAACGGTTGTTATTTTTCTTTTTCTGACTGCTAATGTATTCGCTTCAACCTGGCAGGATGTCTTAAAAACGGCCGGGGAAAACAGCAACAGCATCAAGAGCGCCGGCAAGCAGAGTGAGTCATCCCGCTGGTCATGGATCAGGTCTTACGGCAGTTTTCTGCCCCAGATCTCCGGCAACGCTTCGGTATCCCAGACATCTACCGCAACGCAATCGGCCAATTCGAATTATTCATATGGATTGAGCGCTACGCAAAGTTTGTTCTCGGGTCTTTCAAACTATTTCAATCTTCAATCCGCTTTCACTCAATATTCAATAGACCAGGCGAATCTTGACAAAGCGAGATCTGATGCTTTCTACGATGCCCGCGTCGCGTATTTAAATCTCTTGATCGGGCAGGAAAATCTTAAGCTTCAAAATCAAATACTTGAGCGCCGCCGGCTTAATGAAAGGATGATCAAACTTCGTTATGATGGAGGCAAAGAAGATAAAGGGAACCTGATGCAGAATGAATCCTATCTGGCTGACGCGGAACATAGCTTATCATCCGCCAGACGCCAGCTTCGCCTGGCGCAGTTAAAATTATCTCAGCTTTTAGACAGCGATATTTCTCAGGTTGAAGGCACTCTTGAAGTAACCGCTCCGACAACTCCGGAATACTCATCATTAATAAATAACTCTCCCTCTTACATAGTTTCAAAATACCAGCTTGATCTGGCCGATATCAGCAATCGCTCTTCAGTAAGCGGATATCTTCCGGACATTTCACTGCAGGGATCCTATCGTAAAACCGGGACCAGCTGGCCTCCGGATAATGAAAACAAATCGTTAAGCCTCAATCTCTCCTATTCACTTTTTCCGGGAGGGACAAATATAATCGATTCCGCGATAAACAGCGCCAGGCTGGATAAGGCGCGCGAAGATTTCGCGCAAGCTTATAAATCAACGCTTTATAACATACAATCAGCTTATGAGAATTTGCTCGACGCGATCGAAGCGTTGAAAGTAAGGGGGCTTTACCTTAACGCGGCAAAAGAAAGAGAGGCTATCGCCGAAGCAAAATATTTGAACGGCCTGATGACGTATACTGACTGGGACCTGATCGAAAGCCAGTATATTTCGGCTCAGCAAAGCCTTGTCTCGGCGCAAAAATCCACTCTTGCCGCCGAGGCGGATTGGCATCATTCATACGGAGGTTTTGTAAAATGAAAAAGATTTTGAGTTTCGCGTTTTGCATTTTGGGTTTTGCATTAATATTATCTTCCTGCGCCCCCAGCCCGGAAAAACCGCCACAATCGGTGAAGGTCACAAGAGGGAACATCCTGGCCGAGATCCCGTCAAGCGGATCCGTGATGCCATACAACCGTCTTGAGATCAAACCTCCGATCCCCGGACGAATAGAGCAAGTGCTGGTGGATGAGGGAGAAAAGATCAAACAGGGCCAAATTCTCGCCTGGATGAGCTCGGCCGACCGGGCGACTCTTTTGGACGCGGCGCGCGCGAAAGGCCCTGATGAACTTAAATATTGGGAAGACGTTTATAAACCTACCCCTATCGTCGCGCCTCTCGACGGTTTCATAATATTGAGGAACGTTGAACCGGGACAATCGGTATCGGCAAGCGACGCCGTTCTGGTGATGGCGGATCATCTGATCGTAAAGGCGCAGGTAGATGAAACCGATCTTTCACACATCAAGCTTAATCAGCCGGTTGTGATTATTCTCGATGCCTATCCTGATAAAAAGGTTGACGGAAAGGTTGAACACATCGCTTATGAATCCACCGTTATAAATAACGTCACGATCTATTATGTCGATATTCTGCCAATGTCCGTCCCCTCTTTCTTCCGGTCAGGCATGAGCGCGACCGCCAATTTCATTTTATCTGAGAAAAAAGACGTTCTTCTTGTCCCATTGAACGCGATCAGGAAAAAGAACAACCGTTCTTACGTGTTCGTAAAAGACCATAGCGGAAAGATCGTACCCAAGGAGATAACAACCGGACTTGAGAACAGCAGCAATATCGAACTGGTATCCGGGCTTTCTGAAGGCAATGAAATATATATTCCGACCTCCCAAATGGTCAAAGATTTTATGAGCAATAATCGTGGATTTAGGATGACGAACCCGTTTGGCCCCAGGAGCAGATAAAAATGGGTACGCCGGTCATCGAGCTCAATAACATCTGCCGGACTTACATGATCGGCGGCAAAGTGCCCGTCCCCGCGTTAAAAAATACTTCGCTTAAGATAGAGGCGGGAGAATTTGTTGCTATCACGGGGGCATCAGGCTCCGGCAAATCCACCCTGCTTGCGATCCTGGGGCTGCTGGACAAGGCCGATTCGGGCGCATACAAGCTGCTCGGCCGCGACATCACCGGATTAAAAGATAATGAATACGCCGACCTTCGCAACCAGTTTTTCGGATTTATTTTTCAGATGTTCAATCTCCTGCCAAGGCTTAATATCGTCGACAACACTCTCCTTCCGTTTGTTTACGCCCCGAAGACCGCAAGAAATGGACAGAACAAAGCGATCGAACTGCTAAAAAAGATCGGCCTTGGCGACCGGCTCCGCCACCGGCCGAACGAGATATCCGGCGGGCAGCAGCAAAGAGTGGCGGTGGCGCGCGCCCTGGCGAACGACCCGGCGGTGATCCTGGCGGATGAGCCGACCGGAAATCTTGATTCAAAATCGGCGGCTGACATCATGAATCTGATCAGACAACTAAACACGCAGGGGAAAACAATTATTATGGTCACGCATGAATTGTCGCTGGCGGAACAGGCGTCGCGGATCATAAAGCTCCAGGACGGGGAGATCGTCTCGGATGAAAAAAAGTCAGCCCCGGCCGCGGCCGAGGTCAAGGAATACCAGCTTTTAAAAAGAGCTAAAAAAAGTTTCTTTTCTTTGATTGAGATCAGGAATTATTCTTTTGAAGCGGTTCAATCACTCGCGATAAACAAACTAAGATCATTCCTGTCAATATTGGGCGTGCTGATCGGCGTGGCGGCGGTGGTGGCCATGCTCGCGGTTGGAAACGGAGCCCAGCAGCAGGTTCAGCAGAGTTTAGCTTCTCTCGGAACAAATCTTTTAATGGTCAGAACCAATTTCCAGTCGCGGGGCATCGCGCTTGGAGAGGGCACTGTCACCAGATTTACCTTCGATGATCTAAACGCGATAAAAAGGATCGATTCCGTAAAATACGCTGTCCCGTATGCCCAGGGAAGAGTACAGGCCGTTTATCAGTCAAGGAACGCGAATACGAGTGTCCTTGGAACAGCTCCTGAATTCCAGATCGTGCGCAGTTCGCGCGCGGAGGTGGGAAGATTCTTTACCGATACTGAGGTGCTGACTCGAGCCAAGGTGGCTGTGCTGGGTCTGGTAGTTGCTAGCGAACTTTTTGGCAATGAAAACCCGTTAGGCAAACAGATCAGGCTCAACCGGATAGACTTCAGCGTGATCGGGGTTTTGGAATCAAAAGGCGTTTCCGGCTTCCAGAATAATGATGACCGGATCGTTATACCGATAACGACCGCCATGTACCGCCTGATCGGGACGGATTACATAAATTATTTCGATGTCCAGGCACAGGATGAAGGTTCGATGACCGCGGCGCAGGAAGAAATCAGTAAAGTAATATTAAGACTGCACAGAATGACCGATGCCCAGTCCGACCAGATTGACATCCGCAATATGGCAGATATCCAGAAGGTCGCGGGACAGGCGGCGTCAACTTTTTCTTATCTTTTGGGCGCAATCGCGGCAGTCAGTTTGCTCGTGGGCGGCATCGGGATAATGAATATTCTGCTGGTAACGGTGATGGAGCGGACGCACGAGATCGGCCTGCGCAAGGCGCTGGGCGCGCAGAATCTTGATATTTTAATTCAGTTCATGGTTGAGGCGGTTATGATCTGCGGGATCGGCGGGATTCTGGGGCTTATTCTCGGTGTATCTGTTTCTTTTGTAATTTCAACCCTCGCGGGCTGGGCGACTCTGGTTTCGGCCGGATCGGTCACACTCGCTTTTCTTTTTTCAGTGATGGTCGGAATATTTTTCGGCTTATGGCCGGCGATGCAGGCGGCCAAACTATCGCCCATGACCGCGCTAAGATATGAATGATCAGTAGTTAAAAACCACCGAAGTATCTTTATTCAGGTCATAGATCACTTTGCCGTTCGGATTGGCAGAGACATTTTTATCATCATATGATATGGCTATCACATAACTTTTATGCGCCTGCAGAAAGAAAGTTGCCGGAACATACCCATCAGTATGTTTGGCCGCGAGCGAATGGGCTTGGTCTCCCCTGTCATAAATTTTAATGTTTGCCGCGGCCGATTGATCTTGTCTGTTATTATAAAGACTGCCGACCCGCACATTATAATATTCCAAATTTAAATCCACGGAAATATCTTTTGATAGTTTCTTGATTACCCTGGAAGCGACATTGTTGACACTGGGGAAAAAAGCTTCAATGCGATAAGTATTATTTTCAAGCAACTTGAATTTTACCGGCTGGCCCTTGCTCGTGTCGCCTTCAGCCGCCAGGATCGCACCCTTCGCGCTGGACTGATAAATCCTGATTTTTGCCTCTTCCGGCTGATTGTTTAACTTCGCGCTTACAAGCACATTGAATTTTTTCGCCTGCGTTTCAGCGGCAAATGCATTTCCGCAAGAACAAATAATTAATGCCGTGATCAAAACTAAATTATGCCATTTGTTCATTTTTTGCCTCCTTACCTAAACCATTCAGGGGCTGTAGCGTCTTCTCCCGTACCTATATCCAGATCAATATCTGAATCCGTTGCTTTGCGGGATATTTTTTTAGATGGGTATTTTCTGATTTTTGGGTAAACAATTTGACCGTTTAATCCGACTTTGGCCGATTCCTCCGGCTTTAATTTTAATGTACTAATCTCTTCTTCCCGCTTTGCTTTTAACGCTTTTATCTCCTCTGCCTGATTAATTTTTAAGGTTCTTATTTCATCTTCAAGCTTTGAACTTATCTCTGACATTTCCTTGACCTTGGGGATCGGTTTCCAGATATTATCGGAATAAAACCACGAATCGCCGGTTTCGGTATCCAACAATATCACGGAAGTTTCCTCGGAACCCGACGGGGATCTCCCCGGATAAACAGCAAATTTGCCGGTTTTTGGGATATTATAAAAAACAAAAGCCAAAACGAAGATAAGAACGAGCGTAATTAATGTTCCATAAAAAACATATAATACACTGTTTTTCCAACGGTTTTCATTCAGCCACATAATATTATTATAATTCAGATTTCGGAACAAAGCAATCCAAAATGTTATATAATATGAAACCATGGCTGATACCTATAAATATGATTTCCTTATCATCGGCGGCGGAATCGCGGGGCTCCGCGCCGCTTTAACCGCCACTAAATATGGAAAAGTCATCGTCCTCATTAAAGGAAAAATCGGAGAATCAGCCACCGAAAAAGCCCAGGGCGGCATCGCCGCGGCAATCGATAAGATAAAAGACTCAACCCAATACCACTTTGAAGACACAATTGAAGCCGGTGCCGGCCTTTGCGACGAATCAGCTGTCCGCGTTTTAGTTAATGAAGGCGTTGATCGGGTAAAAGAATTAATCGAGATGGGCGCCCAGTTCGATAAGGCGGAAACTGAAGCCGGCGGAGGTTATGCACTGGCATTAGAGGGCGCGCACAAAAGAAGAAGAATCCTCCATGCCGGAGACGCCACCGGATTTGAAATTGAAAAAACACTTGGCTTTAATCTCTTAAGGGAAGGCCTGGCGGAATTAAAACCCGAGACCTCGGGGATCGAGTTGATTATGGATCAAAGAAGATGCGTCGGCGTCCAGGCGCTGGACAACAAAACAGGTAAAGTTGAAGCTTACCTCGCAAACACAACGATACTTTCAACAGGCGGGATGTGCCAGGTTTATCTTTACACCACAAATCCAACGGTCGCTACCGGCGATGGGGTAGCAATGGCTTATCGCGCCGGTGCTGAAATAACCGATATGGAATTTATCCAGTTCCACCCTACCGCACTTGTACAATTCAAAGAATTCGAAGATATCATCGCCCTGCCCCAGTTTTTGATTTCTGAAGCGGTTCGCGGAGAGGGAGGAATGCTTTTAAATAAATTCGGCGAGCGCTTCATGGAAAAATACCACGTTAAAATGGAGCTGGCCCCTCGCGACATCGTGGCGCGCGCGATATTTGAAGAAATGAAAGCCACGGGGGCGGATCATGTGTATCTTAGTCTTTCAAAAATGGATCCGGATAAAATAAGACGCCGCTTCCCGGTAATATACAAGACCTGCCTGGAGCGCGGACTGGATATTACACAGGATAATATTCCCGTCGCGCCTGCGGCCCATTATGCCATGGGTGGCATAAAAACCGATCTTTTCGGGAAAACAGATCTTCCCGGCCTTTTTGCCGCCGGCGAATGCGCGTCCCTTGGCGTCCACGGCGCAAACCGTCTGGCAAGCAATTCTTTGCTTGACGGGCTGGTCTTTGGGCACAGGGCGGCTCTGGCCGCAAAAGAGCTGATTGGTAAAAAATTGGATTTTTCTCCATCAGATATAAAACTAGGCAGCCATCATTTAAAAGAAATTGAGATTCAGCGTTTTAAGCTGGTCATAAAAAGCGCCATGTGGCATGGAACAGGCATTGTAAGGTCTGAAGAAAGTCTTAAAAACGCGTTACAGAAGCTTGAAATCATTGAAAAGCAGCTTAACTTTAAACCGCATTCGCTTGAAGAATTTGAACTGATCAATATGCTTCTAGTATCAAAATTAATTGCTCGCGCGGCTTTGGACAGAACCGAATCGCGCGGTGCCCATTACCGGAGCGATTATCCGGAAACTGATGACGTGAATTGGAAGCGGCGCCTGGTTTATAAAGTTTCCCGGTAAATCTCAATCACCAGATCAAATAAAGTCAAAACCAGCGGACCAATTAAAATGCCGGGAATGCCAAAAAGCTGGATCCCGCCAAGTATCCCGAAAAGTATCACCAGCGGATGTATCTTGGCTCTCTGCCCCACAATCTTTGGCTTTAAAATGTTGTCGATCGTGCTTACCACGAAAGTTCCATAAACAAGCAGAGCTATTGCTCTCCAATAATCACCGGTCGTATACCCGATCGCGAAAAGATAAATATCTATTGGCAGCCAGACCAACACCGCCCCCAGCAGGGGAATAATCGATATCAGCGCGGTCAAAAATCCCCATAAAGCAGGATTTGGAACCCCCAAAAATAAAAATCCCGCCCAGGCCAGCAGTCCCTGAACTGCGCCGACTACGATCTGGCCCATGATCATGCCCCGGCTCAAATCATCGAACCGGGAAAGTATCTGTTCATGCCTTTTTTCCGGCAGGGGAACCAGCCCCTTCAGGAAATTATAAATTTCCCTACCGAGCTTCAAAAAATAATAAGTGGAAAAAATCGTTATGAAAATATTGAGCAGCAAGTTGGGGATGCTTTTCAAAACATTCTGCAGCCAATCGATTAGCTGTCCGATTATATCGCCGACAATGCCTTGCAACTGTTCCGGCCCGCCGATAATCCGGGTAAGATTTTGAGGGAAATTCGTTATTATCCAGCCCGGAGATTTCAAGAACTGTTGCAAATAAACATAACCGCCTCGCAGTTCATAGGTGACAACCGAAGTTATGAAAACCGCCGGTATCAGGACCAGCAGGATAATAATGGCGCAGGTAATCATCGAGCCCGCAGTTTCCTGAGGCAAAAATTCGGGCACGATATTTTTCACGATATATTTATAGACCGGATAAAAAATGTAAGACAGAGCCGCCGCCGTCAGAATAGCAACAATAAAAGGCCGAATAATCAAAAATGCCAGTCCAAGAATCACAATTGCCAGGACCAGAGCAACTGTTCTTTGATATGAATCCTGTTTTCCCTCCTGCATGGCTCCTCCTATTTTACGGGATAAATCCGCAAGCGGCGCTTTGGCTCTTCCCCCACTGATTCGGATCTCAATCCCGCTTCTTCAACCTTTTGATGCTGCAGCCGGCGGATATAAGCGTTTTGCGGATTGATATCAATTGACTTTTTTGTGTTTTTTACTTTCTTTATGGCTTCCTCAACCTCAAAAAGAGCCGCCTCATCTGATTCTTCGCGGCTTATCCTGAAATAAAACTTGAGGAATTTCATGATCGCGGAGGAAACGTTCTTTTTTATCACATGCACGGGAATGTTATGCTCCTCCGCCGAGATCATTATTTTTGTGTTCGGGCGGGCCTTGCTTTTAACCGTTAAGATCATGTCCGCTTCGTCAAGGTTTAAGGCTGTCATCGCAGGCAAACTTAAAATACGAAGACCCCGGTCAAGTTCCGCGCGGTTAACACCGAACGGGTAAATATGCAGTACTCTTTTTTCTTTTTCAGATATGATCTTTTCTGCCTCTTCCGCTGTTGGCTCAGGAATTTCTTCTTTGGCTTTCTCGATTTCGATCTTTCCTTCTTTTGTCCTGACTCTAAGCTCTGGCTGCGGCTCCCTTCCGCGGAGCAAGGTGTCTACTGCCTTGGCTACATCATGATAAATGGCAAAAGTATCGCGCTCACGAATCTCAATTAAAACATCAAAAGTTGGAGGGGCTTTTCTCTCCAGCACCGCTTTTTGGGTTCTTCGCCGTTTGGCTTCTTCATCGCCTAAAATTACTGTTTGAATTCCGCCAACAAGATCAGATAGCGTTGGGTTTGAAACAAGATTATCAAGAGTTATTCCGTGGGCGGTTGCGATTAACTGAACACCCCTTTCCGCGATTGTTCTGCAGGCGTGAGCTTCAGCTTCCGTGCCTATCTCGTCCACAATCACGACTTCAGGCATATGATTTTCAACCGCCTCGATCATGACGGCGTGCTGGCGGTCAGGCGATGGCACCTGCATGCGCCTTGATTTTCCGATGCCAGGATGAGGAATATCCCCGTCGCCGGCGATTTCGTTTGAGGTATCTACTACAATCACGCGTTTTTTAAATTCATCCGAGAGAACGCGAGATGCTTCTCTTAATTTAGTGGTCTTGCCGATCCCGGGAGGGCCAAGAAACAGGATATTTTTACCTGATTCTATAACATCGCGGATAATATCGATTGTGCCGTATATGGCGCGTCCCACACGGCAGGTTAAACCCACGATTTTTCCCGTTCGATTTCGCATGGCGGATATCCGATGTAAAGTTCTTTCTATGCCGGCGCGGTTATCCGAGGTAAACTGTCCGATCTTTGAGGTCACGTAGTCAATATCGGCCTGGGAAACCGCCTCGCCGGGAATATAAATAACTTTCTCGTTTGCGAATCTGGCTTCAGGCTGTTTGCCCAGATCCAATACAATCTCTATCAAACGCGGAAGATCAGGCAGATTTTTAATCGCGGAGACGATTCGCTCAGGTATCACATCCAGCAGTTGAGCAATTTCGTCCTCTTTTACCTTTGCTTTCATTTACCTACCTGCCGGCAGGCAGGCTCTTTATGGCCGCTTTAAGATTTATTCCTGGAACAAAAGCCGGCGACTTGGTCGAGTCGATCGTTATCTTTTCTCCGGTTTGGGGATTGCGCCCTACTCTTCCGGCGCGCGTCCGGACCAAAAAATTTCCAAAGCCGACCAGGCGCACCTTATCTCCTTTTATCAGAGCTTCTGAAATATGTTTCAGAGCAACATCTAAAACTTTTTCCGCTTCGGCCTTTGTCAATTTGGTTTCTTTCGCGATTTTACCCGCCAGTTGCTTCTTATTCATACTTTTTCCTCCTTAGCCAGAAGTTCTTCCCAGCGTTGATCGATCTCTTTTTGAATATCCTCAAGCAATCCCGCGTTCTGCGGTTTGAAGAGGTGGCGGAAACGATCCTGCTTCTTTAAGAAATCAACTGCCGGCTTTTTATCTTTTGGTTTGTAGGTTATCTTATATTTTCCGTTTTCAACCTCATAAAGCGGCCAGAAACAGGTTTCGGCCGCTAATCTGCCGATGGCCATAGTTTCTTCTGGTTTATATTGCCAGCCCAGGCGGCAGGGCTGTAAAACATTTATGAATTTGGGACCTGTGACGCTGAACGCTTTTTCCGCCTTTCTTGTAAGATCAGCCCAAAAGCCAACCGTTGCCTGCGCCACATAGGGTATATCGTGCGCAACCATGATCTCGGTTAAGTCTTTTCTCTTTTCCATTTTTCCCTGTTTTACCTTTCCCGCCGGTTCAGTCGTGGTGTTTGCCCCCAGGGGTGTCGCACCCGATCTTTGTACGCCTGTATTCATATATGCCTGATTGTTATAGCAGACGTATAAAAGATCATGTCCCCTTTCCATCGCGCCGGAGAGCGACTGCAGTCCGATATCATAAGTACCGCCGTCACCACCAAATGCCACAAAATTTATTTTCTTTGAGATCTTTCCTTTTTTTGAAAGGGCATGATATGCCGCTTCAATACCAGATAATGTTGCAGCGGCATTCTCGAAAGCGTTATGGACAAAAGGTATTGTCCACGCTGAATAGGGAAAAATCGTGGTTGTGACTTCCAAGCAACCGGTTGCCGCAACCACAACCACGGGATCTTTTGACGCAAGGCAAACCATTCTGACAATCTGAGGAAACCCGCAGCCAGAACAAGCCCTATGCCCGCCGGTTAACGGATCTTTTCTTGTAGATAATTCTTTTAAAGTTGCCATATTACTGCCTCACTCCCAGATAATTAATGATAGAAATCTTTTCAACTTTTAAAAGATCAGAAAAGACGCCTTTTATTTGCGAAACATTGATGTCGCGGCCGCCCAATCCATAAATATAATTAGTAATCTTCGGGCGGGATGCCGAATTGTAAAGCGCGGAACAAACCTCTGTAAAAACCGGTCCTCCCTGTGTATTAAAAGAATCCGATCGGTCAAGCACCGCTATTGATTTCAATTTGGAAAGCGCTAAAGCAATCTCTTCTGCGGGAAACGGGCGAAAAACCCTGATCTTAAGCATGCCCGCTTTGATCCCCTGCTCTCTTAATTGATCGATAGCGACTTTTGCCGTTCCGCAAGTCGATCCAAGCGCAACAATAGCGACTTCCGCGTCATCGAGTTTATATTTTTCAAAAAATTCATAAGGCCTGCCGAATCTTTTGCCAAAATCCCGCCCTACTTCAAGGATCACTTCTTTTGAAGCTTTCATCGCTTCATTGACCGGCATTTTATGCTCAAAATAATAATCGGTAAGATCTAATGCGCCTATTGTAATCGGTTTATCGACATCAAGGATCGAATAAGGAGCTTTCTTTTCACCTACATATTCTTTTACCTGCGCGTCTTCCAGCATCTCCATTTTTTCCATGCCGTGGCTGATTATAAATCCGTCAGTAGTTACCATGGCAGGCAGTAAAACTCTCGGGTCTTCAGCGATGCGCACCGCTTGCAAAAGATTATCATAAGCTTCTTGAGCATTTTCTGAAAAGAGCTGCAGCCAGCCGAAATCCCTGGCGGCCATTGTATCAGAGTGATCGCAGTGAATGTTGATGGGAGCGGAAAGCGCGCGGTTGACATCACACATAATAATCGGCAGGCGAAGGCCTGATGCAATCGGCAGAATCTCATACATTAGAGCTAATCCCTGAGAAGAAGTGCTCGTCATGACTCTGGCACCGGTGGTTGCCGCTCCCAAACAGGCGGACATAGCCGAATGTTCTGATTCCACGGGAATATATTCCGTGTCGACCAGACCATCCGCAACAAATTGGGCAAAGATCATGACAACCTCGGTTGCGGGAGTGATCGGATAGGCCGCTACAACATCTGGATTTATCTGGCGCATGGCCTCGGCCATGGCTTCATTTCCGGTTTTTGCTGCTGTTGGCATATTATTTCTCACTTTCCATTGTAATTGATTTTTTCGGCTTGGTCGGGCATTCATGAGCGCAGATGCCGCAGCCTTTGCAATGTTTATAATCAAAACCCGTCATCTTTCCGCCCTCTACTGTAACGGCAGAATCAGGGCAGGAAATCCAGCAAATCAGGCACTGGATACAAATATCCGGATGCCAGACCGGTTTTTCTCCAAGGCGCCAGTCGCCGGTTTCAAAGGCTTCCGCTGTTTTTGCGCCAAGCTGATCACAAGGAGGTAATTCTTTCCAGCCCATTAACTTATTCACTTTTTACCTCCTCGTAAGCCCGCTTTATTGCTTTTATATTTCCTTCCACAACTTCCGGTTTTGAGGCGAATTTCTTCTTCAGTTTGCTTTCAGTTTCTTTTAAGGTTTCATTGAAATCCAAAAGACCTGAAGCTTTAAGCAACGCGCCAAGCATCGGCGTATTTGGAATATCACGGCCAATTGTTTCCTTGGAAATACCGGAAGCATCAACCGTAAAAACTTTCGATCCTTTCAATTTAAGAGTTTCTCTTACATTAGCTGGCTTGTCTGAAGTATTAACTATAATTATTCCATCTTGCGGCAAACCTTCTATTACATTTACCTTTCCCATTAACGTGGCATCCAAAACCACCACGATCTTTGGATTAGTTATCGCGCAATGGAGCGTGATCGGTTTATCCGAAAGCCGGTTAAACGACGCCACCGGCGCGCCCATGCGCTCGGGGCCATACTCCGGAAAGGCCTGAACATTTTTCCCTGAAGTCAAAGCCGCGTCGGCAAATAAAAGCGCCGCCGTCTTGGCTCCCTGCCCACCCCGGCCATGCCACCTGATCTCTAAAATTTCTTCTTTCATTAAACCACCCAATTCTGCATTCGCGGAAGCACAAATATGCTCACGAAAATGCCCAAAATAATCAGTACGGCCGCGGGTAAAAGCGCCGCGGCAAATGCCTTCCATCTTTCAATTCCCTGGGTTTTGCGCGCGGCAATTGCTAGAATGCCGTAAAGATACAAAACAAAAAACGAATAAACTATGTTATACCCAATTTTAAAATTTGTAAAGTCCAAAATTCCCCGTTTTGATAAAATCATGAATATCATGGGAAAAATCATAACGAGTGCAACTGCGCTGCCATATAACGAAGCTTTGATGCTTGCCGCCAACTCACTTTTGCCGCCCATTACCTTGCCGCCAAAGTAAAGCAGACCGCCAAGTGCGGAAAATAAAGCTAACAGTCCAGCCATCAGCGCGCCGCCGATTATGGAATATATGATTACAAAAAACATAAAAGTTAAAACTGCCATAACCGGGGAGATGATGGCCAACTTCCAGCCGGTAACCTGAACCCATAGGGTGACCCCTACAGGCAGAAGTTGATTAATGAATATTACAATGGATAAGACAAAAGCCAGCACCCAGCTTGTGATGGAACAAAATGTAACCGATTCTTCTCTCCAATCGCCCGCAGGCAAATTGGTGTAAAAAAGTATCGGGCGAACTAAAACTTGCGCAACTGTTTCTAAATAATGTTTAAACATTTATTTCTCTCCTTCCTTCAAAGGCCTTGGTCAGCGTGGCCTCATCAGCGTAATCAATGTCCGATCCGATTGGCAGACCGTAAGCAATGCGTGTTATTTTTTTGCCTAGCGGCAAAAGCAATCTGGTCAAATAAAGCGCCGTTGCTTCACCTTCGGTGGTGGGGTTTAAAGCCAGTACAATTTCTGAAACGTCCGATTTTGCTCTCTTTAAAAGCTCTTTTATCCTTAAGCTTTCCGGCCCCATTCCATCAAGCGGAGAGATGACCCCGCCCAACACATGATATATCCCGTGGTATTCATGGGTCCTTTCTATCGCCATCAAATCTTTTGGTTCGGAAACCACGCATAAGAGCGAATGATCGCGGCTCCGGTCGGAACAGATATCGCATGGATCATGATCTGTAACATTAAAGCAAACCGAACAGTGCTTCAAACTCCGCTTCGCTTCAAGGATCGTTTCTGCCAATTTTTCAATGTCCGGCACTGATGATTCTAACACATAAAATGCCAGACGTTGCGCCGATTTCGGCCCGACGCCCGGCAGTTTCTTTAATTCTTCTATTAATTTTTTAAAAGTTGCTGCGTATTCCGCCATTTAAGTTAATCCGGGAATGGAGATCCCTCCGGTCGCCTTTTTAAGCTTATCGGCCGCGTCGTCTTTGGCTAATTTTAACGCCTTGTTGGCCGCGTCTTTAAAAAGCGAATCGACTTTACTTAAATTGACCGCCGGTCCCATTTTTACCTCCAAAATATCCATCTCGCCGTTCACCGTGATCTTTACCCCGCCCGCCTCCCCCTCGTATTTCGCGCGGGCCAGCTCATCCTTCACCTTTTTCAGGTTCGCCTGCAGCTCCCGCGCCTGCTTTACCATGTCGCCAAATTGTCCGAATATCATTTAAATCAACTCCCCTTCAAAAATTTCCCGCACCACATCAACTGAAACCTGGGGCTTAAGCCCTGATTTCTGGTCCATAACCTGCCCTTCGATCAAAATGTTTTCACCCGTGCTTTCGGCAATTGCCGCCTCCACCGTGTCCTTGTTCTTTTTCTCCTCCAGCCGGTCCTTGTGGAAGCCGTAGCCTTTTCTGAAGCCGATCACAAGCTTTCCCTTCGCATTTATCTCAATCGGTTCCCCTTCATGGAGCGAAACATAACCGTACAAACTCTGTTTTTTAACCTTTTCGAGTATTTCGTTCCACTTGGACTTGATGATCGTCATTCGTTTGTCGGTTACGAGGCCAGTATCGATATTCGTGGTTCGTTGTTCGGCCGAATTACGAACTTCGGGTTTCGATACGGGCGTCGTAACCGTAACCGAACCACGATCCCCAATCAGTTCTAAAAGAGCAACCTCAAGTACAAGTCTAGCGTGCGGATGCCACTTCATGTCAAGCTCCGCCCTCGATAAAGCGCGCAGCATGGATTTAATATTATCAAAACTGAATTTTCCCGACTGCTCCTGAATTCTGCCCTGATATTCTTTGGTCAGCTCAAGCGATTCAACAGCACCAACTTTGGCAAATAAAATATTGCGGAAATGGTTGATCAAATCTTTAACAATTTGCGACGCGCTCCGACCCTCATCGATCCCGCGCCGCAAAAGCTCAAGCACTTTGGAATCGGATCCTTCAAGGATCGCGTCAGACAGTGAAAATAAAAGCTCTTCATCAGCCGAGCCCAAAAGCGTTACCACATCATCAAATGTCACCTTCGAACCGGCGAAGGAAACCAGCTGGTCAAGCAGGGAAATGGAATCGCGCATGCTCCCTTCACCTGATCTTGCCACCGCGTCCAGCGCTTTTTCTTCGATATCAAAACCTTCAGCTTTGGATATCTTTTTTAATTGTTCCTTGATCTCTGAAAGCGCAATCCGCGCAAAATCAAGCCGCTGGCAGCGGGACGCGATTGTTATCGGCACTTTTGAAGGTTCGGTGGTTGCCAGAACGAAAATAACATGCGAAGGCGGCTCCTCAAGCGTTTTAAGCAGGGCGTTAAACGCCTCCGATGTCAGCATGTGGACTTCATCGATTATATAAACTTTGTAGCGTCCCTCGATCGGCGCATATCTCACTTTTTCCCGAAGATCACGGATTTCATCAATGCCGCGGTTTGAGGCGGCGTCGATCTCAACCACATCCACGGCGTGCCCGTCGCGGATCTTTTCACAGTTGTCGCACACACCACAGGGCGATGGAGTGGAACCTTTTTTACAATTCACGGCCTTGGCCAAAATCCTGGCGGTCGAGGTCTTGCCCGTGCCGCGGGGACCGGTAAATAAATAAGCGTGGGAGATGCGATCGCTCGTGATGGCGTTCTTTAGCGTTTGGATAATATGCTTCTGCCCGACGATCTCGTCGAAATTTTGCGAACGCCATTTTCTATAAAGTGATATGTAGCTCATCGGTAAATCCTCGGCACGCGCTTGCCAATATTACAGATTACCTCATAAGAAATGGTGTCTTCAAGCGCGGCTATCTCATCAGCAGTAATGCACTCAATTCCCTGTGAGCCGATTAGCACCGCCTCGTCCCCGACGGAAACTTTACCGTCGCCAACATCTACTAAAATCATATCCATGGTCACGCGGCCAACCACCGGATAGCGTTTGTTGTTGATCAAAACCTTTGCGCGATTTGAGAGCCGGCGCGAATAACCGTCGGCGTAGCCGACCGGAAGGGTTGCAATTGACGTTTCTTTTTTTGTGACATAAATGCCTCCGTAGGAAACAGGAGTTCCCTCCGGCACTCTTTTGACATAAACCACCCGGCTTTTAAATGAAAGCGCGGGAACTAAATTGATCGTCCGATTAGCATTCCCATGCGGATAAATGCCGTAAAGCATAAGGCCAACCCTCACCATGTCCAGGTGCGTTTCGGGATGAAAAAGGGTGGCCGCCGAATTCGCCGCGTGCTTCAGGGGAATATTTTGAAAACGCGGAAGCAGTCCTTTGAATTTCTCAAACTGCTCTTTGGTGAACGAATCCTCACGCTCTTCTGCTTTGGCAAAATGAGTAAAAATTCCTTCAATTATAAGAGAAGGAAGGGAGCCGATCTTGGTAATCAAAGCGCCGGCTTCGGATGGGGCAACACCCACTCTTCCCATTCCGGTATCAACTTTAATATGTATCCGGGCATTCTTTTTGCGCTTGACCGCTTCATCAGAGAGAGCTTTTGCTTCGGAGAAAGAATAAACAGTTTGCGTCAACTGATGCTGAACGATCTCATCCATGACGGAGGTTGGGGATTCGGTCAGTATCAAAATGGGATGGACAACGCCTGCTTCCCTTAATTCAAGCGCCTCCCTTAAATTGGCGACGGCCAAATAGTCAACACCGGCTTCAATAGCCGCGCGGGAAACAGCCACTGCCCCATGGCCGTAAGCATTGGCCTTGGTAACGGCCATGAATTTAGCGCCGCCGGAGAGCAGTTTTTTGATCTCTGCTATATTATGCTTGATCGCGTCAAGACTTATTTCTGCGTAGGTATTCATTTTTTAATTTATCAACCAGTTCATCAGGAACGGTAATATCTCCAAGATTCGCTTCCCTGCCGGAATTTTCTCCGTGAAAATCCGTCCCGCCGGTCATAAGCAATCCGTATTTCCGGGCAAGGTTCCTGTAGCGCTCTCCTTCCCCTTTTTCATATCCGGGGTAAAAAACCTCTATCCCTTTCAATCCCGCCGCCATAAGATCCGGAATTATCTCATCGCAGTTTGAGATCGCCGGATGGGCAAAAACCGGCACGCCGCCTGCCTTTGCAATCAATTTTACCGCATCCGAAGGCGTAAGTTTATAATGGCTTACATATGCCGGCGCGCGAAAATCAAGGTATCGGACAAACGCTTCCTTAAAATTCGAAACCAGGCCTTTTTTTATCAGCGCGCGCGCCACATGCGGCCTGCCGGGCGCTTTCTTTCCCGAAATCGAAAATACATCTTCCGGGGAAAGTCCAACTCCCAGCCCCTTCAGTTTTTCAACTATTTTATAGATTCTTTTAACCCTGTCTTCCTGTATTTTCTTCAATGTCTCAAGCATTTCCGCATCTTTAAAATCTATAAAATATCCCAGGATATGCACTTCGGCCCTGGGTATTTCGCAGGTAAATTCAATCCCAGGAATAACCTCCACCCCAGCCTCCACCCCTCTCTTTTGCGCCCTTTCTATGCCGTCCACATTATCGTGGTCGGTCAAGGATATCGTTTTCAAGCCAGCTTTCCTTGCCAGATCAACTAATTCTTCTGGAGAATCTAACCCGTCCGAGAGGTTGCTATGTAGATGCAAATCTGCTGGCATTTCGTTACAAATTATAACAGATTTGGCTTAAGTAGTCGAGAGTAAGTAAGTAGCCGAGAATAAGTCGATCAGAAGTAGGCGAGAATACGTATTCTCGCCTACTTCTGATTCAAATTTATGACCTCGTCTTTGATTTTGTACCCATCAACCGTTATTTTTACGTAATGGTAATAGCCGCCAAGATAATTTGGCAGATAAAGCGGGGCGCCGGCGCCACCGGTCACTATATACACCACTGAATCCCTTGTCGCCTTCGCGTAGCCGTGGATGTGTCCGGCAATGACGTAGCGCACGCGGTATCTGGCAAATGTTTCCATTAATTTTTCAGCCGTCTTGCGCTCGGACATCACATAATTGGGATAAACTTCAGAGGGATCAAACATCGGACGGTGGAAAAAAACAAAATTCTGCTTTTTTTTATTCGCTTCAAGATCAGAGATCAAAAAATCGTTCTGTCTCTTATCAAATACGCCTTCAAATGAATTATTAAGGATTATGAAATGCGCGTTTTCGTAATCGAAGGAATAAACATCGGGGCCGAAATATTTCTTAAACCATTTCGCTCCCTGCCCCACCATATCATGATTCCCCGCCACATTATAAATTTTAAACCTGCTTTTCTTAATAAGGTTTAAATAATGTTTATATTCCGATTCTTTTCCGGAAGACACGAAATCTCCGGTATTTACGGCAAAAGTTATTTCATTATCTTTGTTCATTTTGCCAAGAAGTTCAGAGAATATCTCATCTCCATCCCTATTATCTCCAAACACGGCAAAGGAAAACGCCCATGCGGGCGAGATAAGCGAAATTATGACTAATGAAGCGGAAAGAAATTTTTTAACCAAGATCATCAGCTGCCGCCCGGTATTCCTTCAAGGCTTTCTCAATGCTTTTTACGCTTTCACCAAGCACAACTTTGGTCAAAAGCAACCCTTTTGCACCGGTATCAGCGATGATCGCGACCTCTGAGGGTTTGATCGTTCTCTGGGTTGGGATTATGACCGGCAGTCCGGATGAAATCGCGATCGCGATATAATTTTGAAGATCTCCAACCACCAGGTCTCTGTGGCCCTGGGAAAGCGGGACAATCGCGGCATCAATCGCCTGTGCCCCGACATTTTCCACCCCGATTATCTTATCCAAAGTATAACTATTGCTCAACGCAATAATTTTCCCTGTCTTTATTCGTTTGGTTATCGCGGTTAATGAATCAAAATGGAAATTTATAAAATCATATTTTTCGTTTTCCTTGATCTTTTTCTCATCTAATTTTTCTTCTAATGACAGATCAATGCCCACTGGAATTTTTACTTCTTTCATGATTTCACTTTGTTTTTCGCCCTTATTTACAACTAACGCATCTGCCCCGGCGGCCTCCGCCGCCTTCGCCATCTCGATATCATTCTCCGGCAATTGGACAATAAGCGTCATCTTTTTCTTTGACATCATCTCAAGCAACTTGCTCATGCTTTATCCTCCTTGCATTAAAAGATTCCAAGCATCCGCAGTATTTTTGTCTGTACAGGTTAAGTTTAGCGGAAATTTCGCGGCTTTTGTAATATCCTTCACGGAAATCATTGTATATAAATTCAATCTTTTCCTCATCGGCTATCCTTGACCCGATTTCCTTTATTGAATCATGTTTCTGGTATGGACTGATAAGTAAAGTAGTTGAAAAAGCATCGAAACCATTTACCTTGCCATATACGGCGGTTTTGCTCAAACGGGATGCATAACAGCTTTGGCAATTTCCCGCCTTAAGCTCTATCTTTTCTTCGACAAATAACATGGGCAGGCGGGATATGGCGCAGTAATATTCCATGCATTTTTTTCTTTTTTCATATTCATCTGTCGGATAAATGTTTGGATTATAAAAAAATCCGGTTGCGTCAAAATCACTTTCCTTCAGCCATTGATAAACATAGGTTGTGCACGGAGCGCAGCAGGTGTGCAAAAGGATCTTTTTCACTTAGCCAATCCTAAATCTTTTAATGCCGCTCTTATTTGATCTTTTTCTTTGTCAGTAGCTTCAACAAGCGGCAATCGAGGAATGCCAACCGGCCTTTTCACCATAGCTAGTGCCGCTTTAACCGGCGTCGGATTCGATGTTATAAATAAAACTTTAAAAATCGGCAATAATTTAAGATGCAGTTCGACCGCCTTTTTAACATCGCCTGAATGATAAGCGTTAACCATTTGAGAGATTTCTTTGCCAACAATGTGTGATGCAACTGAGATCACTCCCACCGCCCCAACTGAAAGCATGGGCAAGGTTAGCGAATCGTCTCCGCTCCAGATCAAAAAGTCTTTCGGACAGGCAGCTCTGGTCGATGATGTTTGGTCAAGATTGCCAGCGGCGTCTTTTACCCCGATATAATTTTTTATCTGGGCCACGCGAGCAAGAGTTTCGGGCATCATGTTTATTCCAGTCCGTCCCGGAATGTTATATATAATGAGAGGCAATCCGGTATTATCCGCTACGGCTTTAAAATGCTGATAAAGCCCTTCTGCCGATGGTTTATTGTAGTAAGGGACAACAATCATCGCACCGTCACAGCCGATTTTTTCCGCCTGTTTAGTAGAGTTGATCGTCGTGGCGGTTGAATTGGATCCGGTCCCGGCAATAACGACGCAGGAGGTTCCTTTTAAGGCAGCTTTTACTGTCCGATAAAGCTCATATTCTTCTTCATGGGTTAAGGTTGGGGATTCTCCGGTTGTGCCGTGGACAACAATTGAATCCGAACCGTTCTGCGCCAGGTAAATGGCGAGCTCTTCTGCTTTTTTATAATCCACCGACAGGTCTGCCTTAAAAGGCGTGACCATCGCGGTCATCACTTTGCCGAAATTAATCATAGAACACCCCCAAGGTTATTATAACATAATTTGATCGTTGATCCGATCGCGGATTTTCGCCTATAATTTAATTTTTACGTTATCATATGCGGATTCAATAATTGGTTGAAGAGTATTATATATCAATCCAAATCCGGCAATTTCAAGTTGTAATTGCTCTTCAGTTGCCAGCGGATATTTCTGAAAATACTCAAATCGCGGTTTAAATAACTCCGCGAATCCAATCATCGCCAGGTTATACCCAAATTCGCCATGGAAGGAATCGTAACATTTCAAGTTGATTAATGGAAATCCCGCCTTTTTCGCGAAACTGCCCAGCATAGCTAGGGAAGATATTACTCTCCATCCCGCAATATCCTTTTCGGTTATTAAAATTTTTTGCGCCATCCTTTCAAATTCGTCCAGCGTGACATCCACCGCGTCTTCGATCTGTCTTTGGATCGGATAATGCGGCCTTAGGAGTTCATATGCTATCTTCCTTCTCACTATCTCATAACTAAGATTTTCAATTGTTTCATGGAAGATATCCTCGAAAACTTCTTTTTTTCCCACCAGTCCCCTTTCGGCGAGGAATTCCTTAATATTCGCGATTCCTCTTTCGATCAACTCCATTTCCTTTTCCTCATTTAATTCAATCTCCGGAACGGTTTTATTCCCCCTTTTCATGTATTCATAGACACAATCAGCAAAAATATGGCTAATTTCCAAGGGCGCCGCTCTCAATACATTTTCGGGGCCGGGCTTAAGAAATACAAATATCTTATGATTATCTTCGTTCAGTTCGCAGACACAATTATCATCTTTTGTTTTATGCTTTCGTATAATCACTTCGATGGGCCAATTTCCCTTTGTGATCTTTTCAAAGTTATTAAATAATTTTTCTATCTCACCGTTTAATCTCATTAAATGGCCATCGTTCCATCCCATTCTCCTGACTTCATTATCAGCCAAAACCAGATGTCCCATCCTAGGCCCAGCTCGAGGTCCAAACTTGAAAGCCAATCCAAAATCAAATTTTATCCGCATATTACTTTTTCTACTTTAAAGACGTGAGATTTCAGATGATTTATGCTGGTGCGAGAATTGTATTATTTCAACCCGAACGCTTTCTTCAATTCCTTGATCCGATCCCTTATCTCCGCCGCCCTCTCAAATTCAAGCTCGGTGGCCGCAATGCTCATCTGTTCTTCAAGGTCTCGTATAAGATCAGGGACTTCTTCTTTGGGCACAAAATCTTTTATACGTCTTACTTCTTCAAGCTTTGCTTCGCGGATGCGTTCGGAAATATCTGAAATTTCCTTAACGATCGTTTTAGGTGTGATGCCATGCTTTTTATTGTAGGCAATCTGAAGTTTGCGGCGGCGGTTCGTTTCTGAAAGAGCTTTTTTCATCGAGTCAGTCTCATGGGAAGCATAAAGGAATACCTGGCCAGCGGCATTCCTGGACGCCCGGCCGATCGTCTGAATAAGGGAGGTCTCCGCCCGTAAAAATCCTTCTTTATCAGCGTCTAAAATTGCGACCAGAGAAACCTCAGGAAGATCCAGCCCTTCTCTTAAAAGGTTAATGCCAACCAGGATATCAAATTCCCCAAGCCGCAGTCCGCGCAGAATATCAATCCGGTCGAGCGTCTCAATATCAGAATGAAGATATCTGACTCTAAACCCATGCTCATCCAGATATTCCGCAAGGTCCTCGGCCATCCTTTTCGTTAATGTGGTTACCAGCACTCTTTCTTTTTTATCAACACGCTTCTTTATTTCTTTTTCCAGATCCTCTATCTGCCCTTCAGCTTTTTTAACGATAACTTCGGGATCAATAAGGCCTGTCGGACGGATGATCTGTTCGACCACTTGTTTGCTTTTTCCTAATTCCCATTTGGCGGGAGTAGCGGAAACAAAAATCACTTGATTGAGCTTCTTTTGAAATTCTTCGAATTTCAGCGGGCGGTTGTCAAAAGCAGACGGCAGGCGGAAACCATATTCAACCAGATTGTCCTTTCTGGCCCTGTCCCCCTCATACATTCCGCGCACCTGGGGGAGAGTCACATGGGATTCATCCATAAATAAAAGATAATCTTCCGGGAAATAATCAATGAGCGTTGACGGCGGAGTGCCCTCCGGCCGTCCGTCCAAATGGCGGGAATAATTTTCGATTCCATGGCAGTAACCGACCTCGCGCATCATTTCCATGTCATATCTTGTGCGCTGTTCCAGGCGCTGAACTTCAAGCAGTTTATTTTTCTTTTTGAGCTCTTCAAGCCGCCAGTCAAGTTCTTTTTTTATGGACTGCAAGGCGGCATCAAGACGGTCGCGGAATGTCACAAAATGCGTTCCTGGATAAACGGCGACAGATTCCCGCCTGCTTAATACTTTTTGAGTGGTCGGATCTATTTCCGCGATATCTTTGATGATATCGTCTTCTATTTCGATCCTCAAAATATTCTTTTCATACGCCGGCTGGACCTCAATTATCCCTCCCCTTACCCTGAACCTTCCCCTCGCCAATTCAAAATCATTGCGGTCATACTTTATCTCAACTAATCTTTTTAATATATCGTCCCGATCAGAATGTTCTCCGATCCTAAGCGGAATCGTGGCATCAAGATAATCTTTGGGTGTGCCGAGGCCGTAAATGCATGAGACCGAAGCCACAACGATCACATCCCGGCGGGACAAAAGCGACATGGTGGCGGAGTGCCGCAGCCGATCGATTTCTTCATTTATTGTTGATTCTTTTTCAATATAAGTATCAGTTGTTGGCAAATAAGCTTCCGGCTGGTAATAATCATAATAGGAGACGAAATATTCAACCGCGTTATGTGGAAAATAACTTCTAAATTCCTGGCAAAGCTGGGCGGCCAGTGTTTTGTTGTGGGAGATGACAAGGGTTGGCTTCTGAACGGCTTCGATCACATTTGCCATGGTGAAAGTTTTGCCGGAACCGGTCACGCCCAGAAGTGTTTGGAAATCAAATCCCGATTCTATCCCTTCAACCAGTTTTTTAATCGCCTGCGGCTGGTCACCGGAGGGTTTGAAGCTGGAGATGATTTTAAATTTGGACATTCGAGTTTAATTGTTTGAGCGTTCCTTCATTTTTAATGATTATATCTGCGAGCTCAAGATATTCTTTGGTGGAAATCTGGGCCTTGATCCGTTTTAGAGCTTCAGGTTTTGACAGGTTTTGTTTCATCAGGCGTTTTAATCGCTTTTCCTTAGAAGATACAACAACAATGGTTTGATCAACCAATCCCTCAAACAACTGTGGCAAAGCGGCATTTATGACAGTAATGCCATTTTTATCCTTGATCTCCGCTTCGATCTCTTCTTTTATCTTTGGGTGCGTGATCAAATTGAGGATTTTTAACTTTTTGGGATCAGAAAAAACGATCTGTCCCAATTTATGGCGATTGATCGCCCCGCCCCTCATTAAAACCTTCGAGCCAAACGCCTCAACGATCTTGCACCATATATCAGACTGGGGAATAAACAATTTATGCCCTATCTCATCCGCTTCGATGATATAAGCGCCGCGTCTTCGCAATATTTTAGCGACCTCATTTTTTCCCGCGCCGATGGGGCCGGTTAAACCAATTATTTTTTTATGATTTGACATAGCTGTGTTGATATTTTATTATACAATAGATTTGAAAAAGATTTTCATAATTTTTGTCTTTTTAATGTCAGCTCAAGCATTAGCGCTCGCGGCAGGTGATTTTCCATATGGAAACCTCATCTTAAAAGTTCCCGCGCAGGAAGACCCGTATCCTGGAATCGGCGGCAATTTTTCATCTCTTGGCAAAGGGATAGATACTGTTTTATGGAATCCGGCGGGATTGGCAAAGATTGGCACATCTGAAATTAATTTAGGATTCACATCCACCGCAACCTCCCCACCCTATAATAAAAATTATGAAGTCAAGGATACAACCTTTGAAGTTGGATCAACTTCCACTACTGGATTTTCAAATGCCATCCTTTACACATCCGATCTTACTGTCATCAATCCGACAACCAGAGAATATACCGGGCATTTAAATTATTCAACCGTCACCAACGGAATAAACTATAAACAAGCTATCAAAATAGCTGACACTTTTGCTTTCGGCATTTCAACCAGAGGAGAAACCGGATATTCTTTAAGTTTGGCTGGAAACTTCCCTGCGCAATGGAAATCAGACCTCGATCTGCATAATGTCACAAACTTTATGGGCTCGGGAATATCGATTAATAATAACGGACAAATCACATACACCTATACGCCGTCGGGCGGGACACCTTATACTTATACAAGCGCGAATCCGGTCTGGAGCGGATTCTTAAATCAATCCCAAAGAATCCCTTTTACTGCGATTTCAGATGCGCATAATGATCTAAATGTCCAATCGAATCTAACCATGACAGGCGCCGCAAAATGGGGCAACCTGTCTCTTGGCGCAAATATTACTCCCATTTCTGCCGCGGCCAATATCAATAATTCTGTAAGAATGATTGTAAAAGAAGGGACAGGTGATGTATATTTTTATGTCCCCAACTTCAACCCCAACAATGAAGCAGAAGTTGTCAATTGGATAAATGATCCAAATTTATTCGGGGCCCCGGCAGGATATAAAAAACGCTACTTTAGGGTGCCGGCGGGAGAGACCGTGGCCGAAGCAAAATATAACGGTTTCTATCAAGCTTCAACCGCGCGCATGGACCTCGGCGCGATGTACGACTTCGGGGAAAATTTTACTCTGGGAATGGCTCTTGAAAATTTCAATAACGCTTCGCTTGATTTTAGGGGATACGGACGGGTGGCTTATGTCAATTCCAGAATATCAACCATTGACGCAACCGGCTTAATCGACCCGGCGGGAACAAGCTATAACTTTTTCTCTGACACCTTTATTCCGGTAAAAGATACGGAAAACATAGGCATGCTGGCGCAGATACCCTCTCAGTTGCCGCAAAAATTCAGGATCGGCGCCACATTAAGAAAGCCGTTTTTAATAACCCTTGATTATGAAAAACAGGCTAATCCCATAACATATAGATATCAGAAATCCGATTCAACTTACGGCGATCTGGTCATCAGCAATATCAATTATCTCCGTGGAGGATTTGAAACACAATTTCTTTTCCTTCCTATGATATTAAAAGGCGGATTAACTGTGATGCTCAAGCCGGATATTTCCGGCGCTGACAGCCAAATGGAGGATAATTTCAACAAAGCCTTTAAATATCAAATGCTGCCGCTTAAACTTGACTTGGGCGCGGGATTTGCCGCCTGGGGATCGGAGATCGGAGGAGGTTTTGGCTTCAGTCTGATGCCGATCTTTTCTACCCTGCAGCTTGATACTCTTAATCAGGACTTTTCAAAAATGGGGTATTATAATATGTTTATCAAAAAAGATTTCTGGCAGGTAACTTATATGAGCGTTCTTGATCCCGGTTCAACCGCCGCCGCCTACTCCAGCGCGACTGACAAAAACAACTGGATGTCATACATAAAGTCGATTAATACGCTTACCGTGAGCGTGAGGTTTTAATATGTTTAAATATTTAATTTTACTTGTGATTTGGTTCCTGGGATTTGGGATTTCAAGTGCGGCTCCGGTTGCTTCCTTTAACCAATTTTTAAATGATGTTTCAACTGACAATCAACCGACAATAACGGGAATCGCGACCGATCAGGCTTCCGCAATCGTTAGCGTAGAATGCCGGGTAGACGGCGGCGCCTGGTCATCAGCTACTCCGCTTGATGGTCTCTTCAACAGCGGAACCGAATCGTTTTCGTGGGTCCCGCCCCAGGCGTTAACGCGCGGCGTAACTTCACACGAGGCGGACGTAAGATGTCTTGATGCCGCCGGAAACATAACTTATTCAACTTATATGTTTTATATAATCGGTGACCGGCCGGAAATAGGACTTCAATCGCGCGGCACAAATATCTTGAATGGAGATGTCATAGATAAAAATCCATCATTTGATATAACCATCATAAGCAATCAGCCGCCGGTCATTGCCCAAAGCGTATTATTAAAAGATGGCGCATCATTGCCAACCACGCAAAGTTTAGCTTTAACCGTTGATTCAAACAATGCTTATATTTTCCATACTAATTATGCGCCGACCCTAAATGACGGGAAATATGACATTAAAATAGAAGCAACAGACAGCAACAATCAAACAACAACAAAAGAAGTGATTGATCTGATAGTCCAGGTGACAGCAGACCTTGCCGTCCAGGGAACACCCTTAAATTATCCGAATCCGTTTAATCCAGAAACAGGCCCCACAAATATCTCCTATATCCTGTCCAAACCGGCGGATATTGCTTTAACCGTTCATGACCTGACAGGCAGCCAGATCTTAAAGAAAAATTATATAACCGACGCCACGGGCGGCAATGCAGGGTATAACGAGGTCGCCTGGAACGGCCGCGACTCCGGCGGCAACATGGTCGGAAATGGGATTTATATTTATCTTATTGTTGGCGAGGGGAGAGTGCTGGCTAAAGGCAAGGTTACGGTGCTCAAATGAGAATCGCTTTGGTATTGTTTGTAATTTGGTGCGTGGTATTTGGAATTTCTGCGATAGCGGATACCGGCACCACAATAGACATAAGCAGATCGATCTACAGCGGCAGGACACTGGGTATGGGCGGCGCTCATGTTGGTCTCTCCGATGACGGCGACGGTTTGTTCACCAATCCCTCCGGCCTGGCAAGGATCGAATTTCCTCAAATAATGGGTTTGAGCAGGAAGATCATGCTCGATGAAACATCTTATGCCCTTTACAGCTTCGCGGCTCCCACAAATTGGGGAACATTTGGGGTTGGTTACTGCGGCGCACAAACCGGAGGATCTTATCCTACGATGCGTGATCCGGGCACCAACCGCGTCGTAATCAATCCATCACTTGAAGCAATAAATTATGAAAACAGTGTCATGCTCTTTACTTATGCGCGCAAACTGCCCTGGCGTAACATTTTACTGGGCGGAAATCTTAAAGTTTTCAATCAGAGCATAAACGGCGGCGGGCAGTTTGACCGCGCGACCGCCATGAATCTTGACCTTTCCGCGTCCTATAAACCATTGAATTATCTAAATCTCGGGGCGAACATTCAAAATGTGCTGGGCGGAAAAATAAACTGGGGCAATGCTTCTGAAAAATTGGGCGGTTACACAAAAATCGGCGCCGCCTTAAATGTCCTGGGGCAGAATACAGGTGAAGCCTTAATAAAACACAGTCAAAATGTTGCCGCTTGCTTTGATCTTGACCTGCCGCGGGATATTTTAGGCGGGACAACGCTTATGCACATCGGCGCTGAATGGTCGCCGTTTAAAGTCCTGTCATTAAGAGCCGGCCTGAACCAGGAAACGGGCGGTACGGGATTAACTTTTGGAATTGGCTTTATAAACTCCGCGTTTCGTTTCGATTACGCCTATGCCCAGCGGCCCGGGATAGCGGGGGACAATCCGCATTATTTTTCATTATCATATATAGGCGATAGAACTGTAAAAGTCAGCAGAAAATTTAAGCGTGCAGAAACTGGTATTAAGATTTTATCTCCTAAAGATCGCACCATCACTTCTCTGGAATCAATTGCCCTGCGGGCAGAAATGAAAGCCCAAAAAATATTCAGTCAGACAACCACCTGGACGGTTCCTTTAATAGAAGTCACAAGCGAGGTAAAAGAAGTTTCAGAAACAGTTAACCTGACCAATATTCTTCGCAACGGCTCGCCCATCAATCAAACGGGAACAATTGATAGTACGGCGCCGCTTATTCTGGGAAGGAACATAATAAATGTCTCGGGTTCTGTGACGCCTGAAAGTATTTTGCTTTCCGGCGAAGTTAAGGTTTTAAGGATCCCTCCTTTTAACGACGCGCCCATCAATTACTGGGCGATCGAGCCGATTGCTTTAAGTTCGGTATTGGGACTAATCAAGGGCTACCCGGATGGAAGCTTTAGGCCGGAAAAAGGCATAACCAGGGCCGAATTGACCGCGCTTATTGTTCGGACAGGAATAATTGATCCTAAAAAATGGGACAGCGCCCTTACAGAAGAAAAATTTACCGATGTTAAGGGCAATGCCTGGTTTGTTCGATACGTAAACCTGGGTGCAGGACTTGGACTTATAACCGGTTATCCGGACAAAACTTTCAAGCCCAATAAAGTATTAAATCGCGCTGAAGGATTAACCATATTGGCCCGTTTTGCAAAACTAATTGAAAAAGAAGGGATTGCTTTCCCCGATTTAGGCCCCGGCTTCTGGGCGAATAAATACATTCAGCCGGCAAAAGAAGCTGGCTTGCTTAAATATTTAGAGGGAAAGAACTTTGAACCTGCCAAATCTTTTTCAAGAGCCGAAGCTTCTGAAGTACTTTACAGAACAGCGCCCATCCAAAAGAAAGTCGATCAGTTCTGGGAAACCGGCGCCATTACTTTTGAGTCTCGATAGAATAACTTTTGCCGTCTGTCTTTACGGTAATGATCCCATTCAAATCCGTCCTATAAACCTTTATCCCAAGCTCTTCAAACCTTTTCAATGTCGACGGATGCGGGTGGTGAAATTTGTTTCTTATCCCAGCCGAAATTAATGCGACTTCCGGTTTTACTCTCTCCAAAAATTCAAGCGAACTCGAAGTTCTGCTGCCGTGATGACCTGCTTTTAAAAGCGTGGACCGCTTACCTTGGACCCTATCCTCCCCCTCCTTTTCCACATCGCCCGAAAGCAAAATAGAAAACTTTCCATAAACCAATCTTATCACCACGGAATTATTATTAAGCGCGGATTCTTCAATAAAAGGCTCCGATGGACTTAATATTTGCCCTTTTACTCCTCCACCCAAATCCAAAACAGTCCCCGCCCTGGCGATCTTATAAGGTATGTTTTTCGAATCGATTATCTTTAGGAAATCCAGGTATGTTCTGCTAGTATGCGGCTGGCCAGAATCAAGAACCAAGCCGACCGGTAGATCGGCTAAAACAGAAGGCAAACCTCCAACATGGTCATCATGAGGATGGGTCAAAACTAAAATATCGATCTTGTTTATTCCCTTACTATGTAAAAATGGAAGAACAAACTTTCTCCCGGCGTCTGATCTTTTATATTTTGGGCCGCCATCGATCAACATGTTTTTGCCTGACGGAGACTCAATAAAAATGGAATCCCCCTGCCCTACATCTATTACATATACCTTGAGTTCTTTCTCCAGTCCAAAACTTAGAGAAGAAATAAAGAAAAAAGCTATAAACAGTAAGATAATAATTGGATTTTTTATGATCTTCATGAATAATATTTCTTTATTTGCCTTAATCGATTCTACTGCTTTTATCAATAATATATAATAACATATTATAAAAACAAAGTTCGGCCGACACAGATATAGGAAAGCCCCGGGCAGGCTGGAAAAAGTATATACAATTTCATTCAGTATTATAAGCACAAAATAAAGAAACCCGTTCAAGAGAGCCGCGACCGGCAAAAAAAGTGCTCCCAATGCGGTTGAGATAAAACCCAAAACGGTCATAACCTCGACCCAGGGCAAGACCATCGCATTTACCAAAACCGCGACCAGTGAAAACTGGTTAAAATTGTAAAGTGTTATGGGCGTCGTTGCCAATATTGGCGCAATTGAAACAGATAATATCGGCGCAATGGGCTCCGCCCAACCTTTTATCCTTTCTTCTAAAACAGGAGCCAAATAAACAAGCGCCCAGGTCGCCGCAAAAGTCAATTGAAAGCCGATGTCAAAGATGACTAGCGGGTCATGAATCATTAGAATAATAGCTGCCAGCGCCAATGAAGTATAAATCTCGCTTTCTTTAGTGAGCCACAGACCGATTAAAGTTATCTCTCCCATGATAGAAGCTCTAATGATCGATGGCCCACAGCCAGCCATCAAAGCGAATAGGATATTAAAAAAAGATGTCGAAATGATCCCGATTCCTATCGGAATCTTCAAAAATCGTACAACTGCAAGACACACCCCAATTAAAATCGAAACCTGAGTGCCCGAAGCTACCAAAAGATGAACCAACCCAACCTTTTTATATTTTTCTTTAAGGTCATTGTCCAGCGGCGACACGCTTGTGCCAAAAACAATACTGCCAAGAAGGGCATCATATGGCGCGGGAGTTGTCTTCTGGATAACAGACATGAAGCGTGAACTTAAATCTGAAATTATCGGAATTTCTTTCTTTTCAGGAGGAAAAATAGTTTGTTGAGGGACAGGGATTAATGGGCGGAGGACAATAATTATGATTGCGTAAGCAACCGCAATCGCGACCAGCGGACGTTTAAACATTTCTACAAACAAATTCTATCCTTTATCTTCTCGAGCCGGCTTTTGCCGAATCTTTCTATCTTTAAAAGGTCTTCGATCTTTGAAAACGGGCGGGCTTCGATGATTTTCCTGGCAGTTGTAGGACCGATTCCCGGCAAATCATCAAGTTCTTTCTCGTTTGCGGAATTTATATTGGTCAAGCTGCCCACAGGATTTTTTTGATTTCCTGAACTTTTAGGAGCAACTGCTTCAATAATTGGCTTTATTTTTTCTGGAATAAATATCTTTTGGCCGTCTTTTAATTCTTCCGCCAGATTAATGGATGAAAGCTCGGCATTTGTTTTTGGCCCGCCGGCTATCCTTATTGCATTGACCACCCTATCGCTCAAATGCATCTTATATACCCCCTCCCACTGCACCGCCCCGCAAACATGGACAATTATTTCCCTCTCACCGGTTGATTCAAAAATCTGTTTTGGCTCGTTAAGCAAAAGAGATGGTTTTTCCGGATTTAGAAAATGATTATAAAAGTAAAAAATTCCGCCTATTAAAACTGCCACTACCAGTCCAATAATCGTAATCTTCTGCTCATTACTGATCTCCATAGGTGTCACCTCAATAGAAGGCTATGCAATTTGTAAGCCAGAAAAAATCATGAAAAAAGGGTAAAAACTGTAGTATTTTTTGACAGTTCGTCAGAGGCGGTTCGTGATGTTTAAAATATCCTCAATATACCTTTTCGAGGCTGATTTGAAGCCATTATTATTCTTAACGGCATTTGGGCCTTCAAGATAGCCGGCCAGGGCAAAAGTCACTTTACTGGAACCCGAAAAGCGGTCAAGCAGGGATTTGATATAACGGGTGGTTCCCATTATATTCTGGTCAATATCAAAAGGATCGGAAATATTAAGCCCGGAAGCCGTTGATGGCAAAAGCTGCCCTAATCCCTGTGCGCCGGAAGGTGATATGGCAAAGCGGTTAAAACGGGATTCGCGAGCTATCAGCCCGCATATTAGTTTAGGATTAACATCATAGGTTTTACTGTGTTTGATGATCGAATTGGCAATATTTTGAGCTTCCCAGCCGTCAATGTTTTTCGCATAGCTGGAAATGAATTTTTTTATTCCTTCCACCAGCCCCTCAGAATAACCGGCAACAAATAGCGGGCTTGGGATATTTGCAATATCTACTTGGGAATAGGTCTGAGATGTGTCGTATGGTTGCTCGGCAGTTGGGATTTCTGGAAAACTCGCCTTTGGCCTTGCCACTTTGGGATGCTGGTTGGTGACCGAGCCCAATATGGAAAAAACAAAAATTAATATTATGACTGTAGTTACGGATCCATCCATAACTTATATTGCGCGCTTCTTATCTTCTTCTGTCACGCCCTTAAGGGTGAGATTGATGCGCCCCATGTCGTCAATCTCAACCACCTTTACGATCACGGGATCGCCGATCTTTAGCGCGTCTTCCACTTTCGCTATGCGTGATTGAGAGATCTGGCTGATATGGACCAGGCCGTCTTTTCCACCAGGCAGTTCAACAAAAGCGCCAAAATTCATGATGCGCACAACCTTTGAGGCGAAAACATCTCCGGCCTTCGGCTCGAATGTTATCGCGTCTATCCGTTTTTTGGCCGCTTCCGCCGCGGCTGAATCCGCGGTTGTGATGTTAACCGTTCCGTCATCATTTATATCAATTTCAACGCCGGTTTCTTCAATGATAGCCTTTATATTCTTGCCGCCGGGGCCAATAACCATCCCGATTTTTTCCGGATTTATCTTGAAAGTTATAATTCTTGGAGCGTATGGGGAGAGTTCCGCTCTCGGTTTCGCGATCGCTTTTTCCATTATATCCAAAATATGCATGCGCCCTTCTTTTGCCTGTTTGAGCGCTTGATTTATAATTTCATAAGATAGCCCTTTGATCTTGATGTCTACCTGAATGGCAGTGATCCCCTTGCGCGTGCCGGTGACTTTAAAATCCATATCACCCAGATGGTCCTCTAATCCTTGAATATCAGTGATGGTAACCGCTTTATTGTCATCTGTGATAAGCCCAATAGAGATTCCGGCTACCGGAGCTTCGATCTGCACTCCCGCGTCCATAAGCGCTAATGTCGAACCGCAGGTAGAAGCCATGCTGGTAGAACCATTGCTGCCTAAGACCTCCGAAACCAATCTAAGAGTGTAAGGGAACTTTTCTTCCGGCGGTAAAACCGGTAAAATGGCCCGCTCCGCCAAGGCTCCATGGCCAATTTCTCTTCTGCCGGGCCCTCTAAGAGGCCTCACCTCGCCCACTGAAAATGCGGGAAAATTATAATGATGCAGGAAGCGCTTTTCGGTCTCCTCAACATCCAATCCTTCAAGGATTTGTTCTTCCCCCGGCGCGCCCAGCGTGGCAACGGTTAAAACCTGCGTCTCCCCGCGGGAAAAAATCGCTGAACCATGGGTGCGGGGCAAAACCCCAAGCTCACAGCTGATGGGCCGGATATCATTTGTCCCTCTTCCATCCGCCCGCTTGCCTTCTTTTAATATCAAATGTCTCATCGTATCATATTCTATTTCTTCAACAACTTTCTTGCAGTCAAATGGGTGGGCTTTAAACAACTCTGCCATTTTGGTGTCCGATTCGGCGGCAGATTTCAATTCTTCCTGAATTTTTCTTAATTCATCAGTTTGCTTGTCCTTATCGGTAATCCTTAAAGCGGCTTCTATCTGCTTTTCTGCTTTATCATAAACATATTTTTTAATCTCTTCGTTTATTTTATATAATTCCACTTTTATTTTCGGTTTGCCGGCCTGGGCAACCAGTTTTTCCTGGAGCTCAATTATTTGTTTAATTACCACATGCCCGGCTTTGATCGCTGATAAAACATCATCTTCTGAAACCTCTTCCCCGCCCGCCTCAATCATTGAAATTGAGTCCTTATTGCCCGCCACCACAAGATCGAGATTTGATTCTTTCATTTGAGAAGTTGTGGGATTAACTATGAACTGATCATTTATTTTGGCCACCCTGACTCCAGCGATCGGCCCTTCAAACGGGATTTCAGAGATAGAGAGCGCGGCTGAAGCGCCGATGATGGCGAGCGCGTCCGGTGGATTCTCCTGATCAAAAGAAAGCGGCGTGACCACGATCTGCACATCGTTTAAAAATCCTTCGGGGAACATGGGGCGGATGGGGCGGTCGACTTTGCGGGCGGTCAAGATCGCTTTTTCAGTTGGCCTGCCTTCGCGCTTAAAGAAACCCCCGGGTATTTTACCAACCGCGTAAAGTTTTTCTTCAAAATCCACTAACAAGGGGAAAAAATCTATTCCTTGACGCGGAGTACCGGCTACAGTGGCCGTGGCCAAAACCATGGTGTCGCCAAGGCGGACAATGACCGAACCGCCTGCTTCTTTTGCTATGCGTCCGGTCTCGAGTGAAAGGATTCTTCCGTCAGAGAGGTTAAGCTCAACCGTTTTTATCATCTCAATTTGAGGCTTTCGGTCAAAGCATCGTATCTTTTGGCGTCACTGCGCTCTAGATACTTTAAAAGCCGCTTCCTGCGTCCCACCAGCACCAAAAGTCCGCGGCGACTGCTTTGGTCCTTCTTATGTGTCTTTAAGTGTTCGACCATTTGATTGATTCTTTCCGTCAAGAGAGCAACTTGCACTTCAGAAGAGCCGGTGTCTTCAGCACTGGTTTTATATTTGCTTATTACTTTTGTCTTTTCTTCTTTCTTCATTTAATTAATTATATCATGGACCTTCGGCAAATAGCAATATCTTTGGCAATCTGTTCTTTAAGCTCCTTGACATCGGAAAACTGGATTTCATCCCTGATTTTCCTGTACAAGTCAACTTTTAAATTCTTGCCGTATAAATTTCTAAAAAATCCGAGGATATGCACTTCAACCGCCGTCCCGCCTGCGCCAAAAGTAGGGCGGGCGCCGATATTTACGACGCATTTTTTCCTATTGACTTTTCCAACATAAACTCCATGCTGAGGGATCAACTTATGTTTATCCACTTTTAAATTCGCGGTCGGTATTTCTAATTGTTTGCCGCGGCCCGTGCCGCGGATAACTTTTCCTGTCAAAGAGTAAGGATGACCAAGAAAATGAATCGCGCGGTTAAAATTTCCATGAGAAACCAAATCCCTTATCAGGCTGGATTTAATGGCGGAATGGTTTATCTTTACCGGTCGCACGACTTTAACCGTAAAGCCGCATTTCCTGCTTAATTTCCTTAAACCGCGAACATCCCCCAACCTGGCATGGCCAAAAGCAAAATCAAAGCCGACAAAAATAACCGCGGCTTTAAGTTTAGCAACTAAACATTTAACAACGAAGTCTTTATAAGATAATTTCTGCATAGCTTTGTTGAATTTAAAAACTTTCACCTGCTCTATCCCCATTTTTTTTAATAATTCTTTCCGTTCAGCGAGAGTAGTTAATAATTTTAACCCTCTTTCGGGAATAATTAACTGTTGGGGATGGGGATCAAAGGTTATGGCAATGCTTTTAAGCTTTTTTCTTCGCGCGTAAGACACGGTATCCTTTAAAATTCTCTGATGGCCAAGATGCACTCCATCAAAAGTGCCAAGAGCAACGACAGATCGTTTCATTTTAGTGGCCGTACATTCCCTTGACCATAAGCGTTACAGTTTTAATATATTCCGCCGCGGGGAGAAAAAGAAGCTGGGATAAAATAAGCGTACCCGCCACCCGGCCCAATATAATATAGAAGACCATCGTGCGCACATCGGATTCTTTTCTTTTCCCTTTAATTGCCTGGTCAGTAATAAAAGCGCAGGTCGGGTCAACCATTAAAGTCAGCAGGATTGTTGCCAAGCCATTGACGATCGCGGAAAGCTGGGTAGCGGTTACGCGATATTCAGGAACCATGGCGCCTGCGAAAAGGGCGGAAAGGACGCCAATAGCATAGATTGAAACCATCAGTAAATTGAGCCACAAGAAAAGCTGCGGCATCCCTTTTAAGGACAAATTCAAAAAGGTTTCTCTCTTTGGAAGCCGAAAGCGTTTTAAAATAGCAAAAAAGTTTCTTGGTTTAAAAGCAGCTAATATCAGCCTCGGGACCGATCCGACTTTCTCAAATCTTATGATCGCTTTGACAAACACTGAAACAGAAAAAGGGGTTAAGACCGCGGCGACAAGGTTGCCGATGAACGCCGCGAATATTATCCAGCGGAAATTAAAAACAAGCCTTGAGATATCGCCCCTTAATATCGCGGAATCCACCATGCCTCCCAAAAAAGGCGCCTGAAGCATATTTGAAAGTCGGGTAACCAATAAGGTGGCGTTTACAAAAGCAAGGGAGGTCGCGATCGATTTGGTCCTGACTCCCGCCAGGCGCAAAGATGAAGCGGTGCATTCGGCAAAATGGATTATGCCCGTGAATATGCAAACGATAATAAGCGGACTCATGAGCCCTTATTATATAATGAAAAGCCGGCGTCCCGCAATCGGCAGGCGTCGCAAACTCCGCAGGGTTTCTCTCCTCCCGCGTAGCAGGACCAGGTTGCATCAAGCGGCGCGCCAAGTTTTAATCCTAAGTTTATGATCTGCGCTTTGGTTAGATTGATCAAAGGTGTAAAAATCTTGATATTTTTAGCTTTTGTTCCTTCTTTAATAACTTTCCCAAATGCCCTGTAAAAATCAGGCCGGCAGTCGGGATAGCCGGAGAAGTCAACGGCATTGGCCCCTATAAATATTGCCTTTGCCCCGATTGCTTCTGCGTATGAAAGAGCAAAACTTAAAAATATAGTATTCCGCGCCGGAACATAAGTGGATGGAATACCATGGGAAATTTCTTTAAGCGACCGGCCGGCAGGAACTTTAATCTTTTTATCAAGCAGCGCACTGCCCTTCCAGGGAAGATTGATTTTGATAATTTGATAAGAGATTTTAGCACGCTTCGCTACCGCTACCGCACTTTTCAATTCCCTCTTATGCCGCTGGCCGTAATCGAAGATCAGGGCAAAGCATTTGTACCCTTTGTTTTTTGCGTAATACAGCGTTGTTGTAGAATCAAGGCCGCCGGAAAGGAGTATGACTGCTTTTTTTTGCATAATAATTAGAAATTATAACATAACCAACGCGCTAATTACCGAAGATATGGTATAATTTCCGCATGTTCTGGAAGTGGAAAAAGGGCGAAGATCTCCACTATGAGGATGTTTTCCGCAAGCTCCAAGGGAAAAAAGGTTTCAGCTATGTTTATACGCAAGAAAAATTTGACGCTTATAAAATTATTCCGGCCTGGCAAAAGCTTGAATGGTTGGAAAAGATGAACCGTTTTCTCCGACAATTCATGCCCGAAACAAGTAAAAAGCTCTGTGAAAAATTGCGTAAAGGCGAGATCTAGAGCTTGATTGTAATGAATGCTTATCTTGTTATGATATAATATTGCAAAATGCTTGAATATTATTATTATGGAAAAGAGATAAAGGCGCTGAACAAAAATAGAATCAGATACCTGGTTATTGGCGGCATGGCAGTCAATTTATATGGGATACACCGCCTTACCAGAGATCTTGATTTAATGATTGATCTATCAGAAGGCCATCTGCAAAAATTCTTGAAAGTGATTAAACCTTTGGGTTATTACACAAAAGTTCCCAATGCTAAATGGAAAGAATTGAATGCCGTCGCCTTTATAAATCATAGGGATGAAGATAAAAGGATCGATGTGTTCTTGAAAAACCCGACTGACTTTGAATCGGCATACAAAAAGAGAAAAATTTTCAGGGCGGATAATTTTCGCATATCCTGCATTTCTTTAGAGGGCTTGATAAAATTAAAAAACAAGGCGGATCGTCTTCGAGATTGGGTCGATATTGGCTCAATAAAAAGAATGCAGGAGCTTAAGAAAAAGAAATGAGACGGGAATTCACAAAAAAACAAATTATGGAACATTACTACAGCAATGATGAATTGAAGGATATGATGCATACCTCAATAAAATCAACATTGCGATGGCTTGAAAGGGCTAGACGCTTTTTTAGCAAGGTTACTCCAAAAAGCACAAAAAAGCTTCAGGAAAAACTTATCCAGGAAGGTTGGTAACTATTTAATCCCGAACACCTTCTTCCTGACTTCCGCCTGCCGGATCAGCCCCGCGGCTTCCATATTTCCTCTATATCTTGCAATAACCGCTTTTATGGTAGTCATTTTATGATTTTCACTCCCGGAATCGCTTCCTCTAACCTTCTAATCCCAGCATTCCTTACTTGGGTTTTCTCTAAATACAACTCCTGCAGATTTATAAGACCAGATAGAGGACCTACATCGCTTACCTGGGTTCCACTTAAATCCAACCTCTGCAGATTTATAAGACCAGATAGAGGACCTACATCGCTTACCTGGGTTCCACTTAAATCCAATGCCTGCAGATTTATAAGACCTGATAGAGGTGTTATATCTCTGACACTGGTTCCATGTAAATTCAACTTCTGCAGATTTATAAGACCAGATAGAGGTGAAACATCGCCTACCTTGGTTTCCTCTAAATTCAACACTTGCAGATTTTTAAGACCAGACAGAGGAGTTACATTGCTTACCCGGGTTCCCCATAAATACAACACCTGCAGATTAATTAGACCAGACAGAGGTGTTACATCGCTTACCTTGGAATACTCTAAATACAACTTTTGCAGATTTATAAGACCAGATAGAGGGGAGACATCACTTACCTGGGTTTCCGCTAAATTTAACAACTCCAGATTTATAAGACCAGACAGAGATGTTACATCGCTTACCTGGGTTTTATTTAAATCCAATTCCTGCAGATTCTTGACTTTCCTTAAATAAACTAAATCTGGATCATTCGTTTCTTGTTTCATTTCGAGTGAAATCATCCCATTATCATCAACTTCTAATTTTTCTATCTTATCCCCAAGCTTTAATCTTAAATATGCTCTATCCCTGCCCAATTCTCGATAGAGCTTAATAATTTCCCCTATCCCATCTTTATCTTTTAACTCTGTTTCATAATCCGGCAAATCCTTAAACAATCCTTCCAGATGTTCCTTTGAACCATCGACGCCGTGTTCATTAATCATTTTTTGCCCGTGCTCGCATAGATGATTGACAATCTGCTCCGCCCTTTCTTCCCCCAGCTCAATTAAGATAGGCTCGATCTTAGGAAGAGTATAATCAAAAAGAAGAGACATCGGCGAGGGCTGAACAATTGCAAACCTATCCGGCCGTTCAGCCAAAGCCATCCGCACCTTTGTTAATGATGGCCGCATGGCCGCCACTTGCGGAGACAACTGCACTGCACTCACCTGCCGGATCAGCCCCGCGGTTTCCATATTTCCTCTATACCTTGCAATAACCGCTTTTATATTTGTCATATTGTGATTTCCACTCCTGGCATCGCTTTCTTTAACATTTCAATTCCTGCGTTGCTGACTTGGGTATTATGCAATTTAAGCTCTCTCAAACCAGCCATCCCCTTGATCTTTTCCAAATCTAAGTCATTGACATTTGTATTATATAAAATCAGTCGCCGCAGATTTTTCATTTGCTTCAAATATTCCCATTCGACACGGAATCCTGACATCAACGCCAAGCCTTCCAACTGCGGCATATCTATAAGGTGATAATATATTTCAGGGTTATTAAATATCCCCTTAATATGTAATCGTTTGAGATTTTTCAATTTCTTTAGATGGGCAAATCCTTCGGCCGGTATCTCCCCGTTATCGAACACAATATCTTCCAGCCCTTTAAATCTTAATAAATAAATAAAAAATGTTTCGTTTTGATAAATATCATGAGCGGAAAAACCATTTCTGAATATTTGATAATGTCCCCGTTTGAAACCAATACTTCTTGAAGGTTCGGCATTAGCAATAAATTCAAGAAAAGATTCTTCCCCCTCAAAATCATATTTCCTATAGGCCTCGGCGATCTCATCAACTCCGTTCTCTTTTTTCAATTTTATTTCGAAATCCGGTAAATCCTTGAATAGTGCATCCAAATGTTCTTTTGCCCCTTCCACTCCATGCTCCTTTATCATCCTCTTTCCGTGTTCACATAGTTTATTGACGATCTGCTCCGCTCTAACTTCCCCCAGCTCAATTAAGATATGCTCAATCTTAGGAAGAGTATAATCAAACAGAAGCGACATCGGCGACGGCTGAACTACCGCAAACCTATCCGGCCGCTCCTGCAGTGCTAAACGCACCTTGGTCAGCGACGGCCGCATGGCCGCCACTTGCGGAGACAACTGTACTGCACTCACCTGCCGTATCAGCCCCGCGGCTTCCATGTTTCCTCTATATCTTGCAATAACTGCTTTTATATTTGTCATTTATCTTGCCATCCTTTCTTCGAATAATTTTTTAGTCAGTTTCAACGCATGCTGGTCCAGATCCGCCACATTCTTAACCGGCACCACGTCAAAGCCGATATCTTTAAATATTTTCTGTTCCCCCTCTTTCCCCTCTCCAATTAAAAAGATCGTCCCCCCAACACTACTTTCAAATACCTTTCTTAACCGATTAATCGTTCCTTCAGTAAGATTTTGAATTTCAAGGTCTGTGATCATAACAATGTACTTTTGCTTGCCCGCCGAAGCTTCAGCGGAGGCGGGCTTGCCCCCTGCGGCATAAGGTTTTTCAATTTCATCAATCGGCAGAACGGTATGATCCTTAAAATACTTGATTAGCTTACGGTCAACCTCATCCTCATCTCTCATAAACCCGGCGGTGCCTTCAAAAAGCGGGCCTCCGTCCTCCGTACCCGACCAGTTGATCACCCTTACCGATTTGCGGGTGGCCAGGAAGGATTTGGCAACAATCATCCCGGACGATACAGCATGACTAATGCCTTTCGCCGGATCCTGCATGCTTCCGCTGCTGTCGATCCATAGATCAAGATCTGGATAATCCTTTCCCACGGTCAGGTGCTTTCCGCGTTTGAATTCCCATTTCTTAGTTGTTACCCCGGGGATCAGGACTCCGCCAATACTTTTACTTAATGTTATATCCAATTGATGCGGGGGATCGCCCGGTCGCCAAGTCTTGGGAGTATATGGATAAAGCAAGCCCGAAGATACCGAGACCTCCGGAACCTTCACTACTCGGCCGCCGATCAGGTCGCGGTAATACCAAATGAGTGCTTCCTCGTCCGCAATCTTGATCTTGCTGTCATCGAGGAATTTTTTAAATTCAGGAATCGAACAGGGCTGTCTTTTCTCTTCATCATTTAATTCATAAATAATTCCGCCCAACCTCTTTTCTAGCTCTTTCACATCTGACCTGCCCTTTGGAGGAATGGGAGACTTCCCTTCTGGAGAAAAGTCCGCGGACTGGCAGTTTGAAATCACGTAAATCTTTTCTGCATCCATGCTCGGAGCATGCTGTTTCAATATCTCTGCGAATTCTCTGGCGCTTCTAAGCCAGTTCGATCGCTTCGAATTCAATATAATAGAAACTACTTTGTCCGCCGCCGTTTCCAGTTCCGGCAACAGTTTAACGTGAATAATGCCTTGCATGTATGATTTTGAAGTATCCTGCCGCTGGAAAAGTTTTTCGTAGGCGCGGCCGATGAGCTGCTGGATTGGATCGGGATTATCCTCCCAAAGCCGCGCGTAGACCTCGGGGATCCCTTTGTCTCCCCGGCGATGCGATTCAACATTCACCAGCATATCGCGATAAATGTTGCCTATATTAGCCGCAGCGAAATCATCTTCGACTACCTGCATTACTGCGTGGTCAATCAGTAGTTTGGTTTTTAAATTTTCCGGACAGAGTTTATGACCCAGCTCATGGGTAAAGATTGACTCTAAAAGATCAAGCAGACTATGCTGATCCAGGCGATGCAAATTAACGGTTACTCTCTTTTCGGAAAAATTAAGGTAGGCGATTTCACATTCGTGGATCCCTCTCCCGTCAAGAATACTGCGGTTGATGCGCGGCTTAGTGTAGCCATAAATTGACCATCTTTTGCAGGCGGCCTCCCAGGCGGTCCTCACTAGATTCGGCGGAAGTTTGTTTATCCCTATCTCGCGGATAGCTATAGAAGTTGCGCGGCCGACGGAAACCATAAAATTATCCCCGCGCTCTCAGTATCTGTCTGGCACGGTGCAGGGACTTCAATATTTCCCACTTGGCCGGATCTTCCATAGCGTCAACTTTTATCAAGATTTCATCACTGCGAGTTAATAGATCCTGAGCTGATTGCGCCCCGCCGGCAATATCATCATAGAAGCGGTTAATCTCGGCGTAGATTGGATTCTGCGCCTCAAAACCATTGAGCGCCAGCTCCCAGATGTGATAATTGAAATCAAAAGTGCGGCGCGTGAAGCGGGACTTGTCAATCTGCACACCTTCGGCGCTTTCCCCGCCGTTCATGGCGATCTTTGACGGGGTTAGCCGATGCGCATTGACCAGAGCAAAGATTATCTTCATGACTTCGTTATCCACGCTTTCCCGGCCCAAAAGCCAGGCGAAGGCCCGCGAATAATCGCGCAGGGCAATCAAACCGCGGGAAGTAAGCCCCTGTTCCTTTATCTGCGAACAAACAACTTTGGAGGCGTCAAAGCCGCATTTGCTCCCATCGCATTCCACGGCCTGTTCTCCAAATCTTCCTTTATGCTTGTCATACCACATATTCCCCGCCAGCCCGCAGGAAGAAAGCCCCGAAGCCAAATGCGAAAGCAGGGACATTGTGCTTTTATCAATGCCGATGGACTGAATCTCCGCATAGGCCTGTTCGCGCTCTTCCTTGTTTAAGGCATAGGATTCTCGGTCAAGCTCGTCCTCGGGCATAAATAGCATATCAATATCTTGTGGACTTAATCCTTCAGTATGAACACTTATGCCAAAGCGATCCAGAAACGGTTTGGTCATCTCAAAGTTGCCGGCGTCGTAATAATTGGCGGTGGCATAGACCGGGCCGTAGGGCATCTCCGTTACCTGTCCGGCATAAGATACTCTTCGGCGATCAATGGCCTGCAGAAGAATAGCGGAAGTTTCGGGTGCAATGCGGTTGGCTTCGTCCAGCATGCGATAAGATTCTAGAACCCAGGGAGACCAGACCACTTCTTTCTGTCCCTGCATGAGTTTAGGTATATCAAAAGACGCGGTCATCTTTTCTTCGGTAAGATTGGGATGGCCGTAAATAGTAGCTTCTTCGATTTGCTCAAGAGATAAACCGAATAATACCTGCCCCACCACTTCCGGAGTCATGGTTTTGCCGGAGCCGGGAGGCCCAAAGAAGATCATACTGCCGTTGACCAAGGCATTCAAGAAAGTTCCAAGCAATACAGAGTTAAAGTTTTTTTCGTACTCTTCATAACCGGTGCGGTTGAGCGCGCTGGATTCAAATATCTTCGCTCCCAGTCCGACATCTTGAGTTAAAAAGCTGTAGCGGGCAGCAACGTGATCATAAGCGCCAAGCGCTTTTTGCCGGAGGTTTTGAGTAATTGTTGGTTGAGGCAAAATCCGGAATCTAAAACTGTTCCTTACTATTTCACATACCATCTTCGATCCTCTCCTCTAAATAAAATTTGGGATTTGGGATTCATTCCCATCCTAAATATTGTCGTCAGATATGGTGTGGAATTTCAGTTTGTTGATGATTATTTTCGGCAGCCAAAATTATCGAGGTGGACATCCCCGGACTTGCGTCCGGGGCTTGTCCAAAGTTTTCTTTGCCTTGGATAATTGAGCACCCCCGATTAAAATCGGGGGAATTATTCCCCCCAATTCATTGGGGGGTTATCGTTCTCACAAGCAAAGAAAACTCTGGAACCCGATACCCCACCCGTCCGGGCGATCTTCTAAGGTAGATCTAGATTCTTATGATCTGCCCCCGCTCCGCCCCCACTGAAACCAGAGAAACTTTTGCTTCCGCCAATTCAGCTAATTTTTCAATATATTTCTTTGCATTTTCCGGAAGGTGGCTGTAATCAGTGATCTTTGTTATATCTTCCCTCCATCCCGGCACCTCTTCATAAACGGGTTTACAGCTCTCAAGACGTGAAATATCTGTCGGGAAATCTTTCAATGTTTTACCGTCGCTCTCATAAGATGTACAGATGCTTATTTTTTCAAAAGAATCCAAAACATCCAGTTTTGTAATTGCCAGCTGGGTCAAGCCGTTTATCTTCGAAGCATGGCGCATGACTACTCCGTCAAACCAGCCGCAACGCCGCGGCCGGCCGGTGGTAGCACCATATTCTCCTCCCCGCTCCCTTAAAATATCACCAACCCCTCCTTCAATCTCGGTCGGGAAAGGTCCACCCCCAACTCGAGTAACATACGCCTTGACCACGCCGATCACTTCATCAACCTCCTGGGGGCCGAATCCCGCGCCAATGCAGGCGCCGCCTGCCACCGGATTCGAAGAAGTCACATACGGATAAGTGCCGTGGTCAACATCAAGCATCGTCCCCTGCGCACCCTCCATTAAAATCTTCATGTTTTTCGCTATGGCATCATTTATAAGCGAGGTTGATTCATCAACCACCATTTTTCTGATGGCATGAAAATATCCGAAATATTCATTTATCATATCTTCAATATTATATTCAATCTTTGTTCCATAAAGGTAATTCAAAATTGTTGATTTTTCTTTTAAATTCCATTCAAGCTTTTCCCTGAAAACTTTTTCATTGAAAAAATCGCACATGCGGATTCCGCGGCGGTTGAATTTGTCAACATAGCAGGGGCCGATCCCTCTACAAGTCGTGCCGATGCGTCCGGCTTCGTGCACTTTTTCCTGCGCGGCGTCAAGTTCTCGGTGGTAAGGAAAGATCAGGTGCGCCTGGGAAGAAATCTTTAAATTATCAACCGAATATCCTTTGCTTCTTAATGTTTCTATCTCCTCAAGCAATACGGCAGGGTCAACAACTACGCCGTTGCCAATCACGCACAGCACGTTTTTATAGAAAATTCCTGAAGGAATAAGATGCAGTTTAAAAACTTTGTCTTCGATAACGACGGTGTGCCCGGCGTTATTCCCGCCCTGATAGCGGACGACCATATCCATATCCCGCGCCAGAAGATCGGTGATCTTCCCCTTGCCTTCGTCTCCCCACTGTGTTCCAACAACTATTGTTACTGCCATATCAAATTGTACTCCTTATGTGTATTTCTTTAAGCTGATGCGGGTCAACAATATCCGGCGCGCCGGTAAGCGGGCACAATGCCGATTGGGTTTTCGGGAAAGCGATCACGTCGCGTATCGAATCCATCCCCGCAAGCATCATTACCAAGCGGTCAAGTCCAAGCGCAATTCCGCCATGAGGAGGCGCGCCATGCTCTAACGCTTCTATTAAAAAGCCGAAACGCCTTTTTACTTCATCTTCCGGCAGGCCAAGTATTTTGAAGATTTTCTGCTGAATGTCACTGCGGTGAATACGGATTGATCCCCCTCCAATCTCCACCCCGTTTAAGACAAAATCGTATGCCTGGGCTTTGATCTTGCCCGGTTCTTTCATAAATCGCTCTTCGATATCATCCATGCTTCCCTGCGGCGCGGTAAAAGGATGATGGCGTGAAACCCAGCGCTTTTCGGTTTCTGAATATTCAAAAAGAGGGAAATCAATTATCCATACAAAATTAAAACTGGCAGGATCAATAAGTTTTAATTTCCGTCCAAGCTCAAGCCGCACCTCACCAAGCACATTGCAGGCCGCATCAAAAGTGTCGGCAACAAATAAAAGGACATCCCCGGTTTCGCATTTCGTCCGGGTATAGATCAATTCAAGTTCTTCTTCCTTGAAGAATTTAGCAATCGGTGACTTTGGGCCTTCCGCGGTTTTAACAAGCCAGGCCAGCCCTTTTGCTCCCAATTTTTTTGCCGTATCCTCAAGCTTTTCAAGATCCGTCCGAGAAAGGCTCTCTTCCCCTTCTTTTACATTGATGCATTTGACCACGCCGCCTTTGGCAACCGTTTTTGCAAAGATTGCGCACTCGGTGTCTCTTACAAGATCAGAAATGTCTACCAATTCCAATCCAAAACGAAGATCGGGTTTATCTGTCCCGTATCGGTTCATCGCCTCATCCCAGGTCATGCGCGGGAAGGGCAATTTGATCCGCGGAATGGTTTTTCCGCGATACTGATCGATATCTTTCTCAAGCTCGGCAAGGGTATGCTCCATTGTTCCTTCTATAATACTTATGATATCTTCGCGAGTGATGAACGACATCTCCAAATCAAGCTGTGTAAATTCAGGCTGGCGGTCGGCCCTTAGATCTTCATCACGGAAACAGCGCACAACCTGGAAATATTTTTCCATGCCGGCCACCATGAGGAGCTGTTTGAAAAGCTGTGGCGACTGCGGCAGAGCATAAAATTTTCCCGGATTCACGCGGCTGGGCACAAGATAGTCGCGCGCCCCTTCAGGAGTGGACTTGGTCAAAAACGGCGTCTCGATCTCCAAAAATCCCTGTTTATCAAGATAATCCGCCATCGCTTTGATTATTTTGTGGCGGAAGATAAGATTTTCGCGCATTTTATCCTTGCGAAGGTCTAAATAACGATATCTTAAGCGAACCATTTCGTCGGGTTCGGTTGTGGGATCGGCAATTTCTATTGGCGGCGTCTTTGAAGTGTTTAATATTTCAAGATGATTGGCTGAAACTTCGATCTCGCCGGTTTTTAAGTGAGGATTAACCGTCTCAGGAGAGCGCCTTAAAACTTTCCCCCTAACCTGCACTACATACTCGATGCGCAGTTTCTCGGCTTCGGAAAATAATTTCTTGTCTTCACCGGCTATTACAACCTGCACAAGACCGCTCCGATCGCGCAGATCGATAAAGATCAAGCCGCCGTGATCGCGCCGACGGTGCACCCAACCTAGAAGATAAATTTCTTTATCTACGTCCTTAATACTGACTTCACCGCAATTATGTGTTCTCTTCATGAAGATATTATATCAGGTTCGTTCAAAAATCGCGACTTGCAGGGTCAAAAAAACTCTTAAAAATGCCGACATATCTTTTTATCCTTTCTCCCGCGTTCAATTGAAAAGCATTTCCCTCCCCGGCAAGAACGTCCTGTAATGCGTCATAAAGACAAGTCCAGCTGTATTTCATTATTTCCATGGAACCTTTAAATCCGTTTTTATCCTGATCCTGTTGTATTTCAGGTTTTAGTAGCCCCCGAACCATCTTTTCAGGCGTGCCTATCGCTCGTATATGTCTTTCAAATATTTCCCTTCCGAAATATCCCTCCAAATAGGCTGACAGAGGATGCGCGCGGGACAAAAACAACTCCCCCACCGGCCAGGCCCTTAATCTATAAGCGGAGAAAAGGAATCTATTCATGTCCAATAATTGGTAAATTGAGGTTTGCGGAGCACTTAATTCATCTTTTCTTTTTCCCTTGCCAAAATCATTAAGAACAGCTTCAGCGGTTAGGGCGAAATTGCCTACATGACAATCGTTGGATATTAATCCGTTGTTATTGAATTGTCTCTGCACACGTCCGGCTTCATAAAATAGTATTTCTAATTCTCTAAGACTGGCATTTTGGCTAAAAAAATCTCTTGCCACACCAAGCAGATATTCTTCCGGTGATGAACAATCATCACCATTCTGAAATATGTTTCCAATCCTTCTTACATCTGTTCTCCAATCGCTCAGCGCAATTATGTTGTATCCTAAATTTTCACCCTCAAAAACCAGATCCGGATATTCCCCCACTCCAAGGGCGTAAGGAGCCGGTAATTTTTCTCCGTTTGCTAATCCCATGAAAGCATTTTCCGTCTCCACCCTTTCCATGGTCGCACCAAAAAGAGGCTGTCCTCGAGTTTTTTCGACTGACACAAAACCATTTTCATCTACAACCATTACATGGGGATCAAGATCAAATCTTTCGACTGTTGGAGGATGATGACCGGTAAAACCCGTTTTCCCTATCGCTTTTAATTTGACCGCGGAACTTGGTCCGATCGGGGTTTCTATCGACTCACTCAAAACACAAACATAACTTCTTTTTCCAGATGGGACAAATCCTTTAAATAAACCTCCACTTTGAGCATCTAACTCCTTCCAGGAAGCGATCTTTTCAATACTCCCTTGTAAGGCTGGAGATAAAGTTTTATCATTCCATCTGATATTTGTCCTTAAAGGAGAAAAAGAAGCCCTTGCGCTCAAATAATGATTTTCAATATACATCTTAATTCCACTATAGTTATATCTGCGGATGTTTTTGGAAATTTCGCTGATTTTTGTGATTTTAGATAAATTAATCCTGAAGTTTACTGATTATTTCTGAAGGCGGAATTTCGGTCTGCGAGGCCAATTTCATGTCCCTTAAAATATATTTGCTCTTCTTTATCTCTTCTTCTCCAATGATCAAGGCATATCTTGCTTTTTGCCGATCGGCCGCTTTAAGCTGCGAGCTTAAACTTTTACCCAGATAATCCATATCTGATGATATTCCGGCCTTGCGAGCTTTGATTAAGAGATCAAAACCTATTTTTTTAGCTTCTTCACCCAATGTCACAATATATAATAATATTCCGTTTTGAGTTTTGAGTTTTGAGTTTTGAGTTTTTATAATTTCAACTAATCTCTCCAGTCCGATAGCAAACCCCATCGCCGGGATCGGGCCTCCCCCAAGCTCTTCGACTAAGGTGTCGTAACGACCTCCCCCGCAGACAGCGTTTTGAGCCCCTAATTGTTTCGATACAACCTCAAAAGTCGTCCGCGTGTAATAGTCAAGCCCCCTGACCAGCCGGTTATTGATTTTATACTTTATGCCAGAAACTTTTATCCCCTCGATCACTTTTTCAAAATGAATTTTGCAGTCCAGGCATAATGTTTCAGATGATGCTGGTGCCTTCTCAATATACTTCTGGCAGCTTGGTTCTTTGCAATCCAAAATTCTCAAAGGATTGAAATCAAAACGCTTCCTACATTCCTCACATAGATCCTTAATTTTATCCTTAAAATAATCCTTCAATCTTTTTGTAAATTCCGGTCGACATTCCTTGCAGCCTACTGAATTAAGATCTACTTCCAGATCACGGAGCATAAGCCGGTTAAATATCTGCTCCGCCAGCAATATTACCTCCACATCAACTAAAGGATCATCTGAACCAAACACTTCAATCCCCGCCTGATGAAATTGCCTCTGGCGGCCGGCCTGAGGGCGCTCGTAGCGGAACATCGGGCCGATATAATAAAGTTTTGTAACATTATCTTTGCTTAAAAGATTGTGCTCAATCCCGGCGCGGACAACGGGTGCGGTTTCTTCCGGCCGTAAGGTCAGGCTCCGCCCTTTACGATCGGGAAAAGTGTACATTTCTTTGGATACGATATCGGTGGTAGAACCGATCGATCGAGAAAAAAGATCGGTCGCCTCAAAGATCGGCGTGCGGATCTCTTTATAATTATAGAGCTCAAACAGCTTGCGGCAGGTTTTCTCTATAACCTGCCAGACGCTGACCTCATCTGGCAGAATATCTTTTGTGCCGCGCTGAACGGTATATTTCATAATCCCATTTTACCACAAGTCCTTAAAGTATGGTATAATTTCTATTGAAAAGGGGAAATTATGCATTATAAAGGGGTCATCGAAACCTACCGGAAATACCTGCCCGTGACCGAAGATACTCCGATTATCACCTTTTATGAGGGAAATACGCCGCTTGTCTTCTCGCAAAACTTATCTGATCTAACAAAATGCCAGGTCTATTTGAAATTCGAAGGGGCCAACCCTACCGGATCGTTTAAAGACCGCGGCATGACTATGGCCATATCCAAAGCAGTCGAAGCAAAAAAGAAGGCAGTCATCTGCGCTTCAACCGGCAACACCTCCGCTTCAGCCGCCGCTTACGCCGCCAAAGCCGGCCTTGATTGCATCGTGATCATTCCTGAAGGAAAAATTGCGTTAGGAAAACTGGCCCAGGCGCTCATGCATGGATCAAAAGTATTCTCCGTTGACGGCAACTTTGACCAGGCGCTTGATCTCGTAAGGGAAATGGGCGAAAAGTATCCAGTCGAGATCGTTAATTCGATCAATCCGTATCGGATCGAAGGGCAAAAGACAGGCGCTTTTGAGATTTGTGATCAACTGGAAGCGGTGCCGGATTATCATTTTATTCCAGTAGGAAACGCAGGGAACATCACCGCTTACTGGAAAGGTTATAAGGAATATTACGAAAAGAAAAAGATCAGCAAACTGCCAAAGATGATGGGTTTTCAGGCGGCGGGCGCGGCGCCTATTGTTCTTGGCCACAAAGTTTTAAAGCCGGAAACGATTGCCACCGCGATAAGGATCGGCAATCCGGCATCATGGAAACAGGCGGTAGCCGCGCAGGAAGAATCGGGCGGCACGATCGCCATGGTAACGGATGAAGAAATAATCGATGCCTACAATTTGATCGCTTCTAAGACCGGCGTATTTTGTGAGCCGGCATCCGCGGCGTCGGTTGCCGGACTTATTAAAAAATCAAAAGAAGGAAAAGTAAAAGACGGCTCTTTGATCGTATGCATCTTAACCGGCCATGGATTAAAAGACCCCGATACCGCGATAAATTACTGCAAAACAAAACCTGTTAAAGTCCCCTGCAAACTGGGCGCGGTCATCAAGGAACTTAAATACTAGATGGATATCGTTCTTGTCGCGAACAGCCCCGGAGAACTATCGGCCTTGGTTAAACCAATCGCAAAAGCTTTTAAGGAAAAACTAAAAGACTCGCGAATCATACTTTTTTTGACTCCCTGCCAGTACGCTTCGGGAAAAGAGTTGGAATTCGCCAGGAAGAATCTGGCGGTTGATGAGATCGTCTCATCTGATGAATATAAAAAATGGCTGTTTGGAAAAGCTCTTCCTTTTTCGTTTGGCAAAGACGGGATTTGTCTCTTTTTAGGCGGAGATCTTATGCATGTCACCTTGATCGCAAAGAAATTAAATTATAAAGCTTATGCCTATCTTTCAGGAAACCTTATCGGCTGGACCAGTTTTTATAAAAAGTTTTTTATCCCGGACAACAAAATATTTAAGTATTTCATGGATAAGGGCGTTCCTTCTCTAAAATTAAAAGTTGCCGGCGATCTTATGACGGATCAAACAACCTCCCTGCCCCGTGATGAAGCGCGCGCCGCCTGGCATCTTAATCTCGAATCATCAGTTGTTGCTTTTATGCCCGGAAGCCGCAAATGGGAAATTGATTTCATGCTCCCTTTGTATGAAAGGATTGGAAAGATATTAAAAAAAGAAAACCCGGAGCTAAAATTAATCCTGATAGTTTCTCAATTTGTTTCGGTCGAGAGTTTTTTTGAATACAAGGAACACCATATATTTGATGTCTTTGCCAATTTTGAATCTCTAAACGCCGCCGATCTGGTTGTAACCATACCGGGAACGAATACAGCGCAGATCGCCGCGCTTGGCCTTCCCATGCTGGTAGTTTTCCCGCTTGACAGACCCGAAGTAATACCACTTGAAGGAATCCTGCATTATATAATCAATATTCCGGTCATAAGATATCCGCTTAAGAGATTCATCGCTTGGCTTATAAACAAGAAAACAAAATTTTTTGCCCTGCCGAACATAAAAGCAAATAGAGAAATCGTGCGCGAAATACGAGGGAAGATTGATCCTCAATTCGCGGCGGAGGTAATTGCTCTGCTTTTAAAAGATAAAGCAAGATTAGCCCAAATGAGCAAAGAATTAAAAGAAGTAATGGGAGAGCCGGGTGCGGCGGGAGTGATCGTTGGGGAGATATTAAATGAAGCTTTATCGTAGATTAATGTCTTACCTCAAGCCGTACAAATCACAAATCGCGGGAGCTATGCTCTGCATGCTGATCGTTTCCGCCGCCAATATATTGCTTATTCCGCTTATTGGAAAACTCTCTGAAGCTATCGGGACCAAAAGTTTTACGCTCTTAAATCTGGTCATCTTCGCGGCGATCGCGCTTTATTTTTTGCGAGGCCTTGCCACCTACGGCCAGGGATACCTAAGCTCTTACGCCGGCTACCGGCTTGTAACTGATCTCAGGATACAGGTCTACAAACATGTCCAGGACCTCTCGCTTGATTTCTTCGCGAAATGGCGCACAGGGGAAGTGATTTCGCGCATTACGAATGATATCAGCGTGGTCCAGCAGGCCGTGATCTCAAGCGTTATGGAGATCCTGCCCAATCTTATAACACTTCTGGGAGTTTTGGGATATTTGATCTATCTTAATTGGCGGCTGACACTGATCACGCTTTTTATTGTTCCCCTTTTGTCATGGATCATAAGCCGTTTTGGTTTTGAAATGCGCGAAGTCTCGCGCGAAGCGCAAAAAAAGGCCGCTGATGTCGCGTCCATATTACAAGAAACCGTATCCGGCGCGAGAGTCGTAAAATCTTTTGCCATGGAAAAACATGAAGTTAAAAAGTTTTCCGAAGAATCGGAAAAAAGCTTCTGGCTGACATTAAAACAGGCGCAGATAAATGTGACCCAGGCCCCTCTTTTGGCTTTCCTTCAGGTGCTGGCAGTCGTAGCGGTTGTCTGGTACGGCGCTTTTGAGGTTGTCTCGGGAAGGCTGGCTGCTTCAGCTTTAATATCCTTTTTCGCGGGCATCGCCATGATCGCCGATCCCATCTCTAAACTCGGAACAATAAACACAACCATTCAAAACGCGCTGGCCGCGGCGGAGCGAATATTTGAAGTGATCGATATCGCCCCATCCATCAAGGAAAAAGAAAATGCCGTAGAACTTAAGGATATTAAAGGGGAAATTGAATTCAAAGATGTTTATTTTAAATATGAAAAGCAGGGAGGAGCCATCCTGGAGGATATTATTCTAATGATTAATCCAGGGGAGATAATCGCTCTGGTCGGCAGATCGGGGGCGGGAAAAACATCGCTTGTTAATCTTATCCCGAGATTTTATGATCCATCAAGCGGGGAAATATTCATTGATGGTCACAATTTAAAAGATTTAAAACTTGAGTCTTTGAGAAAGCAGATGGGCATTATACCTCAGGAAACGGTGCTTTTTTCAGGAACGATACGAGACAATATCGCTTATTCAAAAACAGACGCAACCGATGAAGAGGTTAAAGGTGTTGCCCAGCTCGCTAATGCCAATGGTTTCATCTGTTCCATGCCAGAAGGCTATAATTCTCTGGTCGGGGAGCGGGGCGTCAGGTTGTCCGGCGGAGAAAGGCAGAGGATTGCGATCGCGCGAGCGCTTTTGAGAGATCCAAAGATCCTTATATTTGACGAAGCAACCTCTTCGCTCGACACTGAATCTGAACAGCTTGTTCAGGAAGCCATGAACAGATTGATGAAAGGCCGTACGGTATTTATTATCGCCCACCGCCTCTCCACCATCCAGCACGCCGACAGGATCGTGGTCATTGATAAGGGGCGGATCAGTGAGGTCGGCAAACACGCCGATCTTTTAGCAAAAGGCGGCATCTACAAAAAATTATACGAGATGCAGTTTAGAGATGAAGAAGCTTCTAATACTTAGCAACGGCCATGGAGAAGATCTGGTTGCCGCGGAATTGATCAGGAACCTGCGGCTGAACGCCGCGGTTCCTGAAATAGAAATCGATATCTTCCCTCTTGTTGGTGACGGGAAAGCATTTAAGAACCTTCCCATAAAACTCATCGGCCCTCTTAAAAATTTTCCCAGCGGCGGCTTTTCAGTCAGAAATATTTTCGCCCTTCCAAAAGATCTATTTTCCGGTTATTTTCAAAATCTCCATGAACAATATTTAACTTTGAAAAAAATAAAAGGCAATTATGATCTTTCAATCGGCATCGGCGATCTCATCCCCCTGCTTTCAGCAATAATTGTCGGTTGTCCTTTTATATTCATTGGAGTAAATAAAACAGATTATTATCACAGTTTTGGGTACAGCTATACGCCGTGGGAAAAGTGGCTGCTTAAAAAATCCAAGCTCACCTTTACCCGCGATAAATTAACCGCATCGAACCTTGAAAGTGCCGGCATAAAAGCATTACATGCAGGGAATCCATTGATGGACTGCATCCTCACCCCGCCCTCGCAAAGCTCGGGCACCCCTCTCCATGAAATGGAGAGGGGAAATAAAGGAATGAGGATTGGTTTCCTTCCCGGCTCACGAGAGAAAGATATTCCATTAAACATTCAGGATTTTTCTCTTATCGCTCAAGAGCTCATGAAGTTTGACAAACATTTTGAATTCTTGATCGCAACGGACGCCGACGTGCCGCTTGATTTTATAAAAGCGCCGTTTGCCGAGGTTTTAGCAAGATCAGATGTGATGGTAGGACTCTCCGGCACAGGTAACGAACAGGCCGCAGGATTTGGAAAGCCAGTTGTTGCATTTCCGGGGCGTGGATCACAATATACATCTCGTTTCGCCAAAGCGCAAAAGCAATTGCTTTCCGAAGCCTTATGCCTCACAAAAAGAAATCCGGTGAAAGTAGCCGAAGAGGTCTGGTCGATTCTAAATGATCACGGACGATATGAATATATGTCTCATGTCGGGCAGGAGAGAATGGGAAAGCCAGGAGCAATAGATAAAATCGTCCAGTATGTGTTGGAGGCATTAAAATGAAGGTATCAGGTTTTTCAATTGCGCGCAATGCAATCAAGTTCGGCTATCCGGCAGTTGAAGCGATCACCTCAATTCTTCCGGTTTGCGATGAGTTCATCGTCAATATCGGCGATTCCGAAGATGACACGCTTAAACTTATCGAATCGATCGGCTCCCCGAAGATAAAAATAATCCAAAACGTCTGGAATCCAAAAATGAGAAAGTCCGGTAAAATCCTGGCCTATCAAACTAATTTGGCATTAAAAGAATGTACCGGCGACTGGGCTTTTTATATCCAAGCGGATGAATGCGTGCATGAAAAATATCTGCCTCTTATTAAACAGAATATGGAAAAATATCTTAATGATCCGGAAATCGACGGTTTTTCTTTTAAATATGTCCACTTTTATGGTTCTTATTCAAAGATTGTCGCGCCTGAATGGGATTGGTATAAGGAATCATTTCGCATTATCAGAAACAATAAGACTATGATCTCGGATGGGGACGCAACTTCTTTTAGAAAATTAAGATGGTATCATGCTGAACCAACGCCCAATTGTCATGTTAATTTTAACCGCCAATATTTTCAAAGATTGAAAGATCTTTGGAGTCCGAACATCAGGTATATTCCCTGCGGTGCAGAAGTTTATCACTACGGCTGGGTTCGTCCGCCCGAAGTGATGATGCGGAAGAAGATCGAATTTGAATCGTTTTACAGCCCAAAAAAAACCACGCTTGACCGGCATCCGATGAAAGACCATAAGTTTGATTTCGGGAATGTCGCTTCCCTACCTGATTTCAAAGGGACCCATCCAAAAGCAATATTGGAAAGGATCAAAAACTGGGAAGCGTCTGCCGCGAGCGCGTAAGGAGTAATAACATGGAATTATCAGTCATAATCATGACCTATAACGAAGACAGCAATATTGAACGCTGTCTTAAAAGTCTGCCGGAAGGGGTAGAAATAATCGTAGTGGACTCCGGTTCGACCGACAAAACTGTTGAAATCGCGGAAAAATACGGCGCTAAAATATATCTTAATAAGATGGAGAATTTCGGCGCGCAGAGAAATTTCGGCCACGATCGAGCGACAAATGAATGGCTGCTCTTCATGGATGCCGATGAAGAGCTTTCGCCGATGCTTAAAGAAAAGATCCCACAGTTAATAAGCAATAATGAGGGCATAATCGGTTTTGACATAAGACGCCTTAATTATGTGCTCGGCAAAAGAATGAATCACTGCCTGAACCCCGATCACGTTTTAAGACTTTTTAACAAGCATTTCGCCAGATACGAAGGCGAAGTTCATGAAAAAGCCGTACCCACCGGGAAAAAAGTAGTAAGAATCGAATTCCCAATTTTGCACTACACTTTTCAGAGTGTCGCTCACTACTTTGACAAAATGAATAAATATTCAACCATTGAAGCACAAAAACTTTTTAAACAACGAGCCCAATTCCGCTGGGATATTCTCATTTCAAGGTCCTGGGCCATGTTCACTCAAGTATTGACCGGTAAAAAGGGTTTTTTAGACGGCACCCGGGGACTGATTCTTGCCATGATGGAAGGGATCCAATCATTCCTTATTTATGCAAAGCTGTATGAGCTCTATGAGAACGAAAAGCTAAACAAAAACAAATAAAATCATCATCAAACTCGGTTCCATGAGAATGAGCTTTTTAAGAAACGATAACGTTGTCAGTTAAATCCGTATAAGAAGGGGAAATAACGTGCCTCGACCATGAACCCCTCTGGTTAAAATTGCCATGCCGGTAAAAATCTATCCCCGCCTGCTCGAAATCGATCTCCGGATCCTCCTCAATAGCTTGCCAGACCGATCTGGTGAACATCAGGGGCCCCGTAAAACGCACGATCGCATTTTTTACGCTCTGCACCCTTTTCATTTTCCACAGCTCATAATCCTTAACGATGTTTTGTATGGTTTTCCCGAGAAAAACATGCCCTTTGGCAAATGCCAGCCCCCAGTTCAAGATGATCAATTCAGGATATTGCAGCTCTTGCTTCGCTCCCTGCGGGGCTTCCCAGTTTATATAATCCCTAAGAACGTTCTTTTCAAATGAGATGACCGCCCTGTCGTCGGCGCTGATCATTTCCTTCAATGGAATATCAACATACTTGTTAATATCAAAATATACCCCTCCCCGCTGGAATAAAATACAATATCTCCAAATATCTGTCTTTAAAGGACCGAATTTCGCGTTTTTATATACCCCATAAATATCATGTTTTTCGTAATGTTCTCTCATATAATCGTCCATCTTTGCGTTATCATAGAATTCAAATGAATAATCCATATTCATTTCTCTGAATTTTCTTAACTCAGCATAATGCGTCCGGCCTAGCTTGTTGGTTTCCCACGTCTGATACACAACATTAGGAATCGCATGGTGATTATCATCAACGGAAGTATAAATTTGATCGATTATTTTATCTGGATATTCGAACGTCAGCATAGCTTTTAATCTTAAATAATCCAGCTTGTTTTTATTCATGATCTTTTCCTGGTGACTATTGTATCATAATTATCACGCACCACAAAAGGGGTCTGCCCGCGCATTTCTAGCAAACGAGCTATAGATAACGTATAATAAATGGAGAATGCCAAACAAAATAATAGAGCGAATTCTCATTATTCGTCCCGACGCGATCGGGGATTTTATAAATATCACTCCTATCCTCTGCGCCATTAAAAAGAATGATCCAAATATTAAGATCACGCTCCTTGCCAGCAAGGCCAATTATCCGATCGCCAGTATCCACCCATTAATCGATGAAATAATCATTGATAAGATCAAAACCGGGGAAGTGCGGAATATCTTTGATTGTCTAAATTACGCGAAAGAGTTGAGGCAAAAGAATTTTGACGCTTCTTAATATATGTTTGATTAGGTCTTGATTCTTAGGTTATAATTAAAAAAGCAGGGAAAATGAAAAAGTTATTCAAAAAAGTTTCAAGATTGGGACTAAGGATTGATCATGCAGCAGAGATCGGTGTCTGGCATCCAGCTAGTTCAAATATTATTGATTTTATTGCTAAAGGGTGCAAGGCTGATCTTTTTGAAGCCGATCCAGAAATCATCAATGAACTTACTACTTATTTTAAGGACAATCCTCGGGTTAGAATTTTTCCTTATGCAATCTATAACACTCCTGGCCGAATAGGTCTTTATCGTTTTCGAGCATCTACCTTTATCCAGAACTTAGAAAAATCACCAGCACTTATCAATGACAAATATAAACCGACAGAAAAAGATCTCTTCTATGTTGAAGCAAGACTAATGAGCGACTTTGATGACGGGACAATTGACCTGCTGAGCATCGATACCGAAGGATCAGAATGGCAGGCACTACAAACACTAAAAAGCCGGCCGGTGGTAATATCAATCGAGACCCACGGCCGCAAATACCGTAACCCGTTCCGCCAGCAGATATTAATCTGGATGAAGAGCAACGGTTATAACAAATGGTATCGGACTGAAAGTGACACAGTCTTCATAAAGAAAGATATAAAGCTCGGATTTCTTGACAAATTACCATTTGCTTTCTAAAGGAAATACAATGAAATTATCAGCTATAATTCTGACCTATAACGAAGAAAATAATATTGAACAATGTCTTAAAAGCTTTCCGCCGGGCGTAGAAATAATCATTATTGATTCCGGCTCAACGGATAAAATAATTGAAATCGCTCAAAAGTACGGCGCAAAAATATTTATAAGTAAGTTGGAGCTTTTTGGCCCGCAAAGAAATTTTGGGTTGGAAAAAGCGACAAATAATTGGATTATTTTCCTTGACGCCGATGAGGAGCTATCAAATGAGCTTAAAGAGAAACTTCCTTCTCTAATTGATAACCGGAAAAATATTATCGGCTTTGACATCCGCCGCGATAATTACATGATTGGGAAAAAACTTAATTACTGCTGGAATTCAGATTACGTTTTGCGACTTTTCAATAAAAGTTTTGCCCGCGATGAGGGGGGGATTCACGCAAGAGCGATAGCCACAGGGAAAATCGCAAGAATTGAGGAGCCGATTCTTCATTTCACTTTTCAGAGTATCTCTCGTTATTTTAATAAAGTCAACCATTATTCTTCGGCTGAGGCAGAGAGGCTTTATCGGGAACGTACCCCACCTAAAGGAATGATCTCCCGCTCCTGGGCGATGTTTACACAGATGCTTTTTGGGAAAAAAGGTCTGCTTGACGGCAAAAGAGGAATAATACTGGCATTTATGGAGGGAATCCAATCCTTTTTAACTTACGCCAAACTCTGGGAACTGTATGAAAACGAGAAAAATAAATAATATCCTAATCATAAGGCCAGACGCGATCGGCGACTTCGTAAACATAACGCCGGTGCTTAAGGCAATAAAAGCCAACAATCCCGATATCAAGATAACGCTATTGGCTAGCAAAAATAATTCCCCTTTGGCCTCAAACCATCCCTTAATTGATGAAACAATCGTTGACAAGATAAAAGCCGGACAAATTAATTCCATTTCTGATTTTTTTGATTATGTGAAAGAGATTCGGGAAAAGAAATTTGATGCCGCGTTGATATTTTACAATGAACTTCCGTACGCGCTACTCGCATTTTTTGCCCGCATCCCTTTTAGGGTCGGGGACAAGGATAAGCTTTTGCTTTCTCCTTTTTATAACAGCGGAGTCCATATAAAAAATGTCGACCAGTCAAAGACTGTAATTGATTACAATCTGCTTTATATTAAATGTTTAGGGTTTACTTATGAAAATCCCGCACCCAACCTCCCCCCGCCCCGCAAAGATTTCCCCATTTTTGGCAATCCTCTTATAGGGATCCATATGGGATATATCGGGGGGACTGGGGCAAGGAGGAAGCTGCCAAAGGAAAAATATCTGGAATCAATTAATCAGATCGCTAATCTTGTTCCCGGCGCTAAAATAGCCCTTTTGGGAATAGATGACATGGCCGATGATGCCGATTATATAACCGCGCATTCAACTGCGGGAGCCTCGCTAATAAACTTGGTGGGGAAAACCGACCTTGATGAGCTTATGTCAGTCATTTCGAAATTAAATGTTTACATTGGGGTGGACACCGGTCCCACCCATATAGCCGCCGCCTATAAAATCCCGATGGTATTTATAATGGCGATTAAAAGCGTAAAGCCGCTCCGCTGGGCGCCCAATCATTCACCAAAAGTCATCGTCAAGCTTAAAAGCCGCTGTCCTCATGTCTGCAATTATGCCTCCTGCAAAGAGACGGTCTGCTCTGATTCCATATCCACCGATGAGATCGCGGAAGGGGTAAAATTATTGCTTAATAAAAAAGAGAGCAGCTATCAGGACGAATACCGATACTCGTTTAAAATGTCAAACAACATACTTTTTGTTTCCGATCAGATGCCCAGGATCGCGTCAAAGCTCTCTCAACAAGGATTTGGCGCCGCCCATTTGCCAATAAACAAATTCACTATTTTTAACCTAAAAAACATTCTTGATTTGATGCTTTACGAAGATATTACGATCGTCCATTCGGAAAAAAATGACCAGATTTTATTTAAACTGCTCGAATGGATCTCCCCCTCCCTTCTGCTTACCCCTCCCCTGATCCTATTTGATGATCGAAATTGGGGATCGGCCGACGAACTGATAAAATACTATATTGAAAGGTTCAAGGCAAAGACTCATGTATAAGAGGATTCTCGTTGCCCGCTGTGATGCCATCGGTGACGTGGTGCTTGCTCTGCCAGTTGTTGACAACTTGAAGGCCGCTTATCCGGATGCGGAGATCTATTTTCTCTGTGCTGAAAGAGCAAAGGATGTCGTTATAAATTACCCGGGAATAAAAGAAGTTTTAATTGAGGATAGATCGAACTTTTTTGCCTATGCCCGAAGATTAGGAGAATATAAGTTTGACCTTTATGTTTCTTTGTGGAAAAAACGCTATTACGCTTATTTAGGATTTTTTGCAGGGATTCCAAAAAGGCTCGGGCCAAATGACGCTTATTTTTCCGGCCGGCTGTACAATTTGGGTTCTCCGCTCCGCGAAAACGTTTTGACAAAACACATGTATGAATTAAATCTTGATCTTTTAAAGCCTCTAGGCATTAAAATATATTACTCTTATCCTGATCTTAAGATAAAAACAAAACCAGATTCCGATCTTATAGCGATTGCTGTCGGCGCTAGAGGTGCCAACAAGCTTTGGCCGCCTAAAAACTTTATCCCGGTTATAAAATGGCTTAACCAAAAAGGATTTAAAGTACTCCTGATCGGAGGCAAAGAGGAAGCAGATACAGGCGAATGGATCGCTAACCAATTTTCCCCCGATAAGGTAATAAACAAAGCTGGCAAACTGGAACTTGCTGAAACGATCAAAGCCATGTCCCAATGTGCGGCATTTTTAGGTTCCGATTCAGGGCCAATGCACATCGCGGCGGCGCTCAATCTTCCGGTCGTGGCCTTCTTTTTTACCAAAAACCAGAAGCCGACCCGCTGGGGCCCGCTCGTAAGAAATATAGTTTTACACAATAATTATATCTGCCCTATCGTCTGCCGCTCAACTGAATGCGGCAAAAATATCTGCATAGAATCGGTGACTCCAGAGCAGACAATTGACGCCTTGAGCAAAATACTGGAGGGCAGGGGTTTTAAGGATCGGGCGGAGATCTTTACTCACTGGTGCCAGAAATCATTTAACATACTCTTTTTAGAAAAGGGCTGGGGCAGGAACAACATTCCCGGGATCTTAAAATCGTACGGATTCAATGTCCATATCAAACCGCTTAATCTCAATTTGAGGTTCCTTAAGAATTATATTATCGCTAACAATATAAATATAATCCATGTTCTCTCCAATTCGATCGGGCCTATGGAAAAACTGCTCCAGATCTATGCTTCAAATTTTGTGCCGAGTTATCCGCTATTAACGAAAAACCCAAAAAAGGATTTAACTGACCTCCCCTCTATCCTTGATTATTACAAAAAGGAATTTGAAAAACTGTGAAACTTCTAATTGTGCAAGACAAAGGCATTGGGGACCTGATTTTTCTGACCGCGGTACTCCCGCTCATAAAAAAAGAATATGAAATCCACGTCATGACGCCCTATGGAGAACTTTTAGCGGACAACCCTTATGTAAAAGAGGCTTTAAAACTGACCAACCCCCTCCCCTCCGGCTTTGACCTTTACGTAAACTTATGGAATGATAAAAAATACCGGTTTCCGAAAAACACGATCAAACCTCGGGAATTCAGGAACTTCACGCTGCATGAGATCGAACGTTATCAAATTGTCCTTTACCCCATCCTTGAAACAACAAGCAGGGATGTTAAGCCCGAACTTTTTTTAAAAAAAGGAGAAAAGAGAAACCGCGTCGGCATAATGGCAGGGGCCCGCATCACATCGAAAACCTGGACCGACCTCAATTATCAAAAATTGATCGATTATTTAAAGCCGAACTATGAAATTGAATATTTCAGCGGAGACGCATCAACCTCGCTGACCGAAGTAGCCTACAAAATCAGCCAGTGCAAATATTTTATCGGCAATGACACCGGATTAATCCATATCGCCGCGGCGCTTGACGTGCCCTTGATCACGCTTTACTTTAATAAAGTGCAGAACCCGCTGCGCTGGTCGCCCTGGGGCGTGAGGCAGCTTTTAGTGCGCAGCAAAACTAATTGCCTCAAAAAGTGCCTTTCTTCCGAATGCAAAACGCCCATCTGCAGGGAAGAGCTCGATTTTGAGGCAGTTACCGATGCCTTTGAATATTTGGTCCAGGGAAAAGGCTTTACCAGCCGGGCGGAAGCGCTTTATCCTCTGGCAAAGCATTCGCTTTTTATTCTTCTCTTTGGAGGAGGTCAGCATGAGGATAATTTAAGATCGGATGATATTTCATGCACATATTTGCCAAAAAGAGCCAGCATCTTTGAGATCATAAAAACAATTAAAGAAAAAAATATAAATATTATCCATTCCTATTTAAAGCCGGGGATCAAGCTTAAGCTTTCGGCACTGATCGGGTCAAATTACGTTCCTGAATATCCTATAATAATTGAGGAGCCGGAAAGATTTATCTCTGATCCGAAAGAACTGATTGGTTTTTATCTGAAAACAATTGAGAATATAACAAATGAAAGCCCTATTTATTAGACCGGACGCAATCGGGGACATGATCCTTTTGACCCCCACTTTTACGCTCATGAAAGAAGCTATGCCGCACAGTTTTGTTTCTGTGCTGGGCCGGCCTTATACTCAGCCATTGCTCCTCGGCAATTACGATGTTGATGAGTTCATAACTGATCGGCCGATAAAACACAAAGAATTCGACGCGATCCTCCACGCGTACAATGAATTTCCATATGTTCTTATGGGATTTCTAAAAGGAATAAAATATCGCGTCGCGGACCGATCTAAAATATTATTTTCTTTTCTGAATAATGTCAATTCAAAGCAAAAGTTTGGCGATATAAAATATCACGAGGTTGAACATAATCTTTTTTTGGTTTCCGCTCTGCTTGAAAAATTTAACATTCCATGTCCTGAGGATTTTTCCCCGGAGCTTAAACTGGCTGTTCCCCAAAAAAAGATTCCATTTGAATTAAAAGATGAAATAATCGGGATCCACCCCGGCACCGGGCGTGGAAATCGCTCCTGGCCGCCCGAAAAATACGCCAAGCTGGCCAACCTGATCAGCCAAAAACATCCCCAAGCTCAAATAATTTTAACCGGCAGTAAAAGCGAGTTCACGAATAATCAAAAAATATCTGATCTATGCCAAAAAAAACCAATGAATGTCGCGGGACAAACCGATCTGCAAACTTTAATAGTGTTAATCTCTAAAATGAAGTGCCTGATAAGCGTTGATACCGGGCCCATGCACATCGCCGCCGCGCTAAAGCGGCCGATCGTCGCCATCTCTCCCGTTAAATACGTCAAACCGAGCCGCTGGGGCCCTTATAAAACTGAACAAGTAATAATACGGAATACTTCAGCTTGTGATCTCCGCTGCAATCCTTACAAGTGCAAATTAAATACCTGCATGAATGCTATAACTTCTGAAATGGTGTTTAAGGGTCTTGAAAAAATATACTCCGGGCAGGCTGTCCCGGCCGATAAATTCAAAGAATACCACATAAAGACATCAGCTAATATATTAATATGCGATGACACTAAAGATAAAAAAGGCAAAAAATATTTTGGTGTTTTAATCCGCGATGGCTATCAGGCCTATTATTTAAACAAAATACCCTTCCCCGTGTATTTGGCGAGAAATGACATTAATTTTATCCATGTGTTTTCAAAAAAAGCGGAAATTCTTTTTAAGTTTATGCGGCCATTTGTCTCGCCTTTTATCTCAAATCCTCCAATAATTCATCTTGATAACGGGATACCGGTAGAAAGCGGCGAAAAGATCATGGAGGCATACTTTAAACGTGGCAGTTAAACTGAGCGTCGTCATCGGCACGCATAACCAGAAAGAGAAGCTGAAAGCCGTTCTTGAATCCCTGTTCAGGCAAACGCTTGCTCCCACTTTGTACGAGATAATCGTCGTGGACAGCTCATCTAACGACGGCACTGATCAGATGATTAAATCGCTTTATCCCACCCCATCCGCCTTGGAGTATTTCAAGGTGGGAAATAAAGGCAAGCCCGCGGCAAGGAACCGCGGCATCGATGAAGCGCAGGGAGAGGTCGTCTTTTTAACCGACGCCGACATGGTGGCTGACACCAATCTTCTGCTTGAACACTTAAAAGCCCATCAAAAGCATGACAATGCCTCTTTTGAAGGGATGACCATAAATCCCGGGAACATCCCATATATTAAAGAAAATTTTAAAGCCGGGCAGAAGTTAAGGTTTTCATACTTTCTATCAGGGAACCTTTCGATAAAAAAGAAGACTTTAATCGATGCCGGGAAATTCGATCCCGATTTTAAAAGTTACGGCTGGGAGGATATTGAGCTTGGTTATCGCTTAGCAAGAGCAAAAGTGCCTCTTTATTTTTTGCCTCATGCCGTAAACTATCATATCCATGAGGTATCAGTTGAAGATATGCTCAAGCGCAAATTTGAGATGGGAAGATCAGCCGCGTTATTTTTAAAAAAACATCCCAGCCTTGAGATCAGATATTTTCTTGGCCTTAATCCTGTTGCCGTTTTTATTTATAATTTTATTAAAAGACGGCCCGGCTTGATAAAATATATAACCGATAAAGCAAATAACTCCAAACTCTTCAGATACCTCCTTGAAGAATTCAATTACCGGAAGGGACTTGAAGCCTGATCACGTTTTCAATGTGGGGCGTGTGCGGGAACATATCAATCGGCTGGCAGCGATCGATCTTGTATTTATAGCTTTTTAATATTTCAACATCATGCTTTTGAGTATCAGGATTGCAGGAAACATAGATTATTTTCTTTGGTCTGGCGTCGCCAATTTTATTTATAACTCTCTTGCTTATCCCCGGCCGCGGCGGATCTAAAATCACAAGATCATATTTTTCGCAAAGCTCCCCTACTATAGTTTCAACTCTTCCGGCAATAGCTGAATAATTACCAATATTATTTAATTCTGCATTCGCTTTTGACAGCTCCACTGCCGGCCCATTCTCTTCCACCCCGTAAACCCTGTCTGCCATTGAAGCAAGGGATAAGCCGATACTTCCAGTTCCCGTATAAAGGTCCAAAACCTTCTCGTCACCATTAAGCTCGGCAAAATCGGCGATAATGCGGAGCAATTTTTCCGCCTGATGAGTGTTTGTTTGAAAGAAAGATTGAACCGGAATTTTAAATTTTATGCCATTGAGTATCTCTACAAGATGATCCTGCCCGAAACTCTTTTGTATTTCACCGTAGGAACGATCAGCCGGGGAAAAATTAATGCTCCAGATAACACCGGAAACAGCACCTGCCAGCTTTTCCCAAAGATCCTCCAGCGGGAATACGCCTTTATCCGTGGTCAAAATATTAAGAACAGTATTTTTTATATTTTTGCCTTCGCGGACAACCAGATGCCTTAATATGCCGGATCTATAATTCAAAATCTTTTTCCAAGAGATAAAATGGCGCATCCGGTTGATAAGCGCATTGCTTTCCTCGGACATAAGATGGCATTTTTCTATGTTAATTATATTATTTTTTGCGTCTTTCAATCCGATCGAGAAATCAGGCCCAAAAGCATAGTCCATCCGGTTGCGGTAATAATAAATCTCCGGCGAGGGAATAATCGGGCTGCAATCGCCAAACAACTCCCTAATTTTGTCTTCTTTGAGCTTTAGTTGATCTTCATATTTATAACCCTGCCAGGAGCATCCGCCGCATATGCCAAAATATTTACAGACCGCGTTATTCATCAAAGAACATTCTATCATTTTAATGTGAAACCACGAACCATTTAATGCGATATATATAAGATGACTAATACAGTATATTTTATCCAATCAAGGGCAGTTAGGCGATGCCTATCGCAAAGCCGTATAACCCCTTCAAGTTTCAAGATTAATGGAATAGATATTAAAGCCCAAGCTATAGACCTTACCCGCGCTATATTTAAAAACGCTGGTATAAATCCGGCATTTTTTATGCCGGGTGCAAGGCTTTTTCTTTTAGACCCGATACAATATGATAATTTTTGCAAAGTAACAGATTTAAGCTCAAAAGAAAAAAATGGCTTCTATCCTTTATCAAAGAAAGGAGAGGAAAAAAAAGTTATGCTGGGAGAACTTGATTATCTTTCAAATCCTTCAAGGACAGTTGTACTTCCTTCTGATTGTAAGAAAGCAGATCTCATGCATGAATTGGCCCATGATATTTTTTTGGGCGGCGGCATTTCAAAAGAAGACAGAGAGGCATTTTTTAAATTGGCAATTTGTGAAGCCCGCCGCGTCTTAAACACTGCTCCCGGCTCGCAGGAAGCATATTTTATAAGGAGAGTAAGCAATAGCGGAAGAAAAAGATTTAATCTTAAGGAATTAATAAGTATTAAAGAATTATCTTCTTTAACTTATGAACAGAGAGTTTTCGCGGGAGAATTATTCGCCTATGCTATCGAAATGAAAATTACAAAAGACAGATCGCTTGGGAAAATACCTGCAGAAATAGACATTTATATTGAAGAAAATAAATTCGTTAGGCGGAGATTTTTTTCAATATTTTAAAGAATCCGGGGAAAGAGGTCTCAACGCAATCAATATCTTCAATTATAGTTTCACCTTCCGCAATCAATCCGGCTATAGCTATTGACATGGCAACGCGATGGTCTCCATAGCTTTGGACCTTTGCTCCATGTAATTTTGTTGGCCCATTTATTACCATCCCATCTTCTTTTTCTTCAATCTTCGCCCCCATCTTTCTAAGTTCAGAAGATATCGTTTTTATGCGGTCTGATTCTTTTACTCTTAATTCTTTAGCGTCTTTTATTACTGTAGTTCCCTCCGCCTGCGTAGCCAGTACCGCAATGATCGGTATCTCATCGATGATCTTGGGAATAAGCTCTCCGCTCATTTCAATGCCTTTCATCTTCGTTACTCGTTTCTCATTACTCGTTACCCTAATGTCGCCCCTCGGCTCCTCTGATATTATTACCTCATCCAAAACTTCAGCATTCCCTCCCATCCTGTGTACAACCTCAAGTATCCCTGTTCTCGTCGGATTTACCCCGATACTTCTTAATAGCAAATCTGACCCGGGGACTAAAAGCCCAGCAACAATAAAGTAAGCCGCCGAAGAGATATCGCCGGGGATATCAATTTCTGCGCCTTCAAAAGAAGCCGGCCCGCATACTGATATTTTATTCCCTATAACTGTTATTGGAACACCAAAATGGGAAAGCATTCTTTCCGTATGATCACGGGAAGGCGCCGGTTCTATAACGCAGGTTTTCCCATCCGCGTAAAGCCCGGCCAAAAGAACACAGGATTTAACTTGCGCCGAGGCCATTGGCATTTTATATTCCGTCGGCCGCAATTTGCCGCCTTTTATCTTCAATGGCGGATAAATTTCATCTCGTCCTTCGTTACTCGTCTCTTCCTCCTTCGTCCTACGGACTTCGGAGGACGAGCGTCCCTCTATTCTTGCACCCATCCTAAATAGCGGCTCCACAATCCTCCTCATCGGCCTTTTTTGAATTGAAGCGTCGCCGGTGATCGTTGTCTCAAAATCCTGGCCGGCGAGAATCCCCGAGATAAGCCGGATGGTTGTCCCCGAATTTCCAACATCCAGCATTTTTTCCGGCTTCTTCAGCCCTTTGAGGCCTTTCCCTCTTATTATAATTTTACATTCATTTGACACCTGCCTGCCGGCAGGCAAGGTTTGACATTTGTCATTTGTCATTTCTATTTCGATCCCCATTTCCCTAAAACAATTGACGGTCGCCAGGCAATCCGCGCTCATAAGAAAGTTGTCTACTATGGTTTCTCCATCGGCAATCGAACCGATTATAGCTGCTCGGTGGGAAATTGATTTATCGCCGGGGATATGGATTTCGCCCTTGATTCCCCCTGAGGCCGTTACTTTTAAGCTTTTCATCAGATCGATTATACCATAGCAATTTTCATTAGAGGTGAAATTTTAAAAAAGAGATGGCGATAAAGAATTGTTGGGGTAAAAGATAATAGAGTTAGGAAAGCGATGAAGGAGGAAAATTAAATGTCAAAAATACCATCATCACTTGATTCCACAAAAATGTTTTTTCGATGGTCCCTTCATGCCTGGTCAGCTCTTTCAAAGTCGATGCAGCGCTGGCGGTCAGCAAATCCGCCGATTCCGGAAAAATATTATACACAACTAAAAGTTGAAGAAAGAGATGAAGGATATCAGAAAACAAACAATCCTTTAATTTCAATTAAAGTAACTCAACCTTTGGTCATAGATAATGATGGATTGCATGGATGCTTTACAGCTGCCCCGGAAGACCTGTCCCGTGTGCTTGGCAAGCAATTGCGATTGGTGCTCAAAATAGGAAGAAGAGGCAAAATTGAACATGTATTTGGACCAATAGAATTGCCATTTAATGACAAAGGCGAAGTGGAAATTAATGTGAGCTTACATAAAGATGACATAATGGTTGAAGATGATCTCAATCAATTAAGTCATTACCCTCCCTTGCAACCGCTTCCCGCTAAAACTGGCCGGCTTTGGCCGGTTAGCCAATATAAAGTGCTTATTTTCCCATCACAAGAGGAAGAACCGCCGCTTACTGAAACAGAGATTAATAAGCTTGTGGAAGTACTAAAATCCGATTTAACTAATAGAGCTGACAAGATTTTAATACAACAGGCCCTAGAATCAGCACGGCGGGGAAAAATTAAGCCCAATTAGTAAAGAGGTTAAATAAAATCACAACTGTAAACTTAATCAATTTCTTTGGCGCGTCTAATGTAAATCTTCATGGACATATTCGTAAAATTCATGCTCAACCGAATTCTACCCAAAAAATCGTTTTCTATCCGGAAGTACATCTTACACAATGTAAAGGTGGATTAATGCGACTTGGAGCAACTTTGGTTGCACATTCAATCTATCGCGGAATTGATAATTTAGCCCCGCTGGGATTTAATTCAATATTAACAGAAGGTTATACTGGGTATTTAAATCGGGGACAGGCACTCGAAGAAGATGTTAAAAATTCCCCGCCTGGAAAAGTCTTTTTAGCCGCCCTATCAACTGGAATGCTCTCTGCCGCAGAAATTTATGATGTTCTCCACCCTGGGAAAATAAGAGTATACGGAATCGAAGATCAAAATCTTTACAAGCAGCATTCCCGATTACTTTTTGGCAAAGATCCTACTAGATATTTGCGTCCCATTCCTTCTCAAACTGATCATGAACAAATCATTGCTAAAAGAAGCCACGCCATGGTTGCCAACGCATTGAACTTTATGCAAACAGAAAAAGTAGATAAAGTAATTATAATCGCCGGCACTGCTCATATCGAAGGAATTGAACATTTACTAGAAAACAATAACATCTCATTTATTACTATTGAACCTCATGGTTTACAGGAAAGTTTAGAAGTGAAAAATTACTAAAATCAGAAAAGTCAGACCGTTACATTATTTTTATTTTCCATTTTTTATTTTCAGGTTGCCTATCTTTAAGTTTTCTAGAAAATCGAATCCCTGAAGTTCTTCGCTTTTTCCAATTCCTTTTCAATCTTACCCGAATCGCCCTCTTTAATTAATTTCTCAAGATTCGAAAGCGATTTCTTGAACGCGGAAAGCATCTTTAGCACCGCTTTTTTATTTGTCGTGAACATATCAACCCCAAGAATTGGATCCCCGGACGCTATCCTTGTAGTATCTCTGAATCCGGAAGCTGCGCAAAGCTTCATTTCATCTTTTGCCTCCTGAGCGTCAGCGACGGCATTAATCAGAGAAGCCGCAACCGCCAGCGGCATATGGCTGATGCCCGCCACTGTCAAATCGTGCGTCTTCGGATCCATTTCAAGAATCTCACCGCCCAACAAGACAATAAGTTCTTTTATTGCTTCGACTGCCTTTTTACTGGTCTTAGAGGTTTGGGTCAGTATCCATTTCTTGCCTTTAAACAGCTCAGCTTCAGCCGCTTCCAGTTTAAATGTTTCCTTTCCTGCCATGGGATGCCCGCCGACAAAATATACTCCCTTGGGCATAAGCTTTTCAGCTTCAGAAATGATTATCTGCTTTGAACTGCCGACATCCGTTATAATCGCACCTTTCTTTAATGATGGAACAATTTCTTTGATGATTGGAATAATCAAATTGATCGGGGTGCAAATAAAAATAATATCCGCGTCCGCAGCCCCCTTTACATGATCTGTCATTCCCTCATCAATCGCGCCAAGCGATAAAGCTTCTTTAATAGTTTCTTCCCTGCGTGGAATACCGATTATTCTGAAGTCGGAAGCATTGGAAGATTTTTTTAATCCTAAACCAATCGATCCGCCAATAAGACCCAAACCAATAATTGCTATCTTCTTCATATATTCATTTTACCTTACGGATAAGCCGGTTGCAAAAGGATTTTAATTATAGTAACATTTATAATTCATATGGCAGTACCAATTACCTCTATCCGGGCGGGAAACGCGTTCATATACAACGGCAAGCTGTATAAATGCGTTGAATATACCCACATAAAATGGGCCCAGCAGGCGCGCGCCAGGGTCAAGATGAAAGACCTCCGCACCGGCGCTATTACCGAGAACACATTCAATGTTGATGAAAAAGTGGAAAATGTCCATATCGAATACCGCTCCATGCAGTATCTTTATAAAGAGGGGGATGCATACCATTTCATGGATCAGGAGAATTTTAACCAGATTGAACTGCCAAAACCGAAACTTGGAGACACTTTTAATTATCTGAAAGAAGGTTTTGTGGCAAATATCGCCTTTTATGAAGAAGAAGCGCTTGAGGTCATCCTGCCGGCGGCGGTTGAGCTGAAAGTTGTTGAAACCTCTCCCGGATACAAGGGCGATACCGTTTCAGGCGGCAAACCCGCCACTTTGGAAACTGGGCTTGTCATTTCTGTTCCTTTTTTCATGAATGTCGGAGATGTGGTCAAAGTAGATACCCGGGAAGGAAAATACCTGGGCCGGGCATAGGAGGAAAATCATGGTAGATTTTAATTTGATAAAAAAATTAATAGAAGTTGTAAAACAGGAAGACATTTCCGGACTGTCAGTTGAGGAAGGCGGAGTTAAATATGAGATTAAGCGTGAAAGGGGGATTGTAAAAGAGGAAAAAGTAGTGGTTAAGGAGAAAGTAGAAGAAAAGGCTGCCGCAAAAGTTGAGAAGGAAGAAGAGGGTCTTGTCGCCATTACCTCCCCCATGGTCGGGACATTTTACCGTTCGCCCTCTCCGGATTCGCCGCCATTTGTTCAAGAAGGCGATCTCGTCAGCACCGGAAAAGTGGTTTGCATAATCGAAGCCATGAAGCTTTTTAATGAGATCGAATCTGAGGTCTCGGGAAAAATCGTAAAAATACTGGTTGAAAACGCGAAAACGGTAGAGTACGGCCAGAAGCTGATGCTGGTCAAGAAAGAATGAAAAAATGGCAAATCTACCGGCAAAATCCAACTTTAAGTCAAAAGCTCTCATCCGAGCTTAAAGTTTCTCCGTTTATCGCGCAGATATTATTAAACCGCGGCATAAATTTAAAAAAAGAAGCCGATGAATTTTTAAATCCCCGCCTCAACAACTTAAAAGATCCTTTTGATATTCCAAATATCGGCATCGCGGCCAAAAGAGTTTTGCTGGCAGGGGAAGCGGGGGAAAAGATTTTAATCTACGGAGATTATGATGTTGACGGGGTAACCGCAACAGTTGTTTTGATCGAAACCTTAAAATACCTTGGAATTAATCCCCGATTTTATATCCCCTCAAGATATGGTGAAGGATATTCCCTAAATATCGAAGCCATAAAAAAAGCGAAGGATGAAGGCACAGGCTTGATTATTACAGTGGACTGCGGGATATCAAATCTAGCTGAAATTGAAGCCGCGAATTCTCTGGGCATGGAAGTAATCGTGACTGATCATCATAATCTTCCAAGTGAATTGCCTCCCGCTTATGCTAATGTAAATCCCAAAATGATTAATGGGGATCATCCCAGCAAATATCTGTCGGGTGTGGGAGTGGCTTTTAAATTTGCCTGGGTGTTATTGAGGATGGCGGGGATAAAAGAAAATGGCTTTTTAACCAGCCTTTTGGACTTGGTGGCTTTAGGCACGGTGGCTGATATCGTCCCCTTAACCGAAGAAAACCGGATCTTAACCGTCTGCGGTTTAAATATATTAAACGAGAAAAGACGTCTCGGCGTAAAACACCTGGCGGAAGCGGCTTTTATAAGCGGAAAGATATCTACTCGTGACATCAATTTCGGGCTTGCTCCGCGCTTAAACGCCGCCGGACGATTGGAGCACGCTTCCTTATCGGTTAAACTTCTAACTTCCGATTCGGCTGATGAAGCAAGCCGCGCCGCCCATGAAATAAATCAAATAAACATCCGCCGGCAGGGCATCGGAGAAAATATCCAGGAAGAGATCTTCTCAAAGATTCTTGATCAAAAGGAAAATAAGATAATCATCGCGTCCGGCAACGGCTGGCACCCCGGTGTCATTGGCATTGTTGCTTCAAGAGTAGTCGATGCCTATTATCGGCCAACTGTGCTGATCGGAATAAACGAAGGTGTTGGCCGCGGCACGGCGCGCACGATTGCTGAATTCAATATTTTTGAAACGCTTTATGCCTGCAGGGACCTATTCGACGATTTTGGTGGCCATGAAAGAGCGGCGGGCTTTGAGATAAATCCTGATAAAATTCCGGAATTAAAAACGCGTCTTTTGGAAAACACGGAAGCCAAAATTTCAGATGAGCTGTTGATCCCCAAAATACAGATTGATGCCGAGATCAATCCTCAGCAGATCACCTTGGGATTGATAAAAGAGCTGGAAATTCTTAGTCCGCATGGAGAAGGCAACCCTGCTCCCGTTTTTATGACAAAGAATTTGACCCTGTCCGACATGCGCAAAGTCGGCTCCTCCGGTTCACATTTAAAAATTAAAATGTCAGACGGTCATTCGCATCTTGAAGTCATCGGATTCGGGATGGGTGATCGGGCTTATGATCTTTCCGTCGGCAAAAGTTATGATATAGCGTATAATTTAAAGTCAAACGAATGGAATGGTTTTGAATCCGCCCAGCTCAATCTGGTGGATATAAAGGAACCGGTAAAATGGAAATTCTGGTAATAGGTTCGGGCGGTCGGGAGCACGCTTTATGCTGGAAGCTGGCGCAGAGCCCGAAAGTGACAAAAATATATTGCGCGCCGGGCAATCCCGGCACAGCGCAGGTTGCGGAAAATGTTAATATCGCGGCGGAAGACATTTTGGGATTAAAGGATTTTGCGTTGAATAATAAAATAGATTTAACAATCGTTGGCCCGGAAGCTCCTCTAGTCCTCGGGATAATAGATGAATTTGAATCGCACGGCCTGAAGATATTCGGGCCCAGCAAACAGGCCGCGCTTATTGAGGGCAGCAAGGTATTTGCAAAGAGGTTAATGAAAAAATACAGCATTCCTACAGCAGATTTTTTAACTTTCACCGATGAAGCTGAAGCTAAAAAATTCATCAAAAAAGTCGGCGCGCCTGTAGTCATCAAAGCTGACGGCCTGGCCGCGGGCAAAGGAGTGATCGTCTGCCAGACGGAAGCGGAAGCCATGCGCGCGGTTGAAAGGATTTTAATCGAAAAGGAGTTTGGGGATGCCGGTAATGAAATAATTATTGAAGAATGCCTTGTGGGGGAAGAAGCTTCGATTCTTTGTTTTACTGACGGGAAAATAATAATTCCATTAGCTTCAGCGCAGGACCATAAACGGGTAAACGATAACGATGAAGGTCAAAATACCGGAGGTATGGGAGCATACTCTCCCGCCCCTATTATAACTGATAATCTTATGCTCCAGATAGATCGTGAAATATTAAAGCCGACCATTTCGGGCATGGAAGCAGAAGGCTGTCCATATAAAGGCATTCTTTATGTCGGCATAATGGTTACAAAAGATGGGCCGAAAGTTTTAGAATACAACGCCAGGTTCGGCGACCCCGAAACCCAGTGCATTTTACCGCGCTTGAGAACGGATCTTCTTGAAATAATTGAAAAAACTATCCACTGTTCACTATCCACTGTCCACTTGGAATGGGATTCCCGCCCCGCCGTCTGTGTAGTTTTGGCTTCCGGCGGCTACCCCGGACATTATAAAAAAGGATTTGAGATTGAGGGATTGGATAAGGCAAGGGATTTAGATGATGTGATCGTCTTCCATGCCGGTACATCGGAAAAAGACGGAAAGATATTAACAAATGGAGGACGGGTGCTGGGCGTTGTCGGTATCGGTGAAACTATTCGACACGCCATCGACCGCTCATATATGGCGGTAAAACTTATCAATTTCAAAGATATGCATTACAGGAAGGATATTGGCCGGAGGGCGCTCAAATATAAATCCCAATGACCAAATCCCAAATCCCAATTACAGAAATAATTATTGCTACGACAAATAAACATAAGATCCATGAGATAGCACACATTCTCAAAGGCATAAAGTTAAAAGGCTACGGATTAAAAGTTATAGAAAATGGCAGAACTTTCGAAGCAAATGCCATTATAAAAGCCAGGGCTTGTGCCAAAAAGTTTAATGAGCCCGCAATCGCTGATGATTCGGGCTTGATGGTTGATTGCCTAAATGGCGCTCCCGGAGTACGCTCCGCCCGTTTTGCCTCCCCTCCTACCCCGCATAATCTCTGCACTAAACTTTTATCCGCCATGAAAAATCGTAAAAATAGAAGAGCACAGTTTGTTTGCGTTATTGCCTTAGCTAAACCCGATGGCAGGATAAAAACCTTTAAGGGAATAGTCAAAGGAAAGATCATTAACGAAATGCGCGGCAGTTACGGGTTCGGTTATGATCCGGTCTTTGTGCCGAACGGATATAAAAAGACCTTCGCCGAGATGTCGCCGGCTTTCAAAAACAGGATAAGCCACAGGGCAAGGGCGCTTGGGAAATTAAAACGGGCCCGAGAGGACTCGAACCTCCGGCCAACAGATTAGAAATCTGTTGCTCTATCCAACTGAGCTACGGGCCCGTAAATGGGGTGGCTGAGGGGATTTGAACCCCCGACCCTCAGATCCACAATCTGATGCTCTAACCAGCTGAGCTACAACCACCGCGTTTTTACTAGTATATCATTGCCTTTCCTTGCTTTCAAATCTGAATTATAGTAAGATTTACGAGGAAACATGCATGCGGGAGTAGCTCAGTTGGTAGAGCTCTAGCCTTCCAAGCTGGAGGTCGCGGGTTCGAATCCCGTCTCCCGCTATTTTTTCGGGGTGTAGCTTAGCTTGGTAGAGCGCGTGGTTTGGGACCACGAGGTCGGAGGTTCAAATCCTCTCACCCCGATTCTCCTTATCAACAGCTAAGCTTCTTAACCGGTGATTCTTGAACATCCCCGATTATCGTCAGCGTTAAATATTCATCCTTAAAATACTGGTTGGCCAGTTTAATAATGTCGTCTAGCGTTACTTTATCGACTTTTTCAAAAACCTCATCAATTGTTATGATCCGATTATAATAAAATTCTGATTTAGCGATATAACTCATGCGTGAAATAGTTGATTCTAATCCCAAAACCATTGTCCCTTTTAAATGTTCCCTGGCGCGGTCGAGCTCTTTTGGCGTCAGCCCTTCTTTTTTCATCTTAGAAAATTCAGCAAGGATCAAACTTACAACCTGTTCCAAATTCTTTTTCTCGGTCCCGGCATATACATAAGATACCCCGAAATCACGGAAAGGCGAACTGGTGGCGTAAACCGCGTAAGCCAGTCCCCGCTTCTCCCGCACTTCCTGGAAAAGACGCGAACTCATCGAGCCGCCCATGATCGTCTCCATCAAATGGAACGCGTAACGGTCTTCATCAACCTGCGAAGGCCCTTTAACGCCAAGGCAGAGGTGCACCTGTTCCGTCTTTTTGGTTTTGACTCTTATCTCGCCCGAGATCTTTGGCTCCGGCAGCGGTTTTTTCTCAATTTTTCCTTTAAAAGTTGAGAAATATTTTGAAGCCAATTCAACCAAATTCTCATGTTCCAGATTGCCTGCTGCCGCTGCTAAAACATTGTTGGGCCGGTAAAGCCGGTCGCGATATTTTTTAAACGATTCATTTTTAAAACTGCTCACACTTTCTTTTGTCCCAATGGTCGGTTTGCCTAAAGGGTGGCCGTGTAATATGGTTTCAGCAAAAAGATCATGGATCAGCTCATTCGGGGTATCTTCATACATGTTTATCTCTTCAAGGATCACGCCTTTTTCCATTTCGATGTCTTCGGCCTTAAGTAAAGGATTTAAAAAGATGTCTGACAGCACATCTACCGCCACATCAAGGTGCCGGTCAAGCACCACCGCGTAATATGCTGTCTGTTCCTTGCTGGTATAGGCATTAAACCTGCCCCCCACCTCATCCAAAGCTTCAGCAATCTGAAAAGCGGACCGCTTTGGCGTGCCTTTAAAAGCCATGTGTTCAATAAAATGGGTAAGCCCCTCCTCCCCTATAAACTCGTCTCCCGACCCTGCCCCCACCATGATCCCGAAAGCGGCCGAACGCATGCTGGGCATCGTCTCCGTCAATATCTTTAATCCATTATCTAAAACGGTCTTTTTAACTTGCGGGATTATCATTTATAAATTCCTTTCTTTTTAATATAATCCGAAACCGCTTTTGGCACAATTTTTTCAACCGATTTTCCTTTTTTAATTTTCTGCCTTATATCCGAGGCGGAAATATCTTCTTTAAGCTCTATAAGATGTATTTTATCGACCTCTTTTTCAAGAGGTGGAAATTTTACCAACCGCTTGAATGTGCGAACGCGTGTTCCCTGCCTTGTCCCGACAATAAATTCGCAAAGCTTGAAAAGCTCCAAGGGTTTTTTCCAGGATAAAATCTCATTAATCGAATCCAAACCCATGATATAAAAAAGCTTAACGCTTTTGCCGAAAGCTTTTTTCAATACATTGAAAGTATCAACCGCATATGAATATCCTTCCCGGTCAAGCTCCAGACGGGAGATAGTATAATCCGGACCGCCCTTAATGGCCAATTTCACCATGTTATAGCGATCTTCTTTATCCGCGATCTCTTTGTCTTTGTGGGGAGGTTTGCCGGATGGCAAAAAGATTATTTTATCCAGGGCAAATTCTTCTTTGGCCGCCGCCGCCAGCGCCAGGTGTCCATTGTGTATCGGATTAAATGTGCCGCCCAGGATGCCTATTCGTTTCATACAACGCGTATCTGCCCCGCCCCATGCACCACATACTTATAAGAGGTCAGCTCCGCGAGCCCCATCGGCCCCCTTGCGTGGAGTTTTTGAGTGGAGATGCCGATCTCCGCGCCAAATCCGAACTCTCCCCCATCCGTAAACCGGGTTGAAGCGTTCCAGTATATCGCCGCGGCATCAATATGATCTTCAAAATATTTTGCCGCCTTTTTATCTTTGGTCACGATCGTTTCGGAATGCTTTGTCCCGTATTTATTGATATGATCCACCGCTTCTAAAACGCCGGATACGACTTTTACCGCTAAAATAAGACCGAGATATTCGGTTGCCCAATCCTCTTCCGTCGCGCGCTTTACGGTATTATCGATTGCCAGCACTCTTTCATCGCCGCGGATTTCAACATCAGCTTCCTTCAATCTTTTAAACAATGGCGGCATAAATGCCGCCGCTACTTCTTTATCTACAAGCAGGGTTTCAATCGCGTTGCAGACTGAAGGACGGGAAACCTTGGCGTTAAAAACTATATCCGAAGCCATTTTAAGGTCAGCGGTTTTTTCAATATAAGCGTGGCAGTTGCCCTCCCCTGTCTCAATGGTCGGCACCTTTGCCTTCTGGACAACGGTTTGAATTAGGCTTTTCCCTCCGCGGGGGATCAAAACATCCAAGTATTCTCGCATACCCATTAAGTCCTCCGCCGCGAAGCGGGAGGTGTCTTCTATAAGCTGGATTGATCCGTCAGGGATGCCGGCCTGATAAGCCGATTCACGGATCACTTTTGTGAGCATGATATTTGAATTGATCGCGTCTGATCCGCCCCGCAAAACTGTGGCATTGCCCGCTTTAAGGCACAAGGCCGCGGAATCAACCGTCACATTAGGCCTTGCTTCATATATTATACCGATAACGCCCAAAGGAACACGAATTTTAGCAATTTTTAAGCCGTTTGGCCTGCGCCATTCAGAAAGCACCTCGCCGACTGGATCCGATAGATTTTTAACCATATACAGCCCGTCAATCATCCCTTTTATTCGCTTCCCATCAAGGGATAAACGGTCGATTAATGACCTTGAAAGCTCTTTCTTTTCTGCGGCTTCAAGGTCGATTGAATTGGCGTCAATTATATCCTTGGCGTTCTTATCCAATGCTTCCGCCATCATGGCAAGCGCCTGATTTTTAATTTTAGTGGGAATATTTGCCAGCTTTCTCGACGCGAATTTTGCCGCTTTTGATTTTTCTAATACTTCATTCATAAGATCACCATATTGTCACGATGGATCGCCTCAATATTCCCTTCATAACCCAGGATGGGGCTGATCTCTTTTGATTTTTTCCCTTTTATCGCAGTTAGTTCTTCACTTGAATAATTGGAAAGGCCCCGGCCGATCTCCCGGCCTGAAAGATCGACAATGCTTAGAACCTCGCCGATCTTAAACTTGCCGGCAACCGACTTTATGCCCGCCGGAAGAAGACTGCTTCCATTTTTAATAAGCGCGGCTTCCGCGCCGGCATCCACGGTTACGGTGCCTTTTATCGGCAGTCCGTGCGCCACCCATCTTTTTTTTGATTCCGGCTTCTTTGCTTTTGGTTTAATAAGAGTTCCGACTTTTTCTCCATTAACGATTTTTTCAATAATACCCTCAGTTCGGCCGTGGGCGATCACAACTGGAATGCCCGCGTCCTGGCAGATGCGCGCCGCGGATATTTTTGTGACCATGCCGCCGGTGCCGAGCTGAGTGCCCGGATGTCCCGCCGCCGCCGCCACCTCTTTTGTGATTTCCTCTACCACATCAACCCGATAATCGACTCCCTCATCTGTCTCCATATAGAATCCATCAACATCGGTTAAAAGTACCAGCAGATCGGCACCAATAAGAGAAGCAACCAGAGCGGAAAGCGTGTCATTGTCGCCAACCTTTATTTCCTCAACCGCTACGGTATCATTTTCGTTCACAATGGGCACTACATTTTCCGCCAAAAGTGTTGAAATGGTATTGCGCGCATTTAAATAACGTTCTCGATCGGCAATCGCATCACGGGTAAGCAGTACCTGGGCAACGGTAATGCCGTATTTTTCAAAAGCTTTCTCGTACTGGCGCATGAGGATCGACTGGCCGACTGCCGCCGCCGCCTGTTTTTGAGGAACGGTTGTTGGCTTTGATTTTAAATTCAACCTCTCGGTTCCGGTTACGACCGCGCCTGAGGTAACGATAATAATTTTAAGTTTTTGCTTAACAAGACCAGCAGTTTCAAAAACGAGGCGGGTTAAATTAGAAACATCCAGCTTGCCTTCTTTTGTGGTCAAAGTAGACGAGCCAATTTTTATTACGATCGTGTTATATTCAGTCATATTGCTGAAGATATTTTAGCAGATACTAAGAGGAAGGTAAAATGGAAACTTTTCTTCCGGGCTCGAATGTCACAAAACCTTCGGCTTTGGCAAAAAGTGTAAAATCAGAGCCCATGCCGACATTTTTGCCGGGATAAAATTTGGTGCCTCGCTGGCGGATGATGATCGAGCCGGCGGATATAAGCTGGCCGCCAAAAGCTTTCATTCCCATGCGCTGGGCGTTTGAGTCTCTGCCGTTCCTAGACGTGCCTCCGGCTTTCTTATGCGCCATTAAAAAGAAACCTCCTCGATTAAAACCTTGGTCATCGGCTGGCGATGCCCTTTGGTCCTGTGATAATTTGTCTTATTCTTATACTTGAAAGTGGTCACCTTCTCAGCCTTAAAATCCCCCATTATTTTTCCGGTCACTTTGGCTCCGGAAACATAGGGCATGCCGACTTCTATTTTATCCTTATCGGAAACAAGAAGAACCTTATCAAAAACCACCTTTTCTTCGGGGGCTTTAAAAAGCAGTTCGACATCAATAACCTCGCCTTCATTAACTTTGTATTGCTTGCTTCCGGTTTCAATTATCGCGTACATAACAAGGAAATTATATCATAATTAAAATATCGCGTCAAGAATTCTAAATCCTGGAGGAAGCATCCTATTAAGCGTCTCCTTCACAACCTCCGGCTTGACCCAATCACTAAAAGTCAGTTCGGCTTCGCATTCGCTCGATGATTCGCCTACCTTTAAAGCTTTGGTCTTATACGAGATCAGCATGCGCGGGTTAAAGCCCTGAGAATAGCCGACGGGAAGTCCTGTCCGGCGGATACCCCGCTCAAGCACGCGCATATGATCGAGGTGGGAGATAAATTTTATCTCCTCCCCTTTCTCGTATTTTATTTTTATCTTACAGAAATTATTGACCACGGCAGTTCCTCATTCTCGTCTCTCGATCTCAAATAATCGTCGATCCTCAATCCGCATTCTGAAATTGCCTGCTCCCATAATTCAAACTTAAAATATTCCGACCATGCGTCCAATCTCGCGCCCAGCTCATACGCCCGCTCGATAACCTTTGCTAATTTTGAATCTCCGCGGGAGAAAACGCCTTCCAAAATGCTAGTTTTGGCGTCATGCCAGCGCAGTTCAAGCCCCTTGCCTTTAAGATTCTGTTTTAAGAATTTTTGCCTTTCTTCAATCTCTTCTAAATTGATTTGCCTTTCTCTCTCAAATGGGGTGTGGGATTTGGGAATAAATGTTGAGACGGAAGCTGTAACATGGGCCCTCTGGGAATATTCTCTTCCAATTGCGCCAATCTTTTTGCTAAGCCCGACAATACCCTCAAGATCGGCCATAGTTTCGGTTGGCAGGCCGATCATAAAATATAGCTTCAGATTGGTTATGCCTTCAGAGAAAGCCGCTCTTGCCCCTGCCAGAATATCTTCTTCCGTTAATTTTTTGCCGACCACGTCGCGCAGTCTCTGCGTGCCCGCTTCCGGCGCCATGGTGACAGACGACGGCCTGACCCTTTGGATATCCCTTGCTAAACTGATCCCAAAAGAGTCCAAACGGAGTGAAGGAAGAGAAAGATTTATTTTTTTCTTTTCAAGTTTTGCCGCCAGCTCTTTGGCCACCGGCTCTATCGCCGAGTAATCGGAAGAAGAAAGGGAAATTAAGGAAAGTTCATCGTAACCGGTGTTTTTTAATATCTCAAGTGCAAGCTCCATCACCTTTTTTGGGCTTCTTTCTCTTACCGGATTGTAGCTGACGCACGCATTGCAGAATTTGCACATATGCTTGCATCCCCGCATCACCTCCACCATCGCCCGGTCATGGATTATTTCAATAAATGGCACGATCGGTTTGGTTGGATAAGGCGCGGCGTCAAGATTTTTCACAAATCTTTTTTTTGTCTTATTTCCAACCGAAGGAACATATACTCCTTCAATCTCCGCCAATCTTTCGACTGTCCACTGTTCACTATTCACTTTCCACTTTCGAATCTGCTCCATTATCTCAAGTATTACCTCCTCTCCCTCTCCTATAACAAAAAAGTCAATAAAATCATCGATCGGCCGGGGATTAAAAGTGCACGGCCCGCCGGCAAATATTAAAGGGTGATTTTCATTGCGATCTTTTGAATAAAAGGGAATATCAGAAAGCCTAAGCATGTTTAATAAATTGGTATATGTAAGTTCATGTCCCAAGCTAAAACCAATAAGGTCGAATTCCGAAATCGGTTTCCAGGATTCAAGGGAAAATAGCGGTAAACGGTTAACGGTTAATGATTGTTCCATATCTGGCGCGGGAGCATAAACTCTTTCCGCCAAAATGTCTTCCTGCGAATTTAAAATGTGATATAAGATCTGCAAACCGAGGTTTGACATGCCGACTTCGTAAAGATCAGGGTAGGCCAAAGCTATGCGGAGTTTTGCCTTATCCCATTCCTTGTGGATAGAATTTAGTTCGTTGCCGATATAGCGGGCGGGTTTGCGGACACCGGGCAAAATGGATTCGATTTTTTCTTTCACATCAACCTTTGACCACAAAATTTAAAAGTTTGCTGGGGACATAGATTATTTTTACGATTTCTTTTCCGGAAGTTATGCTCTTAATTTTTTCTGATCCAAGCGCGGTTTTTTTAATTATATCCTCAGATGATCCGGTCGGCACGGAAATTGTATCTTTTAACTTGCCGTTAATTTGAATTGGAATAGTGATTTCCTCTTCCACGATAAGTTTGGGATCAAATGACGGCCATTTCAATCTGCAAATTGATTCTTTGTTTCCCGTCTGATGCCAAAGCTCTTCTGATATATGCGGCGCGAAAGGAGAAAGCATCAATAACAATGCTTCAAGCGCATCTTTGCTTGTCCCATGTTCATAAAGGAAATTAACCAGTTCCATCAGTTTTGCGATCACCGTATTGAACGAAAATCTTTCTATGTCTTCTGACACGCCTTTAATCGTCTGATGTGTCTTTTTCAATATATCTTTACCGTTTACTGGTTTTTGGCTGCTGGTTACCAACCTAAAAACCCTCCCCAAAAACCGATAGCATCCCTCCACTCCTTGATCGCTCCACTCCAGCTCCCTTTCCGGCGGCGAGGCAAAAAGAATAAATAAACGAGCCGTATCGGCCCCATATTTTTCAATAATATAATCAGGATCAACCACGTTGCCCTTCGATTTGCTCATCTTGGCGCCGTCTTTTACGACCATTCCCTGGGTTAAAAGATTGGTAAACGGCTCATCACAGTTTGACCAACCGGCGTCATACAAAACTTTGGTAAAGAACCGGGAATAAAGAAGATGCAGGATGGCGTGTTCAATTCCGCCAATATATTGGTCGACCGGCATCCATTTTTTAACTTGCACCTGATCAAAAGGTTTTTTATCGTTGAGCGGGTCGCAATATCTAAAGTAATACCAGGAAGAGCAGTTGAAAGTATCAAGCGTGTCTGTTTCCCTCCTGGCATCCATTCCACACTTGGGACATTTTACACTCAAAAAAGTTTTTGATGTTGTAAGCGGCGACGCGCCTTCACCGGTAAATTTTACGTCTGTTGGAAGGATTACAGGTAAATCTTTTTCTGGAACAGGAACGATTCCGCACATATCGCAGTAGATAATTGGTATCGGCGCTCCCCAGTAGCGCTGCCGGGAAACAAGCCAATCACGGATTTTGAAATTGGTTTTCCACCGGCCAACGCCTTTGCCGACCAGCCAGTCGCCGATGTTTTTTTTGCCTTCGTTGGATGGTTGACCGTCAAATTGGGTGGAATTGACCATGATTCCCTCATTTACGAAAGCTTCGCTCATGGTACTCGGCTCTAGGGATTGAGTGCTGGGGTTGATTACGACTTTAATGGATAAATCATGCGCCTTAGCGAATTCAAAGTCCCTCTGATCATGAGCAGGAACGGCCATAACTGCTCCGGTACCATATTCCATAAGAACATAATCCGAGATCCAAATAGGAATCTCTTCATTATTAGCGGGATTGATGGCATATGCTCCGGTAAAAACGCCTTCTTTGCCGGAGCTTTCCTCGCGTTCATGCAGGGTTTCATGCTTGATTTTTTCTTTTAATTTCCGCACCGGCTTTTCGTATTTCGTTCCTCTGGTAAATTCATCAACTAAAGGATGCTCCGGCGCAAGGACCATATAGGTTACACCGAACAAAGTATCAGGGCGGGTAGTATAGACACGCACCTCACCCCCTCCCTCACTTCGTTCGGGTTTCCCCCTCTCCATCTTAGATGGAGAGGGGGATAGGGGGTGAGGAGTTGAGAGTTGGAAGTCAATCTCGACGCCCTCCGACTTTCCGATCCAATTCCTCTGCATGATCTTGACCGGTTCCGGCCAGCCAGCGAGTTTTTTAATGTTCTCCAGCAATCTTTCGGCATAATCGGTGATGCGGAAAAACCATTGCTCCAGCCCTTTTTCTTCCACCTTGGTATCGCAGCGCCAGCACTGGTCTTCTTTGACTACCTGTTCATTGGCGAGAACGGTCTGGCATCTGGGGCACCAGTTGACCATTGCTTTTTTGCGGTAGGCGAGGCCCCGCTCGTACATCAGCAGGAACATCCACTGGGTCCATTTGTAATAATCGGGTTTACTGGTGTTGACTTCGCGGCTCCAATCGTAGGAAATTCCCAATCTTTTAAGCTGCTTTTTCATACGTTCAATGCATTTATCTGTCCAGGTTTCAGGGTGGCTTTGATTTTTTATGGCGGCATTCTCTGCCGGCATGCCGAAAGCGTCCCAGCCGATGGGATGCAGAACCGCAAATCCATTCATTCTTTTATAGCGCGCGATCACATCGCCGATGGCGTAGTTGCGGACATGTCCCATATGGAGGTTGCCGGAGGGATACGGAAACATCACAAGGTCGTAGTATTTCGGCCTGGGATCGGAATCAGATACCTCAAAAAGTTTTTGTTTTTCCCATGCCGACTGCCAGAATGGTTCAATTCTCTGCGGTTCGTAGGAGCTCATTTACTCTTTTTCCGCCCCCGCTTCTCTCGCTCCTCCCCGCCAATTTCTTTGGTTTCTGTTTCTTTAACTTCGGTTGTCGTCGCTTTGCCGGGTGTTTCGGTTTTTTTATTTTTAATCTCAACTTTTCCCGTTTTTTCAAAAGTAATTTTACCTTCAATAACTTTTGCAGTAATTTCGTCTCCGGCCTTGAATTTACCGGCAATTATTTCGTTGCTCAGGTTGTTTTCAATTAACCTCTGAACGGCCCGGCGCAGAGGGCGGGCGCCGAATTTCGGCTCGTATCCTTCTTTGACGATCAGTGCCTGAATATCGTCCCCGGCAATAAGTTTCATGTCCTGATTTTCAACCTGCTTCTGAACATCGGAAATCATAAGCGAGGCGATCTTTTTGAGCTCTTCGTCAGTCAGCGGATGGAAAACGATTATCTCATCGATGCGGTTTAGAAACTCGGGCCGGAATTCCTTTTTCATTTCGTCCAAAACCATCGTTTTCATCTGCTCATAAGTCGCTTCACGGTCAGTTCTGGCCATAAATCCGATCGCCCCCTGCTGTATGATCAGGCGCTGGCCGACATTCGTGGTCATGATGACAACGGTATTTTTAAAGTCGACCACATGACCTTTGGAATCGGTCAGCCGGCCGTCTTCCAGTATCTGAAGAAGAATATTAAAAATATCGGGGTGCGCTTTTTCAATTTCATCAAAAAGTATCACAGAATACGGTTTGCGCCTCACCGCCTCGGTTAAGGTTCCGCCTTCCTCATAACCGACATAGCCCGGAGGCGCGCCGATCATGCGGGAAACAGTGTGTTTTTCCATGTACTCGGACATGTCGATGCGGATCATGGCGTCCATGGTGCCAAATAAAAATTCCGCCAGCCGTCTCGCCACTTCGGTTTTTCCAACTCCGGTCGGGCCGGCAAAAATAAACGAGCCGATCGGCCGCTCGGGAGCCTTAAGCCCCGCCCTGCCCCTGCGGATCGCCTGAGCGATGGCATTGATCGCCTCTTCCTGGCCGATCACTCTCTTATGCATGATCTCTTCCATTTTTAACAATTTTTCGGTTTCAGCCGCGGTCAGTTTGACAACCGGCACTCCTGTCCAGTCGGAGACTACTTCAGCTATGTCTTCTTCGGTTACTATTGCTGTAGTTTCACCTTTGCCCCGTTCCTGTTTCCATTTTTCTTCAGCCTGCTTTGTTCTTTTTTCAAGATTAGCGATCTGATCACGCGCTGCAGCCGCTTTTTCATACTTCTGCGTCGTGGTGGCTTCTTCTTTTTCTTTTTTCGCGGCGGCCAAAGTGCGCTGCAAGTCTCTAAGTTCTTTAGGCGGAGAAATAAGCCTCAATCTTACCTTCGCGGCCGCCTCATCCATGACATCGATCGCCTTGTCCGGCAGGAACCGGTCTGAAATGTACCGCTCAGATAAAGAAACCGCCGCCGCGATGGCGGCATCGGGTATTTTTACCCCATGATGCGCTTCATAGCGGTCGCGGATCCCTTTTAATATCTCCACCGTCAGCTCCTGGCTTGGCTCTGCAACCATTACCGGCTGGAAGCGCCGCTCGAGCGCGGCATCCTTTTCAATATTTTTCCGATACTCATCAACGGTGGTCGCTCCAACAACTTGCAGTTCGCCTCTCGCCAGCGCCGGTTTTAACATGTTGGCGGCGTCAATCGCCCCCTCCGCCGCACCCGCCCCAACCAGGGTATGAAGCTCATCGATAAATAGAATGATCTGGCGCTTTTTGGATAATATTTCATCGAGCACCTTCTTGACGCGCGCTTCAAATTCTCCGCGGTATTTGGTGCCGGCGATCATCCCGCCCAAATCAAGCGCGATCACCTGTTTGCCTTTTAAAATCTCAGGCACGTCGCCTTTAATTATCCTCTGAGCCAATCCCTCGACGATTGCCGTTTTTCCCACGCCCGGATCGCCCAGAAGGGCCGGATTGTTTTTTGTGCGCCGGGAAAGGATGCGGATTACGCGGTCGATCTCTTTTTCGCGGTCAATGACGGGGTCCAAAACGCCGTTTTTAGCTTCAAGCGTTAAATCCCGGCCATAGGTGGTAAGCGCCGGCTTTCTGGGCGGAGGAGCAACCGCGCTTCCCGGCATGCCAAAACCTCCCAGATTAAAGCCCGGCATGCCAAACATCTCTTCTGGAGCGCCTTCTTCCGGAACTCCAAATTCGGGAGGAAATTCCTCCGGCGGCATTTGCGCTTTTTCAACTTCTTTTAAAATTTGCTTTACAACTTTTTCGAAATTTAATTTTCTCTTGTGCAAAGCCTGCGCCGCGATTGATTCTCCTTCCCTGATGATGCCCAAAAGAATATGCTCGGATCCAACATAATTGAAACCCAATTCCCGGGCGGCATTGTAAGTCAACTCCAGGACTTTTTTGGCCCGGGGAGAAAGAGTGATCTCTTTTTCCCCACCTTCCCCGTGGCCGATCAGCGATTCGATATCGGAAAAAAGTTCAACCAGGTTTACGCCCAAGGCTTCCAAAACTTTATTGGCGGCCCCTTCCTCTTTGATCAAGCCTAAAAGCAGATGTTCAGCTGTTAAATGATCATGGGATAATCTTTTTGCTTCTTCATTTGCCAGATGAATAGTTTTTTGTGCCGATTCAGAAAAATAATCGTAGATTCTATCGGCCGGCCGGCGCTTGAAAAGAGAAGCGAAGATGTCCGGTATTTCGAAAAATCCGGGAAAACCGAATTCGGTCGGCATAAAGCCGAGCTTCTCTGCGCAGGACGCGCAAAGGTGACGGACAACCTTTTTGCCGTTAACTATCCTGGTAACATGCACCGTCGCAGGGTTTATACGACACTCATCGCATATCATGGCCATAATATTTTCTCCTTTGCTTCTCTTATATTATATCCTCAATCGAATGTTTCTTCAACTTGGGGAACTAAATGATCAGCTCTTTGAGCTCAAGAATATCATCGATTAAAAGGTCGGGATTGGATTTTTTAAGTTTCTCTTTGCCGTCGAATCCGTAAGTCACTGCGCAGGTTTTAACCCCTGCGTTTTTGCCGGTCTCGACATCCACTGTCATGTCACCGATAAAAAGGACGCGGTCATTAGGAACTTTGTATTTTTCAATTATTCCAAGCAATGCACAGGGATCGGGCTTTAAACAGGGGGAGCTGTCCCCTCCCAGCACTTCCTTGAAATAAGCGGTAAGTTTGTGAATATCCAGTATCCTTTTTATGAATTCGTCCCGTTTATTGGAAATGATTATTTTTATTTTATCCTTGAACAGCTCAAGGAATTCTTTCACATGGGGATAAAGAGATATCTCATTCAAGTTATTTAAAACGTGCTCATAATATATCCGCTGGGCTGCTTTAACCTTCTCTTCATCCTCTGAGCCAATTGAACCCGACACCAGAGCCCATTCACCAAAGCCGATATGCTCTTTAATCTCTTCTTTGGTTTTGTATGGGTAACCAAGCTCGGCAATCATGGCCTGGATCGCGTCCTCGGCCGCCGGTATGGAATCGGTCAAGGTGCCATCGAAGTCAAAAATTAAAAGATCTATCAGGATTTTCATTATATTTATATTACCATAGTTTCGATTGCACGACAAAATTTCTTGGCCTATAATCAAAAGAAATGCCGATTTATACTCTCCAGAAAGAAGAGGTCTTTTCTGAACTTGGCTCTGCTCCTGTCGGTTTATCCCGGGAAGAAGCTAAAAGCCGGCTCAAAAAGTATGGTCCAAATGAAATCAAAGAGATTAAAAAAACAAACCTTCCCTTAAGATTCTTGGCCAATTTCACCAACTTTTTTGCTCTGCTTTTATGGTTCGGCGGAGGGCTATCCTTTATCGGCGGCATGCCGGAACTCGGCTGGGCTATTTTTGCGGTGATCTGCATCAATGCGGTTTTTTCTTTTTGGCAGGAGTATAAAGCGGAGAAAGCAACTGAAGCGTTGAAAAAGATCCTTCCCTCTTATGCCAAGGTCATCCGCAATGGTGAATACTTAAAAATCTTATCTTCTGAGCTTGTCCCCGGAGACCTGGTCGTGCTTGAAGAAGGCGATAACATATCTGCGGACGGCCGGCTGATTGAAGAATTTGAAATGCGGACCAATAACTCCACTTTGACCGGCGAGGCGGCCCCGATGAGGAAAACAGCTGATCCGGTCTCAAAAGAAGGCCTGGCATTAATCGAAATGCCAAATCTGGTTTTTGCCGGGACAACTGTGGCTACCGGGGGAGGAAAAGCAGTTGTAACCTTAACCGGCATGAATACGGAATTCGGAAAGATCGCCTATATGACCCAGGCGGTAGCCGAAGAATTGAGTCCCCTGCAAAAAGAGATGGGAAATGTAGTCCGATTTGTGACTGTGGTATCGATTGGAATGGGCCTCTTGTTTTTTGTTCTGGGGCGTTTTGTCGGAAAGCTTTCTTTCATTCAAAGTTTTCTCTTTATGGTTGGAATCATCGTAGCCAATGTTCCCGAAGGGCTCCTCCCAACTATTACCATGGCCCTGGCCATGGGGGCGCAACGCATGGCCGGGAGAAAAGCTCTAATCAAAAAGCTCTCCTCGGTTGAAACTCTCGGCGCCACCAATATAATACTTACAGATAAAACAGGGACATTGACCAAAAATGAAATGACGGTTAGAGAAATCTGGACAAAATCTGAAGCCAAGCTTTATAAAGCCAGCGTAATTGTAAATAATGCGAAATTAACTCCTGAAGGGAAAATGCTTGGCGACCCGACCGAGGGCGCCCTGCTGGTCGCGGCCAAAAATGCCGGCTTTGACCTCAATAATATCTGGCTTGAAAATCCGCGCCTTTACCTTTTACCTTTTGACTCAAACCGCAAGCGAATGACCTCCATTAATCTTGCCGATAATGAAACCATAGCTTATTTAAAAGGCGCACCATCTGAAACAATGAAATTATGCAAATGGATTCAGATCGGCGATGAACTAAAAGAATTAACTAAAGACCTTACGGAAGAAATCTCAAATCAAAATGATATTTATGCTAGATCAGCCCTAAGGGTACTGGCTGTCGCCTACCGTAAGATTCCACAAGATTTAAAAGAATATAATTCCGATAATGTAGAAACCGATCTTATCTTTTTAGGTCTTGTGGCCATGATGGACCCACCCCGCCCCGAAGTTGAAGCCGCCGTCAAAGTATGCGAAAGAGCCGGCATCCGGGTCATCATGATAACCGGTGATTATGGACTGACCGCAGAATCAATCGCCCGCAAAATCGGAATTATAAAAAAAGAGTGCCGGATTATAACCGGCGCGGAACTTGAAAAGATAACGGATGAAGAATTAAGGACTGAAATATATTCAAAAGAAGTGTTGTTTGCCCGAGCCAATCCCGAACACAAGCTCCGTATCGTTTCAATCTTAAAAGAAGATGGAAAGATTGTGGCCGTGACAGGCGATGGCGTCAATGACGCCCCGGCATTGAAAAAAGCGGATATCGGGGTGGCCATGGGAATTGCCGGAACCGATGTGGCCAAAGAAGCTTCAGAAATGATCCTTCTTGATGATAACTTCGCTACAATTGTGGCGGCGATCGAAGAAGGCCGCGCCATTTATGCCAACATAAAAAAATTCTCAACTTATATTCTAGCCAGCAATGTTCCGGAAGTATTTCCGTTCATTGCTTTTATAATGCTAAGAATTCCCCTGCCCCTTACCATAATGCAGATATTGACAGTGGATCTGGGCACAGACATTATGCCTGCTTTAGGTCTGGCAACAGAAAAACCGGAGCCGGGGATCATGGATCAGCCTCCCCGCGCAAGAAATGTACGCTTATTTAATCTTCCTCTATTGCTTAGGGCATATGGGTTTTTAGGGATGATCGAGGGGTTTATCTGCCTGGCCGCCTTTTATCTGATGTATATTTTAAACGGCTGGCGACTCGGTCAGCCGATGGCTGCTTCAGGCTATCTTTATGCGGCGGCAACAACTATGTGCCTTGCTTCAATCGTTGCCAGCCAGATTGGTAATATTTTTTCCTGCAGGACCGAGCGTGAATCTATCTTCAAGATCGGCTTCCATACCAATCGGCTGGTGCTCTTCGGCATCTTGGTCGAGTTAATTCTTCTCAATATTATTATTTATTTCCCGCCATTTCAAAAAATATTCAATACTGCGCCGATTGGTCTTATAAACTGGGCGGTACTTTTAATCTTCCCGCCAATTGTTCTTTTTATGGAGGAGGGAAGAAAATTAATCATACGACTCTGGTATAATAAAAGGAAGGGTCAAGGAGGAGTGTAAAATGAAAATAGTAATTGTGGGCTGCGGACGGGTGGGATCAATGCTGGCCAACATGCTTTCTTCGGAGGGTCACGAAATCTCAATCATTGATAAAAATCCTTTATCCTTTGCAAGGCTTGGAAAAAGCTTTAAAGGAGACGCAATTGAGGGCAGCGGTTTCGATAAAAAAATCTTGGAAAAAGCAGGAATCGAAAGATCAGATGCTTTTGCCTCCGTGACCAATGGAGATAACACAAATATTGTTTCAGCATTAGTCGCCAAGAGAAAATATCGCGTCCCCATTGTCATCACCAGGATTTATGATCCGGCTAGGGCGGAAATCTACCGCCGCCTTGGTTTAACCACGATTTCTTCAACCACCTGGGGAGCGACCACCATTAAAGATATGATCCTTCACCCTGGACTTTTGGAAAAAATCACGCTGGGGAGCGGTGAAGCCAAAATTATCGAGGTGACCGCCCTGCATCAACTTATCGGACATTCAATCGCAGAACTTTCCATTCCTTCTGAAATATCGGTCATCGCAATCATCAGGGCAGGCAAGGCATTTATTCCCACTGCTGGAACTCGCCTCGAAGAAGGCGATATCTTATATATTGTAGTCCTATCGTCTGCTTCACCAAAATTGAAAAAGATGCTGGAGGTGGCTTAAATGTTTGTATTAATAGTTGGCGGAGGCAAAGACGGCTCTCATCTTGCCGAGATGCTGCTCAAAGAGAAAGGGAAGCACAAAATCACAATCATTGAAAGATCTATGCCCAATTATGAATTATTGACCAAAGAAATAGCGGGCGCAACAATTATCCGGGGTGATGGCTGCGATCCAAAAGTATTAGAAGAAGCAGGCGTAACAAAAGCAGATGTGGTGGCGGCGGTCACTCATGATGATGAAGACAATCTGGTCATTTCCCAATTAGCTAAATTTGAATTTCATGTTCCCAAAATTATTGCCCGCGTAAATAATCCAAAAAATGAATGGCTTTTTACAAAGGATATGGGGGTTGATGTTCAGATATCCAAAGCGCATATCATTGGAAAAATCATTGAAGAAGAAGCGACCCTCGGAGATCTGGTGACTTTATTAAAGCTAAGAAAAGGTGAATTGGCGCTGGTTGAGGAAACACTAACTGAAAAATCAAAAGTTGCGGGTCAGAAAATAGGCAGTCTGGAACTGCCGCCGGACTGTATTCTTATGGCTATCTTAAGAGACAAACAGGTGTTGATTCCTAAGACAGAAGTGGTCCTTCAGGGCGGAGATGAGATTCTAGCGCTGACTTCGGTGGCATCGGAGGAAAAACTAGCGTTACTTTTGGCAGGGTAAACCTAATTTACTTTTAGCGGCTTCCCTGACTTCGGTATTTTTTTCAAAATCGGCCAGTGTGGTCAAAGCACATCTGATAGATTCTTCTTGTAAAGAACTCTCATCAAGTTTGCTTAAAGTTTCCAATTTATCTTTTGGATCGGGGCTGAAAAGGCGGCAAACTGTTAATTGCAATCCCATATTTACTGATGTTGTCATAATTTGTCTCCCTTTAATAATATTTATCGGTTTATAATTCCCCAAACTTGCACAAATTCTGCTATAATTGGATAAAAATGAGAATAGTATTTGTCCACGGCATCGGCGCTTCCGCCAAAATATGGGAGAAAACGGAAAAAATAATCGGCAAAAAATTCAACTGCTCTGCCATCAACTTTTCCGACCGCTTCGGCCATCCCGAACAGCAAGTTTTTGAGCTTTCAGAGTTTCTAAGACAGTTCAAAAATGAAAAGATCTCGCTTGTGTGCCATTCAATGGGCGGAATGGTCGCCAGAAAATACCTGGCAAAGCATTTAACTAATCATAATATCTCAAAACTTATCCTGCTCGGCACGCCAAACATGGGAATTTTAAGCTTAAAATTCAACTTTGTTCCCTTATTGCTGGAATTAACGGCATCAGTTGCAGCTTTAGCCATTGAGAATTATTGGTTATTTCTAATTGCGCTTATCGCCTTAGCTTATGATCTATTTTCATATTTCAGGGGAGTAAAATTGATATCAAAAGCAGTCGACGCAATGAAGCCCGGATCTAAATTCTTAAAAGACCTAAACAGCATGAAATTGCCGGCAAATGTTGAATATACCGTCATTTTAAGCAAAACATGGTATTACACCAAAGGTGACGGTGCAGTATCTCTTGAAAGCCAAAAGCTTTCTGAAAATTGCGTTCCCAATTTTAAAGAATTGAAATACAAAGAAATCTCGATAGAATCCTCCCATTTTGCCGAACCAAGGGCAGCCGATGCTATACTTGCTGCGCTACGCTGAGGTCAGCTCGGATGCCTGAAGCTAAAAAACCTGTAACAGGATTAAAATTTATTGCCGACGATATGCTTGGAAAACTGGCAAAAAGATTGAGGATGATGGGTTTTGATGTAAGCTATCCAAAAATCTCCGCCGACAGCCTGCTTTTGCGCAAATCGCGGGAAGAAAACAGGATAATTTTAACCCGCGACACAGGACTGGTCAAAGTCCGCGGCGTGCAGGCTATTCTCATAAAATCAAAAAAACTAAGCGAACAATTAAAAGAAGTGATAAAGGCACTAAAATTAAAAATAATTCCTGAGCAAATGTTCTCACGCTGTACAATCTGCAATAGCGAGCTTATAAAAATTGAAAAAGAAAAAATCAAAGATAAAGTCCCCCCGCTGATTTATAAACTATTTGATAATTTTACTTACTGTCCGGTGTGCCATAAAGTATACTGGAAAGGCACCCATTTTGAAAAAATTATTTCAGAGCTTAAAGAGATCAAATGATTAAAATTGACGGCAGTTTCGGCGAAGGCGGCGGGCAAATATTAAGGACGGCGCTTTCTTTGGCCGCAATTTTAAAAATTCCCGTAACAATAGAGAATATCCGCAAAGGAAGAAAAAAACCGGGGCTTCAACCTCAGCACCTGACCGGGGTTAGAGCGGTTGCCTCAATCTGCGGAGGGAAGCTGACAGGCGACGCCCTTTATTCAGATAAATTAATCTTTGAACCCGGAGAGATCGTCTCAGGAACATATAAGTTTGACATCTCAACCGCCGGATCCGTGACAATGGTATTGCAGCAAACTCTACCCGTACTTCTTTTTGGCACCAATACCTCTAATCTCACGATCAAAGGCGGCACTAATGTGGCCTGGAGCCCGCCGGTTGAATTTATAAATTATGTTTTTCTGCCTATATTGGGAAAAATGGGAATAAATTGTCTGTTTGAAACACAAAAATGGGGGTTCTTCCCCAAAGGCGGAGGAATGATCAAAGCAAAAATTGATCCAATTAAGGCTCCGCTAAATTCTATTAATATTATTGAACGGGGAAACTTAAAAAGAATATTGGGACTGGCAACCGTAGCCAATCTGCCGGAAAGTATTGGAGAAAGAGAGATAAAATTGGCCAAAAAAGCAATTGATGAAAAAGGTTATTTAAATCTTAGTCAATGGGAAATTAAAACTGTTCCATCCCTTGGTCATGGAAACTCATTTTTCATAATGGCTGAATATGAAAATTGTTTAGCTGGCTTTTCTGCTTTAGGCGAACCCGGCAAGCCCGCCGAAAGGGTAGCGGAAGAAGCTGTAGAGGATTTTATTAAATTCGAAAAAAGCAATTTTGCAATCGAAAAGCATCTTTCAGATCAACTGCTATTATATATGGCGCTGGCTTCGGGTCTATCTCAAATTACGGTCCCTGAAATAACCAGACACGCAAAAACCAGTATTTTTGTAATTGAACAATTCCTGCCGGTAAAATTTGAAACCTCGGGTAATTTAATATCGGTTGAAGTAAGCTAAACTGCATCATTTTTCGTCACAACTGTCAAAATTTACTACAATTTGAGGCCAAAACAGCTGGCTTGGAAATTGCACATACATTGGTTGTAAGTATAAAAGGAGGTGAATCAAATGGGAGCTTTAAATAAAACAATCTTAACCGGAAGACTGACTGCAGACCCGGAGGTCCGCTATACAACCAATGAAAAACCGGTAGCGCACTTTAGAATAGCGGTAGACCGCCCGGCAAAAAACGGCGAAAAATCCGCAGATTTTCTAAATTGTACCGCCTGGGGAGGTCTGGCCAAAACCTGCGGGGAATACCTGAAAAAAGGAAGACTGGTCGCGGTTGAGGGCCGGCTGCAGATCCGCGCTTATAAGGACAAGAATGGCCAGGACAGAGACTGGACGGAAATCGTTGCCAACAACGTGCAAATGCTTGATTGGAAAACATCCAAAAAGGATGAAAACACAGTCGAGGTCATAGAACCTAAAAAGTAAGCGCTCTTGCGGGCCCCGGGCGATAGCTTGGGGCCCGTTTCTATGATATAATTACCGCATGTTGAGGAAGTTTTCTCTTCTGATTTTATTTTTTATTTGTTTTGGAGGGATAACTTTGGCCAAAGAAATAATCAAGCTTCCAATGCCCAAAACAGTAGGTAAAATGACGCTTGAAGAATCGCTTTATCACAGGCGGTCGGAATATTCATTCGCAAAGGCATACCTTAGCAATGAACAAATCGCACAAATCCTTTGGGCCGCCCAGGGAATCACAGATCCAAATTGGGGATTTAGAACCGCACCCTCTGCAGGCAGCACCTACCCTCTTGAGATATATCTGGTAAAGCCCGAGGGCGTTTATCACTACATACCAAATAGTCATACCTTAGAACTGCATCTCAAGGGAGACAAGCGCCCGTCTCTGGTCAGAGCTTCGCTTGGACAAACTTTCATCGGCGATGCCTCGATCTGTATAGTAATAACCGCCGTTTATGACCGCACCCGCGAAAAATACGGACTTCGTACTGATCGGTATGTCCAAATGGAAGCCGGCCACGCCGCGCAAAACATTCTTCTTCAGGCAACTGCCATGGGCCTGGGCGCAACGCCTGTAGGGTCCTTTTGGGATGATGTGGTAATGAGCACGCTTGAATTACCTTACGGATATGAGCCCCTTTATATCATCCCGGTCGGCTACATTAAATAATTAACTCTAAGAGATGAAAAATAAATTAGATTATTTAAGAATTATTGCTATATTTATTGTTCTTTTGGCAATAATTTATTTCAATCTGAATGTTTTGTTTCCCAGGGTAATTCCGAACTTTTTAAAGCTGGCCATTATCGAACGGCCGATCAATATACTTATTCTGGGAACAGACATCACATTTGATATTGAGACCGGACGCTCAACTTATGAGGTCGGGCGAACCGACACGATCATGCTCCTGCATTACGACCCTTTAATGGGGGAAATCAATGTTTTGTCCATTCCGCGCGACTCTTATGTGGAAATCCCGGGCTATTATAATACCAAGATCAATGCGGCTTATGTTTTAGGCAAAATAGATCTTACAATAAAAACTGTCGAAAAATTGACCGGCGTTAGAATAGACAAATATGTAATCATCAATACCAAGGGTTTAATAAAGCTGGTCGATCTTTTGGGCGGTATTTATATTGATGTGGAAAAAGATATGTATTATGTCGACAAAGCTCAAAATCTATACATTAATCTCAAAAAAGGCCCGCAGAAGCTCTCCGGCAAGGAAGCTGAAGGTTATATTCGCTTCAGGCATGATGCTTTTGGGGATATCGGCCGCATAGAAAGACAACAAAAATTCTTAAAAGCCCTGACCAGATCATTATCTTCTCCAAATGCCCTGCTTAAATCGCCATTTATTGTGGGGCTTATCCGGAAAAACATAAAGAGCAGCCTTTCGTTAAAAGAATTTATCCTCCTGGCAAACACCTTTCGCCAGATTAATCTCAAAGAGGTACAAACTCAAAGTGTACCGGGTGAGCCGGCAAATAACGAGGCGGGCAGCGTTTGGCTGATAAATTCTTTAGAACTTGGAAAAATTATTTCCCAATACTTCTGATATCCGGTAAATTGCGGCATTCTTCGTTAAAATCCAATCCGTAACCGACAATGAATTCATCGGGAACTTCAAAACCCTTATATTTGATGGGAACTTTAACCCGACGGCGGGATGGCTTATCTAAAAGCGCGCAAACCTTGACACTTTTTGGTTTTTTGGCGGAAAGGAATTTTAAAAGATAATCCATGGTATATCCAAAGTCCACAATGTCCTCAACAATCAGAAGATGCTTGTTAACAACCGGTATGTCTATATCCTTTTTGATTTTTATAACCCCCGAGGAAACTCTTGATGCTCCATAACTTGAGACCTGAATGAAATCAACTTCTACTGGAATATTAATGTTTCTTATAAGATCAGAAAGAAAAATAAAAGACCCCTTCAATACGCCTATCAGGACCAGTTTTTTCCCTTTATAATCCCCGGATATTTTTCGGGCAAGTTCAGCTACTCTTTTCATGATTCTGTTTCTTGAAATTAACAATTTTGCGTTATACATTTAACCTCCAATTTTTCTCAATTTCGTCAAGCGGAAGGTCAATAAGATTTAATATCTTAAGTCTATTCCCTGATACTTCTCCTATGATTTGGCAGGGCACGCTCAATTTTTGGGCTAATTCCTCAATCTTTGAAGCATTTTGCTCTCTGCAGGAGATTATAATTCTTGATTGCGATTCCCCAAAAAGCAAAGCGTCTGCTCTAATATTTACGCCAAGTTCTGTTATTTGTGCGCCTAATTTCTTATCATTATTTGCAATGCAGCACTCAGAAAGCGCAACCGCCAATCCTCCCTCGGAGCAATCATGTGCGGAATTTATAAGTCCGGACTTTATTGCTTCAAGCATCATTGAATGCAAATTCTTTTCCTTCTCTAAAATAAGTTCGGGCGCGTCGCCTTTAACAAGATCATGGATGACTTTAAGGTATTCACTGCCGCCGATCTCTTCTCTTGTTTCCCCAAGCAAAATGATTGCGTCTCCTTCATTTTTAAAATAGCTTGTCATGCGATTATCCAAGCTGTCAAGTATCCCGATCATGCCAATGGTTGGAGTGGGATTGATCGCGCCTTTTGGATTCTCATTGTAAAAAGAGACATTCCCCGATACTACCGCCGTTTGAAAGAATTTGCAGGCATCAACAATCCCTTCCACGCAATTTTTAAAATAATAATAACGGTCGGGTTTGTTTGGATTCCCAAAGTTTAAACAATCGGTAACGGCCGCGGGATCAGCGCCCGAACAGACAAGATTCCTGGCCGCCTCCGCCACCGCAATCTGGGCTCCGCGATAAGGATTGAGATAACAATAGCGGCTGTTGCAATCAGTAGCAGCCGCGATCGCCCACTCATAACCTTTTATTCTCAAAACCGCGGCATCCGAGCCCGGTAAAACACAGGTATTCGTTTGAACCATATGATCGTATTGCTCATAGATCCATGATTTATTGGCAATTGTGGGTGAAGCCAGCAATTTAAGTAAAACTTCATTTAGATCTTTCGGGACGGGAATTGTTTTGATATCAAGTTTATTTACTTCATCAAGATATGCCGGCCTTTCATATGGCAGGTCAAAGATCTCAGGTTCGGTCAATGCTTTTGCCGGCATCTCGGCCACAATCTGATCGTTATCTTTTATGGTAACAATCCCGGAATTATTTACCTGGCCGATAACCACGCCATGAAGGTCCCACTTCTCGAAAATTTTGTTTATTTCTTTTTCATGTCCCGCTTTAACGCAAACCAGCATTCTCTCTTGGGATTCGGACATCATGATCTCCCATGGTTCCATTCCCTCTTCACGGCGCGGCACAAGATTAAGGTCTACCTCTATCCCCACCCCGCCGGCTGATGCCATCTCGGATGTGGAACAGGTAAGCCCCGCCGCCCCCATATCTTTTATGCCCACAATGTATCCGGTAGAAAGTGCTTCAAGCGTTGCTTCAATTAAACATTTTTCTGTAAAAGGATCGCCAATCTGAACAGTCGGCCTTTTTTCCTCCCCTTCCTGGAATTCAGCAGATGCTAAAATGCTTGCTCCGCCAATGCCATCCCTTCCCGTGCTGGAACCGACATACATTATTGAGTTCCCGATGCCAGTCGCGCGCGCCCTGGCTACCTGATTCTTTCTGCAGATACCGATGCTCATGGCATTGACCAGGCAGTTGCCGGAATAACTTTCATCAAAATAAACCTCGCCGCCAACAGTCGGCACGCCAAGGCAATTGCCGTAAAACGCTATGCCATCAACCACTCCATGCAAAAGATAACGGTTATAAGGATCGGAGAGCGGGCCAAAACGGAGAGAATCAAGTGAAGCGATTGGACGCGCCCCGGCGGTAAAGATATCGCGGATTATCCCCCCCACCCCCGTGGCCGCCCCCTGTTTTGGCTCCACCTGGGAGGGATGGTTGTGCGATTCCATCTTAAATATGATGGCCAGATCATCAACCATTATTCCGCCCGAATCCTCCCCCACCAAAGTTTCATATTTTCCTTTTTGAGGAAAAAGTTTTAAATATTTTTTCGAGGAAGAATAGCCGCAATGCTCCGACCATTCAACTGAAAACATGGCCAGTTCGGTTGAAGATGGTTCCCGTCCCAGAATTTGTTCAATTTTCTGATAATTGCTGTCAGTTAATCCCAAGGCTTGATATTTTTCCGGCTTAATCATTATTCCTAACTCCCTAACTACCTAACCACCCAACAATGGATTCAAACACCGGCCGGCCGTCAACCGATCCCAGCTCAATCTCGCTTGACCTCTCCGGATGCGGCATCATGCCCAAAACATTCCCTTTTTTATTTATGATCCCGGCAATATCATCCACTGCGCCGTTTGGATTTTCTCCATGGTACCGAAAGATAATCTGATCGTTCTTTCTAAGTTCTTTTAATCCGTCTTCATCAATATAATAGTTGCCTTCGTTGTGGGCGATGGGAATCCTTACAATTTGGCCTTTCTGATATTTACTGGTGAATGGTGTATTTGTATTTTCAACTTTAAGAGTAACATACTTGCAAATAAAATGAAGATTTTTATTTCTAAGCATTGCTCCCGGCAGAAGCCCCGCTTCAAGAAGTATCTGAAAGCCGTTGCAGATGCCGATGACCAGTCCGCCGGAATTTGCATAATCAATGACCGATTTCATAATGGGAGAAAAGCGCGCGATGGCGCCGGTGCGGAGATAATCGCCGTAGCTGAAGCCACCGGGAATGATCAAACAATCAAAATGATCAAGTTTTGTATCTTTATGCCAGATATATTCAGTGGGCTGACCCACAACTTTTGAAACCGCGTGAAAACAATCCTGATCACAGTTTGAACCGGGGAAAACAACCACGCCGAACCTCATCTTACCTCTTCGATCTTATAGCTGAATTCTTCAATAATAGGGTTGGAAAGCAGCTTTTTGCACATTCCGGAAATCTTCTCCTCCGCCTCCACCTTGTCCTTCGCCTCTAATTTGATCCTGACCATTTTTCCCATGCGTACATCTTTAAGACCTTTGTAACCTAAAGATTCGAGCGCGTGCTTAATGGTTAAACCCTGGGGGTCGGCAACTGCTTTCTTCAATGATATGTATATTTCCGCTTCAAACACGATTCAATTATATCAGGCGCGGCACTCGTCTTCAACTTCATAAGTGGAATAATAATACGGTGTATATGCCTCAAATTCAGCGGCGCAGGTGTCAACGAGTTTGAAGGTTGCTGAAATTCCCGCATTCTTGCGTGCTTTAAAAACATTTACTTCATTGGAACCGGAAAGCCTGGCGATCTGAATGTCAGAAAAGCCGGTTTTTTTGGCAAGCAAAAATAATTCCTTGTCTTTTAAGATTTTTTTGCCTGCTTTCTTTATCTTGTCTTCAACCTCTATTATTTCCTTTATATTGTGAAGAAACCAGCGATCGATCTTTGTAAATTCATATATCTCATCTACCGTCATGCCTTTCTGAAACGCGTATTTGATATAAAATATCCGATCCGGACCGGGAATGGATAGCTTATTAATTATTCCTTCCATAATATCTGGATTTTTTAAATCTTCGAGACCAGCCACGCTTATTTCCAACCCGCGCAATCCTTTCTGCAACGCTTCTTTAAATGTCCTTCCAATCGCCATGGTCTCCCCTACCGACTTCATGGACATGGTTAGAGTGGTATCGGATCCCGGGAACTTTTCAAATGTAAAACGCGGTATTTTTACAACGCAGTAATCGATCGTCGGCTCAAAGGAAGCCGGCGTTTCTTTAGTAATGTCATTGGGAATCTCATCAAGCGTATAGCCGATCGCAAGTTTTGCCGCAATCTTGGCGATCGGAAAACCCGTGGCTTTACTGGCCAGCGCTGAAGAGCGTGAAACGCGCGGGTTCATCTCAATAATTACCATTCGCCCGGTATCAGGATGAATAGCAAATTGAATGTTTGAACCGCCGGTATCAACGCCTATTTCGCGTATGACCGCAATGGATGCATCCCTCATTTTTTGATATTCCACGTCCGTCAGGGTTTGCGCCGGCGCGACCGTAATGCTGTCGCCGGTATGCACGCCCATGGGATCGAAATTCTCGATTGAGCAGATAATGACCACATTATCAGCGAGATCCCGCATGACCTCCATTTCAAATTCTTTCCAGCCGATGACCGATTCTTCGATCAAGATTTCGGAGATCATCGAAGCTTCAAGCCCTCGTTCAGCTACTTCCTCAAATTCCAAAGGATTATAAGCCACCCCGCCTCCCGTTCCGCCTAAAATAAAACTCGGACGAACGATCACAGGATAACCGATCTCTTTCGCGATCTCTCTGGCTTCGGGAAGTGAATGCGCTCTTCCGCTTCTTGGAAGATCAAGGCCGATTTTTTGCATCGCTTCTTTAAATAATTCCCGATCCTCCGCCTTTTTAATGACCTCTGCGTTTGCTCCGATCATCTCAACCCCGTATTTTTTCAATATCCCCTGTTCAGCAAGCTGGACTGAGCAATTCAGCGCTGTTTGTCCTCCCAGAGTGGGAAGAATCGCGTCCGGCCTCTCTTTCTCTATTATTTTCTCAATAAATTCCGGATAGATCGGTTCGATATAGGTGCGGTCTGCCATCTCCGGATCGGTCATGATCGTGGCGGGATTGGAATTGACAAGGATCACCTTATAGCCCTCAGATTTTAGGGCCTTGCAGGCTTGAGTACCCGAATAATCGAACTCGCAGGCCTGGCCGATCACGATCGGCCCCGATCCGATTATCAATATGCTTTTTATGTCAGTTCTTTTCGGCATTCATTATCCTTATAAACTCATCGAATAAATATTTGGAATCGTGCGGCCCGGGACTCGCCTCCGGATGGTATTGAACGCAGAAAACCGGATATTTCTTGTGCCGGAAGCCCTCTGATGTTTTATCGTTTAAATTAATATGCGTTGGCTCAATTTCTCTCTTGTTCATCGAATCAATGTCAACGCAAAATCCGTGATTCTGGCTGGTGATCTCAACTTTTCCGGTTTTCAAATTCATGACCGGATGATTGGCGCCGCGATGCCCGAACTTAAGCTTGAATGTTTTTCCGCCCAGCGCCAATCCCAGCATCTGATGCCCTAGGCAGATTCCGAAAATCGGCACTTGTCCTATAAGTTCCCTTACGGTTTCAACCACGTAGGTTACAGCCGCGGGATCGCCGGGCCCGTTGCTTAACATGACGCCATCGGGCTTAAAGGATAATATTTTTTTTGAAGAGGTTTCAGCCGGCGCAACGATAACATGGCAGTCGCGTTTTGCAAGCTCCCGCATGATATTGCGCTTTGCTCCGCAATCAAGGACAACCACTTTATTTTTTCCTGAATTATTCCATTCGTAAATCTTTTTGCAGGCAACCTCTTTTACTAAATCAATCCCAACTAATCCCATGGAATCACTGGCCGCGGCCACGAGTTTATTTTTATCAGATATTTTGGTTGAAATGACCGCTTTCATGGCGCCGCTGCTGCGTATATGTTTTGTCAAGGCGCGGGTGTCAATTCCTTCAATTCCAATGACGTTAAACTTTTTCAAGAAAGCGTCAAGCGTATCCCGGGCGCGCCAGTTTGAAGAAATCCGGCTCAGCTCTTTTACAATAAATCCTGAACAATGCGGTTTACTTGATTCCAAATCCTCGGAATTTACACCGTAATTGCCGATTAAGGGATAAGTCATGGTGATTATCTGCCCTTTATAAGAAGGATCGGTTAATATTTCTTGATAGCCGGTAAGTGAAGTGTTGAAGACCGCCTCGCCAAAGGCCTCTCCCTGGGCGCCAAAGGATTGGCCCTCAAAAACCATCCCGTCTTCTAATGCAAGTAATGCTTTCATAAATTTTTAACCCGGCCCGATCATGTCGGGTCTGGTCCTGCCTGCCGGCAGGCAGGTAAAAAAAAGGCGTCCAGAAAACCAGACGCCTTTAATTTTTAGAGAATCAATTAATAACGGTTGAAGTCTCTTCTTCCGCCGCCGCTTCTTTCTCTTTTCTCTGTTTTTGGCCTGGCTTCATTGACTGTGATCTCGCGATCGCCCCACTTATAGCCGTTCATAGCGGCTATAGCTTTTTCGGCGTCGGCGTCTTCCATGTCAACAAATCCGAATCCCCGGGACTTGCCCGAGAAATTATCGGAAACCACCCTGGCCGAGATCACATTGCCGAATTCAGCGAATTTTGCCTGAAGATCGGTGTTTGTGACGGTCCAAGGAAGATTGCCAACAAATATGCTTTTCATATAGTTGTATTTCTCCTAGAATTTATTCTGCGATTAATGGGACTTAGAGGCCCGATCAAAAAGGGGCGACTCAAAACCAAGGCTGCAGCTCCTACGGTACTCAATGCAAATTGTAATACATCTACCATTAACTTCGACCTTTAACATTTATTATCATACACTATGTATCAGGTTCTGTCAAACGATTTTTTTTACATAAACCCGATACTCTCCTTTGGCTTCCTCAACTCCCAAATATTCCTGCCCCGTGGCCTTGCACCAGGCGGGCATGTCGGTTTTTATCCCTTCGTCTGTCGCAAGCACCTCAAGAATCTCGCCGACTTTTAGCTCTTTGATCTTTTTAGCGGTTTCAATAATAGGCATAGGGCATAAAAGGCCGAAGCAATCCAGTTTCACATCGGCTCGCATTATTTCTTCCTCCTGTTTGGATTAAATAAAATAGCTAATCTTACCTTCCCGCGCCCCCTGTATAAAAGTCGCCGCGCCGGCAAAAGAATCAACCTCGGGAATAAAATCTTCTTTTGCGAAGCCCATAAAACCGAAAGTCGTAGTGCAGGATACCAGCTTTACCCCCAAACCTTTTGCGATCTTAATAAATTCCTCTATGCTCGGAACCCTAGACTGCTTCATCATGATCTTCATCATGGCCGGCCCCGCCCCCAGCAAGTTAAATTTTGAAAGCGGCAGTCTATCCGCCCCACCCCGGTTCATAAAATTCATCATCTTCTGCAAAATATTTTTCCCGCTGGTCAATTTTTTTTTGCGCAATACATTCAAGCCCCAAAAGGTAAAAAACATGCTGACATCCATATCCATGGAGGCCGCGGTGGTAGCAAGTATGAAAGCGGCTAACACCTTATCCATGTCACCTGAAAAAACAACAATGTTGAATTTTTCCCTGCCTGCCGGCAGGCATGGTTTTTCCATCTCTACCCTCCTAACGGCGACATCTCCCGCAAGCGGGCGACAATCGGCGGAAGTTTTTCCAAAACGTAATCGACGTCTTCCTCTGTGTTATCTTTGCCAAGAGAAAAAACCAGGGATCCGTGGACATCTTCGGGATTGACCCCGATAGCCAGTAGGACATGGGAAGCTTTTAGCGCTTTTGAAACGCAGGCGGAGCCGGTTGATACCGCGATCCCTTCCATATTCAGGAACATGGACATAGATTCTCCCTCTACAAACCTCGCACAGCCGCTTATGTGACCGGGCAAACGCTGGGTTGAATGACCCGTTATAAAAAAATTACCAATCTTTTCCTGCAGACCTTTAAAAAGTTTATCGCGCAGTGGAACAAGTTTGTTGCTTCTATCAGGCATTTCCTGCTTGGCCAGTTTTGCCGCTTCTCCCATTCCCGCAATACCGGGAATATTATTTGTTCCCGCCCGCCTACCATCTTCCTGCGTCCCGCCTAAAATAAAAGGAAGAATTCTTGTGCCTTTTTTTAAATATAGCGCGGCAATTCCCGTCGGACCGTAAAATTGGTTCGCGGATAAAGTTAAAGCGTCCACCCCTAATTCGGCAACATTTATTGGAATCGTTCCCGCGGTCTGCACGGCGTCAATATGAAAATAAATCTTTCGTCCTTCTTCTTTCGTCCTTCGCTCGATCGCTTCCCCGATCTCTGCAATCGGCTCTATTGTCCCGATTTCATTGCTCGCATGAGTTAGAGTAACAAGGATTGTCTCCGGAGTTACAGCGGCCAAAACCGCATCAGGATCAATCAAACCAGATTTGTCTACCGGAAGATAAGTAACTTTAAAACCTTCTTTTTCCAGTTCTTTTAATGGATAATGGATCGAAAAGTGCTCGATTGAAGATGTTATTATATGTTTACCTTTTTTTTCATAAGCTTTTGCGATCCCTTTTACCGCAAAATTGTTCGATTCTGATCCGCATGAGGTAAAAATTATTTCTTGAGCATTTGCTCCGATTAAATCCGCCGTCTTTTGCCGAGCTTCATCTATCACTTGCGCCGTTTTTGTCCCGAAATCGTGCAGGTTTAACGGATTGCCAAAAGTATCTTTAAGATGCGGGAGCATGGCGTCAACTACCCGATGGTCAATCGGGGTATTGGCCATGTGATCGAAATATACTTTACGAGCCTGATCGGCTTTAATTTTATTCACCCGGCTGTCATTATAACTCCCATAAAATCCGCGAGTCAACCTGCTTTGGTCCTTGAACAATCATTTAATCTATGATATAAGTTTATCTTCGAAGAATAAAGTCTCTCGACTCCCTCGATGGAACTCGGGACAAGTTCGCTCGAGACAAGAAAGGAGCAAATAAAATGGCGATAATTGAAAGATCAGAATTCAAGGGAAAACCGGTATTAATTATCAAAAGAGACGCCGAGGACAAATATCCTTTTTCTTTCGGGCTGTCAAAAGCGAAACTTATACTTGAAAATCTGGAAGAGATAAAAAAGTTCGTGGCCGAGATGAATAAAGGAAACCAGTTTTAAAAAACCGGCAGGTAAGATTCGCCCATAAGATATTTATCCATATTATAAGCGGCACATCCGCCTTCTTGGATCGCCCAGACGATCAATGATTGGCCTCTTCTCATGTCGCCAGCCGAAAATACACCTTTTACAGAAGTCATGTAATTGTCATCAGTATTAACGTTTCCCCGGCCGTCAAATTCCACCCCGATTTTTTCAAGCAGCCCCTTTTTCTCAGGATAAAGGTATCCCAGCGCCAGCAATACCAGGTCGGCTTCAATTTCAAATTCTGTGCCAGGCATTTCCTTTAAGCTTGCGTCAACCTTAACACAACTTAACATCTTGACCCGTGCCCCCTGCCTGCCGCCTGCCTGCCGGTAGGCATGGGCAGGCAAGGCTTGCCCCTTAAAAGCTTTAGTGAGTATCGACCACTTTCTCTCCCCGCCCTCTTCATGGCTTGTGGAAGTTTTCAATATCATTGGATACTTTGGCCAGGGCTGATCTTCCGGCCGGCGCTCGGTGGGCATAGGCAAAAGTTCAATTTGAACAACACAGGATGCTCCCTGCCTGTGCGCCGTGCCAACGCAATCGGAGCCGGTATCGCCGCCGCCAATAACGACCACTTTTTTCCCTTTGGCATCAATAAGTTTACCAGCCGGGATTTTTTCTCCGGCAACCATTCGATTGGATTGAACCAGATATTCCATCGCGAAATAAATGCCTTCAAGTTCTCTGCCCTCAATTTTTAAATCCCTCGGGATGCGTGATCCGCCGGCCAAACAAACCGCGTCAAATCCTGATATAGTCTCGATGTTAATGCCAGTTTTAAATTCTATTCCCTCCGCCTGCCAGATATTGATTCGACGATCAAGAATTTTTTTCTCAAGTTTGAAATCGGGGATGCCGTAGCGCATTATCCCGCCGACTTTGTCGTCTTTTTCAAAGACAGTCACATTATGGCCGGTTCTGTTAAGCCAAACAGCGCAGGATAAACCTGCCGGCCCGGAGCCAACGACCGCGACCTTATAACCTGTGCGTTTTTTCGGCGGCCGGGGGGCAATCAATTCATGCCCGAAAGCATATTCGACAATTGCCAGCTCGTTCTCGCGGATTGTCACCGGGTCGGAATTTATACCCAGCACGCAGGCATACTCGCAGGGCGCCGGACAAATCCTGCCGGTCACTTCAGGCAAAATATTGGTCGCCTCAAGCAATTCGGCCGCCCGCTCCCACTGACGGTTAAACACCAGATCGTTCCATTCAGGGATATAGTTGCCGATGGGGCAGCCCCAGTTGCAGAAAGGCGTTCCGCAATCCATACAGCGCGACGCCTGCTCCTGCGACTGCTTGTTTGTGCGAGGGATTCCTACATCCTCATAATCTTTTACTCGTTCGCAGGCCGGACGGTATTTTCCCCCTTCTCTCTTCATTTTTAAAAATCCCCTCGGGTCACCCATCAGAAACCTCCAACAATTCCAATTCTTCTTCCCCCATAGCTTTTTCAAGAAGTACTCTTTTATATTCCTTAGGCATCACTTTTATAAATCTGCGCGATTCTTTGGCGAAATTGTCCAGTATTTCCTTCGCCGCCGGACTGTGTGTGTATTTGAAATGATTCGTTAAAAGCCGCCTGACCTCCTTTTCATCCTGCGAGGAAAGCTTTTCCAGTTCAACCATGCTCTGATTGCATTTATCCGGAAATTCTTTGTGTTTGTCATACACATAAGCGATTCCGCCTGACATTCCGGCCGCAAAGTTCCTGCCGGTTGGGCCAAGCACCACAACCCGTCCGCCTGTCATGTACTCGCAGCCGTGATCTCCCACTCCTTCGACCACGGCAAAAAGCCCGGAATTGCGGATGCAGAATCTCTCTCCCGCCGCGCCGCGAACATACGCCTCACCCGATATCGCTCCGTAAAAAGCGGTATTGCCGATAATGACATTTTTTTCAGTAGAATAAATTATGATCTTTCCGCCGGAGATCCCTTTTCCTACATAATCGTTTGCCATTCCCTTAAGCTCAAGAGTGATCCCTTTTGCAAGCCAGGCGCCAAAGCTTTGTCCCGCTACCCCCGTAAACTTGAAGTAAATAGTGTCATCCGGCAAGCCCCGTTCGCCAAATTTCTTGACCAATTCGCCGCTTAACATCGCGCCTGTTGCGCGATTGACATTTCTGATCTCAAATTCTCCTTTGACGCTCTCTCTTATTTCTAAAGCCGGTTCTGCCAGCTTAATCAATTTTCGGTCAAGGATCTTATCGATTTTATGATCCTGAACTTTGGTGCAATAGATCTCTTTGCCGGGCGGTTGATAAAGAATCTTTGAATAATCGATATTCTCAGCTTTCCAGGGAAGTATTTTTTCATCAATTTCCAGAAGATCTGTTCTGCCAACCAGCTCGGAAACCGTGCGCACGCCAAGCTCTGCCATTATCTCGCGCAGTTCCCGCGCGACAAAACTAAAGTAATTGACAATATATTCTGGCTTGCCGCCGAAACGTTTTGCCAGGCATTCATCCTGGGTTGCCACGCCCACAGAACAATTGTTCAAATGGCAATGGCGCAGCATGACGCAGCCGCAAACAATTAAAACAGAAGTCGCGAAACCAAACTCCTCGGCGCCAAGCAAAGCCGCAATCGCGACATCTCTGCCCGTGCGCATCTGCCCGTCGGTTTGAAGACGGACGCGGCTGCGCAGATCATTTAGAACTAAAGTCTGGTGGGTTTCGGATAATCCAAGCTCCCAGGGAAGACCCGCATGAAAAATGGAACTGACCGGAGAGGCGCCGGTCCCGCCGTCTCCTCCCGAGATAAGGATCATGTCCGCATGGCCTTTTGCCACACCCATGGCCACGGTGCCGACTCCCGCTTCGGAAACAAGTTTTACGGAAATCCGCGCGGCCGGATTTACATTTTTCAGATCAAAGATCAACTGCGCTAAATCCTCAATCGAATAAATATCATGGTGCGGCGGCGGAGAAATTAAAGTAACACCGGGTGTTGTATATCGGGTTTTAGCAATAATGGCGCTGACTTTGTGCCCCGGCAGCTGTCCGCCTTCACCCGGTTTTGCTCCCTGAGCGATCTTGATCTGTAATTCGTCAGCGTTTACAAGATAATTGGTGGTCACTCCAAAACGGCCGGAGGCAACCTGCTTGACGGCGCTGCGCCGCTTATCCTTAAAACGCGCGGGATCCTCGCCTCCCTCGCCGGTGTTTGATTTTCCGCCGATCGTGTTCATGGCAATGGCAATGGTCTCATGCGCCGGGCCGGAGATGGAGCCAAAACTCATAGCTCCCGTTGCAAAGCGTCTTAATATATTTTCAACAGGTTCAACTTCTTCTATCGGGATAGAATTTTTCTTCTTTAATTTAAACAAACTCCGCAATGTGGTCGGGACCTGCCTGCCGGCAGGCAGGTTTTGTGATTGATTGTTGATCAATTCGGAAAATTCTTTGTATCGAGCGTAATCGTTTTTGCGCGTTGAGTCTTGTAGAGCCGCAATGCTGTCTGGATTCCATAAGTGAAATTCTCCGTCTTTTTTCCATTGGTAAACTCCTCCGCTTTTTAAAAGCGATGTATCAGCATCAAAAGCTTCAGAGTGCCGAATTTTCGCCTCTTTTTCAATCACATCAAATCCCGCCCCGCCGATGCGTGACGGCGTTCCAGCAAAACATCTGTCAATCACCTTTTCATTTAAGCCCAGCGCTTCAAAGATCTGCGACCCGCGATAGCTGTTTAATGTTGAAATGCCCATTTTAGAAAGGATCTTCATTATTCCCTTGTTGACGGCCTTGCGGTAATTATTAACCGATGTTTTCGCATCCAAAACCAGGTCCCCCCGCTCAACCAGAAGCCCGATCGCTTCGTATGCCAGATAGGGATTAACAAGATCCGCGCCGTAGCCGAATAGAAGGGCGAAATGATGGACTTCGCGCGGCTCGGCGCTTTCAACAATTAACCCGATCTTTGTGCGTAGAGCTTTCCTGATCAAATGATGATGCACTGCGCCAACAGACAAAAGCGCGGGTAAAGCTTGATGTTTTTCAGAAACGCCGCGGTCGCTTAAAATAATGAAAGAATAACCGTCCTTAATAGCCGTTTCAGCTTCATGGCATATGCGATCCAGCGCTTTCAATAATCGTCCCTCGCCGTGCCTGCCGGCAGGCAGGTCCCTCGTCCCTCGTCCCTCAATCTGAAAAAGAATCGAAATGGTCTTGGTTTTAAAGCCGTTCTTCTGGATGGAACGGATCCTTTCCAGCTCTTCATTGGTTAAGATCGGCTCTAAAACCCTCAATTTGCGACAGTGCCCGGGCGTCTCGGATAAAATATCCATTTGCGGGCCGACATAGCTTTCTAAACTCATCACCAGCTCTTCGCGGATAGGATCAATCGCCGGATTGGTCACCTGCGCGAAGAGTTGTTTAAAATAATTGTAGAGCAGCTGCGGTTTACTGGATAAAACCGCGAGCGGCGTATCGTTTCCCATGGAACCGACCGGCTCCCCTCCCTTCTCAGCCATGGGGGCAAGGACATATTTCAAATCCTCCCGCGTGTATCCAAAAGCTTTAAGAAGAGTTGTCGTTTCCTGCGATTCCTGCTCAACAACGCTCACCCGCGGAAGATTATCAATATCCATCATATTTTCTTTTAACCATTGCCCGTAAAAACGCCTGCTGTAGATTTCTTCCTTAATCTCTTCATCTTCCACAATTCTTGAGGTTTCGCAATCAATATAAAACATTTTTCCCGGTTCAAGCCTTCCTGAAAACTTGATGTTTTCAGGCGCAATATCAAGCACTCCAACCTCCGAAGCCATAACCACCATGCCGTCTTTGGTAACTATATACCGCGCGGGACGCAAGCCGTTCCTGTCCAGCACCGCGCCAACGTGTTTTCCGTCCGTAAAAGCTACGGCCGCCGGCCCGTCCCATGGTTCCATAAAGCAGGCGTGGTACTTGTAGAAATCCCTCACTTCTTTGTTCATCAACTTGTTTTGTTCCCAGGCGCCGGGGATCAGCATCATCATGGCATGCGGCATTGATCTGCCGGAGAGAACCAGAAGTTCAAAAACATTGTCCAGGCAGGCTGAATCGCTTCCTCCCGGCCGGATCGCATCGATTCCTCTGGCCTGCATCCAATTGATATTGCCGCGCAGAGTGTTTATTTCCCCGTTGTGGGCGAGGAAACGGAATGGCTGAGCCAGGTCCCAGGTGGGAAAAGTATTTGTGCTGTAGCGGGAATGAACAAGCGCAATAGCGCTAACAAGATCGGCATCTTTCAGATCCAGGAAATAATTTTCAACCTGTTCCGGCATGAGCAGTCCCTTGTAAGCGATGGTTTTTGAAGATAAATTGGTTATATAAAAATCCGCTGTTTTAATCTCTTTCTCAATTTTTCTGCGGATTTGGTAAAGCTTACGCTCAAATTCCAGCTGAGTATTAACCAGCTTCCCCTTCATAATGAAAACCTGTTCAATCGCGGGCTGTGTTTCTCGGGCGGTTCTGCCAATGTCTGAATCATCAATTGGCACTTTTCTCCAGCCAATTGACGCCTGTCCCTCTGCCTCTACTATTTTGGCAATTATGTCTTTGCAGGTTGCGCTCAGCCTTTTATTCTGGGGAAGAAAAATAAGGCCGGTCCCGTAAGCGCCCGGAAGAGGTAATTTAAATTCACATGCTTTAGTAAAATATTCGTGGGGAATTTGAATAAGAATGCCCGCGCCGTCGCCGGTTTTAGGATCGGCGCCGACTGCGCCGCGGTGCGCTAAGCGTTTGAGGACTGAAAGGCCATTTTTAACAATGTCATGCGACTTCTCGCCTTTGATGTTAACGACAAAACCGACCCCGCATGAATCGTGCTCATGCGCGGGATCGTACAAACCCTGCTTTTTTCTTTTGTTGACATATTTCATTTTTGACACCTTATGTAAGGGGCGAGACACAAAGGTGTCTCAAAGGTCCCGCCCCTATAACATACAACTTATAAGATCGGTAAATATTTTTTTATTTCATATTCAGTCACTTGAATGCGGAATTCATCCCATTCCTTTTTCTTGATCGCAATGAATCTTTCAAAGCAGTGGTCGCCCAGCGTTTCCCTGATAAGCTCGCTCTTTTCCGTGATCAGGATCGCTTCACCAAGGCTTGCGGGAAGCGATTTGACTCCGCGCTCCGTCCTCTCCTCATCAGTTAAATGATAAAGATTGAGCTCCATCGGCTCGGGCAGTTTGTAGCCCTCTTCGATGCCTTTGAGGCCTGCCTGCAGCATGACCGCAAATTGCAGATAGGGATTACCGGACGGATCAGGGCATCGCAGCTCCATTCTGGTGGCAGCTTCTTTGCCGGGCTGGTAGCCGGGAACGCGGATCAGCGCTGAACGGTTTCTTCTTGACCAGGCAATATAAACCGGAGCTTCGTAGCCGGGAACAAGCCGCTTGTAAGAATTGACCCACGGGGCAAGGATGGCGATCATTTCCGGAGCATGCTTTAAGATGCCTGCAATGTAGGATTTGCCGATATCGGACAAATGATATTTGTCTTTTTCATCGTAAAAAGCGTTGCTCTTTCCTTTAAATAGTGATTGGTGGCAGTGCATGCCCGAGCCATTCTGACCAAATATCGGCTTGGGCATGAAGGTAGCGTAAACGCCGTTCTTGGAGGCAATCTCTTTTACCGTCAGACGATAGGTCACGGTGTTGTCCGCCATCTTTAGGGCATCAGCATACCGCATGTCTATCTCATGCTGGCTGGGAGCGACTTCATGATGGCTGTATTCAACCACAATGCCAAGCTTTCTTAGGGCAAAAACCGTTTCCCGGCGGAGGTTCGAAGCCATATCCAGCGGAGTCAAGTCAAAATAACCGCCCTCATCCAGGATCTCGGTCCCGTTAGAGTTCTTAAAGTAAAAATACTCGAGCTCCGGGCCCACGTAAAAATGGTCAAATCCCATCTTTGTCATCTTATCCAGGGCTCTTTTTAAAACATATCTTGGGTCCCCTTCGTATGGCTTGTGTTTGCCAACCGAGGGCTGAAGCACATCGCAGATCATACGGGCTACGGGCTTATCCTCCGGCCTCCAGGGCAGGATCGCAAATGTATCCGGGTCGGGCATAGCGATCATATCCGATTCCTCGATCGACTGGAAACCGGTAATGGAGGAACCGTCAAAACCCATCCCCTGCGTCAGAGCGCCATCCAATTCCTCCGGGCCAATGGCAAAACTCTTCAAAATCCCATTAATATCCGTAAACCAAAGCCTTATAAACTCAACCCCGCTATCCTTTACCTGCTTCAATATCTCCTCTTTTGTTGTCATTTTTATCGTCCTCCTTATGGTAAAATGATGCAATTTTTATACCAAGGAAAAAGCACTCTATACATACAATTTTGTATTTTTATTGGGCATTATCCACAATATTGTAAATATTTATAAGGCGCTTATTCCTTTTTCCCTCGTCCTGATTCTTATCACCTCCTCGACTGGTAAGATAAATATCTTCCCGTCGCCAATTTTCCCGGTTGAGCAGACAGACTGGATTATTCCTACAACCGGATCGACATTGCGGTCATCAACTATAAGCTCAACTTTAACTTTGGGAATAAATTCGACCCGGTATTCCCCCACCCGCCATTCAAGCGTTATGCCTTTTTGCGTTCCTCTCCCCTTGACTTCAGTCACCGTCATGGCAGAAAAACCTTTAGCATCAAGAGCTTCGCGCAAATCTTCCAGCTTTTCCGGCCTTATGATTGCTTCAATTTTTTTCATTTCTTTTACTCCTTTATACCGAGTTTGCCTGCCTGCCGGCAGGCAGGTCGAGGTATTACGCGCTTTCAGCGTGCTGTGAGATATCGAGGCCGACCAATTCCTCAGTTTCCTTTACCCTCAGGCCGACCAAGCCGTCGATCACCCTGGCTATTATATAGGTTACGGCGAAAGAAAAGAAGGCCACGAAGCAGGCAGAGAAAAGCTGAATCCAAAACTGATGGATATTGCCGAAGAAGAGGCCGTCGGCTCCCGCCGCGTTTACCGTTTTACTGGCGAAGAGACCGACCGCGACCACTCCCCAAAAGCTTCCCATCCCATGGCAGGCGAAAACATCGAGCGATTCATCGATGCGCAGTTTCATCCTGATCCAGATGACATAATAAGCAATCAATGAGGCAACCGCTCCGATCAGCATCGCGAAAAGCGGAGAGACATAGCCGGAAGCCGGCGTAATAGCAGCCAAGCCGACGATAGCTCCAGTTGCCACGCCTAGAACGCTCGGTCGTCTTTGCATCCAGCTTAAGATCATCCAGACCGCGGCAGCAGCAGCCGCTGAAGCGTTGGTCACAACAAAGGCAGATGTCGCCAATCCATTGGCCGCTAAGGCCGAGCCGCCGTTAAATCCAAACCAGCCGAACCAGAGGAGGACAGCGCCTAGCAAGACCAACGGAATATTGCTCGGCTCCATGTTATCCTTTCCGTAACCGATTCTTTTTCCAATGACCAGGGC
>Ga0315291_10000027_pt1 | contig 160801 bp, 139 predicted proteins | sample YL17G12_20_MG_FD_203070 | JGI IMG/M metagenome (GOLD analysis project Ga0315291, IMG submission 203070) | Sediment microbial communities from Yellowstone Lake, YNP, Wyoming, USA - YL17G12_20 | ecosystem: Environmental > Aquatic > Freshwater > Lake > Sediment | place: USA: Wyoming | collected... | reverse complement strand
CTTCCTTGACCGCCTTCGGTGCCGCCTCTACCAGTTCCTTGGCCTCTTTCAGCCCCAGCGTGGTTACCTCTCGAACGGCCTTGATCACGTTGATCTTGTTGGCGCCAAATTCCTTCAGGATGACGGTGAAAGCCGTCTGCTCTTCCTCCGCTGCCGGCGCCGCTCCAGCCGCCGGACCCGCAGCCGCCGGGGCCGCCACGGCCACTGCCGCTGCGCTGACGCCAAACTCCGTCTCCAGAGCCTTGACCAGCTCCGCCAGATCCAGAACCGTCATGCCCTTGATGGCAGCAATCATCTCCTCTTTCGTCATTGTTTAAGACCTCCTTCCAGTTGTTCCTTTCTAGCCTGCAAAACACGCGTCAACCCAGCCAGGTTGGCGTTGAGTACCGTTACCAGCATGTACAGCGGTGACTTCATCTGCCCCACCACCCTGGCCACCAGCACTTCCCTTGGTGGCATCGAAGCCAGAACTGACACCTCTTCAGGACTGAGTACCCTGTTCTGCAACAGGCCACCCCTGATGCTCAGAGGCAGCTTCGTCGTTCGGATGTACTCCGTCAGCACTCTGGCGGGCGTGATCTCATCGGCATGACCGAACGCCACTGCCGAAGGCCCAATCAACAGGTCCTTCAGATCTTCCTTGCCGGCGTTCTTCGCGGCGATGGCCGCCAGGTTGTTCTTGACTACGCGATACTCCACGCCGGCTTCTCTCAGCTTCCGGCGCAGCTTGTTCATGTCCGCCACCGTCATGCCACGGTAGTCAGTGACCACAGCTACCTTGGCGTCTGCAATCACCTTCTCCACTTTCTTGACTGTCTCTTGTTTCTTCTCTTTCTTCATCCTTCTTCCCCTGCTGCCAGACAGCTCTATGAGTTTCTCACTCAGCCCTCTTTCAACCCCCCGTCCCCCATTCTTGGGAGATGACGAAGGGTTTGGGGGACACCCCCAAGACCCTCGGCATCCGCCTGAGGCGGACTGCCCCTCTGCACACCCTGGGGTGGAGATTGAGCTGCACCCAGACTCACGCCCAGAAGCCTCCCGCATCTCCCTTGACCCGAACTCCTAGTCTCGTCTGGCACGCCTCTCTTTCAATAGCTGAGCCCCGAAGCATGCTGCCCCGGGGCTCCAATGAACCGACATCGATATGGTCATTTGGCCTCGGCAGGCAGACTTACTGCTTTAAGCCCTCAGGGCACCTGCTGTCTTCAGCAATAATAGATTGTATCACAAACTAGGGCGGCTGTTCCTCCCTACTTGGATGGCGGCTCACCGACGATGGTGATGCCACAGACGAAGTTCCCCGGGTGACCGCCCTGGTTGTGCGCCAGTCCCATCTTTACATCCTTGAGCTGCCGCGACGGCTCATCAGCCTTACCCTGGAACTGCTTGTAGAACTCGTACACTTCTCGGCCACCGCTGGCCCCAGCCGGGTGCCCGAAGGCCTTCAGCCCGCCGCTGACGTTGATCGGAATCTCGCCGGTCTGCTCCCAGGCACCGGAGTCAATGTCTTCCTTGGCATGGCCCTTCTCGCAAATACCCATGGACTCCACCGCTATCAACTCAGCAATGGAGAAGCAGTCATGCAATTCCGCCATGTCGAGTTCTTTCCTGGGGTTCTTGATGCCGGCCATGGCATAGGCCTGCTTGGCCGCCGCCTCAGTCTCTTCCCAAACGGTGTACCCGTAGTTCGTTCTCTCTTTTCCCCAGCCGGGTCCGCAGGCAATGGCCGAAGCCTTGACGGTGATGTAGTCGCCCTTGGGGCGGTAGCGCTTGGCATCCTCGGTGCGGCACATGATGGCGGCGGAAGCCCCATCGCAGATTCCGCAGCAGTCGAAGAGTCCGAGCGGCCAGGCGATGATGGGCGCATTCAGAACTTGCTCAATAGTGATCTTGTTCCGCAGCATGGCCTTCGGATTGCGCGATCCGTTGTAATGGGCCTTGACCGATATCTTGGCCAGCAGTCTCTTGCCTTCTTCAGGACTCAGTCCGTATGTAGAGAAGTACTTCGTAGCCGCCAGCGCATACCGGCCTACCGCTCCACCTACTTCCGGCGCTGCTCCGTATACCGGATGCCACTTGCCAGGCCAAGCCTGTCCGATTCCGCCAAACCCGGCATCCTTCATCTTCTCAAAGCCCAGCGCCAGAACCAGGTCATAGGTCTTGGAAGCCAAGCCCAGGGCTGCTCCCCTGAATGTTTCCGCACCGGTGCCGCAGGCGTTCTCCACGCGGGTAACTGGAATGAACTGCAACTGCAAGGCACTGGAGAGAATGATCCCGGTCATGGCGTTGTCCTGCACGGTGTATCCGACCCAGGCCGCCTGAATATCCTTCGCCGTCACATTAGCATCAGCGAAAGCCTCATCGGCCGCCTCGACTATGAGGTCGACAATATCCTTGTCCCAGAACTCACCAAACGGGGTGCACCCCATGCCAACAATGGCTACTTTGTCCTTCAAGCTCTCCATCGTAATCTCTCCTTAGCACCTGACTGGGCGAACCCGCCAGAAGTAGTTGTACAGCCCCGAACCCTCCAGAGGAAGACTCTCCGAAGGACCCATCTGAATCCTGAAAGTCATCTCTACGGGCATCCCCACCGAGATCTTGGTGGTATCGCGGTCAGTCATGACGCTGTAGAACCGGCCACCGCCATCCAGGTCGACCACCGTGAATACCTTGGGCAAGACGATCTCCTGGGCGCGCTGGTCCATACTGAAGGTGAACACTTTGCCCGTCTTGTCTGACAGACGAATGGGATCGAAGTTGTCCTTGGCTTGACAGTAGATGCAGATTCTCTGTCTGGGGTATTGAATGTTGCCGCACTTCCGGCACTTCTGGCCGTACAGGCCGAAGATCATCTTTCTCTCGCGCCATAACACGGGCAAAGACGAGCGCCGTGCTCCGCGCCGTGGGGACTCCCATTCCATAAGCTCGCGAATTTCCACGTACTTGCCGTAGTTCGGCAGCATCATCTTAGAGGCCACGTGCAGCTTGATGCCTCTCCGGTCTTTGATGTTGTTGATCTGTTCCGTAACCTTGAACAGGAAGGCATCCGCGCCGTCGCCGTAGGTGGCAAAGAGTATCAGGTCGCCCGGCTTGGCATCTTCCAATGCAGCCACCAGTATCATGGGCGCCAATGCGGTGCCGGTGTTGCCCACATTATCCAGCAGGGGATTCTGCACCTGCGTCTTCGGGTCCAGTTTCATTTCGCTGGCGATCGATGAATGGGTCCTGGCATCCGGCCCGTAGAACGCTGCCTTGGTGATAGCCTTCGGAGTCAGATTGAGTTTCTTGAGGAGGCCACCGACCGCCTGGGGGATCATCTTCATGTACGCTTCGTCCCTGATGAAGCGATCTTCCGTGGTCTGAACATAAGTGTCCTGAGGTTTTCTCCAGACATCAAGAAACTCACTGGTCAGGTGGTAGCTTCCCTCCAGAACTGCTGCCACATCGGTGTCACCCAGCAGGAACGCCGCCGCTCCATCCCCAAACTGAACCTCAAACTCTGTATTAGGAGCCGGTATGCGGCGCTCGGATGCCGCCACCAGCACCTTCTTCGCCGAACCAGCCTTCACCGCATCAGCGGCTGCCCTCATGGCTGATCCAGCGCCTCGCAGTGAATGCGAAACATCGAACGTCAGGATATCCTCGCGCAGATCCGCCGCGGCCCGGATGATGCTGGCCGACTGCTTCTCGATATAGGGTGGCGAGTCTGTCGCGAAGTACAGCCCGTCCACCTGACTGCGATCCATGCCGTGCAGACAGTCGATGACTGCCTCTACGCCCATGGTGATGCTGTCTTCATCGGCGTTGGCAATGGCTCTCTCGCCCTTGGCGACGCCCTTGTTCCACATCGCGCCGATAGCTTCGCGGTTGAGCCTGTAGATGGGAACGTAAGCACCATATGAGACTATGCCTACCATTATCTTGTCCTCCCTAGTGAATCTAAAGCTTTGAATACCCGGGCAGAGGCTGGATATGCGCGTGAAAACCCGGGGATTCGATTACTGGACAGGTGATGAGTTGTTTGCACAGAGACCGCGCCTGACGACTGTAGGGATCTTCGATCCGATTCCATCATCCCCTAAGCAGCCGCCCCGATGGCTCTCAGGTCCAGCGCAATCCCTGGCCCCATTGAGGTATTTATTGTGGCACTCTTGATATACTGACCTTTGGATCCGCTCGGCTTCGCCTTCACGACGGCTTCGATAGCCGCCGACAAGTTCTCCTCCAGTTGCTTTGCCTCAAAGCTCGCTTTGCCAACAGGCATATGCACATTGCCTGTACGGTCCAGCCTGAACTCCGACCGCCCCTTTCGCGAGTCCTTGATCACCCTCGTAAGATCGCCAGGTGCCACCACTGTACCCAGCTTGGGGTTGGGCATGAGGCCTTTCCGGCCCAGGATCTTACCCAGTTTACCGATCCGGCCCATCATCTCCGGCGTGGCAATGGTCACATCGAATTCCAGCCACCCCTCTTCAATCTTCTTTATCAGGTCATCGCCCCCAACGGTGTCCGCCCCCGCCTCCTCGGCGATCTTAACTGCCTCACCCTGCGCAAAAACCAGGACACGAACCTTCTTGCCTAAGCCATGGGGAAGAAGTGCAATGCCTCTGATCTGTTGATCGGCAGCACGCTGGTCCAGGTTCATGCGAAAATGCAACTCCACCGTCTCATCGAACTTAGCATAACAAGTCTTCTTGGTCAGTTCGACGGCCTCCGGCAGGGAATATGCTTTAGTCTGGTCAATCTGCTTTACTGCTTCTTGATACTTCTTACCATGCGTTGCCATACGCTACTCAACCTCAATTCCCATGCTGCGTGCCGTGCCTTCAACCATCTTAATGGCCGACTCCAGGTCCGTGGCATTTAGATCCTTCATCTTGATCTTCGCTATCTCACGCAGCTTGTCACGCGACAGCTTCCCGACGGGCTTGGTTCTTGGTGCTCCACTTCCCGCCTCCACACCCAAGGCCTTTCTCAGGAGATCAGCCGCAGGGGGTGTCTTCAGCACGAACGTGAAGCTCCGGTCCTCGTAGATGGTTATCTCGACCGGGACGATGCTACCCTCCTGCGAGGCTGTGCGCTCATTGTATTCTTTGCAGAAGGCCATGATGTTGGCCCCATGTTGTCCCAAAGCGGGACCTATCGGGGGAGCAGGAGTAGCCTTCCCCGCCGACAGTGCGATCTTGACGATTGCCTTTACTTTCTTTGCCATCTCTATAACTTCTCTATCTGCAGAAAATCGAGCTCCACCGGCGTCTCGCGCCCAAAGAACGAAACCAGCACCTTCACCTTCCCCTTCTCGGGATTGATCTCATCAATCACCCCAGCGAAATCAAGGAACGGCCCATCGACAATGCGGACGCTCTGCCCCTTGCTCAGGCCAACCTTCACCTGAGGTGCCCCGGCCTTGATCCGGTCCAGTATGGCATCCACTTCCTTCTGCTCCAGAGAGGCCGGGATGAGTTTCCCCTGCTCATCCTGGGTGCTTACAAAACTGGTGACCCCAGGGGTATTCCTGACAATACTCCAGTTCTGGTCGCTCATCCGCATCTGCACCAGAACATACCCTGGGAACAGCTTCTTGGATATGGTGCGCCGCTGGCCTTCCTTTATCTCGATCTCTTCAATGTTCGGCACGAGTACCTCGAAGATATCCCCTTCCGCCCCCATGGACTTGATCCGCTGTCTCAGATTCACCTCAACCTGATTCTCGTGCCCGGTGTAGGTGTGCACCATGTACCATCTCTTGTCTTTCTCTTCCATGGTCTATCACTTGCCCAAGAAGACGTCCTGGACCAGACGGCCAAACCCGTAGTCCAGGAGAGCCAGTATCACGCCCACCACCGCACAAACAATCAGAACCATCACCGTCAATCTCGTGGCTTCTTCCCTAGTCGGCCAAGTGACCTTGCGCAACTCCCCAACAATGTCTCCCATGAACCTGAAACTGGGAAGTCGACGCTTGGCAGTGCTGGCCTTCTTGGTCACCACTACTTGGTCTCCTTGTGCGGAGTCTGAGCTCGGCAGCGGGGACAGAACTTCTTCAACTCCAGCCGCTGGGAGTCGTTCTTTCTGTTCTTAGATGTGGTATAGGTCCTTTCCTTGCACACTGTGCATGCGAGGTAGATTATGCCTCTTACATCTGCTTTCTTCGCCACTTATTATCCCTATTCAATGATCTTGGTTATTACCCCGGAGCCGACGGTCCTGCCGCCCTCTCTGATGGCAAATCTCAACCCTACGTCCATTGCCACAGGGCTGATCAGCTTGATCTTCAACTTCACGTTGTCGCCCGGCATGGCCATTTCCACCCCCTCTGGTAACTCAATGGAGCCGGTGACATCTGTGGTGCGGATGAAGAACTGCGGCTTATAGCCGTTGAAGAGCGGCGTATGTCGCCCGCCTTCTTCTTTGCTTAAGACATAGACTTCGGTTTCAGCATACGTGTGCGGCTTGATCGAACCCGGCGCCGCTAGCACCTGGCCTCTCTGGATGTCCTCACGTTCGACACCGCGAAGCAGCAGACCAACAGCATCTCCCGGTTCCGCATAGTCCAGGAGCTTGTGGAACATCTCCAGGCTGGTGGCCACGGTCTTTCTGGTCTCACCCAACCCCACTATCTCGATTTCATCACCGGGCTTGATCATGCCACGCTCGACACGGCCGGTAGGCACCGTGCCACGCCCCTTGATGCTGAACACGTCTTCAACCGCCATCAAGAACGGCTTGTCCTTCTCTCTCTTCGGCTCAGGAATGTAGGCATCCACAGCATCCATCAGCTTCCAGATTCCGCCGCACCACTGGCACTCCCTCTTGCCACAACCGCACTCGCCGGCCTTGAGTCCGCTCACCCGCACGATAGGCGTCTGGTCTCCAGGGAACTGATACTTGGTCAGCAACTCCCTCACCTCTAGCTCCACCAGCTCCAGCAACTCTGGGTCTTCCATCATGTCCACTTTGTTAAGCGCCACCAGGATATAAGGCACATTCACCTGGCGCGCCAAAAGGATATGCTCTCTCGTCTGGGGCATTGGGCCATCGAAGGCGCTGACCACCAGTATGGCGCCGTCCATCTGGGCAGCACCAGTGATCATGTTCTTGATGTAGTCAGCATGACCAGGGCAGTCCACATGAGCGTAGTGCCGTTTCTCAGTCTCGTACTCAATGTGAGCGATCTGAATCGTCAAGCCCCTGGCCTTCTCTTCGGGAGCATTATCTATCGAATCGTACGCACGATACTGAGCCTTACCCTGCGTAGCCAACACTCTCGTGATGGCTGATGTCAACGTCGTTTTGCCGTGGTCTACGTGGCCAATCGTTCCAACATTGACGTGTGGCTTGGTTCGCTCGTACTTCTTCTTTGCCATTTAACGCCTCCTCTTGTCTTCTGAGCCCACAACCAGGCTCGAACTGGTGACCTCGCCCTTACCAAGGGCGTGCTCTACCTACTGAGCTATGTGGGCACTTTTTCAATTCTAGCATACTTGCACTGGAGGGGGCAGGATTCGAACCTGCGAAGCCGTTAGGCGACAGATTTACAGTCTGTTGGTATTAGCCGCTCACCCACCCCTCCGTAGCCCGAGAGGGGATTCGAACCCGCTAGCCTACCGATTACAAATCGGTTGCGCTACCGTTGCGCCACTCGGGCAACTGGGCAATTAGTATATGATAAAGCTCATTCCCAAGTCAACAACGCTGAACTCATTTTTTGCCGTCGGAAGCGCGGAATCCGCCCGAGTTTCTTCGAGAGGCCAATCCGCTGGACACCCATACGACGAAGCCCAGTTGCCAATGTGATGACCCCCTACGAAGTGCGCCGATTTCCGGCATTCTGGGTCATAGAGTACAATGTCTCCAAGCCAATGGAGGGAGTCCCAGTTGAGAACCATCCTTGAGTCCCTCGATACCATCAGTGGGGTGCTGCTATCTCCCTTCGGGACCTTCAAAAGGATCCGAGACAGAAGACCGATCGCTCTGGCCCTGGCCACGGCAACCTCCGTGGCCATCATTTCCGGCCTCGTACTTGTCCCGAACCCGCCTCAGCTGGCCGAAGTGATGCTCGACCTGCCAAACGGGACGTTGAGCATTTGGGCCACGCTGCCTGTCTGGGTGGGGGTCTTCCTGGCGATCCTCTCTGCACAAGCAGCCTTCGTTCACCTGATGGCCGTGATACTCAGGAGCAAAGGCAGTTACCTTGGCATCCTTTGCGGGCTGTGCTTTGCCTACCTCCCCGGATTGCTCACAGCTCCCTTGGTCATGCTCCGCGCTGTCCTCAGTTCCGAGGGCGCCAACGCATTCTATCAAGTCGCCTTCCCCCTGCTCTGCTTGTGGGTGTTCATGTTGGGGATTGCTGCCGTTCAGCGCAATTACGGAATGACCACCGTCAAGGCTGTGTTTGTATGCTCAGCGGCCCTGCTCGTGCTGGTCGTCCTACCTGCAGTGCTTGCAGTTATTGTCATGACACGAGTGATGTCTTAGGCCCCAAACAACAACACAGGCGCTCTCGTCAAGAAGACGTCGATGCACCAATTCCAGGGAGGGTGTCTAAGAACCCGCTCTTAAACCCCCTGGGCCCCCACTCCTCCTGAGGCAGATCTTCGATCTTGGGGGGAGACTGGAGAATTGGGGGGCCCCCCTCATCCTGAGGAGAGTCTACGACCAAACCCCCGCCAGGGACTTGTCCGTGCACCCTCTTCATACAGTCTCAATAGATTCCCCCTTCACACGCGTCTCTGTCATATGCCCTCGTCACCTAGTACAGACTGCGCAGGTGCCCCTCGATATATCTACGCACTTCTTCCTTGGGTTCATAGACTCCGAAATGCCCCTCACAGAGGATATCGGCGTCCAGGCCGGCAAGTCGTCGCAGGGATACCTTGGCCTGGTCCGTGTTCGACCCTTTCAGGAAGTATGGACCGTGAACATCCTGGCCAAACAGTATTCTCATCCCCGCGTCGAGGTAGACTGCTATGGACCCAGGCGTATGACCAGGGATATGAATAACCTTGAGATCGTGAGGGCCACAGCGCACCGTCTCTTCGGTCCCCCTAAGGATGACATCGACCTTGCAGGGCCAGTAGCTCACTCCATAATACTCCGCTCCAGAGCCTATACCGGTCTCGATTGCCTCTGTATCCAACTCGTGGGCGATCACTTTGACCCCATACTCCTCGCGAAACTGATAAAGAGCGCCAATGTGGTCAATATGTGAATGGGTGGCAATGACCGCCTTCAGTTTCTCCGGCCTCATGCCGAGGCTTCTTATGTTGTCTACAATGAGCTCAAATCCTTCCCCCGCCCCCGTATCGATCATCACCATCTCCTCACCGCCGCACACCAGAAACACTGAGCAAACGTAAGGGTGAGAGAGATCCGCTCCCCCGACAATGAAGACGTCTTGGTGAATGCGGAGAGAGTCTGATTTGCTCATCGCCTTTCACCTCCGGGCAATTCATCTATCCCAGGCCTTTCTCCTCTCCCGCCGCGTTTGACAAATGCGAGTCTCAATGGATATTCTCTTCTCTACTCGACACCTCAGATCGATCCTCGTGTCAGGTGTCGCCGGCACTACATATATGGTAATATGATGGCGATATGAAGCACAATCAAGTTGCCCAAACGAGCCAAACCGGCGAGGCAATCTCGGCCTATCTCACTGAGATGCAGAGCACACTGAGCAACCTGCCGATAGACAGCATAGAACGCGTGGTGCGCCTGCTCCGCGAAGCTCGCTCCCAGAAGAAGCGCGTTTTTCTCTTCGGCAACGGTGGTAGTGCCGCCACTGCTTCACATCTGGCTTGCGACCTCGCCAAGGGAACCAGCACCAACGGAAAGCCACGGATGCGTGTTGTGTCTTTGACCGACAATGTCCCACTGATCTCCGCTTGGGCCAATGACTCCTCATATGAGGACATCTTTGCCCAGCAACTGCAAGACCAAGTTGAACCCGGAGACATCGTCATCGGCATCAGCGGGAGCGGCAAGTCCCCCAATGTGCTGAATGCCATCAAGGTGGCCAGGTCTGCTGGGGCAATCACCATCGGGCTCACCGGATTGGACGGAGGTGATTTGAAGAACCTCGTCGACTTGTGCATCGTGGTCCCCGACAACAGCATAGATCAAGTCGAAGATGTACACCTCATCCTCGGCCACATCATCACATCATGTCTCAGAACATGACCTCGATTGGACCGGGGTTGCACAGAGCCGTGTTCTTGGACAGGGATGGTACCATCGCCAAGGATGTCCACTACTGCCGAAGACCGGAGGACTTCCACATCCTCCCCCGCGTTCCTCAGGCGATTCGGCTCCTTAACCAACACGGCTTCAAGGTAGTGGTGATCACCAATCAATCAGGCATCGCCCGCAGTTACTTCACAGAGGAGACACTCTCCCGAATTCATGACCGGATGAAGAGTGATTTGCAGCGTGATGGCGCTTCAATAGATGCGATATACGTCTGTCCGCATCATCCTGACGAAGGATGTGAATGTCGTAAGCCGAAACCACTACTGCTGTTGAGGGCAGCAAGAGAGATCGGCATTACACTGGATCGGTCTTACATGGTCGGCGACGATCCCAAGGATGTTCAAGCCGGCAGAGCCGCTGGGTGCCGGACGGTCTGGTTGACAGCAGACCCTGCACAGCAGGGTCACGGCTCAAGTCTTCTCAGCCACCATGTTGCTCCCGACCTCTTCGAAGCGGTAGAATGGCTTCTGAAAGATGCTTGAAGCGAGTCCGCTCATCGAATACCATCGACAAGCAGAGCCGGACGGAATGACTGTCAGAAGTAGAGCACCACTGAGAATCAGTTTCGGTGGTGGCGGTACGGATGTGCCCCCGTACCCCGAAGAGCAGGGGGGGGCAGTTCTGAGTACCACCATAGGTAAGTATGCCTACTGCACTCTCATTGGACGCAAGGACGACTCCATAAACGTCAGGTCGTTGGACTACGATATCGTTGCCAGCTACAACGTCAACGGAGAACTGAAACCCGACGGCAAGCTGGACTTGGTGAAAGCTTCTATCCGGGCCATGAACGTTAAGAACGGGTTCGATCTTTTTCTGCACACTGATGCCCCACCGGGATCAGGACTGGGAACATCCAGTGCACTCGTCGTGGCCATTGTCGGTGCCTTCAAGCAGTTTCTTAAGCTGCCGCTCACTTCCTATGACATCGCCGAACTCGCCTACCACATTGAACGCGATGAGGCCGGAATCAAGGGCGGAAGGCAGGACCAATACGCCGCCACTTTCGGGGGCTTCAACTTCATCGAGTTCCTTGGCAAGACAACCATAGTGAATCCACTCCGCATACACTGGGACACCATAAACGAACTCGAGTACAGGCTCATGCTATGCTACACGGGAGGAACAAGGCTGTCTGCCGGTATCCTTGATGATCAAGTCACCTCCTACGTCGAGAAGAGGCCAGATGTGGTACAGGCATTGCAGGAAACGAAGGGGCTTGCCATCAGTATGAAGAACGCTCTCCTCTTGGGTAAGCTAAATGAGTTTGGCTCCCTCATGCATCAAGCCTGGGACTGTAAGAAGAGGCTTTCAAAAAGGATAACTGACCCACAGATCGATGAACTCTACGAGTTGGCCAGGCAGAATGGAGCCATTGGCGGTAAGCTGCTTGGGGCCGGGGGGGGTGGCTACCTTCTCTTCCTGTGCGAGTTTGACAAATGGCACATCGTGGCTGAGAAACTGGAAAGGGCTGGAGGGAAGATAGTCGGGTTCACCTTCGATCTGCGTGGAATGCAAAGCTGGGAAGTCAGCGAGGCTTCGAAACCTTGAGAAGCAAGAAGGCTGTCGTCGCAGAGCAGATACGAGAAAGCGCATCACTGTGCGCTGCTTTGGCTGAACAGGCCAACGCAATCGTTCAGATTGCAGAACAGATGACCAAGGCTTTTCGACGGGGCAACAAGGTGCTGCTTTTCGGCAACGGTGGCAGCGCCGCCGACGCCGAGCACATTGCCTGCGAGTTGTCCGGCAAGTTCACCCTGTACCGGGACCCCCTGCCCGCCATTGCCCTAACCACCAACACTTCTTCCCTGACCGCCATTGCCAACGACTTTGGCTACGAGGAGGTCTTTGCCAGGCCACTGAGAGGACTTGTGGCCAAAGGAGACGTGGTGATCGGTCTAAGCACCAGCGGGGAATCGCCCAACGTGGTTAGGGCGATCGAAGAAGCCAAGCAACGAGGAGCTGTCACCATAGCCTTCACTGGTGCCGGGGGCGTTCTCCGAGAGACCGCACAATATGTCCTTTCGATCCCTTCCAGCAACACCCCCCGAATACAAGAGGCCCACATGGTTGCTGGTCATATCATCTGCTGCCTGGTCGAGACATCTCTATTTGAAGCAAGACAACCATTGAACCGTAGGACTGCGCCAACTCCATGAGAACCGGCCTTCATCCAATCAGGAGACTGTCCTCAGACTGTCAATTGCACATCCTTTCCAATCGCGGGAATCCGCTGCAATGAATGTCCTCGTGACCGGCGGAGCAGGCTATATCGGCAGCGTGGTCGCTGATGGACTGCTAAGAGCAGGACACCGCGTCATCATCCTGGACAACCTCCAGCAAGGCCATAAGAAGGCCATCCCTGCTAGTGCAGAATTCGTTCAGGCCGATATCTGCGATCCTGGTGATCTGGAGACGCTCTTTCAACGCCTTCCCATAGATGCCGTCATGCACATGGCGGCGGAGACTATCGTGGAATACTCAACGACTGATCCCAGAAGGTATTTCGTGACCAACGTCGTTGGCGGAGTCAATCTCCTCAATGCCATGCTCAAACATAGCGTGCACAGGATCGTATTCTCCTCTTCAGCAGCGGTGTATGGCGAACCTGTGCAAAGCCCCATAGATGAGTCACATCCCAAAGAGCCAATCAACGCCTACGGCCTGTCCAAGCTTCAGTTCGAGCAAATCCTGGAATGGTACGGAAGAGCCTACGGACTTAAGCATATTTCCTTCAGGTATTTCAATGCCGCCGGTGCCACAGAGCGTCTGGGAGAGGACCATAGCCCTGAAACCCACCTCATCCCCAACGTCCTGAAGGCAGCCTCTAGTAATGCCCCAGTTTCGGTCTTTGGCACCGATTACCCCACCCGAGATGGCAGTTGTATTCGTGATTACGTCCACGTGGTAGACATCGCGAACGCGCACATCCTGGCACTGGGGAAGCTCGACGTCCCAAAGGCCAGCGTCTACAACCTAGGCAGCGAGCACGGCTACTCCGTTCTGGAAGTCATCCAAGCTGCCAGCAAGGTCACCGGCATTGACATTCCAACAAGGCTGAGCCCCAGACGAGCAGGGGATCCGGCTGTTCTGGTCGCCAACTCCGGCCGTGCCAGAACAGAACTCGGCTGGGAACCGGACTATGCCGAACTCGAACCCATCATAGAAAGTGCCTGGAGTTGGATCACAAGACAACGATGAAGACATGCAGGGATTCAACGAAACTCAGAATCCGTATGCAACAAACCAAGCGATGGACGATATGCCAACCCGGCAGAGCACCTTGAGACAGCACTTTCTTGGAGAAGGTTGTCAATAAACGAAGTTCCAATCAGGAGAGATTCAGGTGTGGGATGAGAATGATGCCTTCAACTCAAAATGGCAAGATCTGAACTGGTGGTGGGGAAGAGCACGGATGGAGATATTGCATGGATGCATGAAACGGGTTGTCTCCCGTAATATGAACATACTGGAGATCGGGGCTGGTCGTGGTCGCATGACAAGCATGCTGTCCAGTTTTGGGTCGGTCAAAGCTATTGAACCCTATCCAGATGCCGCATCGTATTTGCAGAATGACCTCGGAATCGAGACCTATTGTGGTACTCTGGAGTCCTTTGCGGGCACAGAGCAATTCGAGCTGGTAACATGCTTTGATGCACTTGAACACATCGCGGATGATGAGAAGGCGTTGTCCAAGATGGAGGCGTTGGTCAAGAACAAGGGATTCCTCGTTTTGACCGTGCCCGCATACATGTTTCTCTGGAACAGACACGATGAGGTAAACCATCACTTCAGGAGATATGGTAGAAAAGAACTGATCAAGAAACTCCCACGCGGTCTTGTCATCAGAAAGGCGTCATATTTCAACACTCTCCTATTCCCAATGGCAATGCTCGACAAACTGCTCTTGTCCAGGAATAGGAAGTCACATTCGCTCGATCCGAATAGATCAGTCAATGCCATACTCTATAGGATTTTTTCAATGGAGAGGTCGATCTTGCGGTTGACCAATCTCCCGTTTGGTGTAAGCATCCTATTGATAGCCGAGAAGAGAGAGACGCCCTAGCAGAATATGAATCGGCGTGCGCAATGCAAGATGATTACTGCCAAGACTCAAGACATCTATGCCAATTGAACAGGGTTTTCGACAGCAACCTGCTAATGAACACAGAAGGGAGACTAGTTAATCGCCAAATGGCACCACGGGTTGACACAAAGGACCTAGACCATATCCTCGATCACACTTCTCAACTCTGGGAAGAAGTCCGAGGCCAGAGCGTTTTCATGACGGGTGGGACCGGCTACTTCGGGTGCTGGCTGTTGGAGAGCTTCACCTTGGCCAACGACCGGTTTCACCTCGGTGCCAAAGCAACCGTGCTAAGCCGCAACCCTGAAGCCTTCGCTGCCAAAGTACCCCATCTGGCAAAGCATCCATCCGTTAACCTAGTCAAGGGTGATGTGCGGACATTCGAATTTCCCGTAGGCGAGTTTCGTTTCGTAATCCATGCGGCTACGGAGGCAAGCGCAAAACTCAACCAGGAGAACCCACTGTTGATGTTCGAGACAATCGTTCAGGGGACTCGCCGGACACTTGAGTTCGCACGGACCCACGGGGCATGCAAGTTTCTTCTGACGAGCTCCGGGGCAGTGTATGGCAAACAACCACCCGAGATGACGCATATCCCTGAGGGCTACCTGGGTGCTCCGGATCCCATGGACCCCGGTGCAGCTTATGGGGAAGGGAAATGGGCAGCCGAGGTGCTTTGCCGTCTATATGCACACCATTTCGGGATGGAAACCAAGATTGCCCGGTGTTTTGCCCAGGTGGGTCCGCACTTACCTATGGATATCCACTTTGCCATGGGGAATTTCATTCGCGATGCGGTCCGCGGAGGTCCCATTCATGTGAACGGCGACGGCACTCCATACCGTTCCTACTTGTATGCGGCAGACCTTGCCATTTGGCTTTGGACTATTCTGTTCAAGGGGCAACCCTGCCACCCCTATAACGTCGGCTCCGACAGAAGCATCAGCATTGCAGAACTTGCGTCTCTGGTGCGCCAGTTGGTGGCTCCTGGCAGCGCCGTGGTCATCACACAGCGTGCGGATAGTTCACGACCGCCCCAGCGGTATGTTCCGTCCATCGACCGAGCCCGCAAGGAATTGGCGTTGGAGAGCTGGGTCTCACTGGAAGAGGCGATACAGAAGACTGTACGCTGGCTGACAATTGAGTAGTATGATGGCAAACGTCTTTGAACACATGGCCATCTTGATCTATCTCTACCTGGTTTTCGTCTATCTCGGTATTGGCATCTTTGCCTTGATCACACCAGCTTCCTTCAAGAAGCCGTATTTGTATGCACTTGTTTCCCCCGGATTCGGGTTTTGCCTGCTGGCAATTGTCGGTTCATGGGTACTAGCGGCAAACATCGCAATAACATGGACCGTGATACTGAGCCTGGTAATCGCGACAGGCTTGAATCTGTTTGTGCTGTCGCGGGCAAACATCAGAGAGAAACTATCTTTTAGACAATTCAGGCTTGGGAAGAGTACGCCCCTCAAAGTCCTCCTAAATACCATTCTATTGCTGTTTGTACTGTCCTTGATCATTCTTTCCGGAATAAGGCAAGGGAGTTTCACAACTCCTCTCAGAAAGGGCCCTGACGCAATAGGATATGCCGGGGCGGCACAGGCGCTGGCTGACGGCGGGACTCTCTCAAGCATAGCCAAGGACCTCAAGGCAGCGACAGGTAAAGAGGATCTGGAAGAGGCCAAAGGAGTCAATTTCCAACTGCTGCGATTCGATTTGCATTGCAGCAGCGAGTTCTTGTTAAAAGCCCTGAGGTGGGGCTACCCTACCATCCTGGCAAATATGACCTGGGTAACCAGCCTCGACAGCGTTTACCGCCTGGACTTCGTTTTACTCGTCTTTTCGTGGGCCATGTTGTTGGGGCTGGCCTATTATGCCTGCAGATCCATCATCAAAGCACCCTGGTATATCTGTTCGCTTCTTATGGCCGCACTGGCATTAAACTGTAATCTGCTGAACGCGTTTTATGAGGGCTCGTATGCACAGGTCATGGCCACGCCCATTCTGTTCATGTTGCTATTGTGTCTTTACGACCTGCGCAAGAACAATACTCTTGAAACTAGAAGCAGCCAGATAAGACAGGTTGCTTTCGTGGGCTTTCTATGTGCGGGGCTCATGTCAATATGGAATGAGGCATTTATCTGTCTAGGGATTGGCTGTTTCATAGTCCTGGTTTTGCACTTGTTGCTGGTGCGCAAAACACAAAAGGTCTGGTTGATAGTATTCGGCGCTGGCGCCTTGCTTGCCTTTTGTCTGGTAGCGCCCCTCACCCTGAATTTGATTTTGATGGTCAAGAGTCATCTACTCACTCACCTGCGGGATATAAGCGTAGGCGGTTGGTGGCAGCCCCAATGGGCCACTCTACCAGAGATAATGGGCTGGTTAAACATATATGCACACAGTAGCCAGTCGCCAAATATACTTCCACGCGACTCTGTGGAAGTTGTGTCTGTGTTCTTAGGAAGCCTTTTGATCCTAGCAGCCGGAGAATACTATGTCGTTTCAAACAAGAAGTTGGACCTCGCGTTCTGGCTGGCACCGGTTCTTTTTGTTTTGGTGATCTATGCAAAATGCGTGTTTTGGGATCGGACGATCAACTATCAGTACTACAAGGCATACACAGCATTTCTACCGGTTATCTTCATATTCATCTATGCTGCCTTCTTCTACTTGGTGAGGACAATCAATTCACGCTTGAAGTACGTTCTGTACGGCATTATTGCGCTAACCATATTCGTGACTGCTTTTGGCGGGGTGTCATATACAAAAAAGTACTACCAGGAGAGCAGCTATTTTACTGAAGACATGTTTGATCTCCAGAAGCACAGTGAGCTATTAAGCAACTATGTTGTGATGACACCGTTCGAACGTCATAACTTACAGTGTTTACAAATGGCCGCTACAGTCAAAATGAACTGGTACAACTTCTCGTATGAGCGAGCCTATAAGGGAAACCTGATAACGGAACCGTATCTTGAAATGCCCGTGGCCGTTATCCTCTTCGAGGATGACCCAAAACCAACCTTCGTCGATAGCGACGATGTTATCTATTCGGGCAAGGAATTCCAGATCGTGAAGACACCCTATAAACTGAAAGATGGCCTGGATGAACATGGCAACGTTGCCATAAAGAACTACTTCGATTTCGGCTATGATTATTACACTGAATTGTTGCTCCATGCTGACGGAACAGACGGTTCAACTATCTTTGCGGATGAAATGGGAAAGAACGTGACTGCAGGTGGTAATGCTCATATACAAACAGGTGAAAAGAAATTTGGCACAGGGTCTGGTTCCTTTGATGGCACAGGCGATTATTTGACGGTTACTAGTAGTGCTGATTTTGATTTCGGGTCTGAAGATTTTACTATAGATGGGTGGTTCTATTTCAATGCCAATGATACTGGCTATCAGTTCATGGTGGATGGAAGGGGCAACTCAGATGGGACTGGTTGGGCATTCTATTTAGAGAACAACAACCAGTTTAGTTTTCTAAGTGCTTCAGCTTCAGGTTGGGACAATGTGGTCCTTCACAACACTGGTGTAGTGCCCGCAACAGGTTGTTGGATACACATGGCGGTAGTGAGATACGGCAATGTGTTTACGATGTATCAAAACGGGACAGCTATTAAGTCAGGAACTTATACTGGTTCAATAGAGGCGCAGACGCAATACCTTACTATCGGAGCTGGGCACTTCAACCCTGGACCTTTTAATGGTTATATAGACGAACTCCGTATTTCAAAAGGAATAGCAAGATGGACAGCCAATTTTACTCCGCCTACCACACCTTATACGAGAAAAGGCCATGAATAATCCTTTGATGATACTGGTGCGCCAACTGCTACCCCAGAAACAGCGGCGGGCCATGGGATTTCCGCAGCATGAAGAATGGATCATGTTGCTGGCAGCCCGTTTCAAAGGCCAAAGCGATGGTGAGAAGTCTGATTCTTATCATTGCTACCTTTCGTTACAGTAGCGTGAGAATATGCGTCTTTGAGATCCAGGTGGAACTTTTGGGGCGCATATTTCGTCAGGTATTATGAAGAGGAAATGGGCTCTGGTCTTGGGACAGTTTAGACTTGCCAAAGCACTGCGTTCACGGTTGGCTCAAGCATCAGACGGGTTGCGGCTTCTTTGTTCAAGCGGAAGACCAATGCTCAAGGAGGAGAAGATGAGCCTCCTCGTTCTGATTATCGTGGTCGGGTTTTCCATCGCAGTTGTCTATCATTACGTAATGGGTTATTACTTCGGCAAGCCATGGCCTGCAAACACATTTCTGCACACTCCGCAAGCAAGGTTCTGGGATTTCAAATTAGTTGTGCATCAGTCTGCTGCCTTGGATCCCTTTGGTGAAGACATAGGCGGCTTCGCCGGATCACCGTTTGCGCAATTCGTTGGTTATCTATTCTCGCTCGTACGGCCCGCGTTGCTGCAATTGCTAGTATTCTTCGGCTCTTTCTTTGTTGTGTTCATTTTGATGGTCAAGCATCATCTCTACGGTTTGAAGACTAGACTCACTGCCCACCAATTGCTGGCTATCTTCGCTATCGTGTTCCTGACATACCCGGTTCTTTTTGCCGTGGACCGGGCGAATTTCGACCTGCTCGTGGTCCCGTTGCTATTCCTGTTTGCCCTTACTTATGGAAGACAACAACACAAAACCAGCACAGTCTTCCTGGCGCTGGCAATCGCACTGAAGCCATACACAGCCATATTTGCCATCGTGTACTTCCTTGATAAGAGGTTCAGAGACGGCCTACTGGTGATCTTCAACGCAGTGTTTCTGACCGCATTGAGCCTCTCCCTGTTTAAGGATGGCCTATTTGTGGAAACACAAAAGTACTTCACCGACCTCTCTCACACAGTCGACTATCTGTCAGTCGGTAGCCAACAGGTCTTCACCTCGGATCTATATAGTCTGCTAACGGTCACAATGAAATCCGTTGGAGATGTGCTCAACGCGGACATTTTTCTGCCGGCGCACCCGGTGGCTAGAGTCTCTTATGCAGTAACAGCAGCTATCGTTGCCGTCTACTTTGTCATTCGCCTCTGGGAGAAGCCCAGACCTCTGTGGAAAACTATGGCCGTGTTGACAATCCTGATAATCTTACTTCCAATCAATTCGCATGATTATCGTCTCACTTATCTCTTTGTACCGATGCTGATGTACTTGGGCACCAATGAGGACTCGCGAAAGGCTCTGCTCACCATAATCTTGTGGGGGTTATTGCTGGTGCCCAAGGCTTACTACCATTTGCAGCCTCCTCAGAATATCGGCATGGTCATCAACCCACTGCTTCTGATAGGTTTGCTCGTCTGTATCATCCCGGATGCATTCTCCATCAAAGGCATCCCCTCCGCTACACGTTTCGTCTGCAAGAAACTGCAGTCAATAGGCCCCAACAGGAAACTGGCAAATCCACGCTCAAGCTGATATCATTTACCTGCTTTGTATTGATACCTGTCTACAAGGAGAAAGCGAATAAGGGTGAGAGTAGCTGACTATGTCGTGAAGACGTTGGCGACACATGGAGTGAAGCACGTATTCATGATCACCGGCGGCGGGGCGATGTTCCTCAATGATGCTTTTGGTCTTGAGAAGCGCATCCAATATGTCTGCAACCTCCACGAACAGGCCTGTGCCATGGCGGCTGAAGGGTATGCCCGCACTGCGGGGAAGATGGCGGTGGTGTGCGTCACCTCCGGCCCCGGCGGGACGAACACCCTGACCGGCGTGCTGGGGCAGTGGATGGATTCGATACCGGTGCTGTATCTCTCCGGCCAAGTACGCTTTGAGACAACGATTGCCAGCACCGACCTCCCGCTCCGGCAGTTGGGTGACCAGGAGGCCAACATCATTGGCATCGTCCGGCCTATTACAAAATATGCCGTCATGGTCACTGACCCACAGCTTATACGCTATCACCTGGAGAAGGCCCTGCACCTGGCAGTCTCCGGCAGGCCGGGGCCCGTCTGGCTGGACATACCTCTTAACGTCCAATCAAGCCAGGTCGAATACGCAGACCTGAAATCGTACGATCCCAAGGAAGAAGCCGACCCAGCCGCTCCGGCCTTGGTCGAACAGCAGGTCGAGGAATTGATGCAACGACTTTCCAGATCCGAACGGCCGGTTATGCTCGCCGGCGCAGGCGTAAGGCTGGCTGGTGCAGCCGATGCTTTCTATCACTTGGCAGAAAGGTTGAGGGTTCCTGTACAGGTAGCCTGGGATGCCATAGACCTTTTCCCATCTGCCCATCCCCTCTATGCTGGAAGACCGAGCACTTTGGGACAGCGCGGCGCCAATTTCATCTTTCAAAATGCCGATTTGCTCCTTAGTCTGGGCTGCCGCCTGAACGTCCGGCAAATTGGCTACACCTTTCCGGCAGTGGCCAGGGCAGCCTTCAAGGCATCGGTGGACATTGACCCCGCTGAACTGAAGAAGCCCACCATGAAGATTGACTTGCCAATCAATTCTGATGTCCGTGAATTCATCCGCATATTCGACATGCGCCTCAAGTCCAAGAGAGCGCCAAAGAGAGCAGCCTGGCTATCCTGGTGCAAGGAACGTATCCAGCGTTACCCGATAGTATTGCCCGAATACCACCGGCGGCGAAGGCCGGTGAACCCGTATGTGTTTTGTGATATGCTTTCAGTGTACCTTGATTCTCAAGATGTCGTGGTCAGCTCGAATGGCGCATCTTGCGTGATTCCCATCCAGGCGATGCAGATCAAGCGCGGACAACGTCATATTGTCAATTCAGGTTCTGCAGCCATGGGATACGGGCTCCCGGCAGCAATAGGAGCGTGTTTCGCCAATGGCCGAAAGAGGGTTATCTGCCTTGAAGGCGACGGAAGCATCCAGATGAATATCCAGGAACTCGAGACTATCGCTTACCACCGCCTGCCCGTAAAGATGTTTCTCTTCAACAACGGCGGCTACCTTTCCGTTCGCACCACACAAAGCAATTTCTTCCCCGGTAACCTTGTGGGCGAAAGCGAAAGGACCGGTGTGGGATTCCCTGATTTTGTCCGGGTAGCGAAAGCGTACGGCATCCCTGCTTGCCGCATCCGGGATCAAAAGAGCATGGCGGAGGAAATCGGCAAGGTGCTTGAAGCGGACGGCCCAGGTTTATGTGATGTGCGCATGGACCCCTCCCAACTCTTCATGCCACGCATTGCCTCGAAGCGGCTGTCGGACGGGCGTCTGGTATCTAGCCCACTCGAGGATATGTACCCTTTCCTTCCTGAAGACGAGTTTCAATCCAATATGATCATCCCGCGCTGGGATTCTGAATAGATATATGATCTCGCGATGCGATACTGAGGAGGCACGACTATGAACTCACTTGAACACAAGATGGTCGACGTTCTCAAGGACCTGCGTGACAATCATGCTGTAACTGGAGTCAAGGCGGAGTTTGAAGCGGAAGGCACGCGCCTGGAAGAAGCGCTTCGCTTGAAGGAAGTCGTCATGAAGGCTGGGCTCGGGCTGACAATAAAGATCGGCGGATGCGAGGCAATTCGAGACATGTATGAGTGCCGCTCAATCGGGGTGGAGCGGCTGGTGGCCCCGATGATTGAGACAGCCTTCGCACTTGGGAAATTCCTTTCAGCCGCGCACTTGGTGTTCCCAGAAGATGAACGCAAGGATGTCAGGTTTGCTGCCAATATTGAGACGGTCACAGGCTGCCAAAACTTCGATGCCATGTTACATTTGCCTGAAGCAGCTAACCTGAACGGCATCATCATGGGCAGAGTGGATTTGACGGGTTCACTGGGAATGAGCCGTGATGATGTCAACAGCCGGCGTGTCTTTGAGATCACCCGAGATCTGTTTGTCAAATCCAAGGCCAGGGGACTTGAAAATGCTGTAGGCGGTGGTGTTTCAGCAGACTCATTGCCTTTCTTCCGCGAGTTGCCGCTCGGCACCATTGACCGTTACGAGACACGCAAGGTGATATTCAAGTGCCCCGAAGCACTAAACCATCATGCCGATAAAGGGATTTTAAAAGCGGTTGGCTTTGAGTTGCTCTGGTTAAGAAATAAGCGTGACTATTATGGAGCCATCTCCCTGGAGGACTATGACCGGTTCCAGATGCTGGAGAAGCGTTACAGAGTCCTGATTGAACAAGCTGGCGGACGAGTTCAATGATTCGCCACAACGCACCGCTATGCCCATAAAAGAGACCGACAATGGAGTACACATATCGGGGTAATCGGATTTGCCAAATGGCCGGCAGGAATACCCCTCTGCAGTTGGCAAGTATCAAAGTGGCCGTAATTGACCTTGACGGCGTAGTCTACCAGGGGAAGACCATGATCGCGGGGGCGGATGCGGCAATATCTAACCTACGTCAATATGGATTACAGGTTGTTTTTGCCACAAATAGCTCGACTAGAACACGCGCAGATATCGCCGAAAAGCTTAACACCATGGGAATACCAGCAAAGGACGACGACGTTCTTACCTCGGCATATGTTGCAGGTCTTTTGATCAGGCGCATCGGGGTTAACAACAAAGTACTCGTAATAGGAACGGAAAGACTGAAGGGGGAAATCGTCCAGGTTGGTGCAATGGTCGTAACCGGACCACCGTGTGATATGGTTGTCGTAGGCATGGATACGGCCTTTTCATATGAGAAGATCCGGCTGGCAATGGAGGCAATTGCGGGTGGTGCCGTGTTCGTGGCATGTAACCGGGACGCAAGTTTCCCAGGTGATAACGGGCGCCTGTTTCCTGGATGCGGGCCCATGGTGGCAGCGGTTGAAGCTGCCGTGGGTTTCCCACCGCAGCATATGGTAGGGAAGCCAAATGTCCTCATGATGGAGATCATCGCTGCTCGGTATCATGTTAGACCTGATCAGATGCTGGTCATCGGTGATGGCATTGAGAACGATATTCAAATGGCCGTAGCCTTTGGTTCCCCCTCTGTACTAGTGGCACCAGGCGCTTTCGACTTCAACCCTGGAACCTTCGGGCCCTCCTGCGTTGTAGGATCGCTGGTTGAACTGCCAGCCTTGCTTGAAGGCAAAGCCCGGTTCTGAAGCGGAGATTCCCTGAGCATGAAGCGCATCAGCATAGTAACGGCCTGCTACAACGAAGAGGAAAACGTTGAGGAACTGCACACCCAGACCGTTCAGGTCATGTCAGAATTGCCGCAATACAGATTCGAGCATATATTTATCGATAATGCATCAACAGACGGTACTGTCCCCATTCTGCGCCGCCTGGCCGCAACGGACTCGCGGGTAAAGGTCATTCTCAATGCACGCAACTTCGGGCACATCCGTTCTCCGTTTCACGGTATTCTGCAGGCACACGGCGACGCAGTGATCTCTATGTCTGCGGATTTTCAAGACCCGCCCGGCCTGATCAAGGATTTTGTCAGGAAATGGGAAGAGGGCTACAAGGCGGTCATGGGGGTAAAGACCCGCAGCGAGGAAACCCGGCTCCTCTTTATGCTGCGCAAACTCTACTACCGGGTACTCGGCAAGCTCTCTGATGTCCGGCTCGTGGAGAACTTCACAGGTTTTGCTCTGTATGACCAGGAGTTGGTACAGATACTGCGCCAGATCGACGACCCTTACCCCTATATCCGTGGGATGATCGCCGATATCGGCTTTGAAGCCGCCAAAGTAGAGTTTCTGCAGCCGACACGCAAGCGGGGCATCACCAAGAACAACCTCTACACCCTCTACGATATGGCCATGCTGGGCTTCGTTTACAATACTAGGAAACCGCTGAGGTTGGCGACTATAGTTGGATTTCTCACGGCTGCGATCAGCTTTCTGGCTGGGCTATTCTACTTTGTATACAAACTTATCTACTGGCATAGCTTTGAGGTTGGTTTGGCGCCGTTGGTGGTTGGTCTCTTCTTCCTCGGGGGAATTCAGCTTATTTTCCTCGGCATTGTAGCGGAATACGTCGGGGCCATTTACACACAGGTTTTGCATCGGCCATTGGTGATTGAGAAGGAGCGGATCAATTTCACTTCGGAAGATCAGTGATCTTGTTCGCGGACTTTGGTCGAAGGTCATCGACCTTATTCGAAAGCTATGGTCAATTCAGATTCTTCGTTTCCTGGCAGTTGGGGGAATCAATACTGCCTTTGGGTATGGGGTATTTGCCATCCTTATTCTCCTGAACCGCCACTTCCGGATTTGTTCACCGGAAGCCGAGCTGGTGCTAGCTCCCTTGATCGGCACGATCTGTGGTATCCTGTTCAACTTCAAGACAACGGGGGCTATCGTATTCAAGAACAGGAACAATCGGTTGATTGTCCGGTTCTTCGGAGTCTACTCCATTACATATCTATTGAACTACGGTCTTCTAAGATTATTGGAGTCATTTGGCATCAGCAGGTTAGTCGGCGGGGCAATCACCGTTTTGCCACTAGCTCTTCTGGCGTACTTCTTGAACAAGAGATTCGTCTTCAATGACTTGGACAAGACGACGAAGCCAGTTGTCTAGCCTCACGAGAAGTCATTGTAAGAAGATGTTTGAGCGCCTTGTCATCAAACGCTTGGAGCCGTCTCTATGATTTCACCAGGACCCTATCCGTATATCGGAAAGCTTCAATATCACCCTTCTTGACATAGATGCCAATGACATACTCACCACTGCTGATTCTCCTCATGGGAATCTTGCAGAGAAATCCTGACCAATCCAGATTCAAATTCAAGCTAATGCAGGCAGTTGTCACATCTGCCCTCAGTTGTGTCATAGCGTCAAGAACATAGCATCTTTCGTCAGATCTCAGGACTATGTAAGTCTGGCTATTGTCAGAGCTTTGGCCATCAATGAATGCCAAGCCCTGTACTTCCGTAACGCTGGAACCCAGTTCCAGTCGTTCAATGTTGAATCGCACGCTTTCCGACTCGGCGGGTAGCAAGATACTCTGCAGTTTGGCCTCGCCATGTACCACCTCAAATCTATCGAATAGAAAACCTGACAGCAAAATGCAGTAGAATACGAAGCCAGAAAGAATCAAGGTGTGCGCCAAGACTGCTTTCCAGTGAGCCTCGAGCCACTTTGCCATAGTCACCCGCATATCCCCATCTCCCACTAGCCCATCCAAATCCTCTGGGTTGCTAGTCCGCCAATAGATCGCAGTCTGCCCCAAAATAATGGTTCAATATCAACCGAAATGAGTTGACTGGCGATATGGAATCGTACAGATCATCCTTGCCATCGCCCGGCAGATAATACGCGTTGAGCACCTTCTGCCACTCACTGTCATCGATACCTGCCCAACCTGATACCCATGATCTCAATCCGTGGTCTGACTGGAGCACAATGATTGGCTGGGAGCTCGATTCTTCCAGCAACACCTCGACCACGCCTTTGATTTCCGCGGTAATGAATTGGTATTGCCCCAGGTAGAACTGCTTGTCCTTGGTATTGTACCAGTCGGCAGGATCAACATACTCGCCATTGGGCCCGAACACGAAAGGCAGATGGGGACACATAATATGGGCAAAAACGAATTTGGGGCCTCCGACATCCGGCATCTCTTTCAGACACTGGATCGTCTCGATTAGGCTCGATCGGTAGTGTTCCGCATCTATGCTTGCGGTAAGGTAATCGTAGAACGGTCTTGCCATTGTCGTGTTCCACAGCACGCGGGAGAAGTCACTTACCGCTGCACTCCTGCCAGATGATTCGTAGAAATTGTAGTACTGATCAGCATTGACTCTGTATCTTCCTTCATCGAAACATGATCCGAAGTATATGTATTCGTAACCTATGGACTGAAAGTACTTCGCGACTGTGCTGTTAGCAATCTTGTCGAAGAAGACCTCATCAGGTTCCGAGCCAGGGATGTATGCCATATTCAAATACGAAGCAATTGACTTCCACGTGGCTGGATTCACAGCTGTACTGTTGGATGCTACGAAGAATCCCTTATCAACGAGATGATCGATGAACTGGCTATTGTCGTAGTCATAGTATTCCAGCATGGTGCTGGGGTGCGCGTATTCATCGAGAACAATGTAGTAAATGTCCGGCATAGTGTCTGACTTGCTCAGATTTGCTGCAGCCACAGCGACCGTCTGTGGTTGGAGATCGGCTTTTCGAATCTCATGCAACGCGATGCTCGTCAAGTTCACGGAGACCAAGGTTACAGACACAACATTCAGTATCTTCGTGGCACTCCTGAAGTCTATCTTCACAATCTTGGTGAAGTAGACAGAGTAGCCCCACAACAACAATGCCGCCGGGAGTAAGTAGGCATGCCTGAATATAGTGGAATCCCACTTCACCACCAGATCGTAGAAGCGGCCGTAGGAAAAGAAGAGTATCACGAAGATAGTGGTGGCCATCCCTGCCTTGAGCGTATTCTTCAACAAGAGACTCAGCAATATCCACAAGAGCAGTACACACGGAACCAAAAGGAGCATGAGCTTTAGGACTTGGCTCGCGGAGACCTCGTTCATGTTGTGGGCGTAGAGGAAAAGCAGAGGTAATATGGCAATAAGGAGAGGATGGATGATGGAAGATGCTCTGAGGTATAGCTTACTGGTAAGGAACCTCTTCACTACTTGTCCTCAATCATGTAACAGCGTCCATTAATGGAGTCTCTCCGGTTAGGGTACGGTAGAGCCGAAGTACCATGCCGGACAGCATCAAGTCTAGAAAGCGCACATGTCGATCGTGTCTCAGGAAGTGGCAAATGTCTCACAGCCTTCTACAACACGGTGATTGGAGTATCACAAATACATAACACTGCGCTGCTATCGTCTGGCTGAAAGAGTCGGGAGAGTCTGGCTCAGAGGGGTATCGCTGCAGCGATCTGGGCACCTTCGCCGGAACTACCGTGGCGGTCGGCAGACAGGCAAGAATGAATCCCTTTGGAGTCTGGTGTTCACCAACGACACGGGGGACTAGAGTTTGTTCGAGAGGAAATCGCGGTACCAGGAGATTGTGCGGCCCAGTCCCTCATCCAATGTGACTAGAGGCTCCCAGTTCAGCATCTTCCTGGCTTTGGCCGAACTCAAGTACTGCCGCCTGATCTCATTGTTGGCTTCGTTCAGAATCACAGGCTTGAGATTGGAGTCCATCAATCTGACAATACGTTCCACAATCTCAAGCACCGACACCGGGGTATCGTTGGAAAAGTTGAATGATTCTCCGTGCAGTTCCGGATTGTCTGCCAGTCGCTCTGCCAGGAGAATATACGCAGCCGCCCCATCCTCTATGTAGAAGTAATCCCGCACATACTGCCCGTCCGACCGTATGATCGGCTGTTTGCCGCGCAGTATTGAACGAATTGTCCCAGGCACTATTCTGTTCCAGTTGAGGTCGCCCCCACCGTAGAAGTTGCCGCAACGTGTAACGCCGACCGGCAGTTTGTAGGTGGAGAAGTAGCTCTGCGTAATTAGATCCGCGCAGGACTTGCTTACGTCGTAAGGATGCCTGCCCTGCAAAGGCGTATTCTCATCATATGGAAGTCTCTCTTGGTCACCGTATGCCTTGTCTGATGAGGCCACTACAATGGTCCTCACCTTGCTGCTGCGCCTGCATGCCTCAAGCAAAGACCATGTGCCACCGACATTTGTCTGAAAAGTCGATACTGGATTGCGATTGGCAATCCCAACTATGGTTTGAGCGGCCAAGTGGAAAACCGTGTCAATTTCGTACTCACCCAGCACCCTTTCCAAGAGTGCCTGATCGCAAATGTCCCCCCGCACCACCTTCACCCGCTCGATAGCATTCGACCGCACCAGTTCGCTTCCAGGCACCCAGTCACGAACCAGGCACACGATATCCGCGCCCAAACCGAGCAACTGCTTGATGATCCAGCCACCCAGCAAACCGGTACCGCCCGTGACCAGAGTCGGCCTATCCTGCCAGAATGACGTGTTCCGCACTACTTTCTTATCCAAGGCGCCTGTCCCTTGTCCCACAAGTCATTGAGATATCTATAGTCACGGTAAGTATCCATGGAGAAGAAGAAGCCATCATGCTTGTATGCCATCAATTCTCCTTCACGGGCCAGGCGCTGGAGTGTGCCCCACTCCATGAAACAGTCATCCCCTTCCAGGTAGTCAAAAAACCTCCGGTTGAACACGAAGAAGCCGGCACTCATCCAGTCATTCATCACAGGCTTCTCCGCAAAATTCGACACATTCCCTTCGTCACTTATCTCAAGCACACCATAACGCGAAGTCGGGTGAACCGCTGTCACCGTTGCCAAACGGCCGTGGCTGTAATGGAATTTCAGCAGTGCATCGATGTCTATGTCGGCAACCCCATCACCATACGTCAGCATGAAGGTATCTTCCTTCACGTATTTCTGCACCCTCTTCACGCGCCCGCCTGTCATCGTCTCCAGGCCCGTGTCGGCCAGGGTAACATGATAATCCTGTTCTTCATGCGAACTGTTATAGTCAATGGCGTGCTGACGGCCAAGGCGTACAGTGAAATCATTGCTCATGGCCTCATACCTGAGAAAATAGTCTTTGATCATATCACCACGGTAGCCCAGGCACAGTACGAACTCACGGAAACCGGCCTGGGCATATATCCGCATGATATGCGAGAGTATGGGCCGCCCACCGACGGGGACCAGCGGCTTGGGACGGTATTCGGTTTCCTCCTGCAGTCGCATGCCCCTGCCGCCACAAAGGATAATCGTTTTCATGATTGATCACCTCAAGCGATTGGTTTGAAGAGTTGCTTCTCTTCCGAGTCAAAACGTGAGTAGTATAACATAACACCGTGAACGATTTCACATGCGGCGTCCGTCGCCAGCCACTCGGTACGGCAGGAACGGCTATTACAGGATCACTGGCCGCACTTCCGGTTGACAACATGCCCGCACTAGCTCAACAATTGGTACGACTACTTGGTCAGTTCTTCTCCTCTACTATGCCAGCTATTGCCGTGTCTGAGCCATAATGATAGACCTCATCTGGCTGAGCAGTTCTGTGGGAGCCTGCGAGATGAGTGCGCCGGGCGTGACCTTAGAGACGGTACAATGATCGAGGGTAGTCAACTGTTCAACGCGGAAAGTAGTTATCGATGATCCAGAAGATAAGAGACCACCTGAAAGAGCATATGGCCTACGACATCGGTTTTCTCGTGCTTGTCAGCTTAGCTGCCACTACCAACTGGTTCAATCTGGAACTCCCCAAAGGCGAGGACGCTCTAGCGGACATGCTATCCGCGCAAGCTGCCTACAATTCCATCTTCACCCACCACATGTTGCCTGGTTGGACCAATGATTGGTTTCTAGGGTATCCACAGTTCACCGTATTCTCGCCGTTGTCCAGTTTCCTGGTCCTGGCCGCAAGCTTTCCATTCGGATGGGTGCTTGGCACCAAACTCCTCCTTCTCTCCTTCTTCATCCTTTCCGGAGTCTTTGCCTACTTCTACGTTCATGAGTTGACCAGGAATCGGTATGCCAGCCTTGCTGCCGGGCTGGCTTACCTCTTTCTACCCTACCACATAATCGACACGGTTATTGAAGGGCATCAGGGATCCTTCGGACCAGCATACATGTTGGTTCCTCTGATCCTCCTGTACCTAGAACGGCTGATCAAGAAGCCCTCCATCAAATACGTCCTCATCAACGGGGTGTTATTGGCTTTTTTGACATTGACCTTTCCCCAGCTGTTGCCCCTTCTTGTTGGTCCATTCCTGGTGCTGTATATCATCTTCCGGGTTTGGTGGGAACGTTACAGAGGCAGAGAGTATCTCAGAACAATCACCATTAGTTCCCTTACGGCCTTTGGCCTCTCGCTTCTCTTGTCCGCCTTCTGGTGGCTTCCCCTGATCTCAGAGATACGCTATTCCTACAACACGAGCTTCTCAATAGCATCTGCCGCCGAATACAGCGCCGCCTTCCTTCAGGCAGTCACGCTGAGACCGAGCATGTTCTGCAGCCCCTCAAGCGGCTTCGGGGCGGCAGGATCGCCCCTTCTCGAGATACTGCGATTCATCCCTGTCATTCTGGTACTGCTCGGCATTATCCTCAACCGGAGGAATAAATACGTCTGTTTCTTCTCAGTCTCCATCCTGATAGCCGTGCTTCTGGCTATGGGACCGGACTCTCCCTCGAACGTCTTTGGGTTTGCTCATCGCTACATACCTCTTTTCGACAGGCTGAGGACTCCTGTAAGATTCCTGCTCTTCGCCAGTCTTGCCTACGCGGTTCTCATCGGATTCTGCGTCCATGCCATTGTGGAGCGACTGGGACATCTGCACCCCAGGAAGCCCAGAGTCATTGGAGTGTCCTTCCTTGTCCTTCTGCTGGTGAGCGTGATCATCGTTGGCAATACATGGCAAGAGACCCGAACAGGCTTCAGCACTTTTTCCCTGAGTGGTGACCAGAAGAATGCCCTTGATTGGCTGGCTGAACAAGAAGATGGCGACTACCGCATAGCCGATCCGCCTTTCGATGCATACGGCTATGATGCCAATGGCGGCTACATAATAAGACCCACGTACTGGACATACCTCCATGGCAAAGAAAACACATATGGCCCGGGGTTATCGACGGCGGTCAAATACACAGCGGGTGTCCTCGAGTCCCTTAACACCGACATCGAAAGAGGCCTTTTTGACATGAGCCAATGGCTCAGCCTCTTCAACGTCAAGTACGTGGTCCTCGATAAGACCAATTCGCTGTCGTCCAACATCATCCTCGACGACAATTTCGAAAAGGTATGGACAAGCGAGACCATTGACATATACGAGAATCACTTATTGAAGCCCCGGGTATTTTCCTTCTCCGACACCAACGAAAGACGCATTGCCCTACACGATGGAGCCACAGTCAATCTGAGCTACGCTCAGGGAACGCGAGGAGCTATGCTTTCTCTCAGCGATGAGTACCATCTCTCGGAGAGTAGCAGCGTGAAGAGCTCCTATCGCCTTCCCAATCCCGGCGATTACCTCTCCTTGGACGCGAATGTTGAAGTCATAAGCTTGCAGCCGAATGATGCCATTCGCTTTGCTTATTACAGCCAGCACGATCTCCCCGGGTTCTATCTGAGTCTCGGTCTTCTCGAGCGCGACGGAAGTCAATACAGCGTTGTGTTGAATGCAATCTATGGCATCCAGGCCGGCTGGAATGAAGTCAGTTTCCCCATCTCTCTTCTCAATCTCAGAGACTCCACCGATCAGAATGGCAGATTGGATCTCGACGAGATTGACCGCCTCCGGATCAGTGTAGCCAGAGAGGACAGCAGCAACCGGACCGGCGAATTTTCCTTGTATTTCCAACAACTGTCAGTGGTCACTCAACAGATCAACACCAGTGTCGAATACACCAAGATACGGCCGGGGAAGTATGAGGTGCACGTGAGTTCCGCTTCGCCGGCACATTTGGTCCTGTCCGAGTCTTACCATCCGGGCTGGATAGCGCACGTCAACGGCGAGAAGGTCAACTCTCAAGTGATGTATGAGTGCTTGAATAGCTTCGACCTGAAGTCAGGCGAACATGACGTGATCTTGGAGTTCAGAACACCTCCCCTCAGAATAGCCGGAGATGCAATCAGCGGAGTGGTCGCGCTTCTTGTGTGCTCCACAAGCTTGTTCCTGCTCCTCAGGAAATGGCGTCAGAAACGCATGGCAAGAGAAGAGCCATACAAAGCCGAATGCTCGAGGGAACCTCCATCCTGACCGCCCTGACAAGCCATTAGCATTCAGTGGTTCGTAGCCAGCACGGTTGATGTGATAGTGTGATAGTATGATAGCCACATGAACTGTCTGATCACCGGGGGTGCCGGCTTCATAGGTTCCCACACCGCTGATCTGCTCTCGCAGCAAGGACACAGCGTTCGAATCCTAGACAGCCTTGAACCGCCGGTCCATCAACGGAGGGTGAAGCCAGCCTACGTTTCCAATGAACATGAGTTCATCCAGGGTAGCGTCTGCGACAGACCCGCCTTGAGCAGAGCTCTAGCAGGTATAGATGTAGTCTTCCACTTGGCGGCCTACCAGGACTACCTGACCGACTTCAGCAAGTTCGCCCAGGTGAACGATGTCGGCACTGCCCTTCTCTACGAGATCATCATCAATGAGTGCCTCCCAGTCACGAAGGTAGTAGTAGCCAGCTCCCAGGCTGTCTACGGTGAGGGCAAATACGAGTGCGTCGAGCATGGCATCCAGTACCCGACCCCCCGCCCGCTCTCCCAGCTCACAGAAAGAGACTGGGACATCAGGTGCCAGATCTGCCGGGAGCCTATGAGATCCCTTTCCACCGATGAATCTGTGGTCAATCCGAACAATCAGTACGCCGTTTCGAAGTACTGTCAGGAACTTTATGCCCTGAAGTTGGGGGGGAGGTATGACATACCAACCGTTCTTCTCCGTTACAGCATCACCCAAGGACCGCGCCAGAGTTTCTTCAACGCCTATTCCGGCATCCTGAGGACCTTCTCTCTCCAACTGCTGAATGGCCGAACTCCTACGATCTACGAAGATGGCCGGCAACTTCGAGACTACGTCCATGTCTCAGATGTGGCCCGTGCTAATGTCCTCGTCATGGAACAGGACGCTGCCAATTACCGGGCGTTCAACGTGGGAGGGGGTGAAGTAGCTACAGTGCTTGACTATGCTAGATTACTCATAACCTTGACTCACAGGAGAACTGAGCCGACCATAGTGGGCGAATTCCGATGGGGCGATGTGCGGCACATCAGATCGGACACTCTCAGCCTCAACAGCCTTGGCTGGAAGCCGACCCGGACTCTCGCAGAGATAGCCAGAGACTACCTCGATTGGGTACAATCCCAGCCGGAGGCCACTGACAACTCTGCTCACGCCGCTGCCGTGATGAGGCAGATGGGAATCATCAGGGACTCTGCAGAAAAGGCCCCAATTAAGCAACCGGGCAAATCAGACTAGCCAGCCCGTTTGAGCTTGCCTTTCCGAGACGTGCCGCTAACCCAGCGAATCCATAGCCAACGGATCAGGAGCGCGCCCGGCAGTGCAACGCAGCGACCTTCCTCTTGAGATAACCGATACATCCTGATGTTGCGTCGCGCACCGCTTGCACCAGCTGAACAGCCCAGTGCGGCACCTACCTGACTCGCGTATGTTGATGCTGACAGTATCTTCGAGAGGGTTGCTTCTTGCCACACCTCCCGACTCTAAGATAAGATATCTACAGTGGCTTCAAGCAGCGCGCACGCCGTGGAAGCTCGAACGAGGCACATGGCCCAAAAGAAACTCACCATCGTCATACCGGCACTCAACGAAGAACAGGGAATCGAGAAGACCGTCAGAGCCATCCCCAGAGCAGAGATCAACAGGATTGGCTACCAGTGCGAGGTCCTGGTAGTTGACAACGGTTCGGAAGACGCGACTGTGGAACTGGCCGCAGGAGCCGGTGCAGAAGTCGTCTCGGAGCCAAATCGCGGATACGGCACCGCTCTCAAGAAAGGCTTCGCAGCTGCAGACGGAGACATAATCGTCACCGCCGACGCTGATGCCACCTACCCGCTGGAGGACATCCCCAGACTGGTGCAAATCCTGGATAGTGAGAACATCGACTTTATCACGACCAACCGTTTCGCACTTATGCCGAAAGAGGCTATGTCCATGCGGAACAGGGTTGGGAATGCCATACTGAGCTGGACTATGAGGCTCCTCTTCGGACTCAAGATTGAAGACTCGCAGTCAGGAATGTGGGTATTCAGGAAAGCCATTCTGCAGAGATTGAGGCTTACCTCCAACACCCCCCTCTCCCAGGAGATCAAAATCGAGGCCTGCCATTTTGCCCGGTGCCGCTGGAGGGAGGTTCCCATCCAGTATAGACCTCGCTCGGGCAAAGCCAAGCTCGGCGGATGGAAGGTTGGGACAGGGAACCTGATCCATTTGGTGAGTAAGAGACTGCGCAGATAGCGATGAGAATTGCCTACGTATACGACGTAATCCATCCCTATGTTCCTGGTGGAGTTCAAAAGAGGATATGGGAACTATCGCGGAGACTGGTCGCCAAGGGACATGAAGTGACCGTCTTTGGCATGAAGCACTGGGAAGGTCAAGATGTACTCCAAAGGGAAGGCGTGCGACTCTGGGGCATTTGCCCTCCGAGGGATCTCTTTGTCAGTGGCCGTCGGTCGATAGCTGAAGCGATCTACTTCGGCTGGAGGGCGCTTCCTGCTTTGCCAAAAGAGAGGTTCGACATCATTGACTGCCAGAATTTTCCCTATTTCCCCTGTTTCTCCGCCAAGATCGCTTCCGTCTTCCGGCGTTCACCGCTGTTGATTACATGGCACGAAGTATGGGGTCAATACTGGTACCAATACCTTGGCAGAAAGGGGATCTTCGGCGCGGCCACCGAACGGCTTGCTGGAAGGCTGGCCAGAGTGAACCTGGTGGGAACGAGACACAACATGGAGATGTTGCTCTCTTTGGGCGTCAAACGAGATAGGATCACCTTGCTCTCCATCGGAGGCATATCCCTCCCGGACATTCAGAAAATACCCCCTTCCAGCAAGACAGTCGACATCATTTTTGCAGGCAGACTGATAAAGGCGAAGGGAGTAGACACCCTGCTGCAGGCTCTGGCCTATTTGAAGACAAACCAGTTCAGAGCCAGCCTGTCGATCGTTGGAGATGGCCCGGAGAAAGCCAACCTGGAGGATCAGTGCCAGAGGCTGGAAATACAGGACGCGGTTCGATTCCATGGTAGGATTGAGGACGACGCCGAAGTGATATCCATGATGAAATCCGCCAAGGTCTTCGTCTACCCCGCTTCGCCTGAGGGAGGCTGGTCCATAAGCATCATCGAGGCCAACGCGTGCGGCATTCCAGCCGTCAGTTTCAGGTCGGGAATCCTGGGAGATAACGAAGTTGTTGTTGACGGATACAACGGCCTGCTGGTTGAGCAGCAGTTGGCTGATGCCCTGGGCGCGAAGATACGCTTGGTGTTGGAGCAGGAATCACTAAGGACCAAGCTGAGCCACAATGCACTCGCATTCGCACAGGGGCAGGACTGGGATCACCTGACCGAAAAGATGGAGGAGTGCTACTCGCAGGCAATGCTAAATGCTTCCTGAAGCAAGAGAAACGGAGTGACTCAAGAGATGTCAGACAAACTGAGGTTTGCAGTTGTGGGATGTGGCAGGATGGGACTGAGAAGAATGAAGTCGATCATTGATCATCCCCACACGGAACTCACATGCGTTGCCGACAGTGACAATGAGAGGGCCAAGCAGGTGGCCGGGGACTTGAGGACCGAATACGCGATCATTGAGGACGCCATAAGCAGGTCAGACGTGGACTGCGTGGTGATATCGGTACCCAACAAGTTCCACCCTGGGACAGTAGTCCCGGCCCTAGAAAACGGCAAGCATGTCTGGTGTGAGAAGCCCCTGGCTAGGAATCCCGAAGAGGGTCTTCAGATGGTCAAGGCGGCCATAAGCAGTGGCTCGTTCCTCAAGACAGGCTCCAACTTGCGTTACTTCCCGAGCGTTCTGAAGGCGAAGGAGTTGCTTGACAAGACGGCTATCGGTGAAATCCTGTTCGCCAGGGGCTGGATAGGCAACGCCGGATGGCAGCTCAAGTCATGGTATTCCGATTCTGATACGATAGGAGCCGGTACTTTCCTGGACAATGGAAGCCACTTGTTGGACATCTACAGATGGTTTCTGGGCGAGCCTTTGGAGTGCGTCGGCTACTCTGCTACGGTACACTGGCCGATAAGCCCTCTGGAGGACAATGCCATGGGCGTTTTCAAGTTCGCGAACGGCAAACTGGCTTCCCTGCACTCCTCCTGGACAGAGTGGGCCGAATACATGTACGTGGAGATTTACGGCAAAGAGGGGTACCTCCGCATAGACAATAGACTGCCTTCATGTCTAACGATTCACGGCAGGAAAGACGGTCCCGCGGAGGTATTCGACTTCTCCAAGGAACCGCCACAGTCCTATGCATTGGAGTTCGACGATTTCGTGAAGGCCATCCGCGGCAAACGACAACCACAGCCAAGCGGATTGGACGGACTCAGAGCGGTGCAGATGGCATACGGAGTCTACGAGTCCTCCCGCTCAGGCAAGAGCATATCCCTGTGGGAAGAAGGTGACAAGAGAGTGTTCGAAGCCTACAAGAAGGCATACGGCGGCTAGACATGTCAAGCGCTTTTGAAGGGTACGCCAAGTACTACGACCTGCTGTATCACGACAAGGACTACGAAGCCGAGTGCGATCTTGTCCAGAACCTTCTTCAGAAGAACTCCCGCGGGAAGGTAACCACTATCCTCGATTGTGCCTGTGGTACGGGAGGACATGCGATACCGCTGGCAAGAAGAGGATACAAGGTCACCGCATTTGACGTCTCCCCGGTGATGCTCCAGCAAGCAAGAGCGAAGACCACCGAGGTGGTATTCCATCTGATGGATCTGCGCACCTTCGATATCGGTGGAGAATTTGATGCGGGCGTATGCATGTTCGCGGCCATGAACTACCTTACCAAGAACAGCGAAATCCAGAAGGCGCTTCTGAACGTCAGAAGACATCTCAGGAGGGATGGCCTGTTCATCTTCGACTTCTGGAATGGGCTGGCCGTGCTAAGGGTGCTCCCGGAGACCAGACTCAAGACCGTAACAGGAGACGGGATGAAGGTAGTCAGATTCGTACAGCCGGAGCTTGATGCCTTCAACCATGTGTGCAAGAGCCACTACCATCTGATAGTCACGAAAGGAGACACCGTGCTGGAAGAAGTCCAAGAGACGCATGAGGTACGCTACTTCTTCCCTCAAGAGATAGTCCACTACTTGGAAGAAGCCGCTTTTGAGGTCCTGCAGGTCTCTCCATTCCCGGACTTGCATGGGGGTGTCAATGAGACTACCTGGAACGCGATCGCTGTAGCGCGAGCAAAGTGAGGCAATATGATACCAGTATGTGAACCGTTGCTCACCGGCAAGGAACTCGAATACGCGAGCGACTGCCTCAAGACCAATTGGATTTCATCGGCGGGCAAGTACATACCGGAGTTTGAGAGAAGGTTCGCCGAGTACTGCGGCTGCAAGTGTGGTGTATCCACGACAAACGGCACCACGGCATTGCATCTGGCGTTGGCTTCCTTAGGAATTGGCGCTGGCGACGAGGTTATCATGCCGGCATTCACTATGGCCGCTTGTGCATTCTCCATCGTCTACACCGGCGCAAAGCCGGTCCTGGTGGACGCAGAGCCAGATACATGGAACATGGACGTCGCTCAACTGGAGCGAAAGGTAACGAAAAGAACGAAAGCCATAATGCCGGTCCACATCTACGGTCATCCGTGCGATATGGATCCCATCATGGACATCGCGAAAAGACACGGCCTCTTCGTGGTGGAAGACGCAGCGGAGGCACACGGGGCCGAGTACAAAGGCATGAGAGTGGGAGGCATCGGGCAGGTATCCTGTTTCAGCTTCTACGCCAACAAGATCATAACCACGGGCGAGGGTGGAATGATTGTGACCAATGATGCCCAGATCGCCGACAAGGCAAGGCGGCTGAAGGACCAGGCATTCTCTCCACAACGCAGGTTCTTGCACACAAACATCGGCTTCAACTACAGAATGACAAATGTCCAAGCGGCCATCGGACTGGCACAACTAGAGAGCATTGACAAGTTCGTGGAGATGAGACGAAAGAATGCCGCCTTGTACAACGCCGGCCTCAAGAACATGCCCGGCATCACGCTGCCCCAACAGAAAGAGTGGGCCAAGAACGTGTATTGGATGTATGGCATAGTGGCAGGAGAAGAACTCGGCATCAACCGCGACTCGCTCATGCAGAAGCTGAAGGAGAAGGGGGTTGACACAAGGACATTTTTCATCCCCATGCATGTGCAGCCTGCCTTCTTGAACATGGGCCTTTTCGAAGGAGAGAGCTACCCTGTGGCAACAGAGTTGTCAGAGAAGGGACTGTATCTCCCATCTGGTTCCGGACTGAAGCCCGAGGAAATCGATGTCGTTTGCGCTTCCATCAGAGAGATCGTTTCTCCGAGCTGAACAGATGTCCTTTTCCACCAAGTCGACATCCAACATGGACAAGTCAGACTTTGCGTAGATCTGCAGTATCGTTCAATCATACGCCTCTCGCAGGCACCGTGAATAAATGACCATGTGTGGTTGCCGCAAGGTTTGTCAGGACTGGTCCATCGCTGCCCGCGTCCGGCACGAGCGATGGGCCTCGCCTGCGGCACGGCTACCCACGTGTTCTCGCTTGAGCATTACTCCACGGGGCGCCCTGAACAAAGCCGGGCGCATGATGGCTGTCGCAGCAAGGCAGGTGACACACTCGACTGCCGTTGTGTCGGGATGGTGTGCGAGATCAGCCGCATGACCTACCGAATCCTGTGTGTTTTCAGCCGAGACCGCAGTCACAGGTCCGATGATGAGGAAACCTGAGTGAAGAGAGAACTCCCCATTCACACTCTTCTGTTTGCCCTCTTCCCGGTGCTCTCTCTCTATTCCGCCAACGTGGATGAGGTTTCCCTGCGCCAAGTCCTATCGCCAATGCTGGTCGTGCTCGCCGCCGCGATTCTTATCGTGCTATTGGCCTGGCTGCTTCTCAGAGACCTGCGGAAAGCCGGCGTGCTGGCATCCCTCGCGTTGATCCTCTGCTTCGCCTACGGGTACATCGTCGGGCCAACGAAAGATCCATCGCCCACTGTGCTCACCAACGTGGCCAAGGTCACCCTAGTGGCCTCGGCTGTGATCCTCGCCGTAGCTACCTACCTTGTCTGGAAGACGCGGTGGGACTTCCGCAAGCCGACTATCCTTCTAAGTATTGTGGGGGCAGTCATGGTGGTTGTCCCCACTATCACCATCACAGCCAATGAGATGACGGGCTCCGGGCATCCGGCAACGACGCCGGACGCAGCTGAGGTCCAGCTGTCCATGCCAGAGACACCGCGGGACATCTACTACATCATTCTGGACAGATATCCTAGCGCCAGCGCGCTCCAAGAGCAGCACGGTTTTGACAACAACGAGTTCCTGGACTACCTGTCCCGCAAGGGGTTCTTCGTCGCTTCAGAGAGTCATGCGAACTACGCCTTCACTCCATATTCCCTGGCATCATCCCTCAACATGATGTACCTTGACACATTGAGCCAAGAAGTCGGGGAGGACTTCATTGACCAAGAGCCATTGCAGGATCTCATGCAGGACTATGCGGTTTGGCGACTGCTGAAACCACTGGGGTACGAGTACATTCATTTCGGATCGTGGTGGGAACCTACGAGGAGGAACGCATCCGCCGACATCAATGTCAATCGTGGCCCACAGCTATCAGAATTCTCGATGACGTTACTCAGAAACACGGTCCTGGACCCCATAGGGACCAGTCTCGGTCTGTGGGGTGACCCCCGGAAAGCACAATGGGAGAGAGTTCGATATGAGTTCGACAAGCTCGCAGAGATACCAAGAAGAACTGGGCCCACCTTTGTCTTCGCCCACTTCACTGTGCCACACCCAGATTTTGTCTTTGAGAGAGACGGCTCATTTCTGACACCGGAACTTGCCGCTGAGAGGATCACGGGCGCCCAGTACATCGACCAACTGGTAGCCACCAACGAAATGGTAAGGACTCTCATCGACAGGCTTCTGGCAGAGTCCGAAACGCAGCCGATCATAGTGCTGCAGGGAGATGAAGGCGATTTACCGTGGGGCACTGACTGGAACGACATGAATTGGGATCAGGTGACAGACACTGAACTGAGGGAGGAGTTTGGGGTGTTGAATGCATACTACCTCCCAGGAACTGATGGGAAGACTCTGCATCCGTCCATAACGCCTGTGAATTCATTCAGGGAAGTCTTCAACCTCTACTTCGATGCCGCCCTCGAGCTGCTGCCCGATAGGAGTTACATAAGCCGTCCTCGGCAGCCCTACGCGTTCTACGATGTGACCGACCGACTGCAGTAGAACTCAAACCGCCAAGCTCCTGTCTGGACTGCGGGCAAACAGCGGAACATCCATTCTTGTCTTGCATCGGTTTCACAGAAGTTGACCGCCATGATCCGCCAACGCGTGATGGGTTGGCCCTTGAGGAGAATTCTCCTCAGTGCACCTAACGTCAATGAAGGATAGGCTATGCGCGGACTTCGCGGTCGGGTAATGTATGGCAATGGGCAGAATCGAACCTTACCCTTGTTCATCTGTGGCTGCTCGCTTTCACTCGCCCTCAAATGTCAACCCGCATGCTTGACCGCAGAGGCGCGAACATGAGAAGCTTAGCACACGCACAACACTCCGGATGTTTGGCTTAAGCAAGCCTCTGCAGATGTCGATCTATGGACAGGGTAATTGCAAGATGTCAAACACTACGTGATCACCTTCCCACGCTTACCTTGGTGGTCTCCCTCGCTGTCGTCTTCGCAGTTCGGTGCTGCATCGCCGCCACCCATATCGATATGGGTGGTGACATAGCCACCTATCTGGCAACCACAAATGCATTCTTCGGACAGGACCCTACCGGCTCTGGATTGGACCGCCCCCCGCTGATCGCCTTGCCATTGAAAGTATTCACTCTAATCTTTGGTGACCTCAACGGTGTCAAGTTGCTCGGAGTCCTGCTGTCGGTGGGAATTGGTGTTCCCTTCTATCTGCTGGCAAAACGTGTCTCTCATCCGTGGATTGCTGCCGCCATGACCATGGTGTTTGTACTTACGCCAGCTTACTCCGACATGCTGACTTGGGGCTACATCACAATGTTCGGCATGATGTTCGGGCTGCTCTGTTTGCACTTCCTCCTCCTACTCCTGCATAGTCCATCAAGAACCAACGTACTCCTCACCGGACTCTGTGCCTCTTTCATCGTGGGCTTCCACCAGCTCTCCCTGGCGTTCTTTGTTCCGCTCTTCTTTCTTCTCGTCGGTGCTTTGTTCACATTTGACCGACAAAGGCTCGCACAGAACCTCAGGCCCGTGGCAATTGCTGGGGTCATTGCTCTCCTTCTGTCAATCCCCTACGTGCCCTTGTATCTCCGAATGCTCCGCATGGAAGCGTCCGCGGGTTCGGAGGCGTCCGTCTCACTCACACCCCTGTACGTGCCGTGGATCCTGAGCATCGTACTCTCGCTGCCGCTTGTTTTCGTTGCACTGAGATGGACATGGCAACGGGACAAGGGAATCGCCATCATGGCAGCGGTCCTGCTGCTCTACTCATTGGCTTTGATTCTCCTCGTGTTGCCCCCGCCATTTGTTGAACTCAATCGTCGCGCCCACCTCTTCATGTACCCGGCCATTTGGCTCCTTGCCGGCGTTGTGCTATCGCGCCTTTGTTCATGGCGAACGATGCACATTTCGACCGTGCTTCGCTGGCTTCCCAAGGCAGGCGCCATAGCCATAACAATTGCCCTTCTCTGCTCAACAACAGTGCTGTCCTTCGTGACGCTACATCGTGCGTTGGAGTTCTATGACTACCTTGACAACACTCGATGGGATGCGGTGCGCTGGATCACCAATGACACACCACGCAACGCCTCTATCGCCGCCTACCCCGAAGCCCTGGGATGGTGGATTGAGGCAGAGGCTAAGAGAAACACAGCGACCGTGACGGACAGAGACACTGTGCCATACGTATTCCTGAGCGAGCGCTCGCTGGCCGCCGAACGCCTTCTCTCCCGAAACCAGGGCCTCGAGAACGGCAACCTCCGCCTGGCAACCACCTATCCCTACAGCGGTGCGCCCGGCCAACCTGTGCTCGGGGTCTATGTCGGCGGTTCCTACCATGACATCATGATGTTTGATGACCGAACTGTGTCAGTGGCGATGGAGGGCGGTAATGTCGCCAACCTGATCTCCGATTCGGAGAAGGAGTTTAGCATCAGCGGTGACGGGGACTCCATGACCATGACGACCACATACCGGACAGAGGGTGCCAAGGTGGTCCAGACGGCAACGCTGCATGGGGGCAGTCAAACCGCTGTCATCTCCTACAACGTCCAGAGGGATGGGGCTTCCGTGACCGGACTCGGCGTTCCCGTGTTCTTCGGCTTCGAACCGGAGTCTGTGTCAGTTGCCACTGATCAAACCTCCATTGAAGTAATCCAGTGTATGCGGCCGAAGACAGACCGGGTCGTCACCCACATCAACATTGGTAGCGAGGGTGCTATTCTCCAGATGGCAGATGCTAAGGAGGACCGAGTAGATCTGTCCTTCAACATCCAAAGCGACCAGGCTGCGATAACCTTCAGCTTTGATGTGGCCGACCCTGACCTTGACAGCAACACAGATGTCACCCAGTATCAAGTGCCACAGATCATTAGAACCACTGCACTGGAACACCTCTCGTCAGTAGACTACCTGGCGATTGACCTCAAACCCAACCCGCACCTAGCTAGTGAACTGCCTTGGGGAACCGAGGAATGGCTCAACACCTGCCCCTACTACAAGCTGATCTATTCAGAAGGCGACATCAGAATCTACCGAGTGGATGTGTCGGCACTGCCTTGACTCTTGTTCCGGCGTGCCTGCAGCCATGCCCTTGTCATCAATAGACCGACCAAGACAGCCACCAGGCAATTGCTCGCCAGCCAAGCTATGCCTATGCCCAGCAGATCCGTTCTGTCCATCAGCGCATAGCCAACTCCAACCGTGCAGACTGCCACGAAAGCATATATGCAAATGACGGGCCACATCTTGCGTTGAATCCTCTTCTGTGTCACATAGATTGTGTTTATGGCAAGCGGGATTCCCGACACACTCAACACCCGCAACAGTGGAAACGCCTCCCTGGAGTAGTCTGTGCCAAACCACTCCAGCACTCTGTCACCCACAAGAAAGACCAGGACTATTGCCGGGATTAGCAAGAGGAGCATGAATTTCGCCGCTCTCACAGCATTTCGGCCAAACATCGTCGGTTCCAAAGAGCCTTCAGCAAGCAATGAGGAACTCGTGGCATACGAAATCATCATTATCACGCTGGCAATAGTCCAGGCAATATAGAAGTAGGCCCCCATCTCTCTTCCCGTATCCACATCCATCCTGGCTGTAAACACGCCAACGACGATTATCGGCAGAACGAAACCGGGCAGTTCTCTGAATGTCTCGGCTGGGTAGTTGCCAAGAGAGAAACGGAGCATCTTGCTCACCACATTTCTTCGAATAGTGGGGACAGGTCGATAGCTGCGCTGGATCGACAGAACCACGACTATTCCTGCAACCAGAGCTGCAAGTCCCGCCAAGCCCCAGGAAACAAAGATGCCGAAAGCGCCGACGGACAGGGAGGCAAAGAGCAGAGGCAATCTCAGCCCAGCCACCACCTCGATGGCAAGAGAGGATTGTGCCCTTCGATAGGCCACAAAGACACCTTGGCGCAGGAGCTCGACCAAACCAGCCATAATGGTGAAGGAAACGAACAAGACAGCATACCAAGCGTTCTCACGAACAAAGGCCAGCGCCGGGGCCCAAACTCTCACCCCCAGAACGAACACCAAAGCCAGCACAGCAGATAGAAGGCCAACTATGGTGAAGCTCGTATTGATCATCCCTGGCTTGTCGGTCTCATCCGGCAGGAACCGTATCAGCCCAATGTCAAGCCCCAATCTAGCCAGCGTATGAAGAAGCAATACAGCAGACACGAGCGCAGAGGCTGAACCCACGGCTTCCGTGCCGTAGCGGCCTTCGGCGATTCTCCAGAAAAAGAACCCGAACAGAGCGATGACTCCATGGGTAGCTATGAGAAAGAAGGAGTTCCTTCGAAGAGGGTCTCTGAGGTACTGAACCAAGCCGTGGGCGACGGTGGTTGACTTCATGAGCTTCGGGCTGACCTCATGCTCATATTACTCATATTGAGCCCCCATTATAGAATCCTCTCACACCGCAAGTAAAGGTTGAGGTTCAGCACGGAACGATAGACAGAGCCAAGCGCAATGAACGCATGGGTTGCAAAGGCTGAACAGCCATATTATGATGATACATCACAATCATGCACTCCAGTTCAGACACTCCTCAAGAGCCACTCCAGCCACGACCGCCAATCGCTCCGCGTCAGCGCAATGCTGTTCGCGTTGGGCTTGTCAAGACCGCGGACGCGCTTCTTCGCGTAGAGCCGCTCTGGACGATTCTCGGCACATTATTCGTCTTCCTCTCCTATCTCCTGAATATCGGCCCAGCGTTTCCCTGGATCGGACTTGGCTCTGCCTGCCTGCCCTTCGCAATGCGCCTCATACGAAAGCGAACCTTGAGCCTTAGAACCCCGTTCGATATCCCGATGGCCCTTCTGGTCATCGGTGCTCTCATCGGGTTGTGCACCTCGCCAGACCGGACAATCAGCCTGGGTGCATTTCAGTGCATTCTGGCCATCTCCTTGTTCTACTGTTCTTGGGTTAATCACGAGTCTCAGCCTGTCCTCATGAAGTGGCTTATCGTACTCGTCCCTGTGGCTTTTCTCATAGTCCTTCTTGTCTTTGTGCGCGATCTGCCACACTTGGCGGCTCAGCCAAACTTTGAGCTGGGCGGGTATGGCACACACCATGGCCTCGCTATGTATCTCATGATTGTCGCCGCTGTACTCGCGGGAATAGCCGCTTTCTCCAAGCACCCCAAGAACAGGGTGTTTGCTGCCGCCTTCTCCCTTCTGTTCTTCACCGTCATCCTCATTATGACCTGGGATTCGCTCAGAGCTCTCTTCGAGTGGGAAAGCATCAGCGGCAGGACACCGATTTGGGATAGGACCGCCACTCTGCTCGGCGACTCCCCCTTCACCGGCCTCGGCCTCGGGTGCTGGGCCCTGACCTACTGGGGCACGCCGGTCCTGGGCACCACGACGGTCAATGAGATAACCCATGCTCACAACGCGTACCTCGAACTCTATGCCAACACAGGCATATTCGGGGTATTGGCCCTCCTGGTCGCGCTGGGAATTGGCATCAAGCTCTCCCTGGACATCATAGGATCGCCACGGTCTCATCCCTGGTACGGATTCGGCGTCGGCGTGATACTGGCGTGCGTCGCCACGTTACTCGTGGGTATAGTAGAAAGTGCACCAATGGGAGTACCGTTGGTGGCAGCAACAACGTACTACTATATCATCTCTCCGATAGCCTGGATCCTCTGCGGCCTTCTGGTCATTGCTCACCGCTTGATAACCAGGGGCCCCAGACTGTAAGATATCCCTCGACACTACGATGAGCATCGAGCAGATTCTAGCTATCATCATCTTCCTTGCCATGTTCATCGCCATCATGTGGGGGAAGATCCACCGCTTCATCCCAGCGCTCATTGGTGCCGCCTTTACAGCTATCCTCATCCTCGTGCTAGTCGATAATGGACCTCACAGCCTGTGGCAAGTATTGCGGTTGCCCGACTTCATCGATCCACACTGGTGGTTCGGTAAGCATGTGGCGGAGGCCACCGCCAACGGAGCCTCTGACGGCGCGCCAGAGATCGGTGGCGTCAACTGGCAGACCATGATCTTCATCGGTGGCATGATGGTCATGGTAGAGGGGATGGGGGCAGCAGGATTCTTCCGCTGGATATGCCTTCTAGTGGCCAGACTCGTGAAGTACCGCGTCATTCCCATTCTGATCACCTTCATGTTTCTCTCCGGCTTTCTCTCCATGTTCATCGACAGCATAACCGTCATGCTCTTCCTGGCCACGGTGACCATCGAACTGGCCCGCCTGCTGAAGTTCGACCCGGTGCCGGTCATCATCGCGGAGATATTCGCCTCCAACACCGGTGGCAGCGCCACCATGTCCGGGGATCCTCCCAACATAATCATCGGCACCCACTTCAACTACACATTCCTGGACTTCCTCCTGAACACCGGGATCATCGCCTGGGTCGGGTTGACAGTCGCAGTCGTTCTCTTCTACCTGATGTTCCGGAAGGCCTTGAGACAGTCCGCCTCCAACGGCCAGACTGATGAAACGAAACACTACCCTGAGCCCAAAGAGGCCATATCCAACCGCCGGCTCTTCACCGCCAGCACCGCCATATTCGTTGTGGTGATAATCCTGCTGGTGACCCACGCGCAGACAGGCCTCTCGGTAGGCTTGATCGGCTGCATTGCCGCCGCGCTCACGTTGCTAGCCGCGTTCACGGTCGGCGGGCAACCCCGCCACATCATCAAGGGGCTGGACTGGCGCACCCTGCTCTTCTTCCTCGGGCTGTTTGTTTGCGTCGGGGGCTTGGAAGTTACCGGCGTCCTCCAAGAGCTGGCCAAGCTCATCGGCAAGACATCCGGCAACAACATGGCCATTGCCCTGACCTTCATACTGTGGCTGTCGGCCTTCGCCTCCGCCCTGATCGACAACATCCCCTTCGCCGCTACGATGTGCCCCGTGATCGCGGGCTTGGCAGATAGTCAGGGACTGGCACCGAAGCCGCTCGCCTGGTCCCTGGCACTTGGGACGGACATCGGAGGCAATGGTACTCCTATCGGGGCTTCAGCCAATGTCGTCGGAACGGCAATCGCCGAGAAAGAAGGCTATAGGATCGGCTGGGGAAGATACTGCAAGTTTGCCCTTCCCGCTATGATACTGGTCGTTGGACTGTGCAACCTCTATCTGGTGGTCAGATACGCCTGATGCCTGGCAACAGACGCCCACGCAGTCTGTCTAAAGAGAGCCGGCCCTGGTAGCCATCCACATTCCACTTGCCTTCATTCAAGATTCACTTGACTTAGCTACACAACACGCCAATTGTCCCTCGCTATGGGGACGGCGAAATGTGGACGAGGATGAGGCGAACCGGACCTCAACTCGCCTCAAGCGTGGTGTTCGCGTATAGGGTGCGACCGCTCGGGGAGCGCTATTGTGAAGAGACCGTGATCTTGTTGTGATCGGTTATAGCCAGGAAGCTGTAGCCGTTTTCGATGCACCAGTCGATGACCTGGCGCGGCGTGCAAGCTCCATCCGACTCTATGGTATGGCAGTGAATGCTCCCTTTGAGCCATCTTCCTTTCGCCGCGTAGGGGTTGTGTGCTATGCCTGTGCTGTCGACCTTCATGGGCTGAGACCAAGCCCTGCCTGATGGACTGTCCACTTCCACTCTGACATATCCTTCGTCGCCCTGGACATGATAGCTAGCCGAAGATGAAGGCTGATCCGTCCTGTGCACAATCGTTCCGCCTTTCGCGATGAAAGTAACGATCGACTCCTCTGAAGCGGTGACCACGATTTCTTTGTGCGCCACAACCTTTATGTCTTCGATAGCCGCACCCGTTGATGAATAGAAACTACCTCTTCTGAGACTGGCTACCACAGAATCCGTGTCAGAGTGCAAAGCCTTCGCTACTACCCATGCCCTGCCAGGGTCTTCGACTCGGTGGGCATCATCCACCGCAAACCCCCATATGAGATCCATGCCCACCTCGGCTCGATAGGTGTTTATGGCATCTAGCATGTCGGTTGCATAGCCCTCAGATCCAAGCGCCACGTCAACAAACGCATTGTAAATCTCCACTCCTGAGTATCCTGTCAGACAGCCCAGATCCATGGATGCAACATCGCAGAGGAATTTGGGGTGGTTGATGATAGCAATCCCTCCCTGAGCGACGACATCATCTATGCGATCCTGCAGAGACTGACTCTCGTCAATGGGAGTAGTGATGCCCAGAGCGTTCAGATGAGTTGAACCGGTGTCTTCCTCAGATGGGATCAAAGTGACTACGGACTCGGCCGGCGCTTGGAGTTCACCGAATGCCCTGTTCAGATATGACCAGGAGGACTCGACGCGGATCGGGCTCACTACGCAAGAAGCAATGATCATAGATACGAGCAGCACCGAAGAAACGACAGCATGATGAGATCGCATCAAGCAGAGTGCCCTTGTCCCTCTCATAACACCCCTCCCAGTCACCTTGGCCACTGCCGACCCAACCTGAGACTAGCCGGTCACGTGAGCGACGTCAAGAAACAGCTTCCAGTCACCTTCTCTGACTGGACAGGATCCGAGCTTTCGGCTTTCGTTCGACTCAGCCCGGTGCACGTCTAAGAAACCAGACATCAGTATGGCTCGCAACGCGACCTGACATCTATCATGGCAGAAATTCATTTGTCCTGCACTCACATGACATCTGATGTCATGTCCCAAGAGCGTGTCACTCGTCCACTGAACGACTCTCGAGAAGGCTCGACTGTATTCACACGACGATCTAATGTATCAAACATCGTTCACGGTTCCGAGAAAAAGGAAACCGACCCTCGCAGGTCGGTTTCACTATTGACTCCCCACCACCCAAGTGACCATGTACAGGTGATGGTTCAGCGTCCCCCCACAACTAATCAGCAGTATCTACATTGCTCTGAATCCTAGCACCCTTCTGATACTTAGTCGCGCTGGTCATCCATCACCCCTTGCCACATGTCCTGAACCAAGTAGCTTGCTCAACCTGGGAAGAGCGATCCGAAGCCACCCAAGACACCACTGTGGAAGACATATCAATGAACACTCGAAGCCCGCTAAGGACCCTTATTGGACTCATCCTGCAGCTTGATGGCAAGTTGGCCCTTCAGTGCACTAATGCGCTCTTTGCTATCGCACTCTCGTAGAGGGTTTGACGTTCGCTAGCAGAGTGCTGGCAACATTGCCCTCTGAGCCACCATTCGGGTAGAATCTGATCCCGGAGAGGTGACCGAGTGGTTCATGGTGCCGCTCTCGAAAAGCGGTCTCTGCGCAAGTGGAGCGTGGGTTCGAATCCCACCCTCTCCGCCATCCACCACTCAGTCTAAGGAGATAGCGGCATGGCTGACGTCGTGTTTTGGCTGTATTCCGTCAATGCGACCCTCTTGATTGTTCACGAGATAGACTCAGCCTACAGGCAGGAATGGAAGCTTTTCAGACTGCCGGGCGGGATCAGCCTTTTTCTGATACTCCATCTGCCGCTTGTCTTACTCATCCTGTACGGCCTGGCGCAGGTGCAACAGGAGTCACTGGCCGGCCAGATTCTCTCTATGGTTCTCAGCCTGGCCGGCCTCTTTGCCTTCAGTATTCATACGTTCTTCAGCTACAGAGGCCATCCGGAGTTCAAAACACCAATCTCCCTTGTCATTCTCATGGCCACACTGGGTGTATCCGTGGCTCAATTGGTGACTACCATATTGTGGCTCTGATAGGCTATCATAGTAAGTGCTGGCGAGGGAGAGGTGCTGGAGTGGTCTATCAGGCACGCCTGGAGAGCGTGTGTCGCGCAAGCGACCGCGGGTTCGAATCCCGCCCTCTCCGCCACTCACCCGAGTCGCCTCATGACCCCATCTGATTTCCTTCCCGCGGCCCACTGTGATAACATTACCTCTTGCTCTCTTTCCGAGGAGCAGTCTGAACAAAGAAGTTGCGATCAAAGGCAATCGAGGTTGGGAACACGGCGTCATGCCAACGCTTCGAGCCATCTCATGAGAATCGATCCTGATCAGCTGCGATACCTGATAGGCTTCACCTACGTCCCAGGCATTGGGCGAGTGAAGCTCTCTTTGCTTCAGAGCTACTTCGGCGATTTGGAAAGGGCCTGGAATGCCTCAATAGAGGAACTGCAGGCAGCCGGACTCGACACCAAAGCAGCCAAGGCGCTTCTAGCCACGCGTGCCAGCATCTCGCCGGACGCCGAACTGCAAAAACTGCAGCGCCTTGATGTAGGGGCGCTGAGCACAGATGCTCCCGGCTATCCACCACGTCTGAGGGAGATATACGACTATCCTCCGCTTATCTACGTTCGAGGCACACTCCTCCCTGAAGATGAGTGCGCTGTGGCCGTCGTGGGTACCAGGCATCCCTCTGTGTACGGTCGGCAGGCTGCGGAAGAGATCACGAAGGAGTTGGCTCGCAACAGGGTCACGGTCGTCAGCGGACTGGCTGCCGGCATTGATGCAGTGGCCCATCGCGCAGCTCTGGATGCCGGGGGGCGGACTATCGCCGTTGCCGGATGCGGGCTCGATATGGTCTACCCTAGCAGTCACGTTACTCTGGCTCGACAGATAATGGAGCGGGGCGCCTTGGTCAGCGAGTTCCCCCTGGGAACCGGACCAAAAGCAGAGCACTTCCCTCAGCGGAATCGCATTATCAGCGGCATGAGCTTGGGGGTCCTGGTGGTGGAGGCGGGAGAAGAGAGCGGAGCACTGTTGACCGCCCACCGAGCACTGGAGCAGAACCGCGACGTTTTTGCCATCCCCGGAAGCATATTCTCGCCTCTCAGTGCCGGCACCAACTATCTCATTCAACAGGGAGCAAAACTGATCCGAAACTGCGAAGACATCCTGGAGGAACTGAACTTGAACATGGTACCCCACCAGCTCGAAATGCGGGAGATGATAGCTCCTACCGACACGGAAGCCCAGATACTAACGCATCTCACCAAAGAAGCAACCCACATCGATGCCATCTGCCGTATCAGCGGCTTGCCAACTCCCACTGTGACCAGTACATTGGCGATGTTAGAGCTCAAGGGCTTGGCCAAGCAGGTGGGCAGCATGAACTACGTCCTGAATTGAGTCGAAGAGAATGGCAAAGAAGAACTTGGTTGTTGTTGAATCCCCGGCAAAGGCCAGAACCCTGGGAAAGATAATGGGAAGCCATTATATAATCAAGGCTTCCATGGGCCACGTACGCGATCTGCCTCAGAAGAATCTGGGCGTGGACCTGAGCGAGGGGGTTATCCCCCGATACGTGGTACCCCAAGCCAAGAAGGCGGTGGTCAAGGAAATCAAGGACGCAGCGGCGAAGGCTGCAGCGGTGTATCTGGCCACCGACCCGGACCGGGAAGGGGAGGCCATCTCCTGGCATCTCGTTGAGGCCGCCAAGCTCGAGGGAATTCCAACCCACCGGGTGGTATTCCACGAGATCACCGAGGAGGCTATCAAGGACGCCTTCAAGCATCCCCGACACATTGACATGAACCTGGTCAATGCCCAGCAAGCCCGGCGTGTTCTGGACCGCCTGGTTGGCTACAAGATCAGCCCGCTCTTATGGAAGAAGGTTAGAAGCGGTCTTTCAGCCGGCCGTGTTCAATCAGTTGCCCTCAGAATGATCGTCGAGCGCGAGGACGAGATAAGGAAGTTCGTCCCACAGGAATACTGGACCATTGAGGCCGAGCTGAGCAAAACGGCGCACGACAAGAAACCTTCCACCTTCACCGCCAGGCTGGCCGCCCTGAAGGGCGAGAAGTCCAAACTGGAGATCCGCAAGGCAGACGAAGCACATCCGCTGGCCGAACAGTTGGAGAAGGCGGCCTACTCCGTATCCCAGGTGAAGAAGAAGAGGGTCTCTCGTCAACCATCGCCGCCATTCATCACCAGTACCCTTCAGCAAGAGGCCTGGCGCAAACTGCACTTCACGGCCCAGCGCACCATGGCCATTGCCCAGCACTTATACGAGGGCTTACCTATTGGCGAGGAGGGTGAAGCTGGACTGATCACCTACATGCGTACTGACTCCACCAAAGTAGCAGAGTCAGCACTAGCCGAGGCTCGCAAGTACATAGCCACCAAGTACGGGACAGAGTTTGTTCCCCCACACCCCAGAGTGTTCGCCAAGAAAGCCAAGGGCGCTCAAGAGGCACATGAAGCCATTCGCCCTACCAGGATCGATCGTGAGCCTGATTCGATCAAGGCCCATCTCACCGCCGACCAAGCCAAGCTCTATCGGCTTGTCTGGGAACGCATGATGGCCAGCCAGATGGCGGCGGCCCAGTTCGACACCACCTCCGTGGATATTGAAGCCGCGGCCCGAAGCACCAGCAAGATCTACATCCTCAAAGCGGCAGGGTCCGTGCCTCATTTCCTGGGCTTCCTGGTCCTGTATAGCGAAGGCAAGGACGATGCGAATGGCAACGGCGAAGATGCCAAGTCCCGGCTGCCGTCACTGACTGAAGGCGAGAAGCTCAAGCTCCTGAACGTCCTCCCCGACCAGCATTTCACCGAGCCCCCTCCCAGGTACACTGAGGCCACTCTGGTTAAGGCACTGGAGGAGAGGGGCATCGGACGCCCCAGCACATACGCGCCTATCATCGGCACCCTGCGCCAGCGAGGCTACGTGAATACCAAGGAGGGCCGCTTCCATCCACTGCAGCTTGGCGAGACAGTGAACACGGTGTTGGTAGCTCATTTCCCCTCAATCGTGGACGCCAGTTTTACCGCCCACATGGAAGAGGAACTCGATGACATTGCCCAGGGCAAACAAGCCTGGGAAGAGACCATCCGCGAGTTCTACACTCCTTTTGAGGCGACCCTCCAAAAAGCCAGTGTCGAGATGGTCAAGATGAAGGAGCCCGATCAGCCTACCGATGAGGTCTGCCCAAAATGCGGCATGCCCATGGTCATCAGGATGGGACGCTTTGGCAAGTTCATGGCTTGCACCGGCTTCCCAAAGTGCAAGACAACCAAGGCTATCGCAGCCAAGCCGGGGGAAGCCCTCGAGTCATCGGACAAACCATACAAGCGCAAATTCAATTTCAGAAGAAAGGCACGCGGAGGAAAAGGCAAGCCTTCTTCGGGGAAGAGAAAATGAGAATAATCATTGTTCACGGACCGAACCTGAACCTGCTCGGCAAGAGAAACAAGGTGATCTATGGTGAGAAAACCCTGGATGAGATCAATGAGCTTATTGAACAGCATGCCACTGAGCTCGACACAGAAGTTGCCATCGTTCAAGCCAACGGCGAAGGCGATCTCGTTGACTTCATCCAGAAGGAAGCCGGCGGAGCTGACGGCATAATCATCAACGCCGGAGCACTGACCCACTACGGTCTGTCTCTTCGTGATGCTCTGTTGGATACCAATCTGCCGGTGGTTGAAGTCCATCTCTCCAACATCTATGCGAGGGAGGAGTTCCGCCAGAGGTCGGTGATCGCTCCCATAGCCAAGGGCCAGGTCACCGGCTTGGGCTGGAGGGGCTATATCGCCGCCCTGAGAACGCTCGTGGCTGAACTGAGAGGCAAGCCTTGGCAATAGCTCAGCGCCTGCAGAGACTGCGCCGGCAGTTGACTGACAAGGACCTGAGCGCTATCCTCCTCACGCAGCCGGAGAACTGCCGCTACATCAGCGGCTTCACCGGTTCCAGTGGCCCTGCCGCCACACTTCTCATTTCTCAGGACAGCGCCGTGCTGGCCACCGATTTCATTCACTTCGAGCAGGCCCGTCAGGAAGCGCCGGACTTCGACGTCATTACAGTCAAGAACTCCTCTCAGGGGTTCGCCCAGATGCTTTCCGGCGCTGGAAGATTGGGAAAGGTGGGATTTGAAGCCAACGTGCTTTCGGTGGCGGAATTTCGCCGCATGTCGGAAGAGGCGGACAAAGCGAGAGTGGAGCTTGTACCCACAGAGGCAATCATGGAGTCTCTCAGAGGGGTCAAAGACGAAGATGAGATTTCCTGCATTCTGAGGGCGGCCTTTATCGCCGACACAGCCATCGATTACATAGCCGGCGAGATCCACTCGGGGATGACAGAGAAGGAAGTCGCCTGGGAGATAGAGAGGTACATCCGCGATAACGGCAGTGAGCCGATTCCATTCGACATGATAGTCGCTTCGGGCCCCAACGCAGCATTGCCGCACGCCAAGCCCACAGATCGGCCAATATCAGAAGGCGAGCCAATCATCTTGGACATAGGTGCGCGCTGGAAGGGGTATTGCAGCGATCTGAGCCGCACTCTATGCCTGGGACCACGTGGCGAGCGCTTTCAGGCTATCTATGACCTGGCCCTCAAGGCACAGCTCTCTGCTCTGGATGGCATCGAGGTCGGAATGACAGGAGCGCAAGCCGATGGCATCGCCCGCGGAGTCATCGACCGCGGCGGCTACAAGGATGCTTTCGGCCACGGCCTGGGACATGGCGTCGGACTAGCCATCCATGAACCGCCCAAAGTCTCCCTGAATTCCACCGATGTCATCCAAGAGAACATGGTCTTCACCATAGAGCCAGCCATCTACATCGTGGGTTGGGGAGGAGTGAGAATCGAGGATACGGTTCTCATCAGAAATGGCAGAGTGCAGTCATTGACGAAAGCCACCAAGAACGCCAACACAGCGGAGGTATCTTGATAATGCGCGTCCCACAGGGATGTGCAGAGGGGCATACACTCTTTCCCGGGGGTTTGACCCTGGTCCGCCCAGAGACGCGCAGGAGAAGCCTCCTGCCGGGGTTTTGGGGGTGTCCCCCAATCATGTGTCATTGCGAGCCATCCTCCGAGCGGAGCGAGGCGAAGGCGTGGCAATCCCCCCTCCCCCAGATGGCCACGTCACCACTCGCGGCAGGGGCTCCCCGCCATGACAGGACTGGGAAGAGTGGGACCCAGGGGGTTCAAGAGAAGCTGTGCATCGTTAGCATGATAGCCACCGAGGTGCAGGACGCTTCCTGCCGGGGGTTTGGGGGTGTCCCCCAATTCTCCTTTTCTTCCCCCAAGAGTAGGGTCGAAGAGAAGCGGAGCGGATATGACGGAAGTCTGAGGGTGTCCCTCAGCCCCCTTTTCTCCCCCCAAGACTGGGGGACCAAGGGGGTTGACAGGCGGCTGGCAGGACAACCTCGGCAGTGTCCTCCAGCTTTGGCGACGACACACCGGGAAGCACTGACCTTCTACCGCGTTCCCGCCTCCGAGCGTGGTATGCCAGATTCGCGAGGCAAAAGATCATGTTGAAGGCCGACCTTCACCTGCACACCGAGTACTCCTTCGACTGCACCACGTCTCCGAAAGCGATCATCAAGCGTTGCCAGAAGACCGGCGTCAACTGCATCGCTGTGGCTGACCACGGAACGATAGAGGGCGCCCTGCGCGTCAAGGAGATGGCCCCGTTCAGAGTGATTGTAGCCGAAGAAGTATTGACTCCTCTGGGAGAGATCCTGGGGATGTTCCTCACGGAGCCGATCCCGAGCAACATCTCTGTTGACGAGGCGATCAGACGGATCAAAGCTCAGAACGGGCTTGTCTGTCTCCCCCATCCCTTCGACCACATGAGAGGCATCAATGATCGAGGTTTCGACGAGATAATGAGGCTTCTCCACCAAGTAGACGTCATCGAGGTCTTCAACTCGCGCGCCATGCGCCTCGGAAACTCTAATCCCAAGGCCCTCGCTTTCGCCACAAAACATGGGCTGCTCCAGAGCGCTGGCAGCGACGCCCACACTGCCGGCGAGATCGGCCATGCTTACGTAGATATGCCCGAGTTTGACGATGTCAACAGCTTCCGTCAGTCCTTGGCGCAAGGTCACATCTTCGGCCAACACACTTGTCCTATGATCCATGTTGTCGGCACATTCAGAACCCTCAAGAAGAGAATCTTGGGCCGGTGAGGTGTCTCATGTATCAGATCGGCTGGTTTTCTACCGGTCGTGGTAAGGGGTCGCGGGACCTGCTAACGGTCGCTCAGGATAGCATACGCCAGGGCAAGCTGAAAGCCGCCATTCCATTTGTGTTCTGCAGCCGAGAGCCTGGAGATGCACCGGGAAGCGATCAGTTCATTGAACTGGTCAAGACCTACGAGATTCCTCTGGTCTGTTTTTCTTCCCGAAAATTCGATCGCCAGAAGAAGCACGAATCACCTGAGGAATGGCGCCTGCTATACGACAGGGAGGTGATGCGGCGGCTGGATGGATTCCGCCACGACCTGTGCATACTTGCCGGCTACATGCTTATTGTGGGCAGTGAGATGTGCCGCAAGTATAAGATGGTCAACCTACACCCGGCAGCCCCAGGTGGGCCGAAAGGGACCTGGCAAGAGGTAATCTGGCAGCTTATCGAGGACAAGGCCCAGAGCACAGGGGCCATGATGCACCTCGTGACGCCGGAGCTGGACCAGGGTCCTCCGGTAGCCTACTGCACCTTCTCGCTTCGAGGAGAGCCATTCGACAGACACTGGAAGGAAATCGAGGGCTTGTCTGTCGACCAGATCAAGAGCCGGCAGAATGAAGAGAACGCCCTGTTCAAGCTGATCCGGAAGCATGGCATGGTCAGAGAGCACCCTCTGGTACTCTCTACCATCAACGCCTTCAGCCAGGGCAACGTCAAGATCGAAGAGGAGAGGGTGGTTGATGCGAACGGAAAGCCTATCGCAGGCTATGACCTGACTCAAGAAATCGACCGGCTGGTCAAATGAAAAGGGCGGGGCCATCACGCGACCCCGCCTTGTTCACACCTTGAACGTCAACAAACCAGTCTACGGGAGCTTCTCCAAGACCTTGTCAATCACTCCATATTCAACAGACTGGCTTGCATCCAGCCAGTAGTTCCGATCGCAGTCTTCCTCGATCTGCTTGAATGCCTTGCCAGTGTGACTGCTGATAATGCGGTACAGTCTAGCCTGGACGCGAAGCATCTCCTCAGCCTCTATCTGCAAATCGGTTGCCGGACCGGTGATGTTACCCCTTATCAAAGGTTGATGAAGCAAGACACTCGAATTGGGCAGAGCATATCGCTTGCCCTTGGCACCACCCATCAGCAGTACGGCTCCCATGCTCGCCGCCAGGCCGACACAGTAGGTATTCACATCGCAGTGAATGAACTGCATCGTGTCGTAGACCGCGAGCCCGGCAGAGACCGATCCTCCCGGAGAGTTGATGTAGAAATGTATATCAGCTTTGGGATCTTCGCTATTGAGGAATAGCATCTGAGCGACAATCAGATTCGCCCTCTCCTCCTCCACCACCCCACCGAGGAAGACCATTCGATCTTTCAGCAACCGAGAGTAGATATCGTAGACACGCTCGCCAGTCTCCGTAGGCTCAATTACAATTGGCGCCCCATTGGACATTCTCTCTTCCCTCCCGATCACACTGGTCCTCGCTTTCCCTTCTCTTCTTCGCTCTTCGTCGCCTTGCCGGTGATGATTTCATCGATCACACCCCACTCCTTGGCCTCTTCTGCGCTCATATAGCGATCACGTTGCGTTTCCCGTCTTATCCTCTCAATACTCTGCCCCGTATGCTTGGCCACTATCTCATCCAGCATGTTCTTGGTCTTGATGATTTCATCTGCCTGAATCTTGATATCCGAGGCCTGCCCGCCCAGACCACCCGTCGGCTGGTGCAGCATGATCTTGGCATGTGGCAGCGCATGGCGCTTTCCTTTCGTTCCGGCGCAAAGCAGTATCGCAGCCAGACTGGCCGTCATTCCAATACATATGGTGGACACGTCGCACCTGATCAGCTGCATCGCATCGTAAATCGCCAGACCGGAGTGAACGTACCCGCCGGGGCTGTGGATATACAGGCTGATGTCCTTGTCAGGGTCTTCGCGCTCAAGATACAGAAGTTGAGCCACAATTACGTTCGCCACCTGGTCGTCTATCGGACTACCCAAGAACACTATCCGCTCCCTAAGCAGGAGCGAGTAGATGTCAAAGGCGCGCTCCCCCCTGGCACCCGTTTCGACTACCATCGGGATTATGTCTCTAGGTTGCATCTCCATCCTTTGACTCCTTCCCGGCGTCCGCCTTCTGTTCCGGCTCGTTGGCATCAGTTCCCATGGCAATATCCACCAGTCTCTGCACCGCCCTCTGGGCGATCATTCTGCTCTCCACAACCTGGCGTGCCTGCGGAGTGCCGAACAGATCCTGAAGCTTTTCACTTCCCTCACCCGCACCCTTCATCATACTCTCAATATCGGCATCTATCTCAGCGGGGTCCACCGTAATCTTCTCTTCCTCAGCCACTTTGCCCAGCACAAGCTCATGTCTCACCTGCTCGACAGCCCTGGGCCGAATCTCCTCCCTTAGCTGCTCCTCCGTCTTCTTGAAGGTCTTCAGGTAGTTCCTCAAACCACCCCTTTCTCTCAAAGCCACGTCACGGTCCCTCAGGAGACTGCCTATTTCCTGCTCCACCAGGACCGGAGGATACTCCACTTTGCCGGCAGAGCCGACTACCGCCTCCAGGACTCTTCTCTCGTATTCCTTCCTGGCCGCATCCTCGGCTGCCTTTTTCAGGCCATCAGCCGCATATTTCCGCAAACCGTCAATAGTGTCCATCCCCTCGCCCAGACTCTTGGCAAACTCGTCGTCCAGCTCAGGCAAATGCTTCTCCTTCACTTCATTCAGCTTCACCTTGAATATGAACTCCTTGCCGGCAAGTTCCTTGATTTTGTAGTCCTCAGCGAAAGAGAGTGTAAACTCTTTCTCCTCACCAATCGCCACTCCCACCAGATGCTCAGAGAAACCGGGCAAAGGCAGTACGGAGTCCTTGACCAGGAGTACCTGTTGCCCCTCATGGCTCTTCGCTTCGCCGCCCTTCTCCGCTTGGGTCACGTCAATGATGACCATATCCTCAAACCTGGCCGGGCGAGAGGCCGGAGCCCATTCGCCGTGACGCTCCCGAAGCTTCTGCATGAACTCATCAACCTCGCCTTCGCCGACTTCGACAGGCTGCCGCTCAATCCTGATGCTGCGGTAGTCCCCCAGCTCCACGTTCGGACGAAGAGAGAAGATGGCCTTGAACACAACGGGGTCGTATTGCAGGATTTCTATCTGAGGCTGAGCCACTACTTCCAGTTTCTGTTCCTCTATGATCTTGATGCATAGTTCCGGTACCAGTTCCTCCAGAGCCTCTTTCAGAAACGCCTCTTTGCCTACGTATTGCTCCAGAACCGCTCTCGGCGTTTTGCCCTTACGAAAGCCAGGAATGGCCACCTCTTTGACCACATGATGATAGGCGTGTTCGAGCGAACCCTCGATCTCTGCCGCCTCTACCTCTACCTTCATCACCACCTGGCAATTCTCGGTACTCTCTATTGATGTCTTCACCTGTCACCCATCCCTTTCTTGAGTCGCCGCATGCGCCGGCACCTTCGCAAAGGCCCTAAGGATTGTCCCGCCTCGCCAGATGCAACTCTCGAAGCTGTTCATCTGAGACTTCGGACGGAGCGTCAAACGTAAGATCGCAACCAGCCTGATTCTTGGGAAACGCAATTACCTCCCGGATGCTTTCCTCACCGGCCAGAAGCATTACCACTCTATCGATTCCTGGAGCAATACCGCCGTGCGGAGGTGCTCCGTACTCAAATGCCTCCAGCATGTGTCCAAAGAGAAGCTGCACACGCTCCGGGCCGTAGCCCAGCAAGCCGAATACCTTCTCCTGAATATCTCTATTATGGATGCGGATGCTGCCGCTAGACAACTCATATCCGTTGCAGACGATGTCGTAGCATTTCGCGCGCACCTTGGCCGGATCAGTCTCCAGCATCGAGAGGTCCTCATCCCGCGGAGCGGTAAAAGGATGGTGCGCAGCCTGCCAACGCTTCTCTTCCTCGTTCCACTCGAACAGCGGGAAGTCCACCACAAACGCCACCGCCAGCGCATTCCGGTCAATCAGCCCGAGCCGCCGGCCCATCTCTCGCCTCAGTTGATCCAGCACCTTGTTCACCATGCCGGTTTTATCAGCCACGATCAGCACCAAATCACCCGCCTTCGCTCCCAATCGAGCTGCCATGTTCCTGATCTCTTCTGAAGTCACGAACTTGGCAGCCGCGGAACTGGCCTTGTCCACCGCCAGCCCACCGGGCTCATCAACCAGCGCCAGCGCCACCAATCCTTTCGCGCCATACGACTTGGACAACTCCATCAGTTCGTCGAGTTGTTTTCGCGTGTACTTGCCACAACCAGGACCACAGAAGCCCTTTACCTTTCCCCCACCCTTGATGGCGCTCCTGAACACGCCGAACTCAGAGCCGGCCACGATATCCGTGAGATCCCCCAGTTCCAGGCCAAACCGCATGTCCGGCTTATCCGTCCCATACCGTTCCATGACGTCGTCATAGGACAAACGCGGAAAGGGTTTCAGCAACTTCATCGACGGCCTGACCGTCTCCACCAGCGAAACAAACATTTCCTCCATAAGCTGTAGGACGTCAGCCTCCTCAACGAAGCTCATCTCAATGTCGAGCTGCGTGAACTCCAACTGGCGATCCGCCCGGAGGTCTTCGTCGCGGAAGCATCTGGCCACTTGGTAGTACTTCTCGAAGCCGGCCACCATCAGAAGCTGCTTGAGCTGCTGCGGCGACTGCGGCAGCGCGTAGAACTTGCCGGCTTGAAGACGACTAGGGACCAGAAAATCCCTGGCGCCTTCAGGAGTGCTCTTGATCAGTATCGGCGTCTCAATCTCAATGAAGCCCCTGGCGTCCAGAAAGTCTCGCAGATGCTTCACCACCTTATGCCGGAGAATGATGTTGTCCTTCATCCTCTGGCGGCGCAGATCCAGATAGCGATACTTCAGGCGAAGGTTCTCATCCACATCCGTCTCTTCATTGATGTAGAACGGGGGGTTCTTCGCCGCGTTGAGAATGCGGCAAGTCTCAGCGATCAGTTCGATCTGGCCGGTAGGCATGTTGGGATTTTCAGTCCCTTTGGGACGTCGGCTGATCTTGCCTGAAACTTGGAGGACGTACTCACTGCGCAGGCCCTCGGCCACGCGGTGTCCGTCGCCGGACGCGTGCGGATCGAATAGAACCTGGACAATACCTTCCTTATCCCTGAGATCGATGAAGATCAGTCCCCCGTGGTCCCTCCGCCTGTGCACCCAACCCGCCAGCGTCACCGTCTGACCGATGCTGCTTGTGGTCAGATCGCTGGAGCTATGACTTCTAAGCAATATTTTCCTCTTGTCCCCGAAAGGATTATAATGGAAACCGAACAGGCTTTTCAACCGAGACCTGCGATATTGGCGCTGGCGCAGGAAGGAAGTTGATGTCCTGACAGCAGGCTCAGACAGAGTGAGGATGTTCGTGAACCTAGGAAAACGACTCTATGACCTACAGCAGTCCGATCTCCGCCTGGAAAAGACCGCCGAAATGCTGTCCCAGGTGGAGCATCAACTGAACCACAACCAGGCCTTGCAACAAGCCAAAGCTGATCTGGAGGCTATCCAGAAAGACCAAGCCGCTCTTCAGGAGAAACAGCGAGCCGCCGAATACACGGTGGACGATCTCCAGGCCAAGCTCAAGCCCGTCAAGCAGAAGCTTTTCGCTGGCTCCATCAGCAACCCCAAGGAACTGGGCGCCATGCAGCAACAGGCAAACCAGATCAAGAGCCATATAAGAGAGGAAGAGGACAAGATCCTGGAGATGATGGGACAGGCTGAGGCTCTTCAGAGCGCGGCCGCGGCCAAGGGCGCCAGCGTAGACAGTATTGAGCGTGAGTGGTCAGAGAAGCGAAACCACCTGCTGGCCGAACAAGCGGACCTCCTGGCGGCTACGGACTCCGAAAGGAAGAAGAAGGACGAGATACTGGGTCAGATCGATCCGGCTCATCTCCAGCTTTACGAGAAACTCCGGCAGAAGAAACAGGGCAGTGCGGTGGCCAAGATAGAGCAGGGGAGATGCCAAGGCTGCAAGATAACGATACCGGTCAGCGAACTCTCTCAAGCCAGGGCAGGCGAACTGGTACAGTGCGGCAGTTGCAGCCGCGTGCTTTGCGTTCCTTAGCCGTGTGCGGAAGCACTTGATGCTTCCCTGGTGCAACCGTTGGATCCCCCAGTGAATACCCGGTTGAGATTGGTCGAACACAGGTGCATTATTCGTCCTGCCGGGGCCTGGGGTGTCCCCAGGAGTGATGAGTTGCCCCAGAAGGTGCAGGATAGACTCCTGCCGGGAGTCCGAGGGTATCCCCCAACTCCCTAGTGTCCCCCCAAGAGTGGGGGGACAGGGGCCGGAAGAAGGTCCTGAGACAGACCATGAGTCTTGACATGACATGTGTTCCCCCAAGAATGGGTGGCAGAGGTGCAGGACACCTCCTGCCGGGGGTTCGGGGGGCCCCCCAACTTCCTAAATCTTCCCCCAAGATCGAAGATCCGCCTCAGGAGGAATGGAGGCCAGGAGGCTGAAAACCCAATATGGACAAATCATCCAAACGGCTGACCATCTACGTTGACGGGGCCTCCCGAGGGAATCCCGGCCCGGCCGCTGTCGGCGTGGTCATAAAGGATGAGAAGGGCGCCACCATGCTGAAGGTATCATCCTCCATCGGACGGGCCACCAATAACCAGGCTGAGTACAGCGCTCTCATCAGGGCGCTGCAAGAGGCCAGGAAGCTGGGTGCCGACCAGGTATACATCAATACCGATTCGCAGTTGATGTCTGAACAGATAAACGGCAACTATAAAGTGCGCAACGCCCACATCAGGCCGCTGTTCGAGAAGGCTATCCAGTTGCTGACGGCCTTCCAGTACTACTCCATTGACCACATCCCCCGCTACCTCAATAGCGAAGCAGATGCCCTGGCTAACGAAGCGCTGAATAAGCTCAAACACCCTTGATTTCAGTGACAGAAGTGGTAAACTGGGGCTAAACCAAGTAGGCCGGGTGACCGCCGTTCCAGGGGATGACCCTGGGAGGGAGGAAAGTCCGGGCTCCATCGGGCAGGGTGCTGGGTAACTCCCAGGAGGGGCGACCCTACGGAAAGTGCCACAGAAACACACCGTCCGCCTGAGGCGGATAAGGGTGAAATGGTGAGGTAAGAGCTCACCAGCCACTGGGTGACCAGTGGGCTATGCAAACCCCACCCGGAGCAAGACCGAATAGGAGGACCCAAGGTTGCCCGACCAATGTCCTCGGGTTGGTTGCTGGACCCTACAGGTAACTGTAGGGCTAGATAGATGGTCACCGGTCCAACTAGGCAGGACCACAGAACCCGGCTTACAGGTCTACTTGGTCACCGGGGGCACCGACGAGGTGCCCCCGGCCTTTCCCCAGTCGAAACAGACTCCCCAACAGGCATCGATCTTCAGCACCACACTATGCCCTGGCGCACATCCAGCTCTGGCCCTCCGTCGCAGAGGGGGAGGTGTAGAGGGGTCTGTGGTAAGAGCACCCCGCGAAGCAACTCCACCGCGCCTACAGTGACGCCCATTCTCGAACGGAGCATTTGCCAGGATCATGACCTTCTTGACAATGCACATTATCGTCATTGAGGCGAGTTATGTAGGCTACAGATACGATCAGCGTTTTCCTCCCATGTGCAGGACATGAAAAAGTGAGGGGCCTACCCTGGGAAGAGGTCGGCCAGGACTTGCTTGCCAACCCCACCAAAGCGGCCTAACCCCTGCCAGCCGCTTTGCTTTTGACCAGTCAGCCAGCATATAGTTTTGTTCTGCATGGAACTCGATCCCAAGGTCATCGGATTCATCCTCTATTGCACTCGCCAGAAGAAGGAATGGCCTGATCTGTACGACGAAATGTGTCGTGTGGCAGGCCAGGGCCTCTATCAAGGTCTTCACCACAGAGACCTGAGGAAGATGGGGCTTTCCTTCAGCCTGAGGCACCTGGGAGAGACTATCCAGATGATAGAGTCCGTGACTGAGTCAAGGGTTGAGAATGGCTCTCTCGGCCACCAGACATAGTAGCGCCTCGACCTAGCTGCCGTTCGAACCAGACTGCATACGGCCGGACCCCCAGAAGTAGTAGCCCCGCCACGCCATTACCCCCAAATTGCCCCAGTGTGTAGCGCATGCTACAATATCTTCCGACTTCGCCGAACAAGCTTCACGAAGGAGACAATGCAGAAGAGGTGTAAAGGCAACCGTGATCTTCTTCCCCTCGACATGGCCAGCTTCCGCTATGTCGAGGACGTCTTCCGGTCCGGCTGCCTGAAGTGGGGATACGAGGAGATCAGAACGCCCACACTGGAGTACCTGCACCTCTTCACATCAACCGGCACTCTCACTCCCAGCATGCTCAGCAAGGTCTACTCCTTCCTTGACTGGGATGGCTGGAGCGGGGAGAGAGTAGTTCTCCGGCCTGACGGGACCATCCCAACGGCCAGGCTGTACATTGAGAGCCTCCCGCAAGCTTCCCCCACCAAGCTGTTCTATGTCGAGAACATCTTCAGCTTCGAGGAGACGGGCAAGGAGTCAAGGGAGCGCTGGCAGTGCGGGGCTGAAATGCTGGGAAGCAGCAGCCCATCGGCAGACGTGGAACTGATAATGCTGGCCCAGGAAATCCTGGGGAAACTGGGCATCAGTGGAACCATGCTGTACTTGTCTCACGCTGGTCTGATACGGTCTCTGCTCCGTGAGCTGGGCCTTGATCCGGCAGAGCAGAGCCGCATCTTCGATCAGATCATGGACGGGAATGCCTCAGAGATGATGAGAACCGTGGCAACCGGAAACCCAAGGCTGAAGGATTATCTCACTCTGCTTTTCGATCTCAACGGCAGCTCTCCGGGCTTCATACTGAACGTGAAGGCCACCCTCGTCAGAGACTTCCCCAGGCTTGAGGCCAGCATGAATGATTTCCTGGCCATAGCCCAACTCCTGACAGAGATGGGCTGCAGCTACCAGGTTGATATGGCGCTGGGCAAGGGCTTCGAGTACTACACCGGAGTTATCTTCCGATTCCAGCTTGGCACCCAGAAGCTGGGTGGCGGCGGACGCTATGATGACTTGATACCTCTCATGGGCGGCGGAGATGTAGCGGCTTGCGGATTCGCGATGGACCTTGACCACCTCGCGACCATCTCCAAGGGCCCGGACAACTCTAGGTCAACCATCCTGGTCCGCGCCGAGAATGCCGGCAAGAGCGACAAGGTGATCTTCGAGACGGCCGACCAATTGAGACTGGCCGGCTACAGGGCTGACCTTGATCAAGGCTACACAGGGACAACTAAGCACAGATGGATTCTCTCTATACGAGGTGAGAAGGGCAAGCCGGGTTTCGTTCTTACCGACCAGTCGAGCGGCAAGACAACTGAACTCGATTCAATATCGGAGATTCTAGGCATACTGCAGGTAGCCAATGCAACTAAAACTGGCCCTTCCTAAAGGGCAACTTCTTCAAGAAACCAGCACCTTGCTCCACCAGTCCGGCCTGGAAGTCAGCGGTTACGACGAACAGTCACGCTCCTACCGGCCGGAGTGCAGGAGCCTGCCCAATACATTCCTGAAGGTCTTCAATGAGAAGGACATACCGATCCAGGTAGCCGTGGGCAACTACGACCTGGGTATCTGCGGACAGGACTGGGTAGAAGAGCTTCTGGCCAAGTATCCCAGCAGCGCCCTGGTCAAGATACGGGACCTGGGATACGGGAGAAAAGACTTGTGCATGGCCGCCAGCAAGACTGCTGGCATCAACTCCATCGAGAGACTGAACGGCCGGGCGGAGAACATCCGCATAGCTACCGAGTATCCCAACCTGGCCGAAGCTTTCGCGCTGGCGCGAAGGTTCAGGAGATTCGCCATATTCCCTCTTTGGGGAGGCGCTGAGGCATATCCGCCCGAGAGTGCTGATCTGGCACTGATATCAGAGACGCCGGACAATCCGGTGAACCACGATCTGGTGCCAGTGGGCACGGTACTTCGGTCACGCGCCTACCTTATTGCTCACCGTCCGAGCTGGGAGTCCAAAGACATGGGCTCTCTGCTCGACCGCATATGTGCCAGGGTTGGAGAGCTGCAGCCTTCCTCTGAGAAGGCACGCGCTGTCGGCACATCGCAGGAGTCACCATGGCCCAAGCGACCCGAAGACTCCGGCTCCGTCTGGTTGGCTCTTCCTGATGGACACCAGCAGAAGCCGACGCTCGACTTTCTCGCCAGAGCCGGCATAACGATTTCCGACGACCCGCGGAACCCGCGTCGTCCGGCGACAAACCTGGCTGGAGTCAAAGTGAAGGTTATTCGCCCGCAGGACATGCCTCTCCAGGTGGCCAACGGCAATTTCGACCTGGCTATCACCGGCGAAGACTGGCTGGCTGATCACCTGTACAAGTTCCCTTCGAGTCCGGTCAAGAACATCGTGACTCTCGGTTTCGGCAGAGTCAGGATAGTGGCCGTGGTAGGCAAGAGCCTGCCTTTCGAGAGTCCTCAGGATTTCCGGGCGCCGTTGCGGAGGCAGGACATCACCACCCTCCGGATAGCCTCCGAGTATATCAATATCGCCGACAAGTATGCCAGAGAGAATCATCTCAGCCCCTGCTGCCTGATCCCCACCTGGGGAGCGAGCGAAGCCTTCTTGCCCGAAGACGCCGATATCCTCATCGAGAACACCCAGACAGGGCGCACCTTGGCCCAACACGGACTCAGGATCATCGATACTCTCTTCGAGTCTTCAGCTTGCCTCATCGGCGGCACTCAGGCAGCTGCGGGCATCAAGGAGAAGAGGATCGCCGACACAGTCCAGCGATTGGAACGAACGTTGAAAGAAAGCTAGTAGGAAGAAGGAGGAACAATGGAATTCAAGGCCATTACCCTGAAGAAAGAGGAGCGGATCGCCACCATCACCCTGAACCGCCCCGAAATCCTCAACGGTGTAAGCGAACTGATGGGGCTGGAACTGGCGGAGGCTGTGGACAGCCTGGCCGAGGACGAGGAGACCAGAGTCGTCATGGTAACCGGTGCCGGACGCGCCTTCTGCGCCGGTGGCGACTTCGACTTCAGCAAGCTCAAGGGCAAGGAAGTGCTCACTCAAGAAGACATCGCCATCTGGCCCAAGACCACACGTGAAGTGAGAAGAGGCATCATTCCTCCCAAGATACAGAAGAAGGTGATGCTTGGCCTACAGAATCTCCCCATGCCCACCATTGCCGTCGTCAACGGCGTTGCCGCCGGATTCGGCTTGGACCTGGCCCTGTCTTGTGATATCCGAATAGGTTCTCCCAAGACGGCTTTCGTCGTCGGGTATACCGGTGCTGGCGTTGCACCCGACAGCGGAGGCACCTGGTTCATGCCGCGCATCATGGGGATTTCCAAGGCCCTCGAATTCATCTACACCGGCGAACCGTGTGGGGCCGAGGAAGCTCACAGGATAGGCCTTCTGAACAGAGTAGTACCGGTAGAGCAGTTGCAGGAGGAATCACTGAAGCTGGCGCTAAAGATCTCCAAGGGATCGCCCATAGCCTTCAGACTGTCCAAGTTCCAGGTATACAAGGGTCTGGCCATGGACCTCGAGACAGCCCTGGCTGTGGCTATGGCTTGCGTTACCATCGCTACCGACTCAGCGGACCACAAGGAGGCCTTGAAGTCATTCGCCGACAAGCGTGCGGCTCAATTCCAGGATAAGTGACAGAAGCAGGCAGAACGTCAACGATCCCACTCCTGATTGCCATCGATGGCTTGGGGGCAGTGGGGAAGAGCACGGTCGGGCAGATCGTGGCGCGAAGGCTGGGATATCGATTCGTCGATACCGGAGAGATGTATCGCGCAGTCACGTGGCTGGCCTTTCACCGGGGAATAGACCCAGGAGATGAACTGAGCCTGAGCAAGTTGGCTTTCGAAGCGAGAGTGGAGATCGAAACGTCCGCAGGTGGCGAACACCACTCTGTGATCATCGATGGCTTGGACGTCGCCACCGAGATCTGCAGCCAGAAGGTGGAAACCGAGGTCTCCAATGTTTCCAAAGTGGCAGGCGTGAGGGAATCTCTGCTCGCTCATCAGCGCACCATAGCAGAACAAGGAAGGTTGGTTATGGCGGGGCGGGACATTGGCACGGTTGTCCTGCCCCGAGCCCATCTCAAAGTCTTCCTTGTCGCCTCCGCGGAGGAAAGAGCCAAGCGACGCTGCCGCGAGAAACGTGGGTCCGCGAAGGTGGCCTACGAGGAGATTCTGGCTGAGCTGAAGAGGCGGGATGCTATTGACAGCACTCGGGGACTGTCCCCAACCTTACCCGCTCACGATGCCAGGATAGTGGACACCGAGGGCCTGACCCCCCAGGAGGTCGCCGACATAATACTTGCCCTGGCAAAGGAGGCCAGTTGAAGCTAACCTTATACGACTGCACCAGACCGTTTGCGGCCGTTGCCCTCCGGTTCCTCTGCCGCTACGAGTTCAGGAATCGGAAGCGAAAGCTGCCCGACGGTCCACTTATAATGGTGTCGAACCACCTCAGCTGGTTCGACATACCTCTCATTGGCGTGGCCATACCCAGACAGATAGCCTTCATGGCCAAGAAGGAGTACTTCCACTCTCCATTCCACAGACATCTGGTCGATCTCTACGGCGGCTTCACCGTGGAGAGGGGAGCCGTGGATGGGACAGCGCTGAAGATAGCATTCGATATACTGGATGAAGGCGGTTGCCTGGGGATATTTCCCGAAGGAACCCGGAGCAAGAGTCTTCAACTGCAGCAGGGACACGTCGGCACGGCGTTCATCGCTCTTCACAAGAACGCCTACATACTGCCTATCGGTGTATCAGGGACCGAGAACATCCGGGTCAAGTTCCAAGGCATCACCAAGATCTTCTATCGCCCAAAGGTTGTGGTGAATATCGGCGAGCCCTTCATACTACCGGACGTGCACGGCCACCCCAGTCGAAAAGACCGAGACCGCTGCACCGACATCATCATGCACAGCATCGCCGATCTTCTGCCGGAAAGCTATCGCGGTGTGTACCGTGACAAGGCCAATGCAGATAAGAAAGACTGAAGAGACCGGCTTCTGCTTCGGAGTAAAGAGGGCGCTGAGAGCCCTGGAGGAAGCGACCCAGCAGTACGGCGAGGTGGAGACTGTGGGACCGGTCGTCCACAATCAACAAGTGGTGGACCAGTTCGCTCGGCTTGGCGTCAAAGTCGTCGCAGACCCGGATGAGGTAGAAGGCAGCGTGGCCGTCATCTCGTCGCACGGTCTGCCACCACAGGCATCGGAGAAACTCAAGAGAAGACAACTCACCATAGTAGATACCACATGTCCCAACGTTCACAAGGCCCAGCTAGCTGCCAAGCGACTCGCCGAAGCAGGCTTCTGGTTGGTGGTCTTCGGTGATCCTGACCACCCAGAGGTCAAGGCTATACTCGGCTGGGCAAGCGGGCAGGGGATAGCTACGCTGGAGAGCTCCGATGTTGCCCGCCTGGACAAGTTCCCCAAGCGCGTCGGTGTGCTGTCTCAGACCACCCGCAACGAGTTAGAGTTCACCAAGTTCGTGAATGACCTTGTGTCTGTGCTGCTGCCACACGTCCAGGAGTTGAGCGTCCTCAACACACTGTGCGACGTCACCAAGAGACGTCAAGCGGCGGCACTGGAACTGGCCAAAGAAGTGGACTTGATGATAGTAGTGGGCGGACGGAATAGTGCCAACACCCGCATCCTGGCCGAGATATGTTCTTCTGCCGGCACCGAGACCCATCATATCGAAACGGCGACGGAGATCCAGGACTCTTGGCTTAGACGCGGCAGATCTGTTGGCGTGACCAGTGGCACCTCCATACCGGACAACGTCATCGACGAAGTTGTGTTAAAATTGAAGGACCGAAAGAGGGGGCTGAACAAGAGGTAGCAGAGTGGATGCCGGCTTGACGACCACCCGTTGTCCCAAGTGCCGGCAGGTGCCAACTACTCAGTGCAGCAGAGAGAAGCAGCCCCGGATCCGACGGATATAGTGTGGAGTAGCACAACGAGACTCAAGAACAAGAGTACAACTTATGCAAGTCAATGTCGCTCAGCTATTGAAAGAGAGTACCGGGGCTACCCGCCGCTATGACATCGATGGTACCATCTGCTCAGATGACGGCCAAGAGTGCCAGGTGCAAGGCAAGGCCAGCCTCACACGAGCTGGACGCGGCATTCTAGTGAAGGGATCCTTCACCTGCCATAGTCAACTGACTTGCGGTCGTTGCCTGGACTCCTTCGCCCACTCCTCTGTGTTCAATGTCGAGGAGATGTTCTACCCATCTATAGATATCCTGAGCGGCTTGCCGGTGGCACTGCCGGACGAGGATGCGAGTAGTAGTTTCACGATTGATGAGCACCACATACTTGACATGAGCGAGATGATTCGTCAATATGATCTCTTGGCAATGCCAATGAAGCCTCTCTGTCGGGTGGATTGTGGTGGGATTTGCCCCGAGTGTGGCGCCAATCTCAACGAGAACAAGTGCCACTGCGCAGGACGTCCTCGGACAGCTTTGGCTAGAGCGCTCGAAGAAGCAGAATCTCGAAGAAAGTTGGGGTGATTAGATGCCACCGCTACCAAAACGAAAGACTTCCAAGGCTCGTCACGGTGAGAGACGCAGCCATTTGGCGGTCAATCCACCAGCCATGCAGCCGTGCCCAAAATGCCACAGCCTGAAGCTGTCGCACACCGTGTGCCCAACGTGCGGAACCTACGCCGGCGAAGAGGTCATAAAGGGCAAGGCAAAGAAGAAGTCATAACCAGTTGCGCGCAGCGTATAACAGTTGGACTCACAGCCTGGCACTTTATGATCACATGTACTGCAAGAGCTATGGCGGGCGAAACACGTGACTGGATCCGACACTACCAGCCTAATTCGGAATGGACCACTAGACCGTAGAACACATCCTATGCTGAGAGTAAGCTGAATCGAGCGTTCGGCCGCCTTTGGATTCAGATGACTCGCAGGCTACCCATCACGACACATTGAGGAGGTTACCAAGTGGCTGCAGACCAGAAGGTTGCCTATGTCTTTCCCGGCCAAGGCTCTCAGTGGGTAGGCATGGGCCATGACCTGTACTTCAACCTGCCAGAGGCCAGAGCGGTCTTTGAAGAGGCGGATTCCATTCTGGGCATCGCCCTCTCGCGGCTCTGTTTTGAAGGTCCTGAAGATGTCCTGCGCCAGACTGTCAACGCTCAGGCGGCAATAATGACGGTGAGCATTGCCTATCTACGAACCAGCCCCCAGCTTCAGGACAGGCCACAGCCATCTTTTGTGGCGGGACACAGTCTGGGTGAGTACACGGCTCTCGTGGCCGCCGGCACATTGAGCTTCGGCGATGCCCTCCGGCTGGCCCGTGAGAGGGGGCGCTTGATGCAAGAGGCCGGGAATCAGACATCCGGGGGAATGCTGGCCGTCATCGGGCTGGATGAGGCCACCGTCCAGAGCGTCTGCCAAGCCACCGGCACCGAGATCGCCAACATCAACTGCCCAGGGCAGATAGCCATCAGCGGACCAAGCCAGGTACTCGACAGGGCCGCACAACTGGCCAAGGAGAAGGGTGCCCAGAGGGTAATACCTCTTCCAGTCAGCGGTGCCTTTCACTCCAGGCTGATGCAGCCAGCCGCAGATGGCATGGCACAGGCTGTCTCCAATCTGCAGTTCCAGGACGCTGTCATTCCCATCGTGGCCAACACTACCGCTCAGCCGATGACCAGCGGCAACACGCTGAAGGCGGAATTACTCAGCCAACTCTGCCACCCCGTGCTATGGCAAAAGTCGGTGGAGTGGATGATCAAAGAGGGCGCTCTCGAATTCGTGGAAATCGGCCCCGGACAGGTGCTCACCGGCTTGATCAAACGTATCAGCAGAGATGCCAAGGCAATCAGCACCGAGGCGAAGAGACCGTCATAGCGATCAAACTCATCATCCCGTCTTCACTTGCCTGCGAAGCAATGCTATACTAGTGTGCCGGAACGCCAAATGGCAGGTCCGGCGACCCTGAGCAGAGAACAGTGGAAAAGACAATGAGCAGAGCATCTGTAGCTTCCCGGCGCAAGGGGAGAGCCATGGCATTGCAGGCTTTGTTCGAGGTTGACTGCGCCGGTCATGACTACGTGCAGGCGTTGGATAGACTGCTTGAGCAGTCCTCGTTGCCTGATGACACCGCTTCATTCGCCCGGGAACTGGTATCGACTGCGCTCGAAAACAGGGAACGTATCGACGGGTTGATTGCCAGGTTCGCCCCTGCATGGCCGCTGGACCAGATCGCCATCGTTGACCGGAATATTCTGCGCCTGGGAATCTGCGAAATCATCTTTGACCTCGTTCCGGTGAAGGTGGCCATCAACGAGGCAGTGGAGCTGGCCAAGACCTTTGGAGGCGAGAGTTCCTCCAAGTTCGTCAACGGAGTGCTGGGCTCGTTCTACAGTGATCTCTGTCAATCGAAAACCAAATGAGGAGGGTCAGGTTATAGTGGCTACAGTTTTTGAGAGAGTAAAGCGCATTATTGTCGAGCAACTTGGAGTGAAAGATGGGGAGGTGCTGCCTAAAGCCTCCTTCATTGAGGATTTCAACGCTGACTCGCTCGATCTGGTCGAGTTGATGATGGCGTTGGAGGAAGAATTCAGCAAGGGTGGCAAGAAGGTAGAAATCCCAGACGAGGATGCCAGAAGGATAGTGACGGTACAGGATGCCGTTGATTACATCACAGACTTGGGCGTAGCCGACGAGTAATGGTGGATGCTTTTGAGTGGAATACGGAGACACACTACCAAAACTGACCCTCTTCCCGCACACCGCGGGACCGAATGACAAGGGACACCTCACTGTTGGTGGCTGTGACACCATCGCTTTGGCAGCCACCTACGGTACACCCCTCTACATCTTCGATGAGACCACGCTCCGAGCCAAATGTTCTGAGTACCGCCGAGAGTTCGGGCAACGTTACCCCGACACACTGGCCATCTACGCCTGTAAGGCTTTCACCAGCCAAGCTCTGATTCGCCTCCTGCACGAGGAAGGCTTTGGACTCGATGTTGTCTCCGGCGGTGAGATGCATGTGGCCAAGTCCGCCGGTTTCCCTCAGGACAAGGTCTATTTCCATGGGAACAACAAGGGGAAAGAGGAGCTCAAACAGGCTCTGGAATGGGGCGTTGGCCGCATTGTGGTGGACAACTTCCACGAACTGGCGCTGCTAGGCAGAGTGGCCGGTCAATTGGGGAAGAGACAGGATATTCTCCTTCGCCTGTCTCCCGGCGTTGACCCCCATACACACAGTCACGTAGCGACCGGCATTCTGGACAGCAAATTCGGTTTCCCTCTGACGACGGGGCAAGCTGAAGAAGCCCTCACGAAGGCGATGTCCACACCCGGTCTGAACCTGATCGGACTCCACTCTCACCTCGGTTCCTCTCTGTTCGAGGTCGAACCGTACCTGGAGGCGATTGACGTCGTGCTCCAGTTTGCCGCACAGATGAAGCAGCGACACCGGTTCGAGATGCGGGAGTTGAACGTGGGGGGAGGATTCGCGGTCCAGTACCTGCTCGATTCGCCGGCTCCTCCGGTCAGCCGCTACGCCGAAGCCATTGTGTCGGCGCTGATTCGGCAAACACGAGAACTCAAGCTGGACCAGCCTCGACTGGTCATTGAGCCAGGGAGAAGCATCGTCGCCAAGGCCGGGACAGCGCTCTATACCATCGGAGGCTCAAAGAATATCCAGGGAGTGCGCCAGTACGTCTTCGTTGACGGCGGCATGGGAGACAACATTCGCCCGGCCCTATATGACTCGAAATACGAGGCGGTTGTAGCCAACAAGATGGGCAAACCTGAAACCGACGTGGTAACGATAGCCGGCAAGTTCTGTGAGTCCGGCGACATCCTCATCAGAGATATGCGCCTTCCGAAGCTGGAAGCCGGCGATATTCTGGCCATGCCGACATCGGGCGCCTACTCCATCCCCATGTCCAGCAACTACAACGCGTCGCTTCGACCGGCCATCGTCATGGTGAAGGAAGGCAAGGCTCGCCTGATCAGACGGCGAGAGACCTACGAGGACCTGACAGCACGCGAGTCTCTCTGATCGCCACCGACCGGACCGAAATCATGTGGCAGTTAGCAGGGCATTCCAGGGCCATTACGCTTCTCCAGCAGAGCCTGAGAAACGGGCAGCTCTCGCACGCCTACCTCCTGGTGGGGCCGGCGCACGTCGGCAAGTTCACCCTGGCCTTGAATCTGGCCCAGGCGGTCAACTGTGACTCGGAGAGCCGCCCATGTCAGGAATGCACGCCCTGCCGCCGCATAGCCGCCTCCAAGCATCCCGATTTCCGAGTCATTGACCTCCTGCCAGAGAAGGCCAAGTCTATTTCCATCGATCAGATTAGAAACATGCAGACCGAGACTCACTTGCCACCGTACGAAGGCAAGCACAAGGTCTTTGTCATAGATGGAGCTCACCTGCTCTCTCATGAGGCCGCGAATTCCATCCTCAAGATATTGGAGGAACCGCCACCCAATGTCCTGATCATGCTTCTGACAACCAACGAGAGCGCTCTGTTGCCCACCATCGCTTCGCGCTGCCAGCGTGTGGAACTGAGGCCTCTGCCGTTTGGTACAGTGAGAGATGTCTTGGTCAGGGACCACCAGATCCCGCAGGACAAGGCGGATCTCCTGGCCAGGCTGTCACGGGGATGCCTTGGCTGGGCAATCCTGGCCCTTCGGGACGAGAGCCTGCTTTCGGACAGAGGGCAAAGGCTGGCTGATTTCACCCGGCTTAGCACGGCTGGCACCGGTGACCGCCTGGCCTACGCTGCAGACCTGGCCGGTCTCTTCGGCAAAGGGCGAGACAGGGTGACTGATGTCCTCTCGGCGTGGCTCCAGTGGTGGCGCGACATATTGCTTATCAAGTGCGCCAACAGTCAATGGATAATCAATGTTGACCAAGAAGCGATACTGTCCAAGCAAGCCGAGAGGGTCACCGCCGGAAGCATCGCGAGTTTCATGCGTGACATCAGAGCCGCCGGCCAGCAGCTCGAGCAGAATGCCAACCCCCGTTTGGCTATGGAGGTGCTCATGCTGAAAATACCTGGAGAGGATGGCTAGGAAACGTTGAGACAGAAAGAAGGACCGGAGAAGCTCATCAGGTCTCATCTCATCGATATGAAGCCCTACGCCTACGTCGCCCCACTCGAGGCAGCGACCGACGAGAGCGGTCTCTCCGTTGACCGCATAATCAAGCTCGACGGCAATGAGAACCCCTACGGCTGCTCGCCAAAGGTGAAGAAAGCATTGGCAGAGTACCCCTACTACCACATCTACCCCGATTCCGAGCAGCGCGAGTTGAGGCAGGCTCTGCAGAGCTACGTGGGCGCTCCGGCCGAGTCCATCATCGCCGGCAGCGGCAGCGATGAACTGATCGACTTTGTCATGCGCCTGTTCATCGACCCCGGGGACAGAGTTATCAACTGCGTGCCCACATTCGGCATGTACCAGTTCAGCACCGATGCCTGGGGAGGCAAGACTGTCACCATCCCCCGCGACGCCAGCTTTGGCATCGACATTGCCGAGGTGAAGAAGGCCGCCGGCCAGAGAGCCAAGGTCATATTCATCGCCAGCCCCAACAACCCCAGCGGAAACGTCACGCCCAAGGAAGACATCCTCCAACTCCTGGACCTGCCCATGGTCGTGGTCCTCGATGAAGCCTACTACGAATTCAGCCAGAAGACGCTGGTCCCGCTCGTTAGAGAGCATGACAACCTCATCGTCTTGCGCACCTTCAGTAAATGGGCCGGCTTGGCGGGCCTGAGGGTTGGCTATGGCGTATTCCCGGACAAGATCGCAGCGCATCTCCTGAGGATCAAGCCGCCCTACAATGTGAACGCTGCCGCACAAGTTGCCGCGCTCGAATCGCTGAAGGACCTGGGCTACCTCCAGAGCACCGTCAAATCCATCGTCGCAGAGCGCCAGCGCCTGTTTGAGAAGCTGGCAGGATTCCGGAAGCTCAAGCCCCGGCCTTCAGAGGCCAATTTCATACTTTGCTCTGTCATCGACCATGACGCGCAGAGCATCTATGAGGACCTGAAGCGGCAGGGCATCCTCATACGCTACTTCAATACCCCCCTCCTCAAGAACTACATTCGCATCAGCGTCGGGAAGCCGGAGCACACCGACACCTTGGTTGCAGCACTCAACGACATTCTGTTAAAATAGCTTTGGATAGCTATTTCGAAAAAGAGGAGGATCACAGAGACAGCATGGGTGTAAAGAGGTTCTTCGGCGTAAACATAGTTGTGAAAGACCTTGACGCTGCGGCCAAGAAGTATCAGGGAGTGACCGGCGTGAAGCCGGAGTGGCAAGGGCCTGAGAAATTCGCGTTCCCGGGGATGAAAGGCGCTTCATTCATTTTACCCGACGGCGTAATGATCAACCTCATCACTTCCTCCAATCCGGAGACCTCCGTCTCCAAGTTCCTCGAGAACAAGGGCGAAGGCGTCTTCTTGATCTCTCTCCGCATGGAAGACTTGGTGAAAGACGGGGAGGCCCTCACCACGGCGGGCGTGAAACTCACCAGCCCTACCCCACTTACCTATGAGGGTGGCAAGGTCAATTTCGGCCATCCCAAGACACTGCACGGTGTGCAGATTGAGTTCATCCAGCCCGATAAGTAGTCGGGGTTTCGAAGTCAGTACCCTGCAAAAGGGGGCTGCAGAGGATCGATCGCTGAGGAGGCCAGACTCGAGTCTGGCCTCCTTCTTTCTTCCTTGGACGGAGAAGATCGTATGATCAAGCGCTTCATCGACGTGGGAATAGCGGTCAAGAACCTGGAGGCGGCCGTGGCGACTTACTCCAGAGTCCTGGGAGTCACGCCCAGGATGCTGGCCCACACCGACTACGCCTACCCTGGCCTCAACGGAGCCCGCTTCTATCTGGGCAATGCCACCATCAGCCTGGTGGCTTCCGACGACCCCCGCAGTCCAATTGCCAGGTTTCTCGAAACGAGAGGCGAAGGCATCAACCATCTCACGCTGGAGGTCACCAACCTCGAAGAGGACATCACTCACCTGGTCAAGGAAGGGGTGGAGTTCCTTGCCGAGAAGCCGCTGGATTTCCCTGAAGGCAGAGTCATCTTTGCCCACCCCAGATCGCTGCACGGCGTTCAGATCGCTTTCGTCCAGCCAAGGTCAGGTGTAGACCTGCTGCAACAGCCGCCCTCTGCGCTGCAGGCCTGAATCGGCCACCGGTGATCAAAGCCGGTGACATTTCCAATGACGCATCCGCCTGCGGGCTGACCACCTTGATGTGCACGGGAGTGTCATGGCAGGAAATGCGAGACAGTCTTGGCACGCGGTGCGAGATCGCGACCTCGCCTCCGGCTGCTAGCAATGATAGTGGTGTCAGCGGGGACTTCAGTCCAGTGCGTTGCCGGACTCTGGGCCATCTGTCTTTGTCACAAAATGGGACAGGGAATGATTTCTCATCCCCTGTCCGGATCACAACCGTTTGAGCGTGAAGTGCCTAGACAGATCCTGCTGCTGGTTTCCTCCACTTCAGGAACATCCCAACCGCCAGGAGCAGAATAGCAACACCGACAAGGATCAAGAACACACCGATCAGAATCACGAAGGTGCCATACGACTTCTCTCTGCTGTTACTGGCCTTCAGTGCGCCCTTTTCAGCCTCGGTCAGGGCGTTCAGCCTGGCCGTCTCAGCGTTGACGTTCGCAGTATCGGCATCAAGCTTCGACCCTTGTTTGGGAACAAGGGCATTCTGCGCCTCGATTGCGCCAACCTGCGCCACGGCGAGATTAAGCGCAGCATTGTCCGAAGCCAACCTCATCTCTTGCGCCTTCGTCATGAACGCGATCGCAGCGGCAATGGACGCATTAAGCCTGTCCACGGCAGTCTGCAGGCTGGCCTTAGCCGCAGTGAACTGCCCTTCTCTGTACTCTAACTCGCCCTTGGCCCGCGCTGCTTCTGCCTGGGACCAGAGTTGTTGAGCGGAAGCACTAGTCCAGCCATCCACGTCCTCTGTGGCGCGGGTCTCGATGTACCTCCGCCACAGGGTCATGGCATCCGCCTGATCCTGGCCATAGATGACAAACGTCCTGCCAGCTTCAGCAGACGCGTACGTATCGGGCAACTGCTGCCAGACCTCGTACCGCACCAGAACCCTTTGATTTGGCGTCGGTGCAGTGGCGAACGTTAGCAGGCAGCTCTTGACATCGTAGGTCCAGCCCGTCGTCTGCAGGACCACCGTATTGTCTACCTGGTTGGTGAGGTACACCGCCAGAGTGCCATCCTTCATCTCCGTCGCCGTCGGTGTCCCCAGCGGAAACACCATGGTGTCCCCATCACCAGTTGCCACAAACTGGTAGTAGTTGTACGTGAATTGGAATTGTGTGAGAGCAGCTGGAGCAACGTTAAACTTCACCGCTCCGGTCCACTCCGTTACCGTATAGGTCGTCGAAGCCACCAGCTCATACCCAGTCCCATTCGCCCTCCAGACCTTAAGCGACGACCCAACCACTGGGCTGTTAGCCAAGATACGCGTGTCACTCCCATCAGCGGACCAGGTTTCCCCTACCACACGGTTGACGACAGTAGGATCTCCCGTCCGTTCGGCCTGAACGTATATGAAGTAGCCGTGTTCCAGTAACCCACCAGCGGCCGCTACCGTTGGCACTGTGAACTCGATAGACATAGTGGCCGCCTGCATAGGTGCAACATTGACCGCTGCACCGTGGTACCGGGTTCCCCAGTCCATGTCAATGAACGGCCTGGCAGTGACCCAATCTCCCATTCCCAAATTGTTGAAGAAGGCAAACTGCACCTTTGCCGTCGAGCCCTCCACATAGGCCGTCACTTGGTGATTGCCGTAGAACGGATCAGCGCCTTCCACGACAGCTCCAGTCCAGTTGACCGTCCCATGAACGATTGGTTCAGCCTGGGCCACTCCGGGAACCAGGATTGCCATCGTAGTGACAATGGTCAACACCAGCATGAAGACGAAAGCTAGTCTGTTCCTTTTGGTCACCTTTCTCTACCCTCCTTCTTGTTGTGATTGGGGTGTCCTAAGCGTACACTGCTTGCCCCAAAACGACCATTGGAGAAATCATGTCAGCGTACCGCCATTATCACCCCCTTTGACCGCCTCTCTCTTCCCTTCTCTCACTATTCATAATTGTGCTCGTCTTGCTTCGAGTCTAGCATGAGATTCCTTTTTGTCAATAGGCATGCTACAATTCCGTGTGTCAGAAGAGGCCAACACCACAACCGGTAGTGGTGGCTCTTGTGAGCCAGACTTTCTGACTGGTCTACCTTTGCAGATTGCCGCAATGGGACCGCTATGCGAGAATTGAACCAAGGAGAGAACCGCGATGTCCAAGAGAATAGCCACCATGAAGAGAGAAACCAACGAGACCAGCGTCAACGTTGAGTTCGACATAGACGGAAGGGGTGACTTCGAGATCACCACCGGCATCCGGATGTTCGACCATCTCCTGACCCAGTTGGCCCGGCATGGCGCCTTCAATCTCAAGATCGCCGCCACCGGTGCTGATCCTCATCACCTGGTAGAAGACGTCGCCATCTGCCTCGGCCGGGCTTTCAGCCAGGCCCTCGGTGAGAAGCGCGGCATCGTGAGGATGGCCCACGCCGTTGTTCCCATGGATGACGCGCTTGCCCTTGTAGCCGTGGATATCAGCGGCAGAGGCTATTTCGCCTCGGAGATGTCATTTGATGACAAGAACATGGCCGACCTGCCATCGAACCTGGTCTGCCATTTCCTGGAGAGCTTCGCCTCGGAAGCCCGCCTCAATCTTCATGCCAAGATAATCTGGGGAACTGACGATCATCACAAGGCCGAGGCCACGTTCAAAGCACTGGCCCGCGCCCTGGATGCGGCCACCCGCTTCGATCCCAGGATCACCGGCCAAGTGCCGAGCACCAAAGATGTCATCGACTGAAGCCAAGCATCGGCTATCCGCGCGTTGCCCGGGGAGATCCTCTATGCAGCCAGGAATCCTGCGTCCACTGCCATCGTGTGGCCGGTCACAAAGGAAGCCGCGTCCGAGCAGAGCCAGACAACAGCCTCACCCACTTCTTGCGGCTTGCCCCACCGCTTCATAGCGTTGCCGCGCGTCTCGGACATCATAGGCTGCTTCACCAGGCGCTTGGACATCGGTGTGTTGATCCCTCCGGGGCAGACTGCGTTGATACGGATGCCGGACCTCGCATACTCCAGCGCCGCCGTCCGCGTCAACTGTATGATGCCCCCCTTCGAGGCACAGTAGTTGCTCATACCACCCAATCCCGCCACCCCACCTATCGAAGCCGTGTTCACAATAGCACCGCCGCCCTGCTTCAGCATCTGCGGAATCTCGTACTTCATGCAGAGCCAGACGCCCTTGAGATTGACCTCGATGACCCGATCCCAGTCTTCCTCGGTACAGTCCGCCGTTCTTGCCATGGCGCTCTCGATTCCGGCATTATTGAAGCCGCAGTCCAGCCGCCCAAAGGTCTCCACCACCTTCTCTATCGCCGCTTTCACTTCAGCGGCCACCGAAACATCGCACTTTACGAACACGGCTTCGCCGCCGCCCTCCTGGACCATACGCACGGTCTCATGGCCCTGTTCAACCTGTATGTCAGCTATCGCCACCTTTGCTCCTTCTCTAGCAAAGACCAGCGCCGTTCCTCTACCTATCCCCGAAGACCCTCCGGTAATCAGAACCACCTTGCCCTCGACCAATCCAGACAAATCCATTGCCTCCTTCTCTAACCTTCGATCCCATTGCCCTGTAACCCTCCGGGCCGGGAACACATCAACTTCACGTGTCGCTATTCTTATCCTAGCAACTGCCGATCGCTTCACGCAAATCCACTCTGCGCTGCCACTCACGCCAGACACGGGCGGCTGCAGTCGGTCGCAAGACACAGTACCTCGTCTGCCGCCGTTGTGCTATCATTGCCCCCATCCGGAGCCTGCACAATCCACACACCGATGCGAGTCACTGAAGTAGCAGACAGCACCTACCTGCTCGATTGCTCAGAGGACGTGGCTTTCTCTCTCAGCGAGATCGCTTACCTCCTCGTCGATGACATCCCCGTTTTGATCGAACCGGGTTCCACAACCACGGCTTCCAAGCTCCTGGCGCTGTCCAGAGACTCAGGGGTTGATCTGCATAACCTCGCCTACATCATACCCACCCACATTCACGTGGACCATGGCGGTGGGGCCGGATACCTGGCCCAGCAGCTCCCCAATGCCAAAGTGGTGCTCCATCCGCGCGGCGCCAAGAACATGGTCGAGCCATCGAAACTGGTGAGTGCCACCAAGCTCGTCTTTGGGGATGATTTCGAGCAGCGATTTGGACCGATAATGCCCATCCCAGAGAATCAGATGCACATCGGCCAAGACGGCGAAGTGATTCATCTTGGCAAGAGGGACCTCACGATACTCTTCACACCCGGTCATGCTTCACATCACATCTCGATCCAGGACAGCCTGACACAAGGCATCTTCCCAGGAGAAGCTCTGGGCTTCATAGCTACCAGCATGCCCGATTTCCCACTGCCGGCTGCCGTGCCACCCTTCGACCTGCAGCTCTATGTTGATACCATAGACAGACTCAGGAGCCTTTCACCCAAGGTCGCCTTCTACTCCCACTGCGGGGCCCACCGCAATCCCGAGGTGCTGATCGACAGCATCAGAGAGAACTCGATTGCCTTCGGCCAAATCGTGGAGAAGGCGTTGAAGGAACACAAGACCCAGCAAGAGATCTGGACGCTGCTCTCCGACTATGTCAGGGAGAGTACACGCGGTGGCGAACTCCCGCCTGAGTTCCTACTGGCGCTATCGGCATACACATCCTACTTCAGTCAGAAGCAGACCTGAGGCACCGGTCCCCTTCACAAAACGCAGCCCAGCAACTGAAGCCCTATGGAAGAATCGAAACGCCGACAGAGCTTCACCAGCGCTCACGGCCTTTCGTGAGCCTAGGCGGTTGCCGTCGCAGACAGTCTATCGATCGCCGATCGTGTGCGCCCAAGACACCTGTCCTTGCCCACCACAGCCATGGTCTGGAACAATGGAGGAGCCGCAGTGCGCCCGGTGATCGCGATACGCAGGAGTCCAAACAAATCCCCGGGCTTGACCGACAGATCCTCGGACAGAGATCGGAGAGAAGCTTCCAGATTCGCCACGTCAAAGACCTCCATCGCTTCCAGTCTCCCGACCGTCACCGCGAGCAACTCTTTGACTCGTTCCCGGCTCAGGCCGCCCTTCAGCAGCAGGTCCACGGGATAATCCGCATCCTCCACGAAGAAGAACGCGCTGTTCTGCGGAAAGTCACAGAGGGTCTTCGCGCGCTCTTGTTGCAGAGCCACCACCTGACTCACGTACGCGACGTCCAGCGGACGCTTCACCTGAATCGGAAGCTGCTTCTCGAAGAATGGCAGAGCGCGTTCAGCCAGTTCGGCCGGGCTGAGCCTGCGAATGTAGAGACCGTTCATCCACTGCAACTTCTTTATGTCAAATACAGCCGCCGTCTTGCTGATGCGCTCCAGAGAGAAGTGCTTCACCAAGTCTTCACAGCCGATGACATCGGTCTTGTCATCCAGGGACCAGCCTAGCAGAGCCAGGAAGTTGAAAATGGCCTCCGGCAAGTATCCTTCGTCCCTATAGTCCAGCAGCGCAGTAGCGCCGTGCCGCTTGCTCAGCTTCGATTTGTCGGGCCCCAGGATCATAGGCAGATGCACGTACAGTGGCGGCTTCCAGCCAAACGCACTGTAAAGCAGAACATGCCTGGGGGTGGATGAAAGCCATTCGTCGGCCCGCATGATATGGCTGATCTTCATGGTGTGATCGTCGACAATGTTCGCCAGGTGGTAGGTGGGATAGCCATCCGACTTCAGCAGCACCAAATCATCGAGCTCGGCGTTGTCGAACGTTATATCACCGTGGATGAGATCATGAAATGTGGTCTGCCCGCCAAGCGGCACCTTGAACCGTACCACCGGCACCATCCCCTGAGACCCCAAACTCGCCTGTTCCTCCGCGCTCAGATCACGGCAATGACGGTCGTAGGTTCGCACGGATTCCTTACGCTCCGCCATCTGGGTGCGCATCCCTGCCAGACGCTCCGACGAGCAATAGCATCTGTAAGCATGCCCGCTGTCCACCAAATGCTGCGCATAGCGTTGATACAGATCCAGTCGCTCCGACTGAAAGTACGATCCGCATTCGCCTCCAACCTCGGGCCCCTCATCCCAGTCCAAGCCCAACCAGCGCAGGCTTTCGAGTATCTGCTCCAGCGCACCCTCAACCTTGCGCGACTGATCGGTGTCCTCAATGCGAACGATGAACTTGCCGCCTGTGTGCCGGGCGAACAGCCAGTTGAACAGGGCCGTCCTGATGTTCCCGATATGCGGATACCCAGTCGGGCTGGGAGCGTACCTGACTCTGACGTCTTCTATACTCATGCTTCTCCGTATATACGCCTTCGACGCAAGAGTTGTCCCTTTCGGCGATGGCTTCCATTCTAGCATCGCCAGTCATTCAGAGTCCAAAGGAAGGTCACCGACCTGCCCCAGTCTTTGACAAACCTACTGTGGAAACTGTAGTTTAATGTGAGGCTCAGACCGATCGTCCATATCAAGCTATCTCGATCCCAGAGGATGGTCACAAAGCCTGCGCCCCAGGAGAAAACGACTTGACAGTGTCCGACCAGGGAACTCCCTCCGACTTCATTCGGGACATCATCGACGAGGACATCAAGGCCAACAAGTACGGCGGCCGGGTGCAAACGCGGTTTCCACCGGAGCCAAACGGCTACCTGCATATCGGCCACGCCAAATCGATCTGTCTGAACTTCGGCATCGCCACTCAGTACAGCGGCCTGTGCAACCTCCGCTTCGACGACACTAATCCGACTAAGGAAGAGCAGGAATACGTCGATTCTATCGTGGACAGCGTGCGCTGGCTCGGCTTCGACTGGCAGGACAAGCTCTTCTATGCGTCAGACTACTTCCAGCAGATGCACGATTTCGCCGTTCAGTTGATCGAGGCCGGCAAGGCCTACGTCGATGACCTGAGCGCTGATGAGATCAGAGACTACCGTGGCACTCTCACCCAGCCGGGCAAGGATAGCCCTTACCGAAACCGCTCCGCAGAAGAGAACCACGACCTCTTCGAACGCATGAGGGAGGGCGAGTTCGAAGACGGCAGCCGGGTGCTTCGTGCTAGGATCGACATGGCATCGCCGAACCTGAACATGCGCGATCCCGTGATGTACCGTATCCTCCACGCAGACCACCACCGCACAGGCAGCAAGTGGTGCATTTATCCGATGTACGACTGGGCTCACGGAATCGAGGACTCGATTGAACGGATCACGCACTCTATCTGCACGCTGGAGTTCGAAGACCACCGCCCTCTGTATGACTGGTTCCTCGACCAGTTGGGCGTCTATCATCCGCGGCAGATCGAGTTCGCGCGCCTCAATCTCACTTACACTGTGATGAGTAAGCGCAAGCTGCTGCAGCTAGTAGAGAAAGGACTCGTCTCCGGCTGGGATGATCCCCGCCTGCCAACGATCGCCGGCCTACGTCGACGCGGGTACACGCCCAAGTCCATCCGCGACTTCTGCGACCGCATCGGTGTGGCCAAGACAGAGAGCACCATCGATGTCGCTCTGCTGGAGCACTGCATCCGCGAAGACCTGAACAAGACCGCCCCCCGCGTCATGGCCGTGATTAATCCACTCCGCGTGGTCATCGACAATTATCCCGAGGATCAAACGGAGGAACTGGACGCCATCAACAACCCTGAAGACCCCGGTGCCGGGATACGAAAGGTACCCTTCTCGCGCGTGCTGTACATCGAGAAAGACGATTTCCGCGAAGTGCCGCCAAACAAGTTCTTCCGCTTGGCGCCTGGCCGTGAGGTACGGCTGCGATACGCGTATCTCATCACCTGCGTTGGAGTAGTGAAGGATGAGCATATCGGAGAGGTCGTCGAGCTTCATTGCACGTACGATCCGGCAACGCGCGGCGGCGACGCACCGGACGGCCGCAAGGTCAAAGGAACCATCCACTGGGTCTCAGCCCGTCACGCGCTCAAGGCCGAGGTGCGCCAATACGATCGCTTGTTCACCCAAGCGAACCCCGGCGACATCGAAGGCGGCTGTGAGAGTGTTCTTAACCCGAATTCGCTGGAGACCCTGACTGGCTACGTCGAGCCCAGCCTCGCGAAAGCAACGCCGACAAGCCGCTACCAGTTCGAACGCCTCGGCTACTTCTGCGTCGATTCAAACGACTCTTCTGCCGAACGGCTGGTCTTCAACCGGACGGTCGCCTTGCGCGATTCGTGGGCCAAAATAGAGAAGCAACTTTGAGGAGGCGGAATGGCCGCCAATCCGTGCGCTGTGAGGAACCGGAGTAGACAGACCCTATAGCCGCGACACCGCTTCCAGCGCTTCTCGAAGGTCGGCCGGCAGTCCCGCTTGGAACTCAACGTACTCCCCACTGCCGGGAAGCTTGAAGCCCAGCGTCCAGGCATGTACAAACTGCCTGCTCAGCCACTCCACCCCCACACCATAGACAGCATCTCCAACCACCGGCCAGCGTTTGTGCGAGAAGTGGACCCTGATCTGGTGGGTGCGCCCAGTCTGAAGAGTGGCCTCTACCAGTGAGAACCCATTGTAGCGCCTCTTGACCTTGTATAGGGTACGGGATTCTCTCCCGCCTTCGACCACCGCCATCCTCTTACGGTCCTTCGGATGGCGGCTGATGGGGGCTTCGATAGCACCCTGCTCCGGGGATGGACAGCCCTTGACCAGCACGAGGTATTTCTTCAGCATCCGGTGGCCTTTGATCTGAGACGCCAAGTTCAACTGAGCAACCTTGTTCCTGGCAACCACCATTGCACCCGAAGTATCCTTGTCCAGGCGATGCACCACCCCGGGGCGAACCGAATTATCGATGCGGGTAATCTCCGGACAATGGGCGAGGATGGCGTTCATCAGGGTATGTCGTGGATGGCCTGGGGCAGGGTAGACCGTCAACCCGGCGGGCTTGTTGACCACCAGGATATCCCCATCCTCATAGAGAATCGCCAGCGGCACTTCCTCCGGAACAAGATCAGGGGACGGCTCGAGCGGCGGAATATTCACTAGGATGGCATCGCCGATCCTGACCTTGCGGCTCGGCTTTCCCAATTCCCCGTTTATCGTGACGTGCCCATCATCAATGAGCTTCTGCACAAACGAACGGGATAAGCCTTCGCTGGACTGGCAGACGAACAGATCAAGCCGGATACCGGATCTATCCGCAGAGAGGGACAGTCGCTTGCCCGCATCCATTACTGACGCTTGGTGCCTCTTCTCAGGCCCAGTCCGGAGATCAAGAGGCCAAATAGGAGAATCGCCAGAATGATGGAGAGGTCTGCCAGATTGAAGGTGAACCAGTGCATATCACCCCAAAGTCGAACATCGACAAAATCGGTCACCGCTCGAAACCTCAATCTGTCCAGCAAGTTCCCCGCGCTGCCACCAACAAAAAGCCCGAGACACACATTCACCAGCTTGTCGCCTATCGGGCCGTACCAGTAGTACACCAGCAGGACAGCGCAAACAAGCACGATCGGCACAGTGATGGAAACCGCCATAGGTGCTCCCAGTCCGAAGATGATGCCGCTGTTGGTGGAGTGGATCAACCGCAGAGCTCCGTGCTCAGGTACTGCCTCACCCAGCTGAAGACTGTGCCTCACCCACTCCTTGGTCAACTGGTCCGCAGCCAGAACCATAAAAGCAACGGAGAAGAGCAACAGCGGGGCACGTCTGTCTCGCCGAAGAGAGAAGAAGGGGAGTATTGACCACCACCAGAAGAATCGGTACAGTGCAAGAAAGACGCGAAGCCTGCTGGCCGGCCGGTTACTTGGCAGGGAACTTGCCTCTGGCACTTTTCGATTGCAGCGCCTTGCAGTTCAAGCAGAGGTTGGCCTGAGGCAGGACTTCAAGCCGTTCGATCTCGACCGCCTGGCCACACATGTCGCACACACCATATGTGCCTTTCTCGAACTTTCGAAGGGCATGTTCAACCTCAGCCAGGGTCACCATAAGCCGCTTTTCCAGGGCCAATCTCTTCTCGAGCTCGAAGGCTTCTGATGCTCCCTCCTCTTTCTTCCCGTATGGGCTGCCTTCTTTCACTTCACCCATAACAGGAGCGGAAGCGCGGTTCTGCTCCTGTTGTTTGATGAGCCTGTCCCGCTCTTCCTTCAGCCATTCGCGGAGTTCATCAAAGGTGACAGCCATTATCCTCTCTCCTCACACCGTGTGCCAGACGCCCATTCAACTATGACAGAAGGAACTCTCCTGGCGGATTATAGAAAACCGGAATAGCCTTGTGGGAGAAGCTGTTTGCCGCATTCTATCTCGGTCAGTCGAAATAGTCAAGACGTCAGGCCTCTATTGTGGAACTCCCAATTCCGCCTCATTCACACTAATAGCGCCTCATGACCGAATCATGGACTCGGATGGCACCATGCCATTCCGGTAGAGCGCATTGCCCCGTCGAGCCATTGTGCCGGGCCCTTTCTCGCACTGCGACTAGAAGAGGACGCCAGTCATAAAGACACCTACTATGGGCAACCACCGCACAATATCCCCATCCCCCACGATGCCGGGCAAGGCGCTACAGAAGTGCTGTCTCCCACCACTGCCACCACGATTCAGCACAGGCACCGCTGAACGCAAGAAGACTCAGCCTTTATCGATGACCTCGCCTTCGCCAGATCAGAAGACAGCCACGTGGGCCTAGGGGCTTCATGATGCATGTACTTCCCACCATGACGCACTATTGCTCCTCTTCCGACTTGACGGTGTATTCGGCCTCGATCACCTTCTCTTGTCTTCTCCTTGGCCCGAACACCGGTCTCCAGACCAGCAGGTAGAAGAGCAACCCGAGGACTGCGAGAAGGACAAGCAGCATGAAGAAAAGCAAGGCAACCACTACGGAGAGAATGGCAATAGGGAGCGCTACTATCCCCATCAGAATGAGCCACCCTGTGGGCACTGTGCCCAAGAGCCGGCCCAAGGCGCGGAACCCCTGTCGCAGGCCCCCCAGCACCATCTTCCATAGATTCAAAACGCTTCACCCTCCCTGGAAAGACTGTCTCATACTCTCAGCGAAGTTCTCTGGCATCACTTCGATATCGGCCTCCTGATGGAACCTTTCCAGAATGCCCGTGTCGTTGCGATAGAATGGCTGCAGCACTGGTCTCGAGATCAGTTTAGCATGAAGAGAGTAGTACTCAAGCTTGTCGCCTGGAGGTCCTGAAAATGTCGACATATTGAAGGAGTTCACTCCCATTCTCTTGTAGCCTTTCAGCAGCTTGACGACACAGTCCGCAAACCCCGTAATATCCTGATCCCGTAAGTCCATCAAACAGCTCGTCCCTTTGAATATGATCTGGACCTCTCTATTCCCTTGAGGGGCGAAACTGGCGAGGGCAGCGACAGAGTCGTCTTCTCCGATGTATCTCTCTCCCCTTTGCCTCTCTTCATCGAGAATGTCCTTCCAGAAGCTCCGCCCAGTCCGGCCATGGTATTCCCTACTCGTCTCCATGAGAATGGCCTGGTATGATGTCGGCCTCACATCGGCCAACACCTGAACGTGGGGGTGGACCACGCTGGCCGCACTTGGCGAAAGGTGGTTCCAGTGAAGCATCGGATATCTGGCGTCAGAATCAGTTTCATGGACCAGCGACAGGAACTCCCTGGCTGCCATCATGCAGTCAGCCACCATCTCTGCGCTGAATTGGTCCAGGTCCAAGAAGTGGCTGGTGCACAAGGTGGCGGCGACGTGGTGGCTGGCCAGGGGGAACATGTTCGGGAAGAGGCAGCATTCACCTCTTCGAATCCGCCCGGCGGGGTAGAACCCCTGGTCGAACTTCGTCACAGCCTGCTCGATGTTCTCCGGACAAAAGGGGCACCCTTCTCGCTTCCCAGATATCTCGGCCGGGACAGCGGTGGGCCGCGCCTCCTTCATTCTCCCTGCTCTTCTGGCATTTATCCGACATCGTCTCCTTGTCAGCGGGTCTTCCCTGAACTCGACGTACTGGACGTCTCTTTCGAAAGACGGGGGACGCAGTATCTCTTTGGCTATGACAACCTTCGGAAAATCCACTTCCCGGTTCCTCGCCCCAGGATGCCGGTCACTCACGATAGGGAGTAGCCGAACCGGCATCGCCAGACTAGCTGCACTGTTAAGATTATCAGTGGACCCGCCATGCAGTGTCAACAGCGGAATGCGGGGTCAAGCCAGTCATGGAGATGGTGCTGTGGAGCCTGACCCAACACCACGCTCCTGCCAAGTGTGGTTGTGCCTGTACAGCTTGAAGGCTATAATAGGAAACGCCGCGAAGGTGACCCGGCAGTGAGGGCGAAGCCTGTACATCCGCAATTGGATGACAGCTTGGCAGATGCGATTGGCGCCAATAGCGGCCTTCCGATGCGCTGGACCGCATCGGACCAGGACACAGGAAAGGAGACTGAAATGCCGCAGGTAGCGTTCTTTGAGAAGAAGTTCGTGCCTCTTTCCGAGGCCAAGGTCGGCGTCATGACACACGCACTGAACTACGGCACCGCGTGCTTCGAAGGCATTCGGGGCAACTGGAACGCCAAGGAAGGGCAGATCTACCTGTTCCGTCTCAAAGAGCACTACGAGAGACTGCACAAGAGTTGCCGCATTCTGAAGATCAACCTCGCTTTCGACGTCGAGAAGCTGTGCCAGCTCACAGTGGAGCTGGTCAAGAAGAACGGCTACAAGGAGGACATCTACGTGCGGCCCCTCGCCTACAAGAGCTCGCAGATAGTCGGCGTGAGGCTCCACAACTTAGAGGACGACTTCTTCATCTTCGTGACCCCGTTCGGACCCTATCTCGATGCCGAGAAGGGAGCGAAATGCGGAGTCTCCAGTTGGCGTCGTGTGGACGACACCATGATTCCGCCCAGGGGCAAGGTAACCGGCATCTATGTCAACAGCGCACTGGCCAAGACTGAGGCCCACGATAATGGATACGACGAGGGTATCCTGCTCTCGCAGGATGGTCACGTTTCGGAAGGCAGCGGCGAGAACATCTTCATCATCGTGGATGGCAGGCTGGTGACACCGGCTTCCTGTGACAACATACTGAAGGGAATAACCCGCGACACGGTCATCAGGCTCGCCAAGAACGAACTGGGGATCGACACGATTGAAAGAGCCATCGACCGTAGCGAGCTCTACACTGCTGACGAGTGCTTCATGACCGGAACGGCCGCCAACGTAACCCCAGTCGTGGAAATAGACCGCCGCCCGATCGGGGAGGGCAAGGTGGGCCCGACAACGCGGAAGCTCTTGAACCTCTACGGTGATGTGATCCGGGGCAGGAACCGCAAGTACATGGAGTGGTGCACCCCGGCGTATCGCAGCAAGAAGGGCGCCTAGGGATCACCTTGGAAGTTGTACACGCCTGGCAATACTGCATATTTGTATTCATAGCCGTCATAGGCCTGCTTCAACTGATAGCCGCCTGCAATCAGTTGAAGGGCATGCTCTTCATCCGAAACAGGCCCATCACGCTGGTCCTGTCGATCGCCGCCGTCGTGTTCGCCTTCTGGTGGTTCTTCTTCAGAGACAACCGCCTTGATACAGTCATGCGGCGTACCGGACTGGAGGGCGCGCAGCAATTCTCGGTCTTCTGCTGGACCACGTTCGCAGCACTGGTGGTCACTCTGGTTCTGTCGTCTTTGCTCCGGATGTTTGTATATCGCCGGAATGCGACAAACGAGCCGGGAGAAAGAATAGATGGCGCCTATCAACTGAGGTACGTGAGCTGGTTTGAGGCGTTGAGAGAGGCCTTCAAACGAAGAGACGAAAGCGATGCTGGAACTCATCATCCAAGTTGACCAGAGCATAGTCCTCTGGATCAGCCATCTGGTGGGCAAGAGCGCCATCCTGGACAGGATCATGATACTCCTGGCCAGCGACTACTTTATTCCCGTCTCCATCTCTTTGATCCTGCTCTACATATGGTTCATGGGCAGGGATTTCGCCGAACGCGACAGGAACCAGAAGGCTGCCGTTTGCGCCGCCATAACCATCGGCTCGGCCATGGGTTTTGTCCTGATCACCAATAGCATCTGGCGTCACTCTCACCCCTTCCAGGACATGCCTCAGTTGCTGGATCCGGTCACCAACCATATCTTCTACCCTATCCACGATCCATCATTCCCCAGCAACTCCTCCTGCCTCACCTTCGCCACTGCCGCCGGCGTCTGGCAGTTTAACCGCAAATGGGGTCTCATTCTACTCGTCCCAGCCATTCTGATGCCGCTGGCCAAAGTCTATGCCGCTGTGTACTACCCATCAGACATCATTGGTGGGGCAATTCTGGGCATACTCACCGCCTACTTCATTGGGAAGATATTCATGCCTGCGCTGCACCTTCTCATTGCCATCGCTATGTGGGGACTGCGCACACTGCGCCTCGGCTAGCGGCCTAGCCTCAGCCACAGCACATTTGCAGCGTAGCCTGTGATTTCCCGGATGGAGAACTTGGACTTCCCCCTCCGCTGGTCCGTGAATTCAATGGGGATCTCCACGAAAGTGCAGCCGTTCTTGCCCAGCCGATATAGCGTCTCCATGCCAATGGAGTAGCCCTTGGAGCGAAACCTCTCGAAATCGAGACTCTTCAGAGCCGCCCGCCGGTAGCACTTGTAACCACCGCACCAATCCCTGATGTGCCACCCCATGAAGAAGCTGGCATAGAGATTCGCACCGTTGCCAATGATCCTTCTCACCGGGTTCCTGACGGACTTACTCCCCTTCACCAGTCGAGAGCCAATGACCACATTGAAGTCCCCGATCTTCTCCAGAAACCTGGGGATGTCTTTCGGATCATGTGAGAAGTCAGCATCCATCTCGATGACGCAGTCCACTGCCTGTTCCCGGGCGTACTTGAGGCCGGCAATCCCGGCCGTGCCCCTGCCCCTCTCCTTCCGGTGTATGACGTGAATCCTGCCCTTGTTCTCCGAAGCCAGCCTGTCAGCTATCTCACCCGTCCCGTCTGGGGAGCTATCGTCCACGATCACGACGCTGACGCCATCGTGCCTCAATATCTGTCCCACCATGTTCTCGATGTTGTCCTTCTCGTTGTAGGTGGGAAGCATCACCATCGCCTTCATAGCAGACCCATTATAAGACCCACTTGAGCGAAGGCGCAAAAGAACTGGGGCATTCGAGAGAACCTCCAAGGGGCGTGCAGAGGGGCAAAGCCCCTCTGCATTTCTTCTATCCCCCAAGATCGTAGATCCGCCCCAGGAGGAGTGGGGGATCAGGGGTTTGAAGGAGCCAACCTTGCACCGCATGCTCGCGTTGGAATATAATCATTCTCACAACCACCATGAGCGACAAAGCCCTAACTGGTCTCAAGGTAATCGAACTCGCCGACTTCATCGCTGGCCCCTACTGCGCCAAACTCCTGGCCGACTTCGGTGCCGAAGTAATCAAGATCGAGAAGCCTGGCATTGGCGACGAAGCCAGGCAGCGAGGGCCATTCCCCGATCATCTGCCTGATCCGGAGAAGAGCGGCCTGTTCCTCTACTTGAACACGAGCAAGCTGAGCATTACGCTGAACATAGAAGCCGTCACCGGTCAGCACATCCTCAAAGAAATCCTGAAGACCGCCGACATTCTGGTAGAAGATCACCCGCCGGCCCAGATGGAAGCCCTGGGGCTGAACTACGAGAGTCTTCACAAGATCAACCCGGCACTCATCGTAGTGTCCATCACCGCTTTCGGCCAGACAGGCCCCTACCGGGACTACAAGGGATACGCCATTAATGCCAGCGCGTTGGGCGGTCAGACCGTCTGCGCCGGCGAACCGGGCCGTGAGCCCCTGACGCCTCCGCTGTGCCTGGGCCACTATCAGAGCGGCACCGCCGGAGCCACCGCTGCCATGGGGGCCGTCTTTGCCCGAGAGGTCAACGGCAACGGGCAGCATGTCGACATATCCGAGGCTCAGGTATGGGCCACTCTCCACACCGGCAACCAGGAGTCTTCTTTCATCATGCACGGCATGAAGAGGATGCGCTGGGGTCACCGCACACCCGGCGTCTATCCGTACACGATCCTGCCCTGCAAAGACGGTTTCATGAGCATGATTGCCATCCAGGGCTATCAGTGGAAGAGGTTCCTGGAGTTGCTGGGCGACGGACAGGTGCCGGAATGGTACGCCAGCGACCCCCGGTTCCAGGATCGCCGTGAGATAAGCCTGAAGTACGCGGATGAGATGGACGGCCGCTTGGCGCCCTGGCTCGCAGCGCGCACCAAACAGGAGATATACAAGCTCTGCCTTGAGAAGAGAGTACCCTTCGCGCCGGTGAGGAACATGGCGGAGGTAGTCAACGACGCGCATCTCAAGGCCCGAGACTACTTCGTCGAGGTCACCCACCCAGTGGCGGGCACATTCAAATATCCAGGCGCTCCGGGCAAGCTCTCGGAGACCCCTTGGACTGTAGACCGCCCGGCCCCGCTTCTGGGTCAGCATAACGAGGAGATCTACTGCAAACGCTTCGGCTACTCAAAGGAGAACCTGGAAACACTTCGCACCGGAGGGATCATCTGAGCGCCGACAAGAAGTACCCGCTTCAAGGTTGCCGCGTCATCAACTTCGGCTGGGTCTTTGCCGGACCATACCTGGCCACCATGCTCGGTGACCTGGGAGCCGAGGTCATCAAGATCGAGACGCGAAGCCGCGTAGACTCCATGAGGCTGAGTCCGGACAACCTGGACAAGGACCCTGACAGGGACCCCTGGTTCCACAGCGGCGTCCGTAACCAGTTCAGCATCACTCTGGACATGGAGCAGCCGAAAGCCATCCCCGTAATCAAGGACCTCATCAAGATGAGCGACATCGTGATTGAGAATTTCTCGCCCAAAGTGATGAAGGAGCATGGCCTGGACTATCCGGCATTGAAACAGGTTAAGCCCGATATCATCATGATCTCTCTGCCAGCCACCGGCCACTACGGGCCCCTGCGTGATGCCCAGACATACGGACCGTCCCTCACAGGGCTGGCCGGAGTCGACGGTTTGGTCGGCTACTACGGCGAGCGAGTTCTCGGTCTGCAGCAGGCCTATGCCGACGTCAATAGCGCTCTGCATGGAGCGTTCACCGTTCTGGCCGCCCTCTACTACAAGAAGCGGACAGGCAAGGGCCAGTTCATCGAGATGGCGCAGCTCGAGGCAGTGGTAGGTATAGCCGGCGAAGCGGTTATGGAATACGTGATGAATGGCAAGGTGCTGGGAACGCTCGGAAATCGCTACCCGACTATGTGCCCTCACAACAATTACCGCTGCAGTGAGGATGACAAGTGGGTCTCCATTGCCGTCAAGACCGAAGATGAATGGAGAGCATTCTGCCAGGCCATCGGCAATCCCGTCTGGACCAAAGATGAGAAATTCGCCGACAAGTACAGTCGGCTGAGAAATCAGGCTGAACTTGACACCCTGATCACCGGATGGACCTCCAAGCAAACCTACTACGAGGTCACCGAGCTACTCCAGAAGCACGGGGTGGCAGCAGCCCCCTGTCTCGACACCGAGGGGAGGTTCTTCGATCCCCACTTGCAGGCCAGAAAGACCTACCTGGAAGTCGACCATCCCACCACTGGCACTGATTTCATTGCCAACTCGGCCTGGGCCCTGTCTGACAATCCCACTGAGATCCGCTATCGCTCACCATTGCTGGGCGAGCACAACAAGCACGTTTTCAAAGAGCTGCTGCACATGTCCGACGAGGACATCGCTCAACTGGAGGCCGAGAAGGTCATCCACTAGCCTGGTCTTCACCAAAGAGGATGCAGCCCGTCCACGTTATCCGGTCAGGGTGAAACCTTCCATCGAGTCCAAGCCTCTCCTGAAGTTCCACCACATCAACACCGATCGCCTCCAACGAGGTCCTGGCTCTTTCCGGATGCCGGCATGGCTTATCCTCAACTGCGGTACAGATCCGGCATAACTCGCAGTTCCCTCCAATCAGGCCCCAGAGTTGGGTCATGCCCCTTCGCCTAAGACGCCGCTCCAACCGCAGAATGAGTCGGTGAAACTCCAGTTTGGTCCCGATGACGGCTTCCCGGTCATTGGCCACATCCAAGTGCCTGGAATACCGAAGAAGCACACCCTGCGAGAAGCCTTGCAGCCGTACCGCGATTTCCTTCAGCGACCCCACGCCCGGCGGGCACATGTGGTTGGCATTGTAGCTTCCGCACCGGTTCTCGATGCAGTACCCCCTGATCCTCTCTTCAGGGACAAGCAGAGCAGGGTCAAACTCGAGGCACAGGTCGAATCCCAGTATCCGCGCCTGTTCCTGCCCCAATTGCACGTCCATCATTGACTCCCGGCACGACCGCCTAGCCGTAGACCCAGAGACTCAATCATACTCACCGAGGCTTGGGACGGCCAATCTGAGGTTCTCACAAGACTGCGCTTTCAACCCCCCGCCCCCCACTCCTCCTGAGGCGGATCTTCGATCTTGGGGGATACACTAGAAGGGACCGAGGGACACCCTCGGACTCCCGGCAGCATTCTGCTGCACCTTTCTTTCCCACACATGTTGGGGAGAATTGGGAATTGGGGGACACCCGCAAACCCGCGGTCCGCCTGAGGCGGACTCCACTTCCTCCTGTCATTCCCGCGCAGATGGGAATCCAGTCCAAGGGCGCGATGAATCGCGCCCCCATGAGACTCCATAACACCCCCGGCTCGAAGCTCCGCTCGTCTCCCTACAGACAAAGCCCTCCACCCCCATCAGCACCCCAGACCCTGTGCTATCATGGAGCAACCATGATGGACAAGCTCGTGGAAGGAGCCCGGCAGTTGGCTCTGCCGCTGACCGAACATCAAGTCGAGCAGTTCCAGACGTACTACGAGCAGCTGGCGGATTGGAATCAGAGAGTCAACCTGACAGCAATCACAGACTACGAAGAGGTGCAGGTCAAACACTTCGTGGACTCCCTCACCATCGTCCTGGCGCTGGAGGCATCCGCATGGGTCAATGGCAGCTTTGGGCTTCTGGATATCGGCACTGGAGCTGGAATGCCAGGCATTCCGTTGAAGATAGTGCACCCCAAGGCCAGACTGGTTCTCTTGGACTCCGTGGCCAAGAAGACGGCCTTTCTCCGGCACATTGTGAAGGAACTGGGATTGGCGAAAACAGAGGTAATCACCGAACGAGCAGAGGCCATCGCCCATCTCCCCGATTACCGTGAGCGCTTCGACCTTGTTGTGTGCCGCGCGGTCAGCCAATTGGCCACAGTCGCCGAGCTGACTCTTCCCTTCTGCCGGATCGGCGGACTCGCGGTAATCCCGAAGAAGGATGGCATTGAGCGTGAACTGACTCATGCCAATGCAGCCGTGGACATCCTCGGCGGCAAGCTCAGGACGATCCGAGAAGTAACCATCAAAGGCCTGGAACAACATATTCTGGTGGTCCTGGAGAAGACGTCGATGACACCACCCGCATACCCCCGCCGCCCCGGCATCCCCACCAAGCGTCCGCTGCACTGAAAGCCCCTCGGCTGGTCATCCGCGCATCACGGGCGAAGTCCTCTCCACCCATGCCACCCATCGGGGCGCGCAGAGGGGCGAAGCCCTTCTGCGCTTCGTCTATCCCCAATCCGCCTCAGGCGGACGCCTCAGGAGGAGTGGGGGCCAGAGGGTTGAAAAGCACAAATGGGCTGCGTTCCCGCTCCCAGCCTTCGGCGGGACAGTCTTCGCAGAAGCGACATCAGAGGCACAGTCGATATACCTTGTGCAACAACCGCCTATGCTCTAGTATGTGAGATAGCAGCAGGCACGCGAAGCGCGGCGGACCGCCAGCCTGCCCTGCCAGAGAAGGTTGCCCGTGAGTCTCTTCAGGATCGATTCCGACCTCAAACCGACAGGTGACCAGCCTCAGGCCATCGCCAAGCTGGTGAAAGGGCTTGAGGAAGGCCTCAAGCAGCAGACCCTGCTCGGCGTCACCGGCAGCGGCAAGACCTTCACTATGGCCAACGTCATCGAGCAGGTCCAGAAGCCGACGCTGGTGATGTGCCACAACAAGACGCTGGCCGCTCAACTCTGCTCAGAGTTCAAGGAGTATCTCCCGCACAACGCCGTCGAATACTTCGTCAGTTACTACGACTATTATCAGCCCGAAGCCTACCTCCCCACCACAGACACCTACATAGAGAAGGAAACGGACATCAACGAGGAGATCGACAAACTGCGTCACGCTGCCACCCGCGCCCTTTTCGAGAGAAGGGATGTGGTCATCGTGGCCTCAGTGTCGTGTATATACGGTCTGGGCTCACCCGAGGAGTACTACAGCTTCGTGGAAAGGCTGAAGAAGGGCGAGAAACACAACCGCAACAGGGTCGCCCGCCGCCTGGTCGAAATGCAGTACCAGCGAAATGACATCGATTTCACCCGGGGCAAGTTCCGAATTCGCGGCGATGTCCTGGAAATACAGCCGGCCTACGAAGAGAAGGCCGTGCGCATTGAATTCTTCGGTGACGAGATCGAGAGAATAGTAGAGGTCGACACTCTAACCGGCGAACTGCTGGAGGAGCACGCCGAAATCAACATCTATCCGGCCAAGCACTTTGTTACTTCGGCCGAGAAACTGACGGGGGCCATGGCCGACATCCGCGTTGAACTGGAGCAGAGGCTGCAGCAGCTCCGAGGGCGCGGCAAGGTACTGGAGGCGGCCAGACTCGAAAGCCGCACCAACTACGATCTCGAGATGCTGCAGGAAATGGGTTACTGCACCGGAGTCGAGAACTACTCTCGTCATCTATCACGGCGCCCGCACGGTAGTCCGCCATCAACGCTGCTGGACTACTTTCCGGACGATTTCCTGCTCTTCATCGACGAGTCACACATGACCCTGCCGCAAATCAGGGGGATGTACCACGGGGACCGCAGTCGGAAGGAAGTGCTGGTGAACTTTGGCTTCCGGCTGCCATCAGCTCTGGACAACCGCCCCCTGACCTTCGAGGAGTTTCGCAGTCAGATAAATCAATCCATCTACGTGTCAGCCACCCCGGGGCCCTACGAGTACGAGCACAGTCAGCAGGTGGTGGAGCAGCTGGTCAGACCCACCGGCCTACTGGAGCCCACTGTCGAGGTCAAGCCTACCAAGGGTCAGATCGACGACCTGCTGGAACAGATCAAAGCTCGAGTCGACCGCGGAGAGCGCTGCCTGGTAACTACACTCACCAAGAGGATGGCCGAGGAACTCTCGGAGTACCTCAAGGAGATGGGGGTCAAGACGCACTATCTCCACTCAGAGGTCGATACTCTGGAGAGGGTAGAGATTCTGCGAGACCTTCGGCTTGGCGTACACGACGTGGTGGTGGGGATAAACCTCCTGCGAGAGGGACTGGACCTCCCCGAAGTCAGCTTGGTGGCCATACTCGATGCAGACAAAGAAGGGTTCTTGAGGTCCACGGGAGCCCTCGTTCAGACGATGGGGCGTGCCGCCCGCCATGTCGACGGCCACACCATCATGTACGCCGATTCCATCACTGGATCAATGAAGGCCGCGATGGACGAGGCACACCGGCGTCGTCTCATTCAGGAAGCCTACAACACAGACCACAACATCACGCCGCAGAGCATCAAGAAGGCCATCAAAGACATCACCGACAGAGTAAAGCAGGTAGCCGAAACACGCGCCACATATGCCGGCACCGCGCCCATGTCGAAGAGTGAGATGGCAAGCCTCATCAAAGAACTGGAGGCCCAGATGAGGACCGCGGCCAAGAGCCTGGAGTTCGAGAAAGCCGCCATCCTGCGAGACAAGATCACCGAACTCAGGTACGAGTTCTCAGACATATCCGATCAACGCTCTGGGACTGGCCCGTCCAAGACGGCATACTCCGCCGCCGGAGGTGGACGAAGCACCAAGGGGCCTGTTAAAAATCGCCACAAAGTGGTTAAATAGGGCATCGGATCGGGATAGTCCGGTAGGGATGTCCTTTCCAAGGTGACATTCTATGGGTACCGAGAGAAAGCCTACAGACTCGTACTCCGACCTTCGGGGCAGCGCTGCTCGTGAGGCCTCGACGGAACCGCAACCTGCTCAACCCAAAGACGTTTTCGACAGCCTGTTCGCCGATGCACCAACAGGCATCTACGTTGCTCTGAACGGCATAATACGTTATGTCAACCGTCGGATGCAGGTGTACACCGGCCGTACCAGAGGCGACCTGCAAGGCCAGCACTACCTGCGGCTGGTGGTACCTGAAGACAGAGACATGGTCAAGCAGAATCTGATCAAGGTTGCCGGCGGCGAGCATGTTCTTCCTTACGACTACAGGATTGTCAACGAAGCCGGGGACATCAGGTGGGTAAGGGACACCACAACGTCCATCCAATACCAAGGTCAACCGGCGGTCTTGGGGAATCCCCTCGACATCACTGAGCGCAAGATCGCACAACAGGCTCTGAGGGAGTCAGAAGAAGGATACAAGACTCTCTTCGAGTCCGCTGAAGAGGGCATACTCGTAGCCGACAGTGAAACCAACAAATTCGTTTATGCCAACCCGGCGATACGCAAGATCCTGGGCTACAGCCTGGATGAACTGCGGGGGATGGACAGGAGCGCCATCCACCCCACAGATGAATGGACACGAATAGCCTCCGAGATTGAAGCGCAGGCAGGAGGGAGAACTGAGCTGGCCGCCAACATTCCCTGCACCACCAAAGACGGCAGAACGCTATATGTCGATATCAACGCCACCAAAGCCCTGGTGAATGGGCGGGAGTGCAACATTGGATTCTTCCGTGATATCACGGAGCGCAAACGGATTGAAGACGAACTCCTCCAGTCAGAGGGGAAACTGCGGGCCATGTTCAAGTCCATCGCCGACGGCGTCATCGTCACTGACCTCCAGCTCCTCATGACGGAGTTGAACGAGGCCACGCTCTTCCTGCATGGTTATGGCCGCCGAGAGGAGTTGTTGGGCCGAAGCATCCTTGAACTAGTGGCTGAGAAGGACCATCCCCGGGTGATCGAATCTCTCAGAAAGACTTTCCACCAAGGCCACAGCGGGCACATGGAGTACACGCTCCTGGCAAAGGATGCGAAGGAGACCCACGTAGAGCTGAGCGCCGCTCTCATGAGGGACAAATCCGGCAAGCCAACCGGGTTCATCATGATTGTGAAAGACATAACCGAGCGCAAGAGAACCGAGGAAGAGATACTTCAGCGAAACCGAGAACTGGCGGCCCTCCACCAGGTGCTGACATCCATAACCCAGACGCTGGATTTGCAGCAGGTGCTGCGAGAAATCGTCTCGCAAGTGGGCACAGCGCTGGAGTCCTCGTACACCAGCATTGTCATGGTGAACGAGGACGGCACACTCGGGGTTGGCAGCGAGGAGTATGCCGACATTCCCTCACTCACCCTCAGAAACCGGCAGCACAGCGCCTCCAGAAGAATAGTCGACATCCCGCTTAGCCCCATCACTGCCCGACCGCACGGCGTGACGACAGGGATAATCATCAGCGGACAGCCGCTCCTGGTAGACAACGTGGATGCGACTGAAGGCACCAATCCAGTGCTCGTGGCAGCAGGCATCAAGTCCTACGCCGGTGTGCCCATCAAGGTCAAGAACACCATCATCGGAGTCCTATTCGTTCACAGCACCAAGAAGAGCGCGTTCTCCGGCAAGATGAGGTTGCTCATCGCCTTTGCCAATGAGGCCGGAATAGCCATTGAGAATGCCCGCCTCTACAAAGACGCCAGCACAGTTGGAGCACTCCGTGAAGCGGACCGCCTGAAGACCGAGCTTCTGGCCAACGTCTCCCACGATCTCCGTACGCCTCTGACGTCCATAAAGGGCTACAGCACTACCATACTGCGGCACTACCAGAAACTGACTGACGAGGAGAAACGTGACTTCCTCAAGGAAATCGACCGGGCGAGCGACAGGCTCACCGAACTGATCGAGAACCTGCTCCAGCTCTCCAAACTGGAGGCCGGAGGCTTCCGCATGAACAAGGAGCCACTGGCCATCGACAATCTGATCACCAACACCATCGAAGACATGCAACAGAAGGCACAGGGCCATCGATTTGCCATGAAGTCGCCAAAGTCCCTGCCACTAGTGGAAGCGGACCCCAGGCGAATAAGGCAGGTGCTCGACAACCTCCTGGGCAACGCCGTCAAGTATTCCCCGGAAGGCACGGAGATTTCGGTGCTTTGCGATGTGGACGACCGGAGCCTGACTGTACACGTGAAGGACCAGGGCGTCGGCATCGCGGCGAATGAACTCGACAGGATATTCGAACGTTTCTACCAGGCCGCATCCGGCACCTCGTCACACAAGGGTGGAGGTGTGGGCTTGGGTCTAGCCATCTGTAAGGGTATAATAGAGGCTCACGAAGGGCGTATCTGGGCCCAGAGCGAGTTGGGAAAGGGAAGCGTGTTCACCTTCATGTTGCCGCTGCTCCAGCGTGAAGGAAGCAGGTCCAAGAGTCAGAGTACGAAATAGGGAGGTCTGACAATGCCACAAAGAAAACCGTTGATCCTAGTCGTCGACGACGACCCCGGAATACTCAAACTGGTGACACTCAATCTTGAGTTGGAAGGGTACCAGGTCATCACCGCCAGCGATGGCAAGACTGCATTGCAGCTGGTCGAGAACGAACAGCCGACGCTTGTCATTCTAGACGTCATGATGCCCGGGCTGGATGGTTTTCAGGTATGCGAACGCGTCCGCCAGTTCTCAGAAGTGTCGATTCTAATGTTGACAGCCAAGGGCCGTAGCGAGGATGTCATCAATGGCCTCAACAAGGGCGCAGATGACTACGTGGTGAAGCCGTTCAGCAGCGATGAACTATTGGCCCGCGTCCGAGCGATTCTCCGCCGCGCCAGATTCCCCGAGGAGATGCCGCAACCCCCCTTCGTTTCGGGCGATCTGGTCATAGATTTTGCTCAACACCGCGTGACTTCAGGCGCAGATGAAGTCCTCCTCACGCCCACGGAGTACAGGATTCTCTGCCTCCTGGCACGCAACGCCGGCAAAGCAATTACCCAGGACCACCTCCTGTCTGAGGTATGGGGACAGGAGTATTGTGGCGATACTCACATCCTTCAGGTAGCTGTAGCCCGTCTGAGAAAGAAGATCGGCGAAGATGCCGGCAACCCGAAGTACATCATCACCCGACCGGGCATCGGCTACGTGTTCAAGAAGCCGTAGCGTACACGGGTGCTCTTCATGGGCTGATCCCTCTCGCATGATCTATTCCCCTGGTTCATTGCCGCCGCGCCTTGTTGGTAAAAGCCCTCACTAGTGATCTTTTTGTGACTTTTTCTCTTCCGCGAGAAGAGTGTTTGTGAAGCAGAGAACCCTACCTGAGACACAGGGGATAACAGCCCGCCCTACACTTATGCCATTACGAAAAGCAGGCGAGACCGAGCTCACCTGGATCGTACGGAGAAGTTATCACTGTAGAATTGACGGGCGCAGCACGAAGAACGGATAGAACCGGATGGCCTTTGGCTTCCCATCTGGTCATTTCGAATCTGGTGAGAGTGCCCTGAGCAACTGAGTGATATGGAGGTAACATGACGATACTTCAGAAGTCACTGATAATAGTCGTGGATGACGACCCCGGAATCCTAAAGCTGGTGAGTCTGAACCTGCAACTGGAAGGATTCCGAGTAGTAACGGCTGCTGACGGCAAGGAAGCCGTGCAATTGGTGCACGATGAGCAACCTGCGCTCGTCCTTCTCGACATCATGATGCCGGTGATGGATGGTTTTCAAGCTTGTGAACGGATTCGCGAATTCTCCGAAGTGCCCATCATCATGCTGACCGCAAAGGGCGGCATTGAGGACGTCGTACGCGGACTCGATACTGGCGCTGATGACTATGTAGTCAAGCCGTTCAGCATCAATGAACTGGTGGCACGCGTAAAGGCAGTCTTGCACCGCACCAAGTTCCCACAGGAAATGCCCCAGCCGGTATTCGCATCTGGAGACCTGACCATCGATTTTGCCCAGCATCAGGTGAAGATAGGTGACAGCGAGATCGTGTTGCCGCCAACCGAATACCGCATTCTGTGCTTGCTCGCCCGCAACGCCGGTAGAGTAATCACCCATGAACAACTTCTGACCGAAGTCTGGGGACGCGAGTACCGTGGAGATACTCATATCCTCCAGGTAGCTGTCGCCAGACTCAGAAAGAGGCTTGGCGACGACCCCGGCAACTCGAAGTACATCGCCACAAGGCCAGGCATTGGGTACACCTTCAAGAAACCGAGGGAGGAGTCACCCAATGGGACTCTAGCCTGCGCCGCGACGCAGCAAGCACCGGACTAGCGGCCAGAGCACTTCGACAAGACCGGTTGCCTGCACTGCATGCGCTTTCTGAGTTGGGGTGGCAGTTGCGCTCTATCCATCATCTGCTCGGCATGCCATGGTCGATTCTCGGGCATACGACGGCGAACTCACGGGAGTTCTGGCGTTGACCGCACACACACCGACCGGAATGCAATGCAAGTCCCCCATCGTCGATGACGTCGCTTCCCGGCTGAGCAGTGCATGCCCCAAACGTGCAATTCCGCGTACGCCCCCGTTGGAATCCCGTCAAGCGCAACCCGTATTGACCCCCTCGGCTCAGCATTGGTATCCGTTTGGGTCTATCAAAAAACTCAACACAATGCCAGAATCTTACAAGAGGCCGAACGTGAAGCGAGGAGGACTTCATTCTCAGTGCGCGTCTTCCCTGACGACGTGCAGTAGTCGTCAGATAGACGCAGAACGACCTTTGATAAAATATGGATAGTCACGCCTTTATTCCGCTCGCCGCCACAATAGCCTACGTTCCGCTGCTGCTCGTCTCGCTGTTCCACAGGCCATGGCAGAGGCAGCAAGGGTACTTCGTCCTGTACCTCATACCTGCTATGTTCTGGAGTCTATCCGACTTCTTCCTGCGCAGCGAACTGCTCCATATCAACCAGACACTCCTGGTGAAGGTCATCATCTGCATGACCTTCTGGGCGGTGATTCAGTTCCACTATATCCTCAAGTCCTTTCACAGTAAGTCCGAGGGAATCCCGCTGGCATTTCTGCCGCTCTTTGCCCTGGTCGCGCTGGAGGCACTGAACGTGATCCCCCGCGACATCGACATGAGCCAAGGGAAAACCGCTGTTGACTATGGTCCTTGGCTGCCCCTTGTAGCCACTCCCATATTGCTCATACTATTCCGCGACGTATATTTGCTGGCCCGAAAGCGAAAAGCCACAACCCAACTGTCTGAGCGCAACCAGATAACATACCTCCTCGTGCTCACCGCCGTCGGCGCCTCTCTCTTAGGATGCGCCTACACCAAGTTCGGTGTTTCCTATGCTGTGGCACATGTTGGGAACTTGATCACCGCCCTCATCCTTCTCTATGCCACAGCCGCTCATCAACTGCTGGACGTGGGAGCCGCATTCCGCAGGGCATTGCTCTACGTCTGGCTAACGCTTGTCGCGGTTCTTACCTACCTTCTACTCTACTGGATAGCCTCAGAGACCCTGAACTTCAAGCTGGACTGGCTGGTGGTCATCGTGGGTATCGCTGCCACCTTCTGCTGCATCATACTCATCTCTGCAGTCAGCGCAACCTCACACAGAGCCATAGAGGAGCTCTTCACAGGCCGAAGATACGACCACCGCCAGAGACTCCTTCAGTTTGTCATAAGCGTCTACAACATCGCCGACTTGAAGGAATTCGGCGCCCAGTTTCTCTCTCTGCTTTGCCATTCCACCGGAGCTCAGAACGCCTGGCTGCTCCTTCCAACTCCTGAGGACGGGGGATTCCGGTCCCAAGTTCACTTCTCCTACGACGAGGGTACCGAAAACGCCATTGTGCTGAGGCCGGACAGCCCACTGATCGAACGCCTTGCCCAGGGGACAGCCCCTTTGTCGCAAAGAGAGATCAGCATCTTGCCTGAATTCACTTCCCTTTGGGCAGAAGAGAAGAAGAGCATAGAATCGGCCAGGGTAGAGCTCTTCTTCCCGCTCAGGAACGAGGACAGGCTGATAGGCATAGTAGCCATGGGCAAGAAGAGGATAGGCCAATCGTATACCTATGAGGAGATGGAACTGGTCACCTACGCGCTGAGCTCCGTCAGCCCCGGCATAGACAGAGAGTATCAGCGCGAACAACTCCTGGCAAACGAGAGGTCATTGACCGTGGTAAATGACCTGATGCTAGTCATGACCTCCAGCATTGACATCGCTGAGGCATTCGGCCGTTTCTCAGAACAACTCGGTGAGGTCGTGCCTGTTGACTGGGCGGCCATATCTCTCGCCGACGAAGACGAACTTCAGATCCTGGCGTTCAACAGCAAAGTATCTGCTCCCTGGCAGCCCCGGGACAGGCTTTCACTGGCAGGCACAGGAACTGAGCTGGCGATGAAGCAGCAGAGGAGCGTATATGAGCCCGACCTGGCCAAGGCCCATGCGTTCACCACCGCAGAGAGACACCTGAAGCAGGGCCTTCACTCGATCATCTACTTGCCACTGGTCTATGCCGGCAAGAGTATGGGGTCCCTGACCCTGGGCAGCCGCTATCCTCAAGCATACAAGGAGAACCAAATCCGCCTTCTGGAGCAACTGGCTCTGCAAATCACCCCACCCATTGCCAATTCGCAGCTCTATGCACAGGCCAGGGAGAAGGCCCGCCTGGACGAGCTTACCGGGCTCTTCAACCGCCGCCACTTCGATGAAAGGCTCAGGGAGGAGATCAATCGCCAAATACGCTACGCCGGAGCCTTCTCTCTGATCATGCTTGACCTTGATTCTTTCAAAGCCTACAACGACGTGTATGGCCATCCTGCCGGAGACACTTTGCTCCGAGAGATCAGCGCTCTGATTAAGAAAGCCATACGTACCAGCGATCAGGCGTTCCGCTACGGCGGTGACGAGTTTGCCGCACTTCTGCCGCAGACCGACACGGATAGCGCCTACCATGTCGCAGAAAGAATCAGACAGGAAGTGGCTGCCCATGCGCAGGCCAAATCCACAGGAGTTACTTGCAGCCTCGGCATTGCCAGTTGCCCATCTGACGGTATGCTTCCTGCTGACCTTGTAAGTGCCGCCGACAGCGCTCTCTATCATTCCAAGTATGCCGGTGGCAACCGCGTCCACATTTCCAGCAGCCTGATGCCCACAGCAGGTGCCCGTCAGGCCGAGAACGGCGAGGCGAGGAGTCCGAGTCTGGCAGCCATTTATGCATTGACCACTGCAGTCGACGCCAAGGACCACTATACCTACTCCCACTCCCAGCGGGTAAGAGACTACGTCGTCACCTTGGCCGAGGCGCTCGGACTGCCACCGGACTCGGTGAACCGGCTGAGCGCAGCCGCGCTGCTTCACGACATCGGGAAGATCGGCGTGCGCGATTCCATCCTGACAAAGGGTGGGGCGCTGACCACCGAGGAATTCGAAGAAGTGAAGACTCACCCGCGGCTGGCTGTTGCCATCATTTCCAACGTGCCCAGCCTCGCCCCGTGCGTGCCGGCGATTCTATATCATCACGAACGCTATGACGGCACCGGCTATCCCCAGGGACTCAGGGGCGAAGAGATACCCTTGGAGGCGCGCGTCCTCGCTGTCCCGGACTGCCTGGCAGACATGACAGCCGACCGCCCCTACAAGCCAGCCCTGGGGTGGAAAGAGGCCACAGAGGAAATCAAGCGTCACTCAGGCACTCAGTTTGATCCCAATGTCGCCAAGGTGTTCCTCGGTCTTATGGAGTCCGGCGCCATCTCGAAGCCAACCAAACCGGGCCAGTAGCTTCAACCGTAGAGCTTGGCCATCCAGTCAAGAATACCTTGTCCCGCCAATATGGCCACCATGGTCGCTACCACCAGTGCTGAACCAAACGGTATCGTCTGGCCACCCTTCAACCGTCCCATCGCCAGCGCCATCAACAGCCCCACCACGGCCCCTAGAATCATCACCACCAGCACCAGCGGAAACCCGCAGACCAGGCCAATCAGCGCCGACAGCTTGACATCCCCCCACCCTAAACCCTCTTTGCCCAACACCACTATGGCAAACACCGCCAACAGGAAGAAGAACAGAAGACCTACCCCGCCACCCAGACCGGCTATGGCAATCTGAGGCCAGCCTTCCATCACACCGCTTCCTTCCAGCCAGGGCAGGGGGTCCACAAGACCGGCAAACAGCAGCGCGATCAGTAGCGACGGATAGACCATCTTGTTCAGAATCAGGCCCTGTTCCAGATCTATCACGAAGATCACGATGAACAGACAACCCCAGAAAGCCGCCACCCCGAATTCCGCCTCCAAACCGAACACCAGGTAGAGAATCCCCAGCATCACCCCGGTGGCCAGTTCCACCATGATCAGGCGCTTTGGAAGGGATGCCTGGCAGTGGCGGCAGCGGCCGCGCAGCCACACGTAGCTGAGGACCGGTATGAGATCCCCCGCTGAAAGGCGGCGCTGACACTGATCGCACTGGGACGGGGGGCTGACGATAGATCGCCCGCTTGGCAGGCGATCTATGCAAACGTTGAGGAAACTACCAATCGCAAGACCCAGCAGAATGAAGACTACAGTGAGAAGAGCCTCCACGCCCACATTCTGCACAGTCCGTGCCTGCCTTGTCAAGATTGCCGGTGTCGCGCCAATTCACCGTCCGCCAACACGCCAAGTTCCGCCAGAGTCAGGCCCCCAAGGCCATCCCGGAACAACCGTTCACCCCCCTGACCCCCATTCATGCCATGAATCCCCTGTAGCGGCGATTCGTGCAGGCTGTCCCATGACCCTCTTTCAACCCTCTTGGCCCCGAACTCCCTAAGTCCCTCTTTGTCAAAGAGGGATTCCAGGGAGTTGAGTTAGGGGGCACCCCTCTCCTGAGGCGAGTCTACGACCAAACCCTCGGTCCGCCTCAGGTCCGCCTCAGGCGGATCATTCCCCCGCAGCTTCTCCTCGTGGAAACGGGGAGCGGGAATTCAGAACCGTCGGGTGGGCTGTGCCCACCCTTTCCCTGCCTCTGGAGTCATGCACACCCAAATACTCCAGAATCGCTATCTCCTATACGACTACCTGAGCACGAATGTCTCGTGCCAGACCATCGCCAAAACCGAAGTCGGCCGATTCTCTGTGACCTCATCGTGATCCTTTCCCTCCACTGCGAGCAATCTTTGTGAGTGCAGTGCCGTCTCGCGAGACACAGCCGTGACTCCGCCTACGTACACTCTAAGGCCATGCGTGACACTTCAAGGAAAGGAGGTGTGTAGAATGAAGACAGTTGTAAAGAAGACCAAGGCCGCGGCTCCCCGCAAGGTCACCAAGGCGCCGGCCAAGAAGACCGGAAAGGGAAGAGCATAACTGAAAACCCCAGTCAAGGCGCCGAGGGCCCCAAGACTGGGGTTTTTCATTGCCCAAAAACCTCTCTGCAGCGGCTACGCTGGGCTATCTGCGGCTGCAGCCAGTCTAGAGAGTCCCTGGAAGGGTTCATGGGTGCCGGCGAGGTAGAGGCGGCTGACGCAGAGGCTCCCCAGGCCGCTAATGGTCATTTGCCATTACCAAGCTGCCCATCTTGACGGCACCTGATCCCTCTCCCTCCCATCCACAGAGACGACCACACGTCACAACTTCAAGCACCACACCAGCTCCTCACACCTCCACGCACGTCATCATGCATCCCACAGCCGGTAGGGTGGGTGGAGCATGGCGCAACCCACCATGCGTCGTCCGGATTCCCGCCTGCGCGGGAATGACACGGGCGGGTCGCTCTCCGTTTCCACGAGGACAAGCTCCTGCCGGGACTCTGAGGGTGCCATTGTCTCATAAATCCCCCTGAATCCCCCTTTGACAAAGGGGGACTGAGAAGGATTCGGGGATCAAGGGGGTTGAGAGCGAGTTCTGAGACAGCCTCCTCAGACCTGACCTTCGGGTGGCGTGAAGCACCGAGCGTCGGGTCAGCGACCCGACAGCCACCATGCAGGAAGTAGGGTGGGTGGAGCATCGCGAAACCCACCACCAACCCTGGATCTCTAGAAGCACGGCAAGCGCAAATAAGAGAGCTGGCGGCTTCTTTCGAAGCCGCCAGCTTGGCATTTCCAGTCAATTCCTCAACGGAGAGGAACTGCGCCCAATACCGGGAGTCTATTTTCCCTTTCTGGCCCGAACCAGGTACACAACCCCGGCAACCACCACGACGGCGGCCAGAGCCACCCCGATCATCCACAGACCGAATTGGAATCCCCCGCCTCCGGTGACATTGATTTGCTTATTGTAGTAGCTCTCACCCAACTCCCCCTTCACGAGCAAGGAGACCGTGTGTTTGCCGGCTTTCTGGAAGGCATGCTTGATCTTCCCGTCGGCAGCCTGTCTTTCCGCCGCTGTCCACTGTATTGTGGTGCCGTCATCAAACTGCCACTCCCAGGACGTTATGTCATGGCTTGGTGTCGAGTTGTCCGTAAAAGTGACCTCTTTGCCAGCTTTGGCTGTCGACGCCCCTAGTATGTTCGCCTCGGGCTTGGCATGGACTACGATGTCCACAGTCTGCTCCCTGCCACCAGGTGCAGCACCATTGTAGACCGTCAGTTTCACTGTGTAGGTGCGACCCTCGATATACTTGTGCGAGATCTCCCCATTCGAGGGCCTGTTGAGGACAGTCCAGGTCTCCGTCGTGTTATCGCCGAAGTCCCAGGACCATGCCGTAATCTCACCAAGTGGTGTCGAGTTGTCCGTGAACGTAACCAACTCCATCCCTGCCGTGACGTCCGTCTTGTCGGCGGAGAACGACGCTACAGGGGCCGAAAGCGACTTGGTGGTGAACGAGGTCTCTGCAGAATAGCCCGACCAGTTCCCATAGTTGTCCTGGTATCTCACATGCCAGAAGTACTTAGTGCCGGCCGCCATCTTGCCCGCAGGCACTATTGCCGAGGTCGTCGGGCTCGCGACGCCGCTGTTCCAGACACAGACATTGTCGGAGTAGTTCCCGGCAGTGGCGGTCACCTGCCACTGCGACGCCGCGTGAGAGTCGGTCAATGCGTCGTACGCTGATGCGTCAGGATCGGAGAAGTCGGAGGCCTTGAGGCCAGGCATCAACGCCACATCCTCTGCCCCGTCCAACGGCTCCAGATTCGTGGGCCGGCTGGGCGGCACATTCTCCACTATGGTGAACGACGTCTCCTCAGACCAGGCAGACCACGCGCCGGTGTCGTCCTGATACTTTACATGCCAGTAGTAGGTCTTCCCATAATCCAGCCCCAACGGCATGGCAAGCTGCACCTTGTTGCTGGGATCGATGCCGCTGTCGAACAACCGTGAGCCGTAGGCACCGGCAGAAGAAGTGACCTGCCAGCGAGAAGCATAGTGAGTCCTTCCCGCAGCCCCCAGAAATGCGGAGGCCCTCAGCTTCTGATCCGGGCTGATCTCAGTGGCACCGCTGAACGGCGATTCATTCACCGGCTGCTGCACTGCCACAATCGTTGTCGTCGTCCCCGTGGTGAACGATGTCTGCGGGGAGTAGGCCGACCAGTTGCCGTAGCTGTCCTGGTACCTTACATGCCAGTAGTACTTGGTGTTCTCCGCCAGAGTGCCCACAGGGACACTGAGCGACGTCAGACCGGTAGTCGTCACGCTGTTTATCGAGACTGAGGGTCCAACGGCTTCGTCCTTCAGGGATTGTGAGACAACGATCTCGCCAGCCGCGCTGCCTTGGACCACCGTATAGAGCCCATTGTTGGAGGCGGTTCCAGTAATCGCAATGGTGTCACCAGTCTTGAACATGGCCAAACCATTGGCGCTATCAGTAATCTTCTTGGTAGCGGCGACAAAGGCAATCGTGCTAGCGGTGCGGCTGCCGCCAAACACAGGACTGACGTAGTTGTCAGAGGTAGCCGTCACCTGCCACTGTGAAACAGCATGCTTGTCCGGTTCACCCAGGACTACCTCAGAGGCATTCGGATCCCGGAATTCGCAGGCCTGCAGACTGAGAGGCAGCGAAACACCGGTAGCACTGTTGTCTGGCTCGAAGTTCTCCGGCTGGCTGGGAGGTGAGTTCGTTACGACAGTGAATGAGGTCTCGGCAGACCACAGAGACCACTGTCCATGATTATTCTGCACCCTCATGTGCCAGTAGTACGTTTGGCCATAGTCAAAAACGCCCTCCGGATAAGCCGCCTCCGCCGAACTGTCATAGACGATACCTGTATCGTACAGGGGGAGCGCATAGCTTCCGCCAGATGTCCTCCACTGCCACTGCGTGGCAATGGCCGTATCATTGTCAGTGTCGACGAAAGTCTGAACCACAAAAGTGTGAGACGGGCCTATTTCTGTGGCCCCGGTCAGAGGTGAATCGTTAATCGGCTGGTCCAACGCATCCGCCACCGCCAACTGCGGCATGACGGCAGTCAGCAGCATGATACCTATAATCACGAGAGCTACTATTCTACCTTTGGCCATTTCACCATTCCTCCTGCGACCAAGATTTCCGCGGGTGGCGCATCAATCGCCCTGAGAATATTACACGCTCAATTCAAAGTCAATACCTTCGGGGCCAGTGCCGGAGACGAAAACGACCCGAACGTCACGACCGCGTCCCCCGCAATTGCCCCCAAGGGCACGATGCCAACTTGCGGTTCCACTTCAAAGGATCCTGCATGAGCCTTGCTGACATTTCATACCACTGAGGTCGGCGGCTTCGAAAGAAGCCGCCGACCTTCGAATCTACTAGACAGTCCAGTTCACCCTCAGACTACGCCCTTACCCATTCGCCACCAATGACGCCTGGGGTACTCCATTCTATCTTGGCGCCCCAGCAGTGCCCAGCCGGAGCACTGGGATTGGCGTTCATGATGTCCCCGTTGGTGTTAAAGACGTATGTCGCCTTAAGCGCGGTTGTCCGCAACATCGAGGCAACCGAGGCGTTATCCGTCACGAGCCCTGCGTATAGCACCTGCGAGCCGTCAAAACCCGCTAGGCCGGCGCCGGCCAAGTCCCCGGAGCCTGCCTCAGCCATAGCTGACTCTACGGCGGCTTGAACCGTCACCATTTCGGCGTTGGCTGATTCCAGAACGCCCTTGCCGATGAACCTCGTCACCGCCAGAGTCACCACCGCCGCCAGTACGCCCAGGATGATGATGACTACCAACAGCTCGATCAGCGTGAAACCTTTCTCACCTCTGCACATCTTCCTGAAGTTCTTCATTTCGTTTTCACCTCCTTTCCTTCTTCATTTATCTTCTGCTCTATGTTTCGCATCTCTTTGACTATGTGCCCCTCCTTCCTTGTCTGACCCAGCTTGGCTGCTCGTTATCTCCTTCAACAATAATTGCCCTTCGGCCTTATCCCGCCAAAGAGCAACTCTGCTTCTCTCTCCAGGCGGCAGCCCAACCATCCGTTCCGGACTTGTGGCTTTGCGCCCCTGCCTTCCGACAGGTTTGCCCTTTTCGCCAGCATATTCTTTTTTCAACTTCGCCACGCCACCGGCCACCCTCTTCCGGGCTTTCCAGGTGACATTGCAGAATCACCATCTCTTATACAGGAATCTCTCACGTGAGTCAAGCGTCCGCCTTTGGCATTCCCTCATGACATTTGCCCCATCGCCTCACAAGAAAGTCACAAATGCCCCGGCTAGGGCTCAATGGTCCTGGCCTCAAACACCCGGATCTTCTGCCTTTCCGCAAAACGCTTGCCTTCCGGGCCCAGGGCGGGGACCACGATGAGCACCTTGTCCTGGATGCTGCAGTCATAGGCTTTGTCATCAAACTCAAATACCCTGTCCAATTTGACCGCCGCGTCGCTGACCTCGATGCCAATGGCAATCCGATGCAGAGTCACTCCATCATCCCGCGTGGCCAGCATATCAAAGGTATGGTCCGCTCCCGATTTCCCCCTCATCACCGCGTACTGTTCCGCTTCATAGCCGCGCTTCTTCACATAGTCCACCAGTGCCGATTTGGAGGTGAAGCGGAAGGTCTCAGCGACTCCCGAGGACTCCACCTGAGGGAGACTCAGTCCCAAGACCGCATCCAGATCCCAGCTCTGAATTACCTTGATCTTCTGCTGGTCGGCCAGGGCCTCCGCCTCCTTCTTCATCGTGGGCACAACTACCATTATCTTGTCATGAATACCACAATCGTAGGCCTTGTCGTCGAAACTGAATACCCGGTCGATGCCCAGCTCCTGGGACGAGTTTTCAATCCCCACCGCTATCCGGTGCTGCACCACTCCGTCGTCCCTGACGGCCAGCATGTCGAACGTATGCTCCGCTCCGGACCTGCCCTTGGCCTTGGCATTCTCATGAACCTCAAAACCTCTCTCCTGAAGGAACTTTATCAGCCGAGGCTTGTGGTTCATCTCGAAGGTGAGCATCAAGCGCATGTCCTCTTTCTTGGTCAAGGCATAGGTGTAGGCATCGACCTCCAGCGCCTTGTCTTCCGGCACCACAGTGCCGCACTTGAGACAGCGCCATTTGATGGCCGGATGGCCGAATACCTCGCCGCAATCACGGCATTTGCGCAGTACTCCCAGGCTGGTGAAGTCCTGGCCTGAAGTCCGCAGCTCCTGGTAGCACTTGGGGCACACCTGCTTCCCACTTCTGGTGAACTCCTCTTCCACGCCCGCATACTGGCATACCGTATGCACCAGAATTCTGCCCCGGACAATCCGGCCTGATCCGCATTTGACACAGTAGTATCCTGGAGTCAGATTGAGGGACTTGCATTGGGGGCAATAGATGTACTTCTCGGAGAAGACCCTCTCCAGTACCCCCGCCTTGGCCAGGTACTCCAGCAATGCCAGCAATTCCTTGTCACTAATATTGACGACTTTGGCCGCCTCCGGGTAGTGGTAGCCCATCTCCCTCTCGGGGTCGATCTGGGGCTTCATGTCACCAATCGCCCCTGAGAGCAGTGCCCCCAGGAGTTTGGCCGCCTTCTCATCCCGCCACAGAGGCTTGTTGAGATCCATCCCTTGCATCCCCCTATGATACCCTGACCGTTATGGCCGCCGCTTCGTCGCGGCCAACCTGTCTACTCCGGTCTACAGATACAGTCCCGAAATGCCGCCGGATCCTATCGCTTATCCTGGGCAGGCGCCTTGCCGCCAGGACGCGCTGACGACATCAGAACACGCGGCACCCGGCCGATAAGCTTCTCTACTTCCTCGCGGTCCTGACAGAACTTGGATAGTACCTCTCCGCTGATCGTGTTCTTGAGGTAGAGATTGACCAGTGCCTGATCCAGACTCTCCATGCCATCCTGGGCACTCGTCCGGATCACGTTGGGCAGTTGGTATATCTTCCCTTCGCGAATGAGGTTGCAGACCGCCGAATTCCCCATCATGATCTCCACAGCAGCAATTCTCCCTGAGCCATCAGCCCGCGGCACCAGCGCCTGGCACAATACACCCACAATGAGTGAAGCCAGTCTCGTCTGGGCCAAGTAGCGGTGCTCCGGCGGAAACATGTCGATCACTCTTTCCATGGCCTGATAGGCACTGGGAGCATGTCCCGTGCTAAAGACCATATGTCCGGTTTCCGCTATCGTCAGCACGGCCGCAGCGGTCTCCAGGTCTCTCATCTCGCCCACCAGAATCACATCCGGATCCTGTCTCAAAGAGTGCTTCAGGGCCTGGGCAAAACTGAGAGTGTCCGAGCCAACCTCACGCTGGGTGATGGCGGACCTCAGTGGCACGTGCGCGTACTCAATCGGATCCTCAATGGTCAGTATGTGGCACATCTTATTAGCGTTGATATGTTGCAGCATGGCAGCCAGAGTGGTGCTCTTGCCGCTCCCTGTCGGCCCCGAGACTACCACCAGCCCTCTCGGTCTCAGGGCCAGTTCCTTGCATATGCCCGGTAGCTCCAGCTCGTCCAGGGTCGGTATCTTGGGCGGCAGGAGACGAATGGCCAGACTGATGCTGCCCCTTTGCTGTGCCGCGTTGCAGCGGATTCTGCCCACGCCGGCTACGTTGTAGCCAAAGTCCAGTTCCAGTGTGCGGTAGAATTCCTCCCGCTCCTCCGGTGTGGTCAGGTCTACCAGGGCGGCCCTGGCATCCTCCGGCTGCACCGGCTCGGCATCGACCAGCGGGTCAATGTCACCCACGACGCGCAGAAACGGCGGAAAACCAACCACCAGATGCAGATCCGAAGCTCTTCGCTTGTCTGCTAACCGAATCAGATCTAAAATAGTACCCTTCATATTTCCACACTCCCACCTGAGCTAGCGCGGGATGCAACTGCTATCTGCCCGGCACTACCGTGAATGAAACGCCTTCCCCAGTCTGAGTAATGCTGGTGATCATGACAGATGAGAACCGTCCGCTCTCCATCAACATCCTGCCATACGCTAAGGCCTGGTCTTCGCTACTAGCCGAAGCAGCCAAAGTAACCCCCTTCGCGCTCAAGGTAATGCCACCAAGCGAAACGCCCATGTCTTTGGCGGCGGACTCTATTGTCTCCAGGTCATCTGTGATTACGTTTCTGTTTACTTTCAGAGTAGCCAGCAGACTGCTCAATTCACCTGGAGGACCTTCAGCCGCGGTGACCTGTCCCCTCAGCGCAGTCAAGTCTGCTTCACGCACCAACTGTTCCTGCATCGTTCTATTGATATTGTCTCGCTGTGACACCAGATCGCTGTTTTCACCCTTCAGAAAGATGATCCCCCAAATCCCCATGCCTATCAGCACCACACCCACCGCCACAGACGGCAGCCACATAACCTCGGCCAGCGGCCGCTTCCTGACCTGATATATGTCAGGCAGCGCGTTGAAGTTCACCACCGAGTTCGCCACCGCCCCGGTTTCCGTCAACAGAATCTCCTTAAGAGTCAGCCCAATGCATGTCATGTATCTGCCGGGAACAAAGCCCTCCAGTTCCACCAGCGGCGATTCCAGGTTGCGTACCGGGCGCTCTCTGGGCCCTGCCAGAGAAGTCATCTCGCTCTCCTGCCCGGCTAGATCACCGGAAACCAATATCGGCACTGTCAGATCAATAGGCTTGTCCATGTGAGCCGCGTTGTAGAAGGAGACTGATCTTTCCAGCTCACTCCTCAAAATCGCAATTCTCTCACCTGGGGGCATCTCAGGGGTCATCTGCAGACTGCGGACTACCTCCGGTATCCCCTCCCCAAGCACAACGATATCAAAAGAGTCCTGGCAAGTGTCCACCATTATCGCCCTTGGCTCACTCGATACCCTCGCCAGGCACAGGGGCTTGATGTCCATCGCCAGCGGTCTGAGGCCGGCTATCTTCAGCGTGGCCACCACCGAATCCACCTTGTCTCTCGGCACAACTGTCAGGAAAACCTTCATCTGCCCGTGTTCAACAGAAACCACCTGCCAGGAGAGATATACGCCCTCCAGCGGTATCCCAAGGCTGTGAACGGCTTCCCGGCTTATGGCTTCAGACCGCAGGTTCTCCGGCAATTCGGGAAGCAGCAGCAGTTGATAGAAGCAGTTGACGCCACTGATGCCAAATGTCACCCTTCTCCGCAATATGCGTGAGGTGCGCCACACCTCCTTGATTTTGGCGGCCAAAGCCTGTTGGTCCTGAACCACCCCCTCCTTCACCAGCCCTGCATCGAGATTGACAACGGACCACTTCTGCGGCTGCCGCCCCGCGCAGGCCAGTACGGAGATCGATGAATCGTCGATATACAGTGCTACCTGTTGTTTTGCCATCTTCTCTTTCCTGACACTCTTTCTTTACTTATTTGCCTGACAGGCTCTTACCCTGCAGCCTGAGCGTAGACTTTCAGATTCAAGGCCAGTGTGACTGCCTCGCCGCTGCCTCCTAGCGTTGCCGATTCAATACTGGTCGAGGGCAACCAATTGCCCACTATGCCAACGAATCGCAGAATGCTCTGGGTATCTCCCGTAACAGAAACGGCTATAGAATAGACGCCGTAACTACTGCTGCCCACCGTCTCTGCCTTCGGCACAGAACAGCTCACATCCTTCATTCCCACGCCGGCGTCAGCGGCTGCCCTATAGAGCGCCTCCTCCACATCCATCGATTGTTTGGATGAGGGGAAGTTGGCCGTCAGTTCAGCCAGAGTCAAGTTGGCCGCTACCAGTCTATTCTCCAGATCCCTTCTGCTGAGACTGTTCTTGACCAGGGCCGCAGCAGCCGTATCGACTTCATCGCTCAATGTGTTGTTACGTGTCTGTTGCTGGCCGTATAAGACAACCACCAGCACCACTCCAACACCCAGGATCAGGATCGTCAAGATCATCCTGGTTGTGGCAGAAATGGAGGGAAGAGAAACGGACAGCTTCACGTTCTTCAGGGACTTCATAGACTTCATAATATTACCAACCTCGCCGAATTATATCACGCATGTCAATCGCAGTTGACGCCGCCACGCATCGACCCGCCTGGCTGACACCCCACTTCAGATTCGCTCCCAAAGTTATCATACCCGCCAAGGTACTTCAATATCGCCTATTGTCTCATCCTGTAGCTCTACCGAGAAAGACCCAAATGGCTATTATTCATGATCCGGTCAGCCCATTCTAGGCTTTCTTCTTAACCGCTAGGGAAGGTCCCAGTCAGCCGGTGCAGATGCGTATGGAAGCCGGAGCCCTGGCAGCTAGTTCCTCAGGCACGCCAAGAATTCAGACGTATAGACAAGCCCAGGCACACGGCGCGGCTAAAGCCCCGGCACACCAGCAGGCCTCGGAGTAACATCGTATGTCCTGCTCTCCGTTTCCTGTCCAGCCGTAGACACTACCTGGAACTTTAATGCCGTCTTGGCATAACTGTCAGTCCAAGACAGCGCGGTAGCGTTGCCGGCACTGACAAGGTTCCTGGCCACTATCTGGGTCGTAGAAGTGGCACCCTCGACCGTCACCTGACGCTGGAGCTGTACAAGCGACCCCGAAGTCATGGGAATCAGACTATAGACCACCGTGTGCTTCGGGGCATTTGCGACATTGTAGTCATGCCACACGAAAGTGCAGGGAAAGCCGTTGCCCGAGGCTACGGTTACTGTCTCAGCCTGTAGGCCATCCCTGCTTATCCAGGTGCCGGCCATCTGGACCTGCCGAATGGCGTTCATGTGCGCGCTCGCCCTTCCAGAGTGAACCAACTGAATGAGGACCGCGCTGGCAGCCAACATCACCAGGGCGGCGATGGGAATAACTACCAGCAGCTCTATGAGTGTGAACCCCTTTTGGCCCGTCTTGATCCTGTCCATCATCTTCCTACAAGAGATTCCTGTTCGGGTCGCTTCTGTATGTCGTCGTTGTGTGCACCTGGGTGTCCCCGTACAGGACGGCCACTACTAGCTCCTTGACCGGCGACGTAGAATTGTCGACGGACAGAGTGCTGGTAACATGCACCTTATAGTCTGTCCTCGGGTAATATGGATACCCATAGCTTGCGTCGGGGTGCCAGGCAGCCGGGAAAGCCACAACGGGGCTATTGAAATTGGCCGAATATGGCAGGTTCCTCATATACTCGAACGCCGTACGGGTCAGGTTTTCAGCCTTCGTGTGCCTGTCCGCCACTATGACGGAACCGTAGGCAGTGGTCAGGGCACTAAGGAACCCTACAGCCACCACCCCCAGAATCGCCAAGGCCACCAGAATCTCGACCAGAGCGAAACCCTTTTGTCCCCGTACTAGCCCCAGCCTCTTTCCTTTCCGCACCTTAGATCTCATCCTCATCGACATCTCTTCTCCCTAAACAAGGCTCTTCATCAGGCTTCACTAACCCATGTCAATGATATACGTCGAAATCACCATCCACCTGTATTCGGGGAAGCTGACGTTACCAGCATCACCTGATGGGACCAAAGTCTGGTTTGGCTGCAGGTTGACATTGCCTCCCCCTGCCATAGCCCCCAGGAATTGCCCGTTATTCGCGGGTTGAAGATTGATGGTGCCGTTGGTGGACATAAAGAACATGAAGTTCGACTGTGTCGCGCCCACGGCATAGACATCTGTGGAGGAACTGCCCCAGACACCGTTTAGGTCGCGTGTCATCGCTGAGTCCATAGTCATCTTCTTCCAACCGAGTGCTGCCGTCCATTTCAAAGCGACACCGAATTCCCCAACGGCGAACACAGTGCCATCAGAGGTCCCATACACATCGCGCAGATTGACCGGTGTGGGGCTGGTCATCTTCTGCCAGTTGGTACCATTGTAACGCAGAATGGTTCCCCCGTCACCGACGGCGAAGACATTGCTGGATGAGTTGGCCCATACCGCATTCAAGTTCTGGTTGGTGGGTACATCGCTTATCGGGTACCGGCTCCACGCGATACCGTTGTAACGCAGAATGGTCCCGGCATCACCGACGGTATAGACAGTATTGTCGGAGGCGCCCCAGACACCGTTCAGCTTCTCGACTGTGCCGCTGGACATTTGAGTCCAAGCGGCGCCATCGTAATGGAAGACGGCCCCAGCACCCCCGACGGCGAAGACATTGTCGGAGGCAGCACCCCAAACGCTGTTCAATTCGGGCTTGGTCAAGTCGGCCGCGGTTACCACAATGTCGCTCCAAGTGCCGTTGTAGCTTACGATGTGCCCACCGATGCCCACTGCATACAAATGGCCGGCGTCGACACCCCAGACACCATTCAGATTGGGGAAGGTTGTAGCTGGGATGTAAGTGCTGATGTCGATCTCGCTCCACGTGCCAGTACCGTTGGTGGCCCCAGTATACTTCTGCACCTCGCAACCGTTGCCAACCGCATAGATGGTGTCATTGCCACCGGATGACACGCCCCACACATCATTCAGGTCCAGCAGGTAGGTCTCGGTAATGCTCTTTGTGGACCAAGTGCCGTTAGTGGGACTGCTGTTTCCATCGTAGTACACGACTGCCGCCGCATACTTCGAACCACCCGCCGACAAGTTCGGTTGCGCATTGACGTTTCCAACCGATATGATCAAGCCTGCTCCGGTGAGATTGACACCAGACGCTATCGACACTGTTCCCCGCACGTACACAGTCTGTCCATTCAAATCCAGTTCGCCTTTATTGCCTGTCACACTCAGGTTGCCGGTCACTACGACGTTCCCACTAAGCTCCACAATGACACCTTTGGTCTTCAGGTCTATAGTCAGATTTGTCCCAGCCGGCCCACCAAGAGCCGGGGGCGCATCGCACACAGTGAAAGTGCTGGTCCTTCCTTGCCATGGTCCGTGCGTGCTGATAGTCGAAGGAATAATCGTGTCGCTTGTCTCTTCATCGTAGAAAGCGTCAAGCTGACAGTACGTTGGCCATGATGTATCTAGATTGGGGGGATCCACTGGATAGTACCTCGTGCCCCTAACATCACCAACACCTTTGCCGCTGGTATACTTGTACGTAGCCGAGCCAAAAATCGTGCCGCCGTTATCGATGGTTCCGCAGCGCACATCGCCGTATATCTCTGAGTTGCTTCCTACACTGAACAGGCCTGTGCATTGGATGTTGCCGAAGATCACCTCATTAGTACCTACGGACACGTCAGTCTTGGACGTAATGGCGTTGCCAAAGAGATTGCCTTGAAACCCCCAAAACGGGGTGATCCTGGAGACAATAGTGGTGCTCTTCAAGCTGTCAGGGTCAGTAGCTGTGGAAGTAACCCTGTAGACTTTACCTTCACCGTACTCATTCTCTATGCTGACGGCGACTTTGTCCCCATTTATCGTCAGTCTGGTGTCAGGGGGACCGGATGAAAAGAGCACATAGGTATTGTTGTCCCAGACAGGGTTCCTGGGGTCATCAGCAGGAATCAAACCACCATATTGCAGTTGCCAACTGGCCTTCTCTACCCCAGCGTCGGCGCTATAGAACTCACTGGTCCTTTCCTCAACGAGCCCGCCGGCCCTTTGCCCAGTATTCATGAAGACCAGCAATGGAGTGAGAATCAGGGCACCAAAGACCAGAACAACCAGGACCGCCACCAGCGCGCCAATGCCATTCTCTCCCCTGACAAACGGCGAAACGGCGCTCTTGATTCTTCTGATCTTTCTAGAATTGTGCTTCGTCAGTTGGAACATAACGTGCCTCCGCATCACTTCGGAAAACTACCAAGATCGTATCGAGGCTTGTCCGCATAGTCTGCGGATTGCCCCTCATGTTTTGTTAGTCGCCCTCGAGCGCTACATTCCTTCGAATCCACGCCGGACACCGATGAGGCGACACAGAACCAAAACGAATCATATCACACCAGCATCACAAATCTGTCTCAAATGGCACCGAACCCATCACATTTCGGTCACAATGCCCCGAGGAACTGCACGCCCCGCTACTCAAATCGGCATCTCCCGCCAAACAACTACCAACATCATACCCTTGAGTTGCAAGATATGCCGTGACTTTCCTCGCACACCACCGCCAGACCACCGATTCTCACCCCTCGCCAGTTATCCCGCCGACGGGCCCTCCGGCCTCAGCCAGCCGACTTATTCAGCAGCCAGTACTCGAGGCTGTCGGCCAGTGCCAGCCAACTGGCCTCGATGATATTCTCGGAGCTGCCGACCGTCCTCCATTGATGCTGACCGTCGCCGGATTCGATCAGCACCCTGACCTGTGATTCCGTGCCGGCGCTTTCATCCAGAATGCGCACCTTGTAGTCGGTGAGTTGCACCTGAGCCACATCGGGATAGAACCACGTCAGTGCCTTGCGCAGGGCCGCATCCAGTGCATTCACCGGCCCGTCACCCTCGGAAGCGGTGTGAATCACCTGCTCACCGACCCGGACCTTCACCGTAGCTTCAGCCAGGACCTGTCCTCCACCGGCTGCCGGGCGACGCCGGCTCTCCACCACCACCATGAAGTCGACCAGCTCAAACGGCGGCTTGTAGTTCGACTGAGCCCTGTGCACCAGCAGCTCGAAGGAGGCCTCAGCTTCCTCATACTGGAACCCCCGGCTCTCCAGGAGCTTGACCTGTTCCAGAATCCGGCGGGCCTCTTCCCGTCGGGCCAGCGGCAGGCCCCGCTCTTTGGCTTTGTGGACAATATTGCTCACCCCGGACAGCTCAGACACCAGCACTCCGCTCTTGTTGCCGACCGCCGCGGGATCGATGTGCTGGTAACTCCCTTTCCATTTATTGACACCGGAGACATGCAGGCCGCCTTTGTGCGTGAAGGCACTCGTGCCCACATAAGGTTGCCTGGGAAAAGGCCTCAGATTGGCCAGCTCGCTGACATATCGCGACACTTCAGTCAGCTTGGCCAGGCGATCGTTGCCAATGCAGGGAATGCCCATCTTCAGCTTCAAGGCGGGGATGATGGAGCAGAGGCTGGCATTTCCGCAGCGTTCGCCATAGCCGTTGATGGTGCCCTGGACATGCACGGCACCCGCCGCCACGGCCACAAGGCTGTTGGCCACCGCCAGCTCCCCGTCGTTATGGGCGTGAATGCCCAGCGGAGTCGTCACTTCCTTCCGCGTTGCCAGGACTGTCGCCGCCACCTCTTCCGGTAGCGAGCCGCCGTTGGTATCGCACAAAACGATGCAGTCCGCGCCGGCCTTCTCCGCCGCCATGGCGGTTTCCAGCGCATATTGCGGATTGGCCTTGTAGCCATCGAAGAAATGCTCCGCATCGAAAAGAACCGTCAGACTCTTCGACTTCAGAAACTCTACGGACTCCGCAATCATGGCCAGGTTCTCTTTCAGAGTCGTCTCCAGCACCCGGGTCACCTGCCCGTCCCAGCTCTTCCCCACTATGGTCACTACCGGAGTCCCCGCCCCGACGAGCGCTTTCAGGTTTGCATCTGCGCCCGCCTTCGTGTTCGGACGCCGCGTGCTGCCAAACGCGGCCAGCACCGCCCCGGAAAGCCGAAGCTCCCCGGCCCTCTTGAAGAACTCCTCGTCCTTGGGGTTGGAGCCCGGCCAACCCCCCTCAATGTAATGAATGCCCAATTCATCCAGCTTGCGGGCGATCTTCAACTTGTCTTCCACGGAGAACGAAACGCCCGCCTGCTGTGCCCCATCCCTCAGAGTGGTATCGTAAAGCTGCACCTTCTTCACCCAATTCACCTCACAGTATCCTATGGCAAGATTATAGCATCCCGGATCGCAGCAGCAGAGTACATGCAAGATGGCCTCGCGGCTCAAGCATCAACCTCAAGGTGACAGTGAGGGGTCCTACAAGGTTCCGCTGAAGTGCGATGGATGCCTCAGCCCGGCCTCGCGCATGCGCCTGATGAGGAGAACCAAGCTAGTCAGCCCGATGGCGATCAGGCCCAGTAACTCCACCCCGATCCAGTGGATGGACGTGCGACTGGTGAGAGACGCCGTCATGTTCCATGCGGTGTGCAGCAGGACTGCGGCCATGAAGGCACCGACTATTGGCCATCCAAGAACGAAGCGGCCGGCGCGTTCCCGCTGTCGCCAGATAACAGCACACACGAGCCCGGTCCAGGCCGCATGTCCAACGGGAGACAACAGCGCCCGGACCATAAGTGTCACCTCAAAGTTGCCGACAGCTCCTTGCGACCGCAGGAAAGTCACGAGACCATAGCCCATGCTTTCCAGAGCGGCGAAACCCATCCCGCTGGCGACGCCAAAGAGCAAACCGTCAGCTTCCGAGGTGTACCGCCTGCGGAAGTAGACCGCGATCGGGATCACCAGCTTGGCACATTCCTCAACAACACCCACACCGAGCAATCCCAGGAACCCCAGTTCACGCAGCGTTGCATACTCCAACAATCCGGCCACAAGGAGCCCCAGCGCACCGGCCAGAAAGGCAATTACGGCCACCGCACCTACCGGAACATCTTTCGCCTGGACACGTTGGTAGACATAGACCACAAACGTCACGGGCACCAGGGTAGCGCCAAGAAGGATCACGGCCGGAAGCAGGTTGAGATTGCGGGTCACATTGAACGCCACATCCATACCCACGAACAGGGCCAAGCCTGTACAAAGCACTAGGAACCATGTGTGTCTCACGAATTCGAGCCGTCTGAACATACCGCGCAACCCCCGATGGCTCCCGAAGAATATCGGGCGGCCGCCAGGGATGTCAACAGTGATGCCCACTGCAAGAGACCGGCAAGGGCCACCGGGCTGGCCCCGGAGTCAACGATTCCGACGATTGCCCGAGCGAGTGTTTCCAGCTATAATTCAACCGGTCTTCAGGAATCAGGCGCTGCCGAGTGGTGTAGTGGTAGCACAGGGGAATTTGGATCCCTTAGTCCAGGTTCAATTCCTGGCTCGGCAGCCAACCATCGCCAGATGGCTACAAGTCCCCGAATAAGTATTGACAGTGTCTACTCATTTTTGTAGACTACTGGCAACAAAACGGAGGACGAAAACATGGAAAAAGTAGCTCTGGACCAAGGGATTTTGTCACATCCAAGATCAGGTGGACTAAGGGATTACCCCCCCCTGAGCATGGGCAGTAGGCCTCCCTCTGGCGATGGCATGCATCCACTTGTCAACAACTTCCTGCTCTCCCGGCGCATCGAGAACTGTAGTCCGGCCAGCATCAAGAGCTACAGCGACCGCATCTCGGGCATGGTGAAGTTCATCGGGAAGGACCCGACAGAGATCACCAAGACGGACATGGAGTTCTGGCTGCTCCACATGAAAGAGGGCGAGTCCAGACGTGGTGGCCGGCGATCCCCTCACTACGTCCGGTCAAGCTATGGGGCAATCAGGGTGTTCTTCAACTGGCTGGTTGTTGAGGGCCACATGACCAAGAATCCTCTGGGGAATATCAAGGTTCCCAAAGTCCCGCGGTATGAGAAGGACTTCCTTTCGACTGAAGAGTTCCACAAGCTGCTCTCCATGTGTGCGCTCAGTACCTTCGCCGGGGTGAGAGACAAGGCTTGGCTGTGGCTGCTGTGGACTACCGGCGCGAGGTTCTCAGAGTTGGCCAATCTCAAGAAAGACGACCTGGACTGGACTACCTCAAGGATCAGGGTGTTCGGCAAGGGCAGCAAGGAAAGACGGATACCGTTCACACCGGACGCACAGAAGGCGGTCTATCGGTATCTCCAGAGGCGGGAAGACAAGATGCCAGAGCTATGGCTGACAGAAGAGAAGAGACCCATAACGCCCATAGGAATAGGACAGGTGGTGCCTCGGCTCATGGATGCAGCCTCGGGATACCAGTGTCCTCAGTGTGACAAGAAGTACGAGGGCTTGGAGTTCGTTTGCCGAGAGTATGTGTGCCCGGTGTGCAAGGTGAAGCTCACGCGGCTGTTCAACATCCGAGACGCTCATCACATCTTCAGGCGCTCCTGGGCGTGGCGCAATCTCAAGGCCGGCGTTCCTATCAAGTTCGTCCAGTTGGTCGGTGGGTGGGATTCGGTGGCGGTGCTTGAACAGTACGTCCGGCGAATGTCCAGCGACGACGCCCTCGGTGGCAACATCAAGTGGCAGTAGCCTACTGTCCACCACTTGTCTCTGGCCTGGGCTGACGGACTAGGTTGAAAGTCACTCCAACAGGAAGAAGGCTCCAAGTCGGAGCCTTCTTCCCTTTCTGTTCATGGTCTCTCTGTATCGACGCTCAGGTTGACAACCAATAGTGGCTGTGTGCTACTATCCAGGCAGTTATCCCAATCGAATTCCGCATACATGTCCACATAGCAGCCACGGATCAGGGCAAGTCTGCTCGTAAGGGGGGTGCAACGTGAGTAGCCTGGCCTGCGCGTCCCATGGGATACTCAGGTTCTCCCAGCATCGGCGTAGCTGTCTTCATTTCAAGCCTATCTTGTTTTGCCGGTGTTCTGACGATCACACAGCCACAGGATATACCATGCCTGTGAAGGAGGTGTCGCCGTGTCACGAGTAAAGACGGGAGTTGCGACTCTAATCCTCATAGTGGCCATGATCGCCTCAATCCTTCCGCTAGTTCATCAGCCGAAGGCTGTGGCCGCAGACTCCATAGTCATCAGCCCTGACGGCTGGGGATGGCAGAATCCCCTCCCACAAGGGAATGACCTTTATTCCACCTGGGCAAGTTCACCTTCGGATGTCTTCGCTGTAGGGGATACTGGTGTTATCCTGCACTACGACGGCAGTAGCTGGAGTCCTATGAACAGCGGCACCCAATACGGTCTTAGCGATATCTGGGGAGACTCATCCTCAAACATCTTCGCTGTAGGGTACGAGCTGGGTCTGGTCATCCGCTACGATGGTAGCACATGGAACCGAATGGACACTGGCTCAATAGACACCAGTCTTTCAGGCGTCTGGGGAGTCTCTTCGAATGACGTCTATGCTGTGGGATATGACGGAATCATCCTCCACTATAGTGGAGGCACATGGAGCACCATGAACAGCGGCATTACGGGAGGCATCGCCCTATACGATGTCTGGGGTAGTTCCTCATCCAACGTCTATGCTGTGGGCTATGACTACGAAGCCAATCTTTCTCTGGTCCTGCGCTACAACGGTAGCACTTGGAGCCAAGTGAGTACCGGCTGCACGAGGCAACTCTGGGGGGTTTGGGGTAGTTCCACGAACGACGTGTATGCGGTGGGAGACGGTGGCACCATCCTTCACTACAACGGCACTTCGTGGACCTCGAGGAATCAGGGGAATGTTCTCTATGGTGTCTGGGGCAGTTCATCGTCAGACGTCTTCATTGCGGGCGATCATACCATGCTTCACTATGACGGTAGTTCTTGGATCTCAATGAACACAGGCACGGGCGTATTGGGGGTCTGGTTTGATGTCTGCGGCAGTTCTGCTACTGATGTCTTTGCGGTAGGCTACGACGGCATGATTCTCCGCTACAATGGCAGTACCTGGAGCCAAATGAGTAGTGGCTATCTATTCGACGTGACGGATGTCTGGGGTAGTTCCTCCTCCAACGTCTATGCTGTGGGTTACGACTGGCAAACCTCCACTGGCCCAGTCCTCCATTATGATGGCAGCACCTGGAGCAGGATAACCAGTGCACCATACGAGTTGTATGGTGTATGGGGTAGTTCCTCCTCGGATGTTTTCGCAGTTGGGGATCATGGCGTTATCCGTCACTTCAATGGCAGCGCTTGGAGCGCCATGACCAGCCCCACGACTTATCGCCTTCGTGATGTCTGGGGCAGTTCATCCTCAGACGTCTTTGCCGTAGCATCCCAATGGGACATAGCCACTCAACAAAATCTCGGTGCCATCCTTCACTATAACGGCACTGCTTGGAGCGTGCAGAGGACTGGTATACCTGGGCTCTCCGGTGTTTGGGGCTCTTCCTCGTCTGACGTTTTCGTCGTTGGTCAGAACGGCACCATCTTTCACTATGATGGCAATTCGTGGACGTATATGATCTCCTCCATCTCCGCCTCACTCTCCGGTGTTTGGGGTAGCTCACCTACCGACGTATTTGCTGTTGGATCATCAACATACTATGGTGTCTACCACTATGACGGTGCAACTTGGAGCCCGATGACCAATTTCCCGGGGGAGACCATGGGGAAGACGTTTCAGGGTGTCTGGGGAACTTCTTCTTCGGATGTGTACGCCTGTTGGGATGGCATTTATCACTACAATGGCACTACTTGGAGTCGAATAAGCCAAGTTGCGCAAGGACTATGCAGCATTTGGGGCAGTTCTACGTATGATGTGTTCACTGTAGGGTATGGTGGTAGGATCCTCCACTACCTGGAAGGAGCTACTCCACCCAACTCGCCCCCTGCCAAGCCCACCAACGCCTCGCCAACTGGCTCAGGCGTCAGCCTGACTCCTACCCTGCAAGCATCAGCTTTTTCTGACCCAGATGCCGGAGACACCATGGCAGTCTCCCAGTGGGAGATAACGGCAACTTCAGGAGACTATTCATCCCCTGTATTCGGTTTCTCCAGTATCACAGGACTTCCTGCGCTCACTGTCCCATCAGGAACGCTAGACCCTGGCATAACCTACTACTGGCATGTGAAGTATCAGGACAACCACGGGGCTTGGTCCAGCTATTCTAACGAGACGTCGTTTACCACCATTACGGCACCCAACCAACCGCCTGCCCAGCCCTCTAATGTCTCACCGTCAAACGGCGCTCCTGGTATCGGCCTGACACCCACTTTGCAGTCCTCCACATTCTCAGACCCGGATGCCGGAGACACGATGGCAGTCTCCCAGTGGGAGATAACGATGACTTCAGGAGACTACTCAGCCCCTGTGTATGGTTTCTCAAGCATCACGGGATTGCCCACACTAGCTGTTCCTTCAGGAACGCTGAACCCTGGCATAACCTACTACTGGCATGTGAAGTATCAGGACAATCACGGAGCGTGGTCCAGCTATTCTAACGAGACCTCGTTCACTACAGCCGCAGTTCCACCCGCCTACGGCTCCATGAGCGTGACAAGCGACCCGCCTGGCGCATTATTCACTCTCGACGGCCCGACATATGTTGAGATGAGTACACCCTGGCACTATGACTACATGACCCCGGGCGATTACACGATCACGTGGGAGAACATCCCTGAGTTGGTTGCGCCCGGCTCTAGTAGTCTAGCACTGGCGCCCGGAGGCTCAATCACACGTCACTTTGACTACACTGTCCCCCCAGAAGTCACCGCGTACGCGCCGAAGTTGCACTACGACACAAGTGAGAGGTTCTTCCCTACGGATGTCCATGGAGATGACCAGTACGTAGGAGATGACTACGTATGGAACAATCATGAGAATTGTGGAGCCGACGGCCTGCTGGGCTCGAAATCTGTCTGCTACTATCACATCAGGCCATATGAGTCCCTTGGGTTCACTGTTTACGAGTATTGGTACTACTATGCCTACAATGATTTTGGCCTCTTGGATCACGAGCATGACTTTGAGGCAGCTTGGGTGTGGGTGGATAGCTTCGGGCAGCCATTCTACTACGTCGTGAGCTACCACCAAAGGTTCTACGGGTACAACGTCTCGAGCATTGACGAGCTGCAAGCTTATGTGGAACTTGGGAGTCATGGCATGGTTGGCAGCGAATCTGACAAATGGAGGATATTCGGGTCGGCGGACAAAGAATATCTGTCAAGCATGGAGTTTCAACCTGTCTTGGGTAGGCTATCCGTCCATCCAGAGGACCTGGATGAAGAAGACTGCTATCTTACCTACGAGTCCACAATGAAAGTCGAGGCTCCATGGAATCGACCGGAGTTCTGGGACCCTACGGTGCTGCGCGCCTACGTGTTTGTCGGAGGGGTAATGGTGGTCATACCACACAGTCCGGTTGAAGTTGCTCTATATGACTCAGAAGGCAGAGTCACTGGCGTGGTCGATGGCGAACTCAAGTACGAGATCCCAGATTCGTCATGTGACCCGGAAACTGGGAAAATCATAGTACTCGAACCATCCGGCATCTATCGGTCCGTTGTGGTTGGCCTGAGTGACGGCGCATATGGACTGACCACAAGCTTAGTTCAAGGCGACCAAGTGACGACCTTCGATGCTGCCAACATGTTCACTTCAACCAGTGCCACTCATGAGTACACCTTTGACTCGACCGCCTTTTCTAATGGCGACGCAGGTGCAAGCGTAACGATAGACACCAATGGGGATGGCTACACTGACCAGGTCATTGTCTCAGGACCATCCCTGCAACCATCAGTCAGTCAAGTCACTACAGCGACCGGTACTGGGGTGGCCACATTCGCCATGGACGGAGGCCCGGTGAGGAATCTCACGGCGATAGACGATGGCGCGCTGCCTACTGACGGGAAGCCGAGCCTTCTGTTCCCACACGGCCTCTTTGAGTTTGACATAACCGGCTTGGAGCCAGGTGGGTTGGTGACGCTGTACATAACGCTTCCTTATGCCGTGCCGACCACAGCGCAGTACTGGAAATGGAACCCAACTGTGGGCTGGTACAGGATAGATTTTGGTGACAATGACGGGGACAACATCATCACCATCACTCTGCAAGACGGTGCAACGGGCGATGATGACTTCACAATCAATGGTGCCATAAATGACCAGGGTGGCCCTGGCTGGCCTGGCCCATATGGCCCTGGTGGCGGAGGAGCTAGTTCAGCCCCAGCCTTCCCCAGTATCTATGTAGGCATCGGGGCAGCTCTTGGAGCAGGCATAATGGCCTACTTTGTCCGCAGGAGACTGGCACATTCGTAGCAGGCACAGGTCAGGGCAAGGCCGCTCAGAGAGGATGTAGAGTGCGTGGCACTCGAATACTCTGCCTGTTGCTGATCCCGGCCATTGTCACTGCTCTTCTTCCTAGCCTCTTTTACCCATGTCACACCACTGGAGATGACTTGGTTGCTGATTATGTTGGGTTCGATACGGTTGACTCTGCTATGGCGCCAGCCCAGCCACGTAATCTTGCACCGGCTCACGGCGCCACCGGTGTGAGCCAGACTCCAACACTACAAGCCTCGATATTCTCCGACCCAGACGTCAACGATACCCATGCGGCCTCCCAGTGGCAGTTGAGAATAGCCTCTGGTGCCTATTTGAGTCCGATCTACGATAGTGGCACGGACACCACCCACCTCATAGCCATCACTATCCCATCAGGTGTGTTGAGCCAGTCTACCACCTACGGCTGGCACGTCAGGTATCAGGGGAGCTCAGGTCTGTGGTCTGATTGGTCTGGCGAAACCCTCTTTAGGACGGAGGGCAAGGGCGGGATTCCCGCCTGGATCTGGGTTGTTGTCGTTGTAGCAGTCTTGGTTGTGGGAGTTGTTGCCTATGTGGCCGCTAACAGGCGTGTTAGGCGTGTTAGGCGTGTCTCGAAGCCTCGGTACCGGATTACGCCATAACTCGGGTGGGCAGAGATGTCCACTCTTCTTGCATCCGTCTTCGTTGTTGATGTATTAACGTTGCAGAGGGACAGCCAACATTGAATACCACTACCAGCGCAACCTCCGATTGGGCTATAGGTCTAGCTGTGGCGCTGGTGGTCATCTTCGGCATCATCGCCGGCTTTGGCACGATAGGCTACATTATCGCGGGTCGTAGTATTAAGCGCCCCTTTCTGCGCTACATTGTCCGCTATGCCATTGCCTTCCTGCTCTTCTTGTCCCTGGAGGCCATCATCCTATGGCTAGCTCCCTCTGTGCACAGGGCGCTCCAGCATCTGACTGCGGTAGTAGTAGGCGATGCTTTGGAGTCGGCCAGCGTGCACAATCTCGTGTCTGGCTCAACGATAACGGTTCAGGAGCCTTTGCTCATTTTTCAGATCGATGTGGCCTGCCTTGGAGGCTTGCTTTTCTGGGCCTGCATGGCTTTGGCTCTGGCCGAACCCAGAGCTACCCCCAGACAGCGCCTTATCGGCCTCGGCATGGGTCTGGTTGGCCTTGTTGTATTCAACCTGTTCAGGATTTTCATCAGTATCTACATAGAGTGGCGGACTGGCGTCAATGTTCACAACTACTTCTACCTTTTCAACATGGTGTTTGTGTTGCTTCTCTGGGCCGGATGGGTGTGGACTCTGAAGCCGCGGACGGTCAGAGTGGCAAAATCTGGGGCGTAGCGGAGCGTGGGCAGAGATGTCCACCCTCTCTGTATCCAAGCTGAGGTTGACATCCTCCACTCTCACTGCTACTGTCTGAGGCGAGATTTCAGTCTGAGGTGAGTTCATGGTGGGTATATCTCCGGCCTACATTGACCCAGGGTCGTCGTTGGGTGTACTTGAGGTTCTGATAATTGGTGCGGTGCTGGTCATCGTATTCATCGCAGCGCTTGTGGCAGTCATCATGTTTGTCGTTCGTAAGAGTAGGGGAAGTCAACAGGTGATGCCAGGAGCAACACTGGGGTTCTGTAGCAGTTGCGGCCATCCATTACAGGAACGAGCCAGCTTCTGCTCGAAATGCGGAGCAGCAGTCAATCCCACTCAGGGACAGAAGAAGTAGCAGCGACCGCTTTGACTGTGACGCTGAGGTCGGGGTGATATGATATCGCAAGTGATTTTAGCATGCCTATTCAGAGAGGGGGGATGATAGTGACCGAACAGAAGACGTCAAACGGGGTGCAGCCACTCCTGGCGATTGTTCACGTTTAGCCCTTCTTCAGATTCTTCAGTTCCTGACATATCGCCTTCTGACTCTCTAGGATATCCTTCATGGCCTCGTTGCTTGCCGCCATGTGGTCCTTGATGTGAGTCAGATGGTTCTCCAGCATGACGGTCATCTTGTCGTTGGTCGCGTCTGATACCTTCAGCCGGTCGAGGATTGACTTCAGCATCCAGGACGCGAAGATGATGATGGCCCCGATTGCGCCGATCTCACCCCAGACTTTGACCTCTTCCATCTAAGGCCCCTGCTCTTCGGGCTTCTCGGGACCCAGTGGCACCATCGACAACGCGCCTAGCAGTCTGCCCTCGACAATGTGCGTGTACTGGGCCAGGTCAACCAAATTCGGTTGAGGCCCATCCTTCCGCGTGTTCATTACGCTGAATTGAACATCCTTCGCTGGTTGAGAGTCGTCAATGGTGATAGTGAGTACGATCATGATTCCTCCTAGAACTGAATCCACTTGCAGTTGTCGGTGTATGGGTTTCTGTAGCCGAGGTAGAAGGTCCCCCCATCATCGCAAAACACCACCAATTCTCCTAATGCCACAGAGGCATCGGGGAATGTGGTGTCGTATATGCACCTGGGGTAGAACCTGGCTCCGTATGAGAGTAGGTCGATTTTGAAGGATGCGTTGGCCATTACGATGTCTGCCCAGACGCTAATAGTGGTGGTGCTCAGCACTATCTTGTCGTAACCATACAGATAGAGACCATCAGACATTCCCTTGACGTACCCCTTCAGCGCACCATCAGTGTGGAGAAATTTGAGGTACTGGCCCTTGATTGTGAGTCCGGTGCTGTCCATTAAGGCGTTCCCCCCACCCGCACTGAGCGTCCCGTTGACAGTCAGGGTGTAGCCGGAGGCAATCTGGCTGCTGGACTCATTGATGATCACCCTGCCCTTGATCTCCAGGATGGAGCCATTCCACGAGATGTAGTTCGAGGAATTGCCCTCGAAGTAGAAGCTGCCGCCACTGTGAATGAAGACCTTCCACCCGGACAAAGCACCGTTGCCATTGTGATAGCCCAGGTAATCCCCGTAGACATACAGTCCTGCTCCAGTGGGATAGGCGCCTGTCGGGAGATTCGCTCCTATGATGGCCTTCTTGACTTCACCCTGGCTATTCAAGCCAGTGTAGGCGTACCCGCCCCAGGTGTAGGCATTGGCGAGGGCAGCATACTCTGTGGCATTGATGGTATTGAGGGAGGCCGGTTGACCAGTCAACTCGGAGTACGCCTTGCTACTCAGGTTTGACAGGGTGCCGGTGACCTTGCCGCCTATGACGAGCTCTCCCGCCTTGATGTGTGCGGACAGAATCATGTCGGCCAACAGGAGTCTCGTGTTGAGAACCCCTGTCTTCCCATTGGGAGCATCCCAGGAAGCCTTGACACTGGTGGTCTCGGCCCGTTGAATTACTGCCAACACCCCACATCCCCACCCCATGGCAGTCTGCCAATTGCTCGTGTGCTGCAGGGTACTGTTCCCCTCTTTGAAGTAGAGCAGCACTGGATTGTCACCGTAGCCGGCAGACGTCAGGTTGAGCGATCCAGCACTGATTGATAGCTTGGTCCCATCCTTGAAGAAGATATCCCCGGCCAGCCAGTAGACAGTCTCCCAGGTGTAGGAGCCGTTCGTCTTGTCCGGCTGCACTGTGCAGTCGTAGGGCTGCATGGACTTCCGCAGCAGCCATGGCTCGATACTGTAGGGCGAGATCGACCGGCCGGAAAGCTCAGGGATGAACTCAGAGGCAGCAGGCGCTTCGCCGCCGTCCGTCGCCCCGTTGCTCTCCGTCCAGGCCCCGAAGCCCAGGCGCATCATGTAGCCCTGGTCATTGAACTTGCTGTAATTGACCTCGATACGGCCTACCCTGGCTGTGAAATTCTGGCCGGTCCACTTGTCGACCAGCGTCACGACATCCCACAGTTCCTGGCCGCAGTTGACCTTTGTGAGAGCCACGCCCTTGTTGCCACGTCGCTTCATTCTCTCAACGAAGTCTTGAGCCAGGGCTTCGCACAGAGCCACGGAGGTGATCCCCCAATAGCTCGACGTGTACTTGAAATCCTCGTAGAGCATCAGACTGCCGGTCTCTGAGTCCGTGTAGCTGCCAGATACCTCAGTGCCATCAGCCTGGATACTCTTCACCGTGACCTTGTTCGGCTTGAAGAGGGCAATGCGCCGGGTGTTGGCTGAAATGACGTGGTTCGAGTCGTAGGTGTAGACAGAAGAGTCGGCGTCTTGGGGACGGATCAGGCGGAGTTGCGTCCCGTCTGGACGGAGCTCACACTCTGTATTCGAAAGTAGTTCGATGATTTGCTCCGCGTAGCTCCTGTCCAGGGAGAGTGTGAACTTCACATAGCGAGTGTTGATGATGCTGTCTATGCTGATATCGGTGCCAATATACTGTCCCGTTGCCCGATACAAGATGTCGCTGATAATCCCCCTGATGGTGTAGTCATTGCTGGTCTCGTTGTACTTCACCTCAGTAGCCGGCTTGGAGTTCGCCAGCCGGTCCCAGATACCCAGAGCCTTGATGACCACCACGTTCTGGCCTGATCGAGTGTCCGGACCACACTCGGTCACCCAGAGACTCGGACCATAGGAATACTCGTTTCCGGGGAGAGTGGTATAGAAGCCGTGCCCAATGCGAATCTGACAACCCCGAATTGACAGATCCTTGTAGGCATTGCTGCGGTTGTTGATGAGCACGTTCAGGCCAGAGTGGTAGTCTTCCTGGATATGAGTCGCTGCCAGCATTGCTGCTGTCAACGACTGCCAGCCGCCGCCAGAGTAGTATTCGACCACCACATAAGGCGTGCGTTTCGCTGCCTTCTGTGCTGCCAGAAGTGTTGCGCTGAGACTTCTCATCTTCCCCTACCAAGCGAAGTGATAGATCGGCCTCGGGAGCGAGGGAGTATTGGCCTTGACTCGCTGGAGTTCGACCAGGAACGTGGCTATCTTCTGGTCAGCCTGCTTCTGGTATCTGTCGGCAATTCCTGTGTAGGCGTTGGCAACCTCCATGTAGGCTCTGGCCTCCCGCGCGTAGGTCGTCAATGCGTTGAGATGCGCCGTCGCCTCGCTGAAATACATCGAGGCTTCCTTGCTGTACATCCCCTTGACCTGGAGACGGCCGGTGGCTTCGTTCATGTACTGTGTGGCTTCCCGGGCGTAGTTCCCGAGGACGTTCAACTCGTGGATGGCCTGATTGCCGTAGCCATTGACCACACTCAGGACACCGTTAGCCTTGCCATGCCATGTGTCGGCCATCCTCAGAGTGGCATGAGCATACTCAGCACCCTTAGAGGCCACATTCTGGCCATCTGTCACCGCGTTCAGATAATCGTCATTGTCCGTGAGGTACTTCGAGGCATTGGGCAAGTTGGTCGCGTGGTAGATGAGATCATTCATCTTGTCCAGAAGAACGAGCACGCTCTTGTTGGCATCCGATTCCAGGAATGTGGCCATCTTATCTATGGCCGTCTTCACATCGGTGTGGGTATATGTCCCGCCTGTGACCATCTTGGCGATCTCGGTCTTCGCTGAGTCCAGCGCCGTGTCAGCGTCCGAGAGTTCACCGACGCCACCGGTTATCATCTTGGCGATCTCTGTCTTGGCGGTAGAGATAGCAGTCACCGCGGCGGCAAGGTTCGTGGCCCCGCCAGCAATCATCTTGGCGATCTCAGCCGAGGCTGTTCCCATCTTGGTTAGAGCCTCATTGCGCTTCCTCATGGCGAGGATCTGCAGCGCGTAGCCAAGCGCACCGGACGTGACCAGTGCCGTGTGTTCGACTGGCACCGTGGCAGCAGTGTGCTTCCCGCCCCAGAATACATACGCATCTTCGATGGCCGATGGTGCGGACCTCAGAAGCATGGTGAGGGTAGCGCCGTAGGTCTCAAAGGGCACGAGGCTCCTCGGCCACTTGCCTGCCGGGTACTCGACACCCTCGACCACCACCAGATCGGTGAGTGTGCTGAGGCTGATGTCCATGCTGTCAGCCACGGTAGCCAGCTTGGTCTTCTGCTTGTTGGGGCAAGCTCCGGAGAACTCCCTGATCGCGGTTTCAAGGGAAACCCCATAGTCCCCGGGTGTCAGACCGATGGAAGCGTTGACATCATCGGCCAGGAAACTCTTAACATCGTGCTCAAAACTCTCGACATTCATTTTCGCCCCCTACGTTGTCACTGAAGCTGTGCAGTGAGCTACCGTCACCCTTGACCCGTTGGTGCATTTGGCCCAGATCGCGTACTTGTCCACCTCATCCGTGGACACTTTGACGGTCGGCGTGTAGTCCCCATGGTAGGCGCCCACTCCGTCTTTGGTCATGGCTGCATTGTTGACCACGGTTGCGCCGGCAGGATCCTTGACGGTGTACGTCACGGTAGACGAATCGTAGGCATTCCCGTCCTTGTCTTTGACCGTCAACTCAGTGATGATGGTTGTCCCAATCACAAAAGAGGTCATCAGTGTGGTCATCTAGGCACCCCCTTCAAAGGCTATGGCCAGTTCGAGGTCGGACCTCAGCCCCATAGAGAGCTCGAGGTCTGAGCGAGTGCTCATCGATAGGTCGAGATCGGCCCCCAGGATCATGTTGAGGATCATCAATATGACCTCATCTACATCTATGACTTCACTGATAGCCAGCGAGTCTGTTACCTTGATCTTTTGCAGTAGCGCCAGCGCCTCGCTTATGGTGAGAGAATCCAGGACCTTGACCGTCACCTTGAGAGCCACGGCATCAGTCACAGAGAGCGAGTCTGTGATACTGAGCCATGCCTTGACTCCCAGGACCTCAGCCAGAGTCATCGAGTCCTGAACTTTGACCAACGCCTTGGCGTTCAGGCTCTCATTCACCGAGAGCATATCTGTGATACGAAGCCACGCCTTGAGGGCCAGGGCGTCACTGAGAGAGAGTGAGTCAGCCATGGCCAGCCATGCCTTGATCCCCAGGACTTCAGCCAGAGTCAGGGAATCCGAGACTTTCAAGTGAGCACTGACAGAGATGCTTTCGGCGATAGAGAGAGCGTCAGTTACCAGCTTCTGGATATTGCCGTTGAGCCTCGTGACCATCTCGGAGATATTCAGCGTATCGGCGACGAGAGCGTGAACATGGATACTCAGTGCCTCGGAGAGAGCAATGGTATCCGTGATGAGCGCCTTCACCTTGATCCCCAGGCTCTCAGAGATAGCCAGAGAATCGGCGACGAGAGCGTGGACGTGGATTCCCGGACTCTCAGAGATAGCCAGACTGTCAGCTATCGCTGCTTTGACACGGACTGCCAAGGCCTCAGAGACGGCCAGGGAATCGGCAAGTGACATCCTTGCCTTGATACTCAGGCCCTCAGAGACGGCCAGGGAATCTGTGACTGACTTTGCGGTGTTTGCCACCATCCGTGCCAGGATGCCGATACATACACTGGGGCGAGTAGTAGGAGTACCAGTCTCGTCGTACCTGAGAGACAGGACATCGCCAGCCTCGACTGAGACATCCCCTGTATACTCACCGCCGTAGTTATCAGGGCAACTTACGGTCATGGCTGTGGCAGAGCCGTTCTTGTAGACCGTGAAGATAACACTGGCTCCCGCACCACATTTGGCGTTGAGGTCAACGTCCATTGCCTTCAGAGTCATCGCAGAAGTTATCAGGCGTGGCGCATCCACCGTCAACCAGCTATCCGTTGGTTTGGTGCCAAGCAGATAGTGGTATTGATTGTCAGCACTCGGCCCCGGGAAGTTGCCGCTAAACGGGATATCCCCATCTGTGGTAGGGCAGAAGACCAGACCCCATCCCATGTAGCAGGCGGCCACATTACCGCTCTCTACGAAGCTGATGCTCCAGCCGTCTATACCGCTGCCTGATGTCATATGGGTAGTGTCGTTGCCAGTCTGGCTGGTGCCGGATATGGTGAAGGTCTGGGTGGTGTCAACGCCGTCCTTCCGGAGCGTAAGCACTAACCCGCTGGATGGCTGAATACTGAGATAGCCGTAGAACTTTTTGTAGGTCCCGGCAGGATACATGAGGTTGCGGGTGGACTGGTACTCTGCGGTATAGATCGCAATCTTGGAGGAATTGTAGATGCCACAGTAGTAGGATGTGGCTGTGCTGCGATAACCATTGCCCAGGATGATGTACTCTCCCGCAGTGCTGCCTTCCCACTCAGTTGACCATTGGGCAGATGGCGTGTTGCCAGGAGCAGAACTGTAGGACGACCTGATGGTTACATAGTCTCCCGCTGCAAAGGTGACTTCATGCGTACTGTCCTCAGCAGTGGTACTCCCAACAGCTACCGTGCAGGTCAACGTGGTAGCTGACCCGTTCTTCATGATGGTGAGGACGTAAGGGTTAGTGGTAGGAGCAGCACTCAGCTTGATCCGCAGCTTACGCAGGGTGCCGCCAGTTGGGATGACCTGATAGGACCGGATTTGAGTGGAGTCCCAAGCCCCACCACCCATCAGGCTGTTGTACTCGGTGGCTGAGTTGCTCAGAGCATCATTGTTGCCACCCGGAATGACCTGCTTCATTTCGCCCCGTTACGCTATCGTGATCTCGATGGTCAACTCCCAGGTCTGGCCGGAAACCTTTGTGCCTTGAGCACTCACCTTGCGGATGAGGTCCTTCAACCCAGTCGCACCATTCCGAACGATGAACTCATTCCAGGCATTGTTGGCATCCGAGGAACCATAGGTGCTCTTGAACACCATCACCTTCGCATCAGCACCGGTGCCCTTGATCTGCGGGTAGCTGGTATCCATGGCCTTGTAGGTCTTGGTTGAACCGAGCAGGTCAGTGTCGGTATCCGCGGCTGCAGTGCTGGACTCACCTACACCAGTCTGGGCATTCGAGGTGTTGAAGGCCGTGGCCGTCCCGCCGATGATGAGCTTCCAGGCTTCCTCGATGCCTTCACGCAGGCCGAGATTGGCCCTGAAGGTCGAGACTGCCCTCAATCGCTTGCCGGTCCCATCTATGACCGGGGTAGGAGTTCCGGCCTCAAAAGCCGTGCCATCCTTGAATCTGCGAATCTGGAACTTGGTCTTGCAACGCAGGTATCCCTTCATCTGTCCTCCTGTTCTTTGATTGGCCTGTCGGCCTTGTAGTCCTCTTCCGAGGCGAACTTTCGTACAGTGACCGTCTCTGTGATCCCGAGGAGACCATGAGTTAAATGGGAAGAGAGACGTTCCCTGACCAATCGCATGATGCACTCTGGTATGTCCATTGCCCCTCATTCAAAATACGGGGCCGGAACAAGTCGCTCCGGCCCCGTAGCACTCACCATGTCACCGAGAAACTAGGACTCTTCCATCTCGGATGTGCCAACGTGGATCTGTGCATCCACGCTGATGGTGCCGTTGGCGCCGGCCACCGTGCAGACAGAGCGCAGGTACTTCTTCTGGGAAGCACAGCGCCGGACCATCTTGTTGGCCGATGCACCGTGTACAATGGCCGGGAATGTGAGCAGCGTTGCCCAACCGCTGCCCAGAGCATCGGACTCTTCGATGGTGATGGTGATGGTCTTGTCCGTGGACGTGCCGCCATCAACACCATTGGTGACTATGATGGATCGCCCACACTGGCCCAGTTTGGAGATGTCCACAACCACCTTGCCGGTTGTGGCATCCCTGGTGAGGCTGGTGGAGCCTGCCTCAGTCGCGGTTATGGCGGGACCCGAACCCCCTTCTCTCATTGCCTGTAGAGCGTCAAGCATGTCTTGTTACCTCCCTAATCCTTCAGTCAGTTGGTCTATGCGAAGTAGAGGCTGTACAGTCTGGCTATCGACCTTCGGCCGGCGTTGGCGAAGCCCAGAGGCCAATCGACCACCGTTCTGTACGTAACCCCATCTTCCAGTTGGCCCTTGTCATTGACATCGATCGGGTAGGTCTGAATGCCCCAGAACTGCTCGCCTATCCCGAACTTGACCGCGTAGATCGACGTGCACTGCGCGGTGCCACCACCGGAGCCGGTCTCGCCATTGGTGATGATGAGCGTGCTCTGGTCGGCCTTGACCCCGATGTCGTACAACGGGACTGTGCCGTACATGTCAATGGTCCGGCCAAACATGTCCTTGGTCTGGGACAGCAAACCCAGTCTGCGGAGAACCGAGCGCGTCTTGAGTAGGGCAGTCTTGTTCATCAGCAGGGCATCCGGCCTGTGGCCATCGATGGCGTAGATCAGTTCGTCCAGCTTGTCCAGGAAGGTGTTCATCCCCGCTGTATCGGCCATGACAGCGAGTCCACCCGAGGCAGACGAGGCAGTGATCTTCTGCGCTGCCGGCCCCTGGTCGAGCCGGTAGAGAAGGCCATCAAACTCCGTGGGAGTAGTCACCCGGCTACCATTGATGAACTTGTCGTTGAACGTGTAGGCCACGCCCTTGAGCACCTGTGCCTGCCGCAGAGCGCGCGCTTCGGCTATGGTGTTCTTGGTGGCCACGATGAGCTTGTCGGTGTCTATGTTCCGACCCATCGCGCTGATCTGCTCAGTCAGTTGCTCGGTCTTGCCGGAGCCCTCAGCGTACCCCTCGTTGATCTTTCGGAAGCCAATGCTCGGGATCTCCGAATATCGGACGATGGTGGTACTCAACTGGTTAAGAGTCTCCCAAGGCACGAGTTGCATCAGGTCGCACTCCATCAGTAGACCGTCGATGACGGACTTCCGCAGAGTGTCCTTCTCCAGTTTGCTAAGATCAGCCAGTGTGTATGTACCGGCCATCTGTTACTTCTCCTTTCAGTTTCGTTTCGCCTTGTTGCTGCTCGAATACGCAGCAACCGCCAGGTCGTATGGTGTCCCTTGCGGGACCACCCCACCGCTTGGGCCGGAGGTATCCACCCTCAACATCCCTTCCTTGAGTTCCTTGACCTGTCCCGACAACTGGTTGAAGCGGTCATCGTTGCCCTTGCGCTCGGTCTCTCGGATGTCCTTGAGGATCTTCTTGGCTACCTCTATCCCCTCTTCAGGAGTAGCGGCAGCCTTGGCCTCTGCCAGCCGCGGATCATTCAAGTCCAGTCCGGCTCCCTCGACGAGAGCCACGAAGCGCACTGTCGCTGATGCGTTCCCCGTTGTCGCCTTGGCTTTGGTCTCAGCTTCTCTCTGTCTGCGCCTGTCCAGGATTCCCGCCAGTGCATTCGGCCTTTCTCCAGGTTTGGGTTCTTCCTCTTGGGGAGGTTCCGAAGTTGCGTTCTTGGACAGTGCTTCGAGTGCTTCTCCGAGGTCCTTCTCGTTGGCCTCTAGCTTCTCGGTGAGCGTTGTGATCGTCCTCTTGTAACCCTCGCTCTCCTTCTGTGTGGCCTTCAGTATTCCCTCGAAGGTCTTGAGCTTGTTCTCAAGGTCCGGCTGCTTGCCGCCTTCGGGAACTGCCGCAGGTGTAGACCCCCCCGCTGGCTTCGCTGGCTCTGCCGGAGGTGTACTCTGGCTAGGAGTCTGTGAAGCTGGTTGGTCAGTCTTCTGGGCTTCTTCCGATGGTTTTTCTGGGTCCATGATTTGGGGTTTCCTCCTTCAATTCCTGAATAAAAAAAAGGCACCCCGGCCTTACGGCCAAAATGCCTCTGTCGTTCAGTCAGCCCAATATGCGGTTGTTAAGGTTCGCTGTGCTTAGAGTTTCTCGCTGGTCTCAGTCACCACTCTCACAGGTTCATTCTTCTGTACCTCGACTATGAGTTTCCCCCACTCAACAGTCCTCAGTTTCTGGATCACCTTTGTCTCTTTCTCGGTGAGTGCTTCCATCTGTCTACATTATAACACGCCATGTCTACATTGCCGCCGACAAAGCCAGTGGCACGTAAGACGGCTGTGGCCCTGTGGATTGACTGTACGGATTCGCCATGTTCAGGAAACTCGTGGCCTCAGTCTCATCAAGAGCCTTCCGGTCATAGAACAGTCTCAGGTAGAAGTCGATATCGGGGTTGTCATGCCGCATCTGGTCTCTGGCCTTCTGGACAGCCGTATCGAGTACCATGATGTCACTGCCCACCTGTGCTCGAATCTTGGCGATGATCCCCTTCCACATCTTCCCGCCAGTGGTGCGCCAGATGGAGCCAAGCATCTCGGGATCCTTGGCGTAGAGATCGCCCATCCCTGTGCTGATCTTGTTGATCCTGTTCGTCAACTCGTTTCGCATCATGACCTGCTTCTCTTCGTCAGATTGCGGATACTTCCCCTGGAGCTTCTGAGTGATCTTGTCCTGCATCTCCCAGTACGGCTTGAGTGTCTGTCGAGCCTTCCGGAGTTCAGACACAATGGCTGGTTCTTCCTTGCCAGCAGATAGACGCTTCTGGCAGTAGTCCCACATGTCCGTCCCCCAAGTCGAGAGCCACTCGGTCTTGCGACGGTCATACTCGTCATAGTCGAACTTGCCGAACTGATCCTCAAGACCAGTGCCCTCATACATCAGGGAGATGTAGGCTTGATAGGCTCTGTCACCCACGTACTCAGTGATCCCCTGCTTCTCCAGGGAGTCGGCGCCCTCTTCCTTCCACTTATCAAGCTGGTCATAGACTTCCTTGTACTTCGTGTCGCCCTGTATGGCCTCGCGCCAGTACCGATGGTTGTCTCTGACTTGGCCAACAGTATCACGGAATATCTGGCCGGCAGTCTGCGCCTTGTTCTGTTCGTCAGCAGTCAGCGTAGTATCGCCAGCATTCAGCCGGTCTCTCAGGGAGATGTTGTACTTGAACTCATCGGAGGCTCTCTGCAGGAGAGTGGCCACACGCTCATTCTCAGTCACGAACTGGCCGGACCATTCCTCGTAGAGTGCATCGAAAGCCATGCCTCTCTTCAGGACGGCTTGCCTTGCCTCTGTACTGACTGAGGCAAGGTCACTGTGACTCCCTTCCAGGTACTTCTGAGCATCCACACCCCAAGTCGAAGCCATGGCCGCTTTCGCGTTCTTCGAGGGCTTTTCCTGTCGCAGTTGTTCCCATGTGACGCCGAACTCTTGCATGGCGTAGAAGTCCCTGAGCTTGTTGCGCTTCTCCCACGGTTGCAGTGCCCAAGACCGGAGACCCATCATCTCAGCCGGAACCGAAGACAGGCCGGGACGTGGATTCGAGTTCAGTTGAGCATCCAACCAGAATGGCAAGAGGTTTCGAGCTATGACCTCTTTCCCGATAGCAGCCCAATTCTTCCCCAGGAAGCCATCCTTGGACTCCAGGTTCTCTCCGATGTAGGTCTTGCCCAGGATGATGTCCATGGCTGATCCAGTCAGCGGGGCCAGACGGCCTGCTATGAACTTGGCCAACGGATTATCAACGCGGCTCATCTTCAGCAGATCCCCTGGCTTGTCAGATGCAGTTGCTACCACCCCGGCGAACATTCTTGCCATCGATACCCAGATAGAACCGAAACCGATGTGACTCCCGCCTATCTCGACGGTCAGGAACTTGCTCGACCGCGGATCAAAGTTCGGCTCTTGACCGAGTGCCTTGCAAGCACCGTAATAGAAGAGCGACCCACCGGCCAGCATGGAACCCATCATGCGCCTAGCCAGTTGCCCCTTGAGTCCCCCTCGGAAGACATCGAACATGAGGGAGACGGTGGCTCGGAAGTACCGTGGAGCGAAGAGAAGTAGTGATCCCTCGATCTGTCTCTGCGTGGCACCCGCCACCACTCCGGATCGAACACCAGTCATCTTGTTCACGAAGTCGATCAAGTCAAGCAAGTCCTGGGGAGTCTTGGCCAGTGGCCTCAGTCCCTTGTACATCTCGATTCTGGCCACCGTCCCGAAGGTATCAAAGGACAATGCCGCACGCTCGAATACCGGACGTGCTGTTTGCTTCAGTCCCGGTTGAGAGACCAGCTTCCCCATCAGACCACCCCCACCCATCGTCTCGGTGAATTCACTCATGTTGACGACCAGGGGTTTTCCGGCCACGATGGTCTCTCTGATTACCTCACGGCTTGCCGGAGAATTGAGATACTCATAGGCCATCTTGGGATTGCCTAAGCTCTTGAATGCTTCTTTCTGTGCATCGAACCATACGTCTGGACGCATGAGCAGCACCGGAAGTCCCTGGATCATGCCACCGCCGAAGTCCAAACCAGTCATCAACATTCTGGCCACACCACTAACATCCGATATCCCCCGCACCCACTTGAGGCCAACATCACCCAGTTGCTTCTCAATGGCAGTGGCCACCGTCTCAGGGAACCATGTGCCCTGGAAGGCGTAGGTGCCTCTGACCATCATGCCCTTCTCGCCCTGGAATAGCTGACCACTACCGAACGGATCGGGATGCTTGGCCCTGGCCCTGACAGCAGCTAGATCAGCTTCCATCCGAGCCTGTCTTATTCTCGCGTCCTTCAGTCTGTTCTCAGCCATCAGCCGGACCTTATCCCACCAGTCCTTTGACGGCTTGACCTCTGGCGCCTCTGGCCTCGGAGTGAAGGTGGCCTCTGGTTTGGGTTCGGTCGTACCAGTTTTGGGAGTGGCAGCAGGTTCGGGAGTTACCTTTGCAGTAGTCTCTACTGCGGTTGCAGTGGGTTCGACTGGTTTCCCCTTCATCGCCTCTTGGTACTTCGCCAAGTCTTCCATGTTGCCCTGGACGACCTCGCCCTTGCCTTCCGGCCTGACTACCTTCGTGCTGCCGAAGATGTCGGACTGGACGCCGGCCTCTGGCATTCCTGGCTCTTGGGTAGGCAGTTTGACCTCTGGCACTTCCGGCTTGGGCTTGGCTACTTCCGCAAACGGCTTGGCATAGTCGCCAGTCTCTACGGCCTTGATTGCAGCCGCGACCTCAGCCTCATCTTCCTTGAAGACTCGATAGACCACCGCCAGGCGTTCAGCCGCTTCGTTGGCCATCTGCGAATCTCTGGTCAATCCCCAGATGTCCCCCTGAAGTCGAGGATAGTCATTGATGCGCCGGACGAACTCGTCAGACGAGATGCCGAATTCCTCGGCTATCTCGTCAAAGGCGTACTCGGACATGACGCGCTTCTCTTTGCCCACTTGCTTGAGAATAGACTGGTTTGGCTCCTTACCATAGAGAGAACGATATTGCTCAATGGTGATGGTCTCAGGGATCATCCCCGCATCCTTGCCGGATCGCTTCAACAGGAGGCCCGGGAGATTGACATTGCGTGTGGCGCCAGCTTCAATGACATTCTTGCCATCCTTGACCCTCTTGACAGTCGTCCGGCCGTACTTCACCGTCCGACTGTAGATAGGATCATCCTTGAGGGACTCGATAGCCGTTTCAAGTTCGGCCTCATACCCCGCTGCGACAGTCGAGGCATCGTCGTACAGCATCTTCACAGATGAGTTCCACTCACTCTTGAGTTCATCTGGCAGTAGCGCCAGGATGTCTCGTAGCTTCTCTTCCGTGGGGAATTGAGCCAGCGGTTTCTCGGCAAGCTCGTTGAGTACCCTGGTCAGTTCCTCGATAGCCTGACGAGTCTCTTCAGTTGCAGCAACGGCTTGCCCTTCGGCAGCGACCTTGGCACTCTGTAGACTCTCCAGCCGCCACTTCATTTCCTTGAAGGTGGTGCCGTATCGTTCCAGGGTAGACCTCAGCGCCTTTTCTTCAGCCGTGGCCTGCGTCCGGACCGACCTGAGTTCGGACCACACGTCAGGAGCATACTTGCGGATGAACCTCATGGTCGAACCTTTGAATGCACTATGAGGCTCTACCACTGATATGAGCTTGACCATTTCGTCGATCTTGGTCATCGCCCGGAGTTTCACCTTGCCGGCGTCGGCCATCGCCCTCAACCCTGGCGCCAAGCGTTCCACAATCTCTACCTCAGTCATGCCATACGGTTTCATCATGCGGTAGAACTCCTGGTCGGCCATGCGCTTGATAGACGCACTCAGGTGTGCATCCAGCACTATGAGAGGGTCTCCCTCATAGATGTATCCTTTCTGGATACCCTCGGACATTTCGTCAAAGACTCGCGTCTTCTCAAAGGTCGCCTTCGTCATGAATCCCCCGCCAGGACGCGGCCCGCTGGCATTGATGAGATTGCCGTTCTTTCCCAGGACGTACCGCGGGAAGTAGTGACCTTCACCCTCGAAGATAAGCTCCTTCACGTCTACCCCGTACTTCTGAAGGCCGGCTCTCGCCTCATCAATGATCTGGCAGTAGATATCACGAGCCACCCGCAACTCATCGCTCATCACGAATCTCTCGGGATGCTCCAGAGCATCGCCAATGTACGCGATGGACTTGTTGTCTCGCGCCTGGACGTTCTTGACCACCAGATCTGTGATGGTCTCACCCTTGCCGATGTCCCGCTTCAGAACCTGGACCTCGAATCTCTCACAGCGCCTTGCTGCCGCCAGTTGCCCAGTCTTCCACATCTCCAGCGCCTCTTGCATGTTGCGCCATCCCTGAGCAGCCCGAGCGATATCACTGGCCACCGGATCAAGTGACATGATAAGCCGGCGAAGACCGGGAACCCCGCGCATGTGTCCTTGTGCCCATTCCTTGTTGACCAACGTGGCCAGTACCCGGCGAAGGGGTGTCTCTGCAGGAGCCGTCTGAATGAACTTCTCAATGGTCGGGAACTGGTCCATCATCTGGACCGGCTCGACCATCTTCTTCATGGAGTCCACACGGAAGGCTTGAAATCCCTTCTTCCAGATATCGGTGCTCATGCCATCCGGTTTCGTCGCCAGCCGGAATGATCTCTCAGCCCAGATGTTCCCCGCTACCGGAGTCTCAAGATATTGTTTATGACTGAGGACTTGCCCTGTCTGTTCAACAAAGAACCGTTCCCTCGCCACTGGCATCAATTCGCCGGTATTGACCAGACTGATAAACTCATCCTCATCCTTCACGAGCACATCCAGTCCCGACACCTTTTCCTTGACACGGTAGAGCATACCCTTGCCCACCTTTTCCCCTTTGGGCAGGAAGGACACCTCGAAGCCGGAGTTTGTGGCCAGAGTTCTCATGGACTCAGGGATCGCCAGCTTGCCCAACTGCGATATCGCCGGACGCCAGACAGCGCGAGAGAAGACCCAACCGGCTACCTTGAATGGCAGAGTAGCCAGCTTCCAGCCGAATGCCACCAACCCCTTGCCAAGCGCACCGGCTATGTGAATGGCTTGTAGTGTGATGCGGGAGACTGCCTCGACCGGCAGATAGACTGTCCTGACCCCGATCTGAGTAGCCTTGACGATCTGTGGCAGGTAGTGTTCGATAAGCCCCGGAGTCCGGCCAGTGATCTGTACCACATTCTTGAAGCCACGGAGTTCCAGTCCAGCCTCAGTCGCCAGAGTGTCAAGCTCTTTTCCCCTCAAGGCGAGTCGCGCAAGCAGACTGCCCCCATACTCTCCCCCTACCTTTCCCCCTCGCGTCGCTGCTTCCAGCCCTTTCAACGTTCCTTGCCCCACCCTATCAAGAGGAATGAACCAAGCTGGATTGAGTATGGCCAGTGTGCTTTGAGCAGCCGGATCAGCCGTCGCCTTCCATATCTCGTGCGCCTCTGCTTCCCAAGGTTTGAGAACGAATTTACCGTTCTCCATCTCCATGAGTTCGCCAGTGGCTCCAAAGAGTTGCTCTCCTTTGCCAAGGAAGAGACCATAGTCCCCAGGCAAGCTATCGTTAATGCGTTGGAGTGACTGTGCCGCGAAGATAGACCAAGTGGTGTCTACCCATTCCAGCTTTGGCAGTGCCGTATTGACCATGAAGCCGAGAGCGCGCTCTCTCCAGAACTGCGAAGTCCATGGTCTCCAGGTAGGTCCGGACGACTTCGCTGATGCTTGCACCTGGACATCAGCGGCCCACTGGATCAACTTGTCCAGATCACGGATCCGGTCATCAGTGCTGACCCATTGGTCCTCGGGAAGTCCCTGAGTCTTGGCCTGGGCAATCTCAGCCTCTGCCGTCGTCCCCTGAGCCCTAAGCCAGTCCCGATATGCAGTCAGACTGGCCCTCTGTTTCTCTACCTGAGTCACAAAATCACTGGCCTTGGCCTGCACCGCATCCAGCGATGTCGGTTTCTGCAACTCGGTATTGAGGTCATTCAAGTTGATGGTGAGGACTGTGGACTGAAGATCAACATTCTCTTGTAGCTGCTGGACACCCTTGAGTTCATCTCCCTGAGTCTCCAGTGCTGTCGTCTGTTCCTTGTACCAGTCGGCTATCTCCTGCTTCCGAGCTATGTCATAGCTCTTGGCCGCAACAACATTCTGGTACTCTTCTGAAGAGAGCCACCTGCTACTCTTGGCCAAGTCTTCCCAGGGAGTCACTTCCTTGGTCAGATCAGCCTCATAACCGGCCTTCATGGTATCGGTCTCGGCTGTCTGGCCCTGTCGCCACTCCGTCAGCCAGGAAGCCTCGGGAGTACCAGCAGCCGGTGTGGGCTCCGGTGTACTCGCAGCCGGTGTGGGGGATGGAGAGACAACCAGTTCTGTATCCAACTCGGAAAATGGCAGAGTGAACGTCTTCGGTTTCTTGATAATGGTGGTGGTATCAGTTGACAGTGGACTACCCATCTTGTCTCCCTATCCTCTTCAGTAGACGGTCTTGCCTCTTGCCGTACTGCGCCTTCGGATTGTCGGACTTCAATTCCTCAGTCGCTCTGTCTACGACCACCTGTGCTCTGTCTTGAACCTGTTTAAGCACCTTGGAGATCTCCATATTCTCCCTCCAGTTGTTTGTTCGTTCCGGCCAGTTCTGCCTGCAACTCATTGACCGAGGGCAACCCACCGGGTTGTACCGGCTGATTGTTGGCCCCCGAACCACCGCCCGGAGTACCCTTTGTCAGATTGTTGATGATGTCCGTGTACCCCATTTCCTTGGCGACCTCTTGAGCTTGCGCCATCGCCACAGCCGGATGTTCCAGCAGTTTGTCAACCAGAATCCCCTCTTCTTCCTCAGTTGCGTTCGGTCGGCCCACGTAGTCCTCGATGGCTGTGCGTCGCCGGATGAGCCCCTCTTTGTAGAGCTTCGAGCCGAGCATGGCCTTGCGGTCCTGAAGCTCAGTGTCGACAGCCGAGAGCTTGACCTCGCAGTAGTATTGACCGCTGATGTCCTTCGGCTGAATGGAGGCCACATTCCTGTCACCCTTGCCGAACGTGCCGTAGACGGTCAGAGGTTCCTCTATCACGTTCTCGATGAGCATGAGCATCTTCCCCAGGATGTTGGCGATGGAGTGCTCCAGATTGCTCATCAGTTCCTCATACCGGAGTCTGGCCTGAGCCACCATCATGCTCTGCATGTACCCCGAGTTCACACCGATGTCCCGCTGCCCTTCAACCGATCTGGCATGAGTCATCGTCTCCAGGTCGGCGTCCAGCATCGACAGGAACTTGTACATGTCAGGGTGAATGGTCGGCGTGTACCACGGCCTGATGTTCAACTCAGGTGGAAGATGGTTGATCTGGCCAGGGATGAATCGAATGTTCAGGCCGGCCACCGGCTTGTCAGACGCAATCACCGGAAAGGCCACCCACTGAAGCAAGGCATCGAGGGCCGTGAGGGACCGCGCCCGAGCTCTCAGTGTCGGAATCACCGGATGGATGATGCCCATGGACTCCCACTCGGGCAGACCATCGGCTGACTCGTCGCCCATACCGGCAAAGCCGATCTCGTAGGGAATGAAGCCGTACAGGTTCGGCACCTTGTAGACGCACTGGCCGTCAGCAAAGTAGAACCGGACGAACTCATCCCAGTATTCAACCCAGTCGACATCCTCGTCATCCTTCTTGTCAGTCCTGAAATCGATCCAGTTCCGCTTGACCGTGAAGACCTTGCGCTTGTAGTGCTCGAACACCCACCGCGGATGAAGCGCCCCAGGCTCTGGCAGTATCCGCTTCGGATTGATGGCCTGCACAATAATAGGAAAGCGGAACTGACTGGCATTGCCTGAATTGGTGGACTTCTTGCTCTGATTCAGTAGACTCGGGTCATAGAGTGGCCCCTTGAAACAGTAGACACCATACTTGAAGCCATGACTGGCAGCGCGCTTCAGCGGATCATGCGTCAGGCTCCGTCTCAGTCTGGTGAGTGCCACCTGCAGGAACTTCTCCCTGACGTCAGCCGCCCTCTCTGCCTCTTTGGTGTTCTTGGAAGGCGGGACCGTGACCACCGGATTCGATGTGATGATGTGGCCGGTGTCCACATCGATGATCCCCTTGATCTTGGGATCGATGTACGCCTCGAAACCATCTGGCACGTTGATCTTGTACTGGCCCGAGTAGTATTCCCAGGCCGTGTCTATGCGCCGGTCCCTCTCCGCATAGTACCTCTTGCTGATCTCGTACTTGGCCAAGGCATCTTCAGGTGTGATCTTTGCCTCTGTTGCAGTTGCCACCTTGACCCTCCTTCCTAGTTCCCGATTCTTCCAGTGGACACCATGTAGCTCTTGGAATGGCTGGCCTTGTCATTGAGCGCCGGTCCGAAGTAGGTGTATTTCCGCATGTGCCACGCCAGACCCACAGCCATCGGGTAGTCGTCGTGGCATCCCTTGATAGCCTCGATCTTGCCGTTCTTGTCCGGATTCCGGATGATGTCAAAGAACTGTTGCAGCCCCTTCTCGTTGTAGACGATCAAGCCAGGAACTGCGTCAACGAGATCACCCCAGAGAACCCACCGGCCGCTGTCGGTCCCACCCGGCGCCGTGTGCCAGCCGATCTCTTTCTTCCGTTCCTCATCTCTCTTGCCAATCTTGAACCAGTCCATGTAGAAGAAGTTCCCGTAGCCTTCGTCCATCATGTACTGAATGACCTCATGGCCCCAGTCGTTGTTCTCCACGCCCACCAGCGGTTCACCACCCCAGGCGGTCTCATACATCTTGAGCAGTTGCACCGAGATCCGCGCAAAGTCCCTCGGATTGACACTGGACGACTGAATGTCGGCCACCACTTCCATCGTCTGCAGGTCCATGACCGCGCAGACACTCTCGTCTTGCCCAACTCCATGCCCAGTGTCAATACCACCGGTGTACGTCCGGCCAGGAACATATTTCTTGTAGAGATTGATGAGAGGACTGTACATCTCGCCTTCGATCCGAGGTAGAGGTTTTCGGACATCGGCCAGCATGTTCTTGAGAGAATCCTGGTTGAAGGCAGCGATGGCCCTCGGCGGCGAAAGAGCTTCCTCTTCATTCTCGGGATACTCACCCTCACGCTGCCAGGGAGTCTTGGCAAAGTCCTTGCACTGTTGCAGGAACCACTTGCGGTCCCGCCCAGGCCGCGACCACCACGGAATGAAGACGTTCTTGAAACTGTTTGCGCCGGCCTTCGCCTCACGGTAGAGAGTCTTGAACTGAGTGAGGATCTCCAGCTTGTTCGAGGTCGACACGCAGATGATCTGTGGCTGACTTCCATCGGCATACACCGCGTCAATCGTCGGCTTCAAGGCCGCATAGTTGGCCTCAGCATGAGGATGGAAGTCATGCTCGTCACAGATAACCAGAGTGCCGGTCTCAGATCGGCCGGCGTCTTCCGTCGACGCGAAAGCCTTGATCTTCGACATCATCGACTTGAATTCCAACTCGCCCTTGTTCTCAGTCGTGATAGTAACCTGCATCCACTTCGGCAGTTGGCTGTAAATGAACTTGACCCGTTCAATGACCTCTTGGGCATCCAGCTTGGACTTCGAAAGGATCAACACCCGGGCACCCGGTTTCGTCATCGCCGTCCACAAGGCGTAAGCGGCCAGCAACCACGTCAACCCCACCTGCCGGGACTTCAGTATGACTATCTTCGGATGCTTGAAGAGCAGGCCAATGACATGGATCAAATGGCCCCAAAGCTCGAAGGAGATCACCCCGCGGCCAGGAGGAGGCTCCATGACCTTGACATAAGTCATCAGGAAATAGAGGAAGTTGGCCCCGATCTTGGCCCACTCTATCGCCTGATATTCTTCTTCGGTTGTCTCTTCAGGTCTCTCGACTCTTTCGGTTGTCACTTCTCACCCTTCATTGAACAGAGCCTGGAGGACATCGCTATCCCCCAGGCTCTGCGTTCTCAGTGCGGCACCGCTAATCGCCTATCGCTCTCCGCTCACCGATCGCTTCGAGGAACTTTCCCTTCACCTCTTTTGCTGTGTCCACCACGAAGCCGTACAGATGCACCACCGCTTGGTACACGATCGGCATCACCAAGGTCACCGCATAGAACAGCTTCAGTGGATCCACCTTCCCTATCTTCATTGATCCTCCTTTCCTGGTTATCCCTAGTTCAAACACCACTCTATCCCTCATGTTGACGAGGGAACTCGGATTTTTCTGGGGGATTTCTTTCACTCGCGGTCAGCATTAAGACCACCTATCGAGACCCCCTCCCCCTCGCAAGGCCCCCTACCCCCTTGCGCGCGCGCCTGCGCATCTCCGTTCTCTGAGAAGGGCGTGTGTGCCTGCGCGTCCTCTTCTAAAGTAGCGTCTACTACTGAAGACGTACTCTCTAAGGGAACGTCTCTTTGACAAGCCTCTGGACTGAGGGATGTCTGATCCTTCAGTCCAGGGTGTGAGGGAACAGGCTCTGGTTCTCTGAAATCGTCTAGGACAGACAGGTCACCAGCCTTGGCCAACGCATCCTGGAAGGCTTTACGAGCCTCAGCAGTGGCTCTGGCCATCCTGTCAGCCTGGGACAGACCCACCAGTTCGCCTTCCAGGTCTATCTCGATCATGGCCGGAGGCTTGCCCAGGTGCTGGTAATAAATCAGCTTCGCAGCCTCGAATCTGAGGTTACGAGGGGTCTTGGGATACTTCAGAACGCCCTCGATCACGTCCATGGCCAAGGGAAAGAGCCTTGCAACCTCAGCGCGTGCCTTGGATAGCTCTTGATACCGTGTCGCTTTGCGATTCTGAAGGGTCATCTGCCCAAAACCGCCCTTAGATCAAGCGTCTTCTTGAAAATCGACCAGGAACGCTCATCGACTCAGACGAGCCTACAATCTCCAGGAACGTCGACCACCACCCAGTGTGTCCATCTGTCTCCATTATACTACGGACTGTCCACAATCCCTGGAGACACTATGGGACACTGGCCAAGCAAGGTACACACCCCATATTGATATATGGGGGTGTGTCCTGTGCCATTTGGTGGAGTGCCAGATTTGACACAGAGGTTGTGCCACGCTCAGTCATGAGGGGGAAAATGGGGCACTGGCACAACTTGGCACAAGAGGTGTGCCAGTTGACATAATCGGCCTGTGCCGGAAGTGTGCCGGATTTGACGAGGGAAAACACAGCACCTGTGCCGACCTGTGCCAAACCTGTGCCGAGTTTCGGTTGACCGTGGTTTGAACGTGGGGAGAACCTACGGAGAGGGGTTTCTCATGGCGCCGGATCGATTCGTGCTCAGTGACTAGGGATTCGTGCTCAGTCTGTGCTTGGCCGTTCGGGATTCGTGCTCGATAAGGAGTGCGAAATTCCCACACCGTAACCCCCTATAATCCCCCTTCTCCACTCCCGTTTAGCTCCACCCTATTGACAGGTGGCAACATCTCGTGATAGTGTTGAAATTGCCGATTAGCGACACGGCAGCGACAGAATGCGACGAGAGGAGCGAAAGAGAGAATGAGCAGCAAAGTCTATGAGATCGTCACAGCGCAGATCATCGAGCAGCTAGAGCGTGGGGAAATCCCGTGGCACAAGCCCTGGAACAGCGCCGAGGGAATGCCCAAGAACCTCGTGAGCAAGAAGGCATACAGAGGCATCAACGTCTGGCTACTGGCAGGCAGAGGATACGAAAGCCCGTACTGGTTGAGCTTCAAGCAATGCAAGGCGCTAGGCGGGAATGTGAAGGCCGGGGAGAAGTCCACGCTGGTGGTGTTCTGGAAGTTCTTTGATGGCCCGGCAAAGGCAGAGAACGAGGACAGCGAGACAGCGCCGAAGATGCGCAGCGTGCCCATGCTGAGATACTACAACGTCTTCAACGTGGAGCAATGCGAGGGACTGGACAAGCACATACCAGCGACCGAGAAGAAGACCTTCAACGTGCTGGAAGAGGCCGAGAAGATCGTTGCGGGATACGCGGACAAGCCCAGGATCACCCACGGAGAGCCGAGAGCGTATTACAGGCCGTCGATGGACTCCGTGAACATGCCACACCGCACGAGCTTCGAGAAGCCGGAGGAATACTACAGCACCCTGTTCCACGAGTTGACGCACAGCACCGGACACAAGAGCAGGCTTGGCCGCTTTGACACAGACGAAGTGGCAGCGTTCGGGAGTGAGACCTACAGCAAAGAAGAGCTGGTGGCCGAGATGGGCGCGAGTTTCCTGTCAAACGAAGTCGGGATACTGCCAACCGTACTGGAGAACAGCGCCGCGTATATCAGAAGCTGGCTCAAGAGATTGCAGGATGACAAGCGCCTGATCGTGACAGCAGCAGCCCAGGCACAGAAGGCCGTGGATCACATCCGCGGCACCCAGGCCCAGACCGCCAAAGCGCCAACAGCCCAGGAACACACCGCCCAGGCACCGACAGCAGCGCCAACCGTCGAGAGCGTGCCCGTAGAGATACCAGCGCCCGAGATTGTCACCCTTCAGCCGAGCTTGTTCTAGGTTTGACCCTCGCCCGAGTGGTGGACACAGCGCCACCACTCCAACGAGAGCCGAACGACGCGAAAGATTGAAAGGAGAGACGACGAGATGTTACAGAGAGTCAAAGAGCGAACCCAGGTCACCCGCCCCGAAGACGTGGCCGAGATCATCAGAGCGCTACTCAAGGCCGAGAGCAAGACCGACCGAGAGAAAGAGCACTGGTGGGTTATCGGACTCAACACCCGAAACACCATCAAGTATGTTGACCTCGTGGCACTAGGCATCCTGGATAGTTGCATCTGCCATCCTCGGGAGACATTCAGACTGGCGATCCTCAAGGGCGTTTCTAGCATCATCCTCGCCCATAACCACCCCTCGGGAGACCCCGAGCCATCCCCCGACGACCGAGAGCTAACCAACCGGATCACCAATGCCGGAGAGATCATCGGGATCAAGGTGCTCGATCACGTTATTGTCGGGAATGGCAGCCAGATGTCCGTGAGCCTGAAGGACAGGGGGACAGTCAGATGATCGAGTGTCTGAATGATGAAGCGTGCGGGAAGGCATGGGATCAGATCATGAAGATAGCCAGGGAGCACTGTCTGATCGTTCAAGCCTATGGCGGCGTCGCAACACTTGCAGTACCCGAAGAACAGCGACTGGCCGGAATCAGAGAGCGATGTCTGAGAGCTGCAAAGATGAGCGAGGCCAAGCAATGACGTGCTGGTTATGTGGCTACGATCTGAGAGCCTCAATGCTTGGCCGGAACACCAAATACACGTTCACGGACAAGAGGAACAGGCGACGCACCGTCAGGGTGCATGTGGACTGCCTGACCTCACACTTACGAAGCAAGATGGAAATAGCAGAGAGGGCAGGAGGGAGATAGAACAATGGCGACTTGGATCAATGGCAAGCCAATCTGGACACTAGACGAGACACGCGACTGGTATCTGTGGCTCGTGGCCCTGGAGCCAGGATGGAGCATCAAATGGGGATGGCATCCAGACACCCCCAAGGCAATCAGGCAACAGTATTGGCTACCTTCGACCATCGCCTTCGAGAAGGCGAGAGCAGCCAAGGCAGAGGCCAGCCAATGAAGCCCAAGCTCGTGAGGCAGGCTACCTTCACCGACGATGGGCGAATCACTAGCGTCCCAGGAAGGCTAACGGAGCGGGCCGAGTTTGAGGAACAAGCCGACCTCTGGACATGGCAGAAGACAGAAGACGACGAGAAGAAATGGAAAGGAGCAGCGAGAGAATGAAGACAGCCAGACGCCAGAAGAAAGTGACCAAGCGCACCCCGAGGAAACTACTCATGCCAGGGGAGCTATGTTGTGGCCCGACTATCATCATCGCCCCTCTTCCCATGGTGGAAGGGGGAATCCTCCGAGGCCATATCAAGTACATCCTGACAACCAGACGGCATGACGAGGACTGGCAGATAGAGCTTGAGTGGATAGACAAGGACATGGGCAGTCACATCGTCAGGCTACCCGATGCAGTGACCCAGGCCATCTATCGACACCGAGACCAGATAATCGCCAAGAGCCTGAAGGCCCGAGGCATGAAGGCCCACATGACAGCGACCATGAACGCCAGGGAGAGAGAACAGGCTGAGAAGCAGCCGGAAGGAGACGATCAGAAATGAAGAGCATCACCATCACCAGGACAGGCGAACCCGAGAAGGTGGACCCGAGCACCATCGCGATACCCGACATGTGGCACCTTGCCATGAACTTCAGGGATGCAGCCAGGGAAGGGAAGAAGACGAAGTGCATAGTCAAGCTGGAATTCTTGCCCGAGCAAGCCGACTTGATAGCCGACGCGATCCTGGAGACATGGCACACCGCAAACCAGTTGAAGAAGGCCGTCATCGAGCTACCGGACACCAATGGACAGCCAGCGCCAGAGCCACCCAAGCAAGAGGTCATCATCCGGATCGATGGGGGAGTGGCCGACCTCGTGGCCAGACCGGATCATGTCAGCGTTGTATTCAGAGACTACGACAACGGCAAAGCAGCCGAGGAAGGAGACTTCGAGAAGGACGAAGAGGGACACCGCTATCAAGCCTACAGATACGAGTAGACCAGAACAGAGAAGCCAGTCAACCGAAAGAGAAAGGACGGAGATGATAAAGGTACTTCACACCGCTGACCTTCATGTGGGGTGGGAGAACTACTCCCGCCCCACAGATCAAGGCCTTTCCTCGTGTCTCATGGCCTTCAGGGATACCCTGGACGAGATTACAGAGATAGCCGTCGAGGAAGCCGTTGACCTCGTAGTGATAGCAGGCGACCTGTACAAGATGCGAGACCCGAGCCAGACGTATCAGAGCATAGTGGCCGAGTTCATCGCAGAGATCAGCCGAGACCGAGGGATACCTGTTGTCATTGTGCCGGGGAACCACGATCTGCCAGGGAACCCGACCAAAGCCAGCACCCTTGACGTGTTCGACGTGCTGGAGGCCAAGAACGTCACGATCCTGGGAGGGAAGCCAGAGCTTTCACGCATCCAAACACGATCAGGGCACATCGTTGTGGCCCCATTGCCATGGATCAGACCAGCCGATCTACAAGATGCAGACAGTCTGGCCACCGCATACCAGACCATAGCCAGGCAGCTTGCCAACGAGGCAGGAAGCATGATGCTGGTGGACACACCCATCAGACCACCAGCCATCCTCGTTGGTCATCTCACCGTGGCCAATGCGAGGCCGGGAAGTGAAGCCGGAATGATGCTAGGCAAAGACCCCATCATTCCAGTCATGGAGCTTGCCAGACCGGAATTCGACGCGGTAATGCTCGGACACATCCACAATGGCCAAGTGTTCGACGACCAGTATCCTGTTGTCGCCTACTGCGGGAGCCCTCAAGCCCTGGACTTCTCAGACGAGGGAGACCAGAAGCATGTCTTGATATGGCAGATCGAGAAGGGATGCACCACGTTCAAGGACGTGCCCCTGATAACCACTCGCAGATTCCAGACAGTCAACGTCGAGATCGACGGACTGTTCACCACACCGGAGAACGCAGCCTGGAGCACTCCCAACTCACCGAAAGGCGAGATCGTCCGAGTCAATATCACCGTGCCCAAGCATCTGGCCTCACAGATCGACAACAACGCCATCCACGAGGCTTTGAAAGGTGCAGCTTGGGTGCAGATCAACAAGCGAGTGCTCCAGGACAATGTGCCAGTCAGAGACGTGGCAGCACTGGCCGGAATGTCCCCCATGCAGGCCCTGGAGAAGTATTGCCAGGACAAGACACTGACCCCTGGTTTCGACAAGGCCGTACTCGAAGCGGCAGCAGTATTGATGAAGGGAGAATGAGAGATGACAGATATAGCAGTGGTATTCGCGGAGCCAGTAGCCACCGAGTTGGATGCGCTGAGGGAGCAGCGCCGACAGGCCAGGAGCATTACCTATGACTGCCAGCAGGCTCTCGTCACGGCAGACCTGAGAGTGACGTGCCGGAAGGGGAAGGCGCTGACCAACAATAGCCGTGATGGGGGACTCAACCTCGTCGCCGTGCTCAGAGGATTCACAGCCGGATGCTGTAAGGTGTGCCAGGACTACCAGCCAGGAGACCCCGAATGATAGGCCAGACATTCGCCTGCAGCCACTGTCATCAGGCATTCGCTGAGGGATTCTTTTGCTGGTTGCACATCTTCACCGCCCACAAGGGAGCCAACATAGGTTTGATCCCTGCGCAGTCTAAGCGGTTGCTGGCCGAGTCAATCCTACACCAGTGCAGAGAGGTAGGAGTGAACTGAATGAGACCACTGACATTGGAACTGGAGAACTGGATGCCATTCGCCAAGGAGAAGGTCGACTTTGGCAACGTCCATGTCGCAGCCCTGACCGGAGAGAATGGTGCCGGCAAGTCTTCGATCCTGGACGCGATTACTTGGGCTCTGTGGGGGAAGGCCAGGGGAGACTCAGACGAGGACAGAATCCGAGCCGGAGCGCAGCAATGCACCGTGAAGCTGGACTTCGAAGTCAACGGCCGTCGCTTCAAAGTGGTCCGAACCAAGAAGCGAGGCAAGGGAAAAGCCTCTGGCCAGAGCACCTTGACTCTGTTCGACGACCAGCAGGACATCACCGGAGCCACCATCAAAGAGACCCAGGCAGCGATCATCGACCTTATCAAGATGGACTACCAGACCTTCTGCAACTCGGTATTCCTGAGACAAGGCCACTCGGATGAATTCACCATCGCGGATCCGGCAGACCGGAAGCGAGTGCTCATCAACATCTTGGCGCTCGATCAGTACGACGCCCTCGAAGTGAAGGCCAAGGATGTGCTCAGAGACATCGAGGACTCATTGCTGGAAGAGAACGCCAAGAGTGGCCAACTCATAGCAGAGGCCATCAGGCTGGAAGGATGCATCTTACTACTGCAGGATGCACAGGCCAGACTAGACCCCATCGCCAAGGCGATCCTGAAGCACGAGGCCATTGTCACCGACCTCGAAGCCCAGGCCGCGCAGTTGCAGCCCAAGAGAGAGGAACTGACCAGACTCAGACGCGATGGCCAGAAGTTGGCAGACAACCTTCAGAATGCTGAGAGGCAGAAGGGAACACACACAGCCCTCGTGACTCAGTATGCCAAAGTCATCGAGAACAAGGTTGCCACTCTCAAAGGATACGAGGACTTGAAGAAGGCTGAGGCTTCCAGGGATGGACTCTCTATCAAGGCCAGGGAGGCCGGACAGGTCAACGAGAAGCGCGGGAAGCTGGCGCTCACCATCTCCCAAGCAGAAGGGAAGTTGAAGAGCGATCTGTCGAAGGCGGATGCCATAGTGCTACAGCTGTCGTCGTCGAAACCCAACCACTGCCCGACCTGTGGCCAGACCATGAATCCTGAGAAGCAAGCTGAGATAGCGGACAAGCTGAGTAAGGCCCGGGCAGCACGTGGCGGGATAGCACTTCAACTGGAGAAGCAAGGGTTTGCGCTGGCTGAGCGTCAGGAACTAGCGCAACTAGACGTCAAGGCAGCGAGTCTTGGGGAAGAACTGAAGGATTGGGACAAGGTACAAGCCGACGTCAAGCGCCTTACACCGTACAGGCAGGCCAAGAACGCACTGGATCAGGCAGAGGCCAACCTGGAGAAAGAGTCCGGCTATCTCAAAGAGGCTGAGGTAGCAGTGAAAGACGCCGGGGAAGCCGTCAGAGCGTCAAACCTACGATATGAGGAACTGACCACAGCCTTGAGTGGCGCTGAAGAAATCGACCGGAAGTGGAAGATTGCCAGGACCGACCTTTCGAATGCCAGGAGTGAGAATGGCGTGGCACAGAAAGCCGTGGCCGACATGACCGCCCAGGTGGACTTTGCCCGGAAGTGCCAAGAACAGGCCCAGGACATCGAGGCCAGGTTGCAGGAGCTGCAGCGGCAGGCCGATGTCTACAAGTTCTTGGCCGGAGCCTTCAACAAGGCCGGCATCCCCTCGGAGATCATCAAGGCAGCAGTGCCCGAGCTAGAGGCCGAGGCCAACAAGTTCCTCTCGGAAATGACCGAAGGCCGGATGTCACTGGCCCTGTTGACGCAGAGGGACAACCGATCAGGGACTACCACCGAGACCCTGGACATCCTGATCTCAGACGAGCTTGGCACGAGAGCCTATGAGATGTACTCTGGTGGCGAGGCCTTCAAGGTGAATCTGGCTCTCCGTCTGGCTCTGTCCAAGATGGTAGCCAGACGCGCCGGAGCCCCAACCTCATGCCTGTTCATTGACGAGGGGTTTGGCACCCAGGATCAGAACGGCCTCACCAAAGTGATCGAAGCCTTGCATTCAGTCGAGGACAAGTTCAACCTTGTCCTGGTCATCACCCACCTGGACGAACTCAAGGAAGAGTTTGGCACACAGATTCGAGTAACGAAAGACGGCACCGGTTCCAAGGTTGCCGTACTGAACTAGGAGGAGAGACACAGATGTACAACATGCTAATCGCAATCGGAAACGTGGGGAAAGACCCCGAGATGAAGTTCACCCCTGATGGCAAGCCAGTAACTACCTTCTCGGTGGCCACCAATCACACATTCACGAAGGATGGCCAGAAGCAGACCGAGACCGAGTGGTTCAATATCGTCGTCTGGAACAAGCAGGCCGAACTCTGCAACCAGTATGTGACCAAAGGCAAGAGAGTGTACGTCGAGGGAAGGCTGAGGACTCGCTCATGGGAAGGCCAGGACGGGCAGAAGAAGTACCGAACAGAGGTCGTAGGCAACAAGGTGCTCTTCCTGGATCGGAATGGCCAGGGACAGGACAAGTCAGAGGAAGCACCAGCGGCGGTTGAGACCGAGGATCTGCCGTTCTAGAGTGATTCCTGCGACCCCATGGAAGAAGAAGGAGGCTCCGAGTTATGGCGTAATCCGGTACCTAGGCTTCGACCTAGGCTTCGACACACGCCTAACACGTCTGGTAGCGGCCACATAGGCAACAGCTCCCACGACCAAGACTGCTACAACGACAACAACCCAGATCCAGGCGGGAATCCCGCCCTTGCCCTCCGTCCTAAAGAGGGTTTCGCCAGACCAATCAGACCACAGACCTGATCTCCCCTGATACCTGACGTGCCAGCCGTAGGTGGTAGACTGGCTCAACACACCTGATGAGATAGTGATGGCTATGAGGTGGGTGGTGTCCGTGCCACTATCGTAGATCGGAGTCAAATAGGCACCAGAGGCTATTCTCAACTGCCACTGAGAGGCCGCATGGGTATCGTTGACGTCTGGGTCGGAGAATATCGAGGCTTGTAGTGTTGGAGTCTGTCTCACACCGGTGGCGCCGTGAGCCGGTGCAAGATTGCGTGGCTGGGCTGGCGCTAGAACAAAGTCAACCGTATCGAACCCAACATAATCAGCAACCAAGTCATCTCCA